>Ga0209566_100348_pt1 | contig 39774 bp, 21 predicted proteins | sample Araplavi_mTSA_r2_2_FD_184287 | JGI IMG/M metagenome (GOLD analysis project Ga0209566, IMG submission 184287) | Arabidopsis root microbial communities from North Carolina, USA - plate scrape CL_Cvi_mTSA_r2 (SPAdes) (version 2) | ecosystem: Host-associated > Plants > Roots > Endosphere | place...
AAGTTCACGCGCCAGATCGTCAACGTCGCCGCGGGCACGGAAGACAACGACGCCGTGAACGTCGGCCAGATGAAGACGGCGTTGTCGACGAAGGTCGACGATACGTACGTCCAGATCGATACGAGCAACAGCACGGTCGCCGCGAAAGCGGGCACGGCCGCGCTTGCCATCGGCACGAACACGAGCGCCTCGGGATCTTACGCGACGGCCTTCGGCAACAGCGCACTGGCCAGCGGCAACAACAGCACGGCGCTCGGCTTCCAGGCAAGCAGTGCGGGCGGCGCCGCCGTCGCGGTCGGCAATGGTGCGAACGCAAGCGGCTCGCATGGTGTTGCACTGGGTGTCAACGCACGATCGACCCATACCGATTCGGTGGCGCTCGGCGCGGGCGCGGCCACGGATCGCGACAACAGCGTATCGGTCGGCTCGTCGACGCTGCAACGGCAGATCACCAATGTGGCCGCCGGTACGGCAGACACCGACGCGGTGAACGTGGCGCAGATGAACGCCGGCCTGTCGACCACGAATGCCGCAATCGCCGCGACGAATCTCAACGTCTCGAGCCTGAGCACCGGCTTGTCGTCGACGAGCAGCACGGTTGCCGGCCTGAGCACCGGCCTGTCGTCGACGAGCAGCACGGTTGCCGGCCTGAGCACCGGCCTGTCGTCGACCAACAGCACGGTTGCGGGCCTGAGCACTGACTTGTCCACGACCAACAGCACCATCGCCGGCTTGAGCACCGGCCTGTCGTCGACCAACAGCACCGTCGCGGGCTTGAGCACTGGCTTGTCCACGACCAACAGCACGGTTGCCGGCCTGAGCACCGGCTTGTCGTCGACAACCAGCACCGTCACTGGCCATACCAAGCAGATCGGGGACCTCGACGACAAGCTGAGCAAGCTCGAGAGCGGAACCACCGGCCTCGTCCAGCAGGCCAATCCGGGCGACGACATTACGGTCGGCGCGAACACCGATGGCAACGCCGTGAACTTCAGCAGCAAGACCGGGGCTCGCACGCTCAAGGGTGTCGCGGCAGGCGACGTGTCGGCGACGAGCACCGAAGCCGTCAACGGTTCGCAACTGCACGGCGTGTCCGACAGCGTCGCGAAGGCGATCGGCGGTTCGTCCGTCGTGAACCCGGACGGTTCGATCTCCGCACCGGCCTTCACCGTCGGCGACGGCAGCGGCGGCACGAAGATCGTCAACTCGGTCGGTGACGTCGTCGCCAACCTCGACGGCCGTACGACGGCCAACGAAGGCGACATCAAGAAGCTTGCCGACGACATCGGCAGCGGCACGCTCGGTCTCGTCCAGCAGGCGAAGGCAGGCGACGACATCACCGTCGGTGCGAACACCGACGGCAACGCAGTGAACTTCAGCAGCAAGACCGGCGCTCGCACGCTCAAGGGCGTCGCGGCAGGCGATGTGTCAGCAACGAGCACCGAAGCCGTCAACGGTTCGCAGCTGCACGGCGTATCCGACAGCGTCGCCTCGGCGATCGGCGGCGGCGCGACGGTGAACCCCGACGGCTCGATCTCCGCACCGGCCTTCACCGTCGGCGACGGCAGCGGCGGCACGAAGATCGTCAACTCGGTCGGCGACGTCGTCACCAATCTCGACGGCCGTACGACGGCCAACGAAGGCGACATCAAGAAGCTTGCCGACGACATCGGCAGCGGCACGCTCGGTCTCGTCCAGCAGGCAAACCCCGGTGACGACATCACGGTCGGTGCGAACACCGACGGCAACGCCGTGAACTTCAGCAGCAAGACCGGTGCACGCACGCTCAAGGGTGTCGCGGCAGGCGACGTGTCGGCCGAGAGCACCGAAGCCGTCAACGGTTCGCAACTGCATGGCGTGTCCGACAGCGTCGCGAAGGCGATCGGCGGTTCGTCCGTCGTGAACCCGGACGGCTCGATCTCCGCCCCGTCCTTCACCGTCGGCGACGGCAGCGGTGGCACGAAGATCGTCAACTCGGTCGGCGACGTCGTCACCAACCTCGACGGCCGCACGACGGCCAACGAGGGAGACATCAAGAAGCTTGCCGACGATATCGGCAGCGGCACGCTCGGTCTCGTCCAGCAGGCAAACCCCGGTGACGACATCACGGTCGGTGCGAACACCGACGGCCACGCCGTGAACTTCAGCAGCAAGACCGGCGCACGCACGCTCAAGGGCGTCGCGGCAGGCGATGTGTCAGCAACGAGCACCGAAGCCGTCAACGGCGCGCAGCTGCATGGCGTGTCCGACAGCGTCGCGAAGGCGATCGGCGGTTCGTCCGTCGTGAACCCGGACGGCTCGATCTCCGCACCGTCCTATACCGTCGGCGACGGCAGCGGCGGCACGAAGATCGTCAACTCGGTCGGCGACGTCGTCACCAATCTCGACAGCCGCACGACGACCAACGAAGGCGACATCAAGAAGCTTGCCGACGACATCGGCAGCGGCACGCTCGGCCTCGTCCAGCAGGCAAACCCCGGCGACGACATCACCGTCGGCGCGAATACCGACGGCCACGCCGTGAACTTCAGCAGCAAGACCGGCGCGCGCACGCTCAAGGGTGTCGCGGCGGGCGACGTGTCGGCGACGAGCACCGAAGCCGTCAACGGTTCGCAACTGCATGGCGTGTCCGACAGCATCGCGAAGGCGATCGGCGGTTCGTCCGTCGTGAACCCCGACGGCTCGATCTCCGCCCCGTCCTTCACCGTCGGCGACGGCAGCGGCGGCACGAAGATCGTCAACTCCGTCGGCGACGTCGTCACCAACCTCGACGGCCGTGTCACGACCAACGAAGGCGGCCTCAAGAAGCTCTCCGAGCAGCTTGAAAGCGGCTCGCTCGGCCTCGTCCAGCAGAACCCGACGACGGGCGGCATCACGGTCGGCGCAAACACCGGCGGCACGGTGGTGAACTTCGCGGGCACCGGCGGCGCGCGCGTGCTGTCCGGCGTCGCGAACGGCGTGGACGACGACGACGTCGTGACGGTGTCGCAGCTCCGCGCCACCGGCCTGATCGACTACACGGGCAAGGAAGTCGGCGCGGTCACGTACGACTCGGGCCTGAATTTCGACACGGTGACGTTCGCCGGCACGTTCGGCACGAAGCTGCAGCGCGTCGCCGCAGGCGAAATCAGCGCGACGAGCATGGACGCGATCAACGGCAGCCAGCTGTTCGACCTGCAGGAGCAGTTCGCGAAGCAGTACGGCGAGCTGAGCGGCCAGTTCGGCGACCTGTCGCACCGCTTCGACGATCTGTCCGACCGCCTCGGCGAACTCGAAACGAACCCCGGCACGGGCGGCCCGGGCACGGGCGACGGCTCGACCGTCGTCGGCGAAGGCGCCGTGGCATCGGGCGAGAACAGCTCGGCACTCGGCGAGAAGGCGCTCGCGTCGGGCGAGAACAGCTCCGCCGTCGGCCAGGGCGCGGTCGCGTCCGGCAGCAACGGTTCGGCCATCGGCCAGGGCTCGACGGCATCGGGCAGCAACAGCTCGGCCGTCGGCCAGGGTGCGGTCGCATCGGGCAACAACGGTTCGGCCGTCGGCCAGGGCGCGGTCGCGTCGGGCGAAAACGGCACGGCGCTGGGCCAGGGCGCGGTCGCATCGGGCAAGGACAGCACGGCGCTCGGCCAGGGCGCGTCGGCCTCCGGCAGCGGCTCGGTCGCGATCGGCCAGGGCTCGGTGGCGACGGAAGCCAACACCGTTTCGTTCGGCAACGGCACGGAAGAAGGCAACCGCCGGCTCGTCAACATCGCGGACGGCATCAACGCCAGCGACGCGGCCACGAAGGGCCAGCTCGACCGCGCGATGGAATCGGTCGACGCACGTTTCAACGACACGAACCGCGCGATCAACGACGTCGCGAAGAACGCGTACGCCGGTATCGCGGCCGCGATGGCGATGCCGAACATGACGCCGTCGCAGCCGGGCAAGACCGTCGTCGCGGTCGGCGCCGCGAACTTCAAGAGCGGCTCGGCGATCGCCGCCGGCGCCACCTACCGGTCGCGCAGCGGCAACTGGCTCGTGAACGGCGCGACGTCGATCACGTCGGTCGGCGACGTGGGCGTCCGTGCGCAAGTCGGCTACGAGTTCTGACCGGACGGCTCCGCGCAAGCGGAGCACCGACCCGAAGCGGAGGGGCCCGGGCCCTTCCGCTTTCGAGCCGACGGCCAGTAGCGATTCCTCCGAGTCGCCACCGGCCGTCGGCGCGACGGGATCGCGTCCGGCCAGCCGTTTCGCCGCGACCGATCGCGCCCCGCGCCGGCCCCACCCCGTCTCAACGACGCCGCGCGCGTGCCGCCAGGCATGACGCAACGCGCGAGAAACCCATGAACAGAACCTTTCCCATCCGCATCGTGATCGCCGACGACCATCCGGCGATCGTCATCGGCGCGCGCTACGAACTGTCGGCCACGAATACGGTCTCGGTCGTCGCGACCGCGCACAATTCGACGGAACTGATGGACGCGCTGGCCCAGCACCCCAGCGACGTGCTGGTGTCCGACTACGCGATGCCCGGCACCGAATACGGCGATGGCCTCGCGATGTTCACGGCCATTCTCAAGCGGTTTCCGGGGCTGAAGATCGTGGTAATGACGATGATGGAGAACGCGGTCGCGCTGCGCGCGCTGATCGACATCGGCATCGCGTGCGTCGTCAGCAAGTCGGACATGCCCAATCACCTGACGATGGCGATCCATGCGGCCTACACGAACGGCCGCTACCTGTCGCCGTCGATGGACCGGATCCTGCGCCACACGGGCAGCGTCGGCGGCAAGGCGCCCGTGCTGTCGATGCGGGAGGTCGAGGTGATCCGCCTCTTCTCGTCGGGGCTGTCGGTCAACGAGATCGCGGAGAAGCTGAATCGCAGCAAGAAGACCATCAGCACGCAGAAGAGCTCGGCGATGCAGAAGCTCGGCATCGAACGCGACGTCGACCTGGTCCGCTACGCGATCGCATGCGGACTCGTGACCGACTACGGCTATGCGTCGCCCGCGCGCGGCGACGAAGCGGGCGAATAAAGCCGCGGCCGCTGCATGAAACAAAAAACCCCGGCGACCGTGAGGTGCCGGGGTATCGATGCGCCGGTACGATCCGGCGCACTTACCTTACTTGCCGCCGTCCTGCGCGGCCGGTGCGTCGCGTCTGCCGTCAGGCCGGATCGACGCCGCCTTCTTCTTTCATGTCGCCGCCCCGCCCTTCGCTGGCCGAAGCGGCAACGATTCCGTGCTCGATCGCGTAGCGCAGCAGGTCGATGTCCTTGTCGATCGCGAGCTTTTCCATCGCGCGCGCCTTCTGCGTGCTGATGGTTTTCTTGCTGCGGCTCAGCTTCTCCGCGATCTCGTTGACCGTGAGGCCCGACGCATAGAGCCGCACGACTTCGAGCTCGCGATCGCTGAGGTCGCGCTTCTGGTCGACGGCCCGCGCGCTCGAATGCGACGTGAGCGTGCGCACGACCTTCTCGACCGACGGCGAGAAATAGGAGCCGCCCGTCGCGGCCGCGTGAATCGCGGGAATCAGGTGATCGATCGTGTCGGACTTGCTGACGATGCACTCGATGCCGAGCCGCGTCAGCGCGCCGACCACGGCCGGGTTGTCGAGCATGGTGAGCACGACCAGCTTGACGGCCGGGTGATTGCGCTGGAGATAGGAGAACAGCGTGATGCCGTCGCCGTGCGCGCTGCCCGGCATCGCATAGTCGGACACCACGACGTCGCACACGCCGGCCTCGACGAGCCGGATCAGCTCGGTCGAATTGACGGCCTTGCCGGTCAACTGGATCGTCGGCACCGACGACAGCCCGTGCTCGACGCCGACCAGCATCGCCGGGTGGTCGTCGGCCAGTACCACGCGTATCAGATAGCTTCCCATAGTCGTCCAGATTTGCGCGGCAATCGTCGCGGCCGGATCACCGCCTGGGGCGGCGCCGACGGCGCGCATCGCGGCGTCGTGGATCGTAATTGGGCGCTATCTTCGCACGAAAACGGGGGCGCCAGCCATCGCCCCGGCCGGCGGCGGCCGCCGCACCGCGCACCGCCATGAAAAAAACCGCCGGCTCGTGACGAGCGGGCGGTTCCGGGTACAGGGCGGGAGGCGGGAGCGTCCTTCCATCGGCTCAGTGCCGATCGAATCCCCGCGCGTACCGGTGGCGCGTCATCCGTTGCGCTTTACTTCGCATCGATCCGGATCTCGACGCGGCGGTTTTGCGCGCGGCCTTCCGCGGTCGCGTTGGACGCGACCGGATCGGCGGCGCCGAGGCCTTCCGACACGAACGACTGCGCCTTCAGGCCATTGCTGCTCAGGTAGTTCATCACGTTGCGGGCCCGCGACGCCGACAGCGCGAGGTTGTGCGTCTTGCTGCCCGTCGAATCGGTGAAGCCCGTGATGGCCACGCGGCGGAATTCGACGCCGCCGTTGATCTGCACGAAACGGTCGAGCTGGCTGCGCGCCTCCGGCGTCAGCGCCGCGCTGTCGAACGCGAAGTTCGCGTCGCCCTGCAGCAGCACCTGGCGCTGCGGGACCGGCTGCGGGGCCGGTTGCGGTTGGGGCTGCGGTGCCGGCGGCGCGGCCTGCACGACCGGCTGCGGCTTGCCGCACATGAAGGTGATCTCGCGCGGATCCTTCATCGGCGCACGGCTGTACACGCGGTCGATCATCTCGATCGGCGTGAAGCCCTTGCCCTGGCAGAACTCTTCCGCCGCACGGGCGCAGGCATTCGCGCTGCCGAGCAGCCCGTCGCAGCTCACGCGGAACAGGTTGTCCGGCTTGCCCGGGATCGATACCGCACGGATGTCGTAGGTGACGCCCGATTGCGTCGTGCACGCACCGAGCGCCATCGCGATCGCGCCGATCGACGCGGCGCGCAACAACAAGGTTTTCATGGTCATGGTGAAACGTCCGCCGTGAAGGCGGACGCCTGGGAAAAGTTGAATGGATTCGGTCGGATCGACGTCGCGGGCGGGGTGCGATGCCCCGCCCGGCGACTTACCACTGATACGAAGCGCCCACGCCGACGGTGTTGCCGCCGCTCGACATGCCCACGCCGGCCTTCATCTTCAGGTTCTGCGTGATGCGGGCTTCGCCGCCAAACGCCACCGCCTGATAGCCCTTGTAGGTCGCGCCGCCGATACCGAACGACACCGTCTTGCCCGGATCGACGCCCGGGATCATCGTCAGCGCGGTGGCCGCGGCGATACCCGAGTACGCGTTACGCGACAGGTCGTTGACCTGACCTTGCACGCCGCCGATCGCGCGATCCATCTGGCCCTTCGTCGCCGCGTCGGACGCGTTCACGCCATCGGCCAGGTTCGAGATCGTGCGCTGCTGATCCGGCGTGCCGACGGAGACGGTGTTGTCGCTCGACGCCACCGAGCCGGCGCCCAGCGCGACCGAGTTCTTGCCCGACGCCTTCGCACCTTCGCCGATCGCCGTCGACTTCTCGCCGGACGCGTTCGCGCTGCTGCCGATCGCGGTCGCGCCTTCGGCGCTGCTCTTCGAACCCGAGCCGATCGCCGTACCGTTGCTCGTCGACACGTTCGCGTTCGAACCGACGACCGTGGCGTTGTTCGCGCCCGTACCGATCGTCGAGCCCGAACCCGCGGCCGTGTTGCCCGTGCCGTTGCCGGCGTTGGCGCCCGTTGTGCTGCCCGTGCCCACGTCGGTACCGGCGAAGTAGTCGTTGCCGGAACCGCCGTCGCCCGGATTGCCCGTGCCCGGGTTCCGCTCCAGTTCGCCGACACGGTCGTCGAGGCCGCCGATCTTGTCGTTCAGCGCGCTCAACTGGCCGTAGTTCACGGCGTCGTTCTTGTTCACGCCGTCCGCGACGTTGCCCAGGCGCACCGGTGCCGCGCCCGACCCGCCGAGGGTCACCGAACCGTAGTTCGGCGTGCCGTCCTTGTTCAGGTCGTAGCGCACCGCGAGCGAATCGGTCGCGCCGTACTTGGCCGCGGCCTGGACTGCTTCGGCCACGGTCTTGTACTTGTTGCCGTTCACCTCGATCGACGTATCCGCGAGCTTGCCGTCCGCGTCGACCTTCGTCCCGCCGCCGATCGTGTCCGCCACGCTCTGCGCGGTGTCATGCAGCTGCGCACCGTTGATCGCGTCGCGGCTCGTCGCGCTCACCGCACCCGCGCCCACGCCGGTCAGCACGCGGTCGCCCGCCGTGCCCCCGAAGTTCACGGACGTGCCGTCCGTCTCCTTCGCGACCGTGATCTCGCGCGTGTCCGCGTCCTGCTGGACGAGGCCGATCGAGCCGTTGACGAGGCTGCTCGAGATGTTCTCGATCGCGTCGCCGACGTTGTTGTACTTCTTGTCGTTGACGGTGTACGTCGGGTTCGTCACGTTGCCGTTCGCGTCGACGGTCGAGCCTCCGCCCAGCGCATCCGCCACGCTCTTCGACGCGCCATACAGCTGCGAGCCGTTCACGGCGTCCATGCTGGTCGCGTTCACCGCGCCTGCCTTGACGTTCGACAGCGTCGTGCCGTCCGCGCCCTTCAGCGTGATCTGGTCGAAGTTCGCCGAACCATTCGCCTGCTTGTCGTACGTCACGGCGAGCGACGTCAGGCCCGCACCCGGGTTCGACGAATCGATCGGCGCCACCAGGCCCGCGTCCTGCAACTGGCCGAGGTTGATCGCGTCGTGACGATCCACGCCGTCCGCGACGTTCTTCAGCGCCACCGGACCCGTCGCGCCCGCGCCGCCCAGCGTCACCGAACCCATGTTCGGCGTGCCGTCCGCGTTGCGGTCGTACGTCACCGCCGCGAGCGACTGGCCCGTTGCCGGGTCCACCAGACCCGAATCGGCCAGCTGCTTGTTGATCACGGTGATGTTTTCCGTGTTCGTCGTCGTACGGCCGTCGAGGTTCGACAATGCGTCGCCCACGTTGTTGTACGACTTCGACTTCGACGCATCCGCCGGATCGGCCAGCGCGTACGTCGGGTTCGTCACCTTGCCGTCCGCGCCCACGGTCGAGCCGCCGCCCAGCGCATCCGCCACGCTCTGCGCCGTGCCGTGCAGCTGCGAACCGTTGATCGCGTCCGTGCTCGTGGCCGTGACCGCGCCCGCCTTCACGTTCGTCAGCGTCGTGCCGTCCGCGCCCTTCAGCGTGACCGTGTTCTGCGACGCATCGTCGTATGCGACGGCCAGCGACGTCAGGCCCTTGCCCGGGTTCGACGGATCGATCGGCGCAACCAGGCCTGCGTCCTGCAGCTGGCCGAGGTTGATTGCGTCGTGACGGTCCGTGCCGTCGGCAACGTTCTTCAGTGCGACCGGCGTCGTGGCGCCCGCACCGCCCAGCGTCACGGTGTCCTTCGCCGCGCCGTCGTACGTCACCGCCATCGACGTCAGGTTGCCCTTGCCGTCGTCGCCCACCACGCCCGCGCTCTTCAGCTGGCCGAGGTTCAACGCATCGCCGTCGTCCGTCGCATTCGCAACGTTCTTGATCTGCGTCGGACCGGCGCCGTGGCCCAGCGTCACCGAACCATAGTTCGGCGTGCCGTCCGCGTTACGGTCGTACGTCACCGCGGCGTTCGCCTTGCCGTCGTCGCCGATCAGGCCGGAGCCCTTCAGCTGCGAAACGTTCACCGCGTCCATGTCGGCGACACCGGCCTTCACGTTCGACAGCGTCGTGCCGTCCGCGCCCTTCAGCGTGACCGTGTCCTTCGCGACACCGTCGTATGCGACGGCGAGCGACGTCAGGCCCGCACCCGGGTTCGCCGGATCGACCGGCGCCACCAGGCCCGCGTCCTGCAACTGGCCGACGTTGAGCGCGTCGTGACGATCCACGCCGTCCGCGACGTTCTTCAGCGCCACCGGAGCCGTCGCGCCCGCGCCGCCCAGCGTCACTGAACCCATGTTCGGCGTGCCGTCCGCGTTGCGGTCGTACGTCACCGCCGTGATCGACTGGCCCGTTGCCGGGTCCACCAGACCCGAATCGGCCAGTTGCTTGTTGATCACGGTGATGTTTTCCGTGTTCGTCGTCGTACGGCCGTCCAGGTTCGACAGTGCGTCGCCCACGTTGTTGTACGACTTCGACTTCGACGCATCCGCCGGATCGGCCAGCGCGTACGACGGGTTCGTCACCTTGCCGTCCGCGCCCACGGTCGAGCCGCCGCCCAGCGAATCGGCCACGCTCTGCGCCGTGCCGTGCAGTTGCGAACCGTTGATCGCGTCCGTGCTCGTGGCCGTGACTGCGCCCGCCTTCACGTTCGTGATCGTCGTGCCGTCCGCGCCGCCTTGCAGCGTGACGCGAGCCTTGGTGTCGTCGTCATAGCCGACGGCCAACGGATTGCCCGAACCGCCCGAGTTGTCCGCGACGTACTGCTTCAACTGGTTGTAGTTGATCGCGTCATGATCGTCCGTCGCATCCGCGACGTTCTTGATCTGCGTCGGACCCGCGCCGTGGCCCAGCGTCACCGAACCATAGTTCGGCGTGCCGTCCGCGAGACGGTCGTACGTCACCGCGGCGACCGACTTGCCGTCGTCGCCGATCAGGCCCGAACCCTTCAGCTGCGAAACGTTCACCGCGTCCATGTCCGCCACGCCGGCCTTCACGTTCGTGAGCGTCGTGCCGTCCGCGCCCTTCAGCGTGACCGTGTCCTTCGCCGTGCCGTCGTACACCACGGCCAGCGATTCGCCCGTCACCGGATCGATCACGCCGCCCTTCGACAGCGAATCCTCCAGGTCGCCGACACGCGTGTTCGTCGCGAACAGCTGCGAACCGTTCACCGCGTCCTTGCTCGTCGCCGACAGCTCGCCGTCCTTGACGTTGTGGATCGCCACCGGCGTGGTCGCGCCAACGCCGCCCAGCGTGATGCTGTCCTTCGCCGCGCCGTCGTACGTCACCGCCATCGACGTCAGGTTGCCCTTGCCGTCGTCGCCCACCAGGCCCGCGTCCTTCAACTGGCCGAGGTTCAGCGCGTCGCCGTCGTCCGTCGCGTCGGCCACGTTCTTCAGCTGCGTCGGGCCTGCGCCGTTGCCCAGCGTCACCGAGCCGTAGTTCGGCGTGCCGTCCGCATTGCGGTCGTACGTCACCGCCGCGTTCGCCTTGCCGTCGTCGCCGATCAAGCCGGAGCCCTTCAGCTGCGAAACGTTCACCGCATCCATGTCGGCCACACCGGCCTTCACGTTCGCGAGCGTCGTGCCATCCGCGCCACCCAGCGTCACCTTGTCACGCGCCGCGCCGTCGTACGTCACCGCCATCGACGTCAGGTTGCCCTTGCCGTCGTCGCCCACCAGGCCCGCGTCCTTCAGTTGGCCGAGGTTCAGCGCGTCGCCGTCGTCCGTCGCGTCTGCCACGTTCTTCAGTTGCGTCGGACCCGCGCCGTGGCCCAGCGTCACCGTGCCGTAGTTCGGCGTGCCGTCCGCATTGCGGTCGTACGTGACCGCCGCGTTCGCCTTGCCGTCGTCGCCGATCAGGCCCGAGCCCTTCAGTTGCGAAACGTTCACGGCGTCCATGTCGGCCACACCAGCCTTCACGTTCGCGAGCGTCGTGCCGTCCGCGCCGCCCAGCGTCACCTTGTCGCGCGCCGCGCCGTCGTACGTCACTGCCATCGACGTCAGGTTGCCCTTGCCGTCGTCGCCGACCAGGCCCGCGTCTTTCAGTTGGCCGAGGTTCAGCGCATCGTGGTCGTCCTTCGCGTCCGCGACGTTCTTCAGCGCGACCGGCGTCGTTGCGCCCGCGCCGCCCAGCGTCACCGAACCCATGTTCGGCGTGCCGTCCGCGTTACGGTCGTACGTCACCGCCGTAATCGACTGGCCCGTTGCCGGATCGACCAGACCCGAATCGGCCAGCTGCTTGTTGATCACGGTGATGTTTTGCGTGTTCGTCGCCGTACGGCCGTCGAGGTTCGACAGCGCGTCGCCCACGTTGTTGTACGACTTCGACTTCGTCGCGTCCGTCGGATCGGCCAGCGAGTACGTCGGGCTCGTCACCGTGCCGTCCGCACCCACCGCCGCACCGCCGCCGAGGGCGTCGGTCACGCCCTTCAACTGGCTGACGTTGACCGCATCGGTCGCCTGCGTGCCTGCCGCGACGTTGACGATCTGGCGTTCCGCGCCTGCACGGCCGACGGACAATGCGTTCGCTCGATTCGAGAACGAGTTCGCGCCGAGCGCGACGCTATTGGCCGCGCCCGCGGTCGCGTTCGCACCGAGCGCCATCGCGCCTTCGACGCTGCGCGCGACGTTCGCACCGGTACCGATCGCGATCGCGTTGCTCGAGCCGGCACGCACGTTCGCGGCGTTACCGACCGCGACCGAGCCGTCGCCGATTGCCTGCGCACCGTTGTTGCCGACCGCCAGCGCATAGTTGCCGTTCGCCTGCGCGTTCGCACCCAGCGCGACGGCCTGCGTGCCGTTCGTCTGGACATTCGAACCCACGGCAACCGAGTAGTCCTGGCCTTCGCCGGTGTGCGCGAAGCTGCCGATTGCGACCGAGTTGTTGGAACCCGCGCCGCTCTGGAGGCCGACCGCCACCGCGTTGGCGCCGCTTGCCGCCGTCGACGAGCCGATCGCGGCCGCCGTTGCCGTAGCCGGATCCGCGCCGTTCAGCGAAGCGACGTTGTTGCCCGTCAGGCCTTCGATCGCGACGAGCGGGTCGCTGACATCCATCGGCTGCATCGAGCGCGAACCCACCTCGTCGATTGCAGCCTTCGTCTTCTTGTCGATCTCCGACGAGAAGTTGTCGATCGCCTGTTGCGTCTTCGAGCTCACCGACGTCGACAGGTCGTTCAGCGCCGCATAAAGCTGGCCGCCGTTGACCGCGTCCGTGCTCTGGAATGCGACATCGCCGTCCGCCACGTTGACGATCTTGCGTTCACGGCCCACATCGCCGACCGACACGACGTTGCTCTGGTTCGCGACCGAGTTGTAGCCGATTGCGACCGAACCGTTTCCGGTCACGCGCGCACCGCTGCCGAGTGCCAGCGAGTTGGCGCTGGCCGCCCGCGCGTCGGAGCCGATGGCGACGGCCAGCGCGCCGCTTGCGACGGCAGGCGTGCCCGTGACCGGGTCGGCATTGACCTTGACGAAGCGCAGGTTGCCGCCGGACATCTCGTCGCGAAGGTCCGACAGGCCCGTGTTCAGTTGCTTGACGTTGACCGCGTCCAGGTCGTCGACACCCGTCGCGACGTTCTTGATCTGCGTCGGACCCGCGCCGTTGCCCAGCGTCACCGTGCCGTAGTTCGGCATGCCGTCCGCGTTGCGGTCGTATGTCACCGCGGCGATCGACTTGCCGTCGTCGCCGATCAGGCCCGAGCCCTTCAGCTGGCTCACGTTCACCGCGTCCTTGTCGGCCACGCCGGCTTTCACGTTCGACAGCGTCGTGCCATCCGTGCCCTTCAGCGTGACCGTGTCCTTCGCGTTGCTGTCGTACACGACCGCGAGCGATTCGCCCGTCACCGGATCGATCACGCCGCCGTCCTTCAGCGAGTCCTTCAGGTCGCTCAGGTTCTGGTTCGTCGCGAACAGCTGCGAACCGTTCACGGCGTCCTTGCTCGTCGCCGACAACTCGCCATCCTTGACGTTGTGGATCGCCACCGGCGTGGTCGCGCCAACGCCGCCCAGCGTCACGCTGTCCTTCGCCGTGCCGTCGTACGTCACGGCCAGCGACGTCAGGTTGCCCTTGCCGTCGTCACCCACCAGGCCCGAGTCCTTCAACTGACCGAGGTTCAGTGCGTCGTGGTCGTCAGTTGCGTCGGCGACGTTCTTGACCTGCGTCGGGCCTGCGCCGTTGCCCAGCGTCACCGAACCATAGTTCGGCGTGCCGTCCGCGTTACGGTCGTACGTGACCGCGGCGATCGACTTGCCGTCGTCGCCGATCAGGCCCGAACCCTTCAGCTGCGAAACGTTCACCGCGTCCATGTCGGCCACGCCGGCTTTCACGTTCGACAGCGTCGTGCCATCCGTGCCCTTCAGCGTGACCGTGTCCTTCGCGTTGCTGTCGTATACGACCGCGAGCGATTCGCCCGTCACCGGATCGATCACGCCGCCGTCCTTCAGCGAGTCCTTCAGGTCGCTCAGGTTCTGGTTCGTCGCGAACAGCTGCGAACCGTTCACGGCGTCCTTGCTCGTCGCCGACAGCTCGCCATCCTTGACGTTGTGGATCGCTACCGGCGTGGTCGCACCAACGCCGCCCAGCGTCACGCTGTCCTTTGCCGTGCCGTCGTACGTCACGGCCAGCGACGTGAGGTTGCCCTTGCCGTCGTCGCCCACCAGGCCCGAGTCCTTCAGTTGGCCGAGGTTCAGTGCGTCGTGGTCGTCCGTTGCGTCGGCGACGTTCTTGACCTGCGTCGGGCCTGCGCCGTTGCCCAGCGTCACCGAACCGTAGTTCGGCGTGCCGTCCGCGTTACGGTCGTACGTGACCGCGGCGATCGACTTGCCGTCGTCGCCGATCAGGCCCGAGCCCTTCAGCTGCGAAACGTTCACCGCGTCCATGTCGGCCACACCAGCCTTCACGTTCGCGAGCGTCGTGCCGTCCGCACCGGCCAGCGTCACCTTGTCGCGTGCCGCGCCGTCGTACGTCACGGCCATCGACGTCAGGTTGCCCTTGCCGTCGTCGCCCACCAGGCCCGCGTCCTTCAGTTGGCCGAGGTTCAGTGCATCGTGATCGTCCTTCGCATCGGCGACGTTCTTCAGCGCGACCGGCGTCGTTGCGCCCGCGCCGCCCAGCGTCACCGAACCCATGTTCGGCGTGCCGTCCGCGTTGCGGTCATACGTCACCGCGGCGATCGATTTGCCGTCGTCGCCGATCAGGCCCGAGTCCTTCAACTGGCCCACGTTCACCGCGTCCATGTTCGCGACGCCCGCCTTCACGTTCGACAGCGTCGTGCCGCCTGCACCCTTCAGCGTGACCTTGTCCTTCGTCGCGCCGTCGTAGGTCACGGCGTTCGGATCGCTGCTGCCGTTCGCGGCCAGGGCATCGAGCGCATCGCCGACGTTGTGATAGTCGGTTCCGGCGACCTTGTACGTCGGCTGCGTGACGTTACCACTGCCGTCGACCGCCGCTCCGCCGCCGAGTGCCTTCGTCACGCCGGACAACTGGCCGACGTTGACTGCGTCCGTGGCTTGCGTGCCGGCCGCGACGTTGGTGATCTGTCGTTGCAGCGAAGCCGAGCCAACCGACACGCTATTCGCGCGATCCGCGATCGACGTGTCGCCCAATGCGACACCGTATTGAGCCGTCACCGACGCGCCGTCGCCGAGTGCCACGCCGCGTTGCGTGGTCATCGCGCCACGACCGATGGCGATTGCCCCACCGGCATTGGTGTTCGTCGCGGACGCGCCTTCGCCGATAGCCAGTTGTCCAAAGCCACCCGACGTGTACGCTTTGGCACCGACTGCAATGTTCGTCTGGCCACCATTCGTATTCGTGGCATTCGCAATCGCACCGTCACCAATCGCAATCGACTGAGTACCGGAGGCGCGTGCCGCGGTCGAACCACGCACGGCGACATACGGATTCGATCCTGCCGCAATCGCGGCATTCATCTGGCCAAGGTTCACGGCATCCGTGTTTTGCGTACCGGCGGCCACATTAGTGATCTGTCGTTGCAGCGAAGTCGACCCGACCGACACCGCATTGTTGCGATCGCCAACCGAGTTTGCGCCGAGCGCAACCGCGTTCGTACCGCTGGCCAGCGCGCCGCGACCGAGCGCGGTCGCGGTCGAACCCGTCGCGCTCGCTCGCTCGCCCAATGCAACGCTCGACGCCGACGTAGCATTCGCCAGCACACCGATCGCAACGGCGTTCGTGGTTGCATTGGCGGAATAGCCGATTGCGGAGCCATAGGTCCCGCTCGTGCTGGCACCGCGACCTACTGCGATGGCGTTCGCGCCCACGGCACTCGCCGTCGTGCCGAGTGCCGTGGCGCCGTCGGCGCCCGCATAGGCGCTATAGCCGACGGAAGTCGCATTGGTCGATACTGCCGCCGCGCCCCGGCCCATCGCCGTGGAATTGTTCCCCGTCGCGCGTGCGCTCACGCCGACCGCGACGGTCTCGGCGCCCGTCGCGTTCGCGAGCGTGCCGAGCGCCACGGCATTCTGGCCGGTCGCAACGGTATTCCCGCCCAGCGCCACGGCCGAAATACCACCGGCATTCGCGTTCGCCCCGATTGCCGTCGCGCTGCCGCCTGCGCGCGCCGCCGTCGCAGCCGCATACGTGCCCGTGTTGGTCACCACGTACGGGTTCGCCGTCCCCGCGGCCGCAATCGCCGCGTTCAACTGATTGAGGTTAACGGCATCCGTCCCGGCCGTCCCTGCGGCCAGGCCCGTGATGCGGTTGTTCGTCATGTTGACGTTGGCTGAAAAGTCGGCTGCACCTATGACGTGAACCCCCGCCCCGCCAACGAGGGTGAGGTGGCCGTCGGTACTTCCCTGAATCCCGGCCTCCGTTCCGGCGCTCCCACGCGAGCCCGTTGATGTGCCGTTCGCGTTGGCGTTGTTGTACAACATGAACGAAGTTGTTCTGTTGTTGAATATGGGGTTCGGCGCTCCGCACCCGGTCAATGCAGTACCGGAGCCATAGCCGCCGCCAAAAGCCGTACCGGCTCTCGATGACCCCGACGGTGAACACAAGACCAGCGAACCATTGCCGTTCGACGCCTGAGCATTCGCGTCGGCCGACATCGCACCACCGCCCACACCGGCCATCACCGCAACCGCTGCCGTCACCGACGACCGCATTGCGGAACTCGACTTCGATTTCGTGCGCATCCGCGCAGTTTCGGCTGCCGCCGTCCATGTACCCGTCGTCGCGTTCCAGACGGTGCGATAGGTCTTGTTCACGTTGTTTGCCTCTGTAGAAAAAAGGGAGAAGGACGCTCCTCGTCCACAGATGCCAATGTATTGATCGCCTTTCATTTCGATAATCAGACGGCCGGACGTGCGACGACTTATTTCGTAGGCCTGGTCCTAACATGACGTTGCTTGACAATCAGCCGTGCCAGACGCGACGCGACACGACGTTCCATCGAACGATTCCGTTTGACACGACCGCGCGGCAGGCCTTATATACGCATCGCGCCGCCGATTTACCGAATAGGACTGGTCCTATCCATCGCGCGCGAGTGTTTCGGACTGCCCTACATACAGCCTCGCCCACCATCCCGATAATTTTCCCGTTCCCCGAGCCGGCGGCGCATCGCGCTGCCTTCAATCGGCTCGCGGATATCGTCCGCGTACCGGCATCGCCGCGGCGCGTCTCCCGATTTGCGCATTGATTCATCGGTCTTCGTCTCATGCCTATCCGCCATCTCTTCGCATCCCAAACGGATGCCAGCGCGCCGTTCGCGTCGATCGACGACGACACGCGCGACCTGAGCCTGCTGAACCGGTATCAGCGCTTCACGCTGTACGGCGGTGCGGTCGTGCTGTCGCTGGTGATCCTGATCGCGGCGGGCATCCTGCTCGTCGGCTCGGTGCGCGACTACATCGCGGAGCGCCGCGACCTGTTCGCGACGCACAAGGCGCTCGTGCAGCTCGAAATGGACGCGAAACAGGCCTCGATGCGCCGCGCGGTGATCAATGCCGAACTGTTGTGGAACGGCCATCCGCCGCATGCGCGCGAAGCATCCGACGCATTGCGCAAGGACGGTCACGTGCTGCTCGCGCCGATGCGCGGCGTGAGCGAGATCTTCGTGGCGGCGTCGCCCGCGGCGCTCGCCGACCACGAAACCGATCGCTACGTTCAGCTGATGGAGCGCCAGACGATCTCGGTCGCGGCCGCCGAACGCCAGACCGGGCGCGCGGTGCGCGGCTACGCGTACAGCCCCGACCGCAACGTGATCGCGATCACGCCGCCGCCGTCGATGCCGTATCCCGACCTGCTCGCGCGCATCGGCGTGCCCGACACGCATACGCTGATCGAACACCTCGCGTTCGACGCGGCCGACTGGTCCGATCCGGCGATCGCGCGCTACTGGCGTCTGTCGCGCCGAATCGCATGGCAGGCGCCGGCGATCGATCCGCTCACCGGCAAAACGGTCTTCCGTCTCGTCGAACCTGCGTTCGACGGCCAGCAGCATTTCATGACCTTCGTGAGCGACTTCGACGTCGACGTGATCGCCGAGCGCATGAAGCGCGCGCCGGACGGCGCGGTCGCGATGCTCATCGACGAAAACGGCCGCGTGCTGCTGGATGCCGACCGCACCGAAGCATCGGAGGACGGCAGTGCGCTGATGCGCCGCGCCCTCGCCGAAGGCACGTGGCGACGCGGCCTCGCGCATTTCGACGAAAGCTACCGACACGGCGTGTTCACGATCAGCGACCGGATTTCCGACACCGGCTACGCGATCGTCTACGCGTATTCATGGCGCACGATCGCCTATGCGCTCGGGTCGACGATGCTGCGCGAGTTCGGGACGACCGCGACCATCCTCATCGTGCTGTGGACGCTCGTGATCGCGTTCGACCTCCGGATCTTCGCGCCGTTGTTCCGTCGCTCGCGCCGCGTGTTCGAAAGCGAGCGGATGAGCCGCACGATCGTCGCGACCGCACCGTTCGGCGTCGGCCTCGTGTCGCCCGACACGCACCAGGTGCTGCTGCGCAACCGGATGCTCGAACTGTACGAGCGCGAGGCCGGCGATCCGCCGCTGCACGAGCGGCTGCTGGCACGCTACCGTGAGCACGCGGATGCGTCGCCGGTCCAGCTCGACGTCGAACTGCCGGTCACGCTCGACGACGGCCGCGTGCGCGACCTGCTGGTGAACTTCGTGCGCGTTCGCTACAAGGGCAAGGACGCGCTGCTGTGCAGTTTCTCCGACATCACGACGCGCGCGGACGCCGAGCGCGCGCTCGACAGCGCGAACCGCGCGAAATCGACGTTCCTCGCGACGATCAGCCACGAAATCCGCACGCCGCTCAACGGGATGCTCGGCAACCTCGAACTGCTCGACAAGGCACCCGATCCGAGCCGGCAGAAAGCGCGCTTGCACGCGGTCACGTCGGCCGCGCGGATGCTGCTCGACATGCTGAACAACGTGCTCGACATGACGAAGATCGAAGCCGACCGGATGACGCTCGAGGCAACCGCCTTCAGGATCGACGAACTCGCGCGCGACGTGGCCGAGCTGTTCGCGCCGCTCGCCGGCGCAAAGGGCATCGCGTTGCGCGTCGACGTGGACGCGCATGTCGCGAACCCGTATATCGGCGATCCGATGCGCGTGCGGCAGATCGTCGTGAACCTCGTCAGCAACGCGATCAAGTTCACCGATCGCGGCACGGTCGCGCTGTCGGTGTCGGCGCCCGCCGCGAACGCGACGCCGGTGACGATCCGCGTCAGCGATTCCGGCATCGGCATGACGGCCGCCCAGCTCGGCCAGGTGTTCGAGCCGTTCGCGCAGGCCGATGCGTCGATCGCGCGCCGCTTCGGCGGCACCGGCATCGGGCTCGCGCTGAGCTACAAGCTCGCCGAGTCGATGGGCGGCCGCATCGTGGCGGACAGCGTGCCCGGCGTCGGCTCCACCTTCGTCGTCACGCTGCCGCTGCCGCTCGGCTGCCCGCCGGGCGCTGCGCGCTCGCACGCCGGCGCGGACGCGCCGAACGCGCGCGTGCTGTTCGTCGACGACAACGCGGTGAACCGTTCACTGATCAGCGATCAGCTCGACGTACTGGGCTATCGGGCCGATATCGCGTCGAATGTCGCGGAAGCGCTCGATCTGGTGGACCGCCACGACTATGCGGTCGTGCTGACCGATCTGAACATGCCGGGCCTCGATGGCTACGCGTTCGCGCGCGTGCTGCGCGAACGCGGGCGCGTTCAGCCGATTCTGGCGGTGACCGCACATGCGGAACCCGATGAACTGCAGCTTGCATGGGAAGCCGGCATCGACGAAATCGTCACGAAGCCGACGTCGCTGAAGTCGCTCGAACAGGCGATCACGAAATATGCGGGGACGTGGCGGCGGCCGGCGCATCCGCCCGTGCCGTCGCGCGCGGCCGGCCCGCTGCCGAAGGACCTGCACACGGTGCTCGTCGATGCGGCGCGGCGCTCGAACGCCGCCATCGCGCGTGCGCTGCAGGACGGCGACCTGAAGGTCGCACGCTCGGAGATCCACAGCATGCGCGGCGCATTCGCGATGATCGGGGAACGGGAGATATCGACGCTTTGCGCGTCGCTGGAAGCGCTGGCGCTGGCCGGCGATGCGGCGGCGTTCGCGCGGGAGTTCGAACGCTATCGGCGCGACGCGAGCGAGATTCTCGTCCGGCGTGCGGCCGGCGAAGCGAAACCCTCGCTCGAAACACTTTCTGACACATCGCCGATGAATCGATGAAGCGGACGTCCAGCGCAATCGCCTTCAGCTCATTGAGCTGCGAGCACGCGATACGTCATCCTGATGGACAACGTCACGAAAACGCATCTTTCCGTGAATCAAGATGGGTTGGATCGCGCTAAAGGGTGACGCGTTTGCGCAAGGATGTCGGGCCATCGAAACCGTCATGTACGAGAGGGTTACGGCGATGGAAATCCGTCGCGTAAACGAGCGCGGCCCGCGGGTGTAGGGCACCCACGAGCCGCTGACCACAACCCACTCAACCGAGGCGGCGGCGCTCGCGGAAATGGTCCGGCCGCCGGTCACCCAGGCACAGCGCAATAGGCTTCGGAACGTTTCCCTCGATCAACTGACACCGACGCTGGCGTCGTTTGGCCAGCATGTGGAAATCGTGGCGACGCCAGCTGGGCGCTCGAGTCCGGCAGGCATCACGGTATCGGTCTGACGGGCGGGGAAGTAAGGAGAAAAACGAGTGCGGCGGCCGAAGGCGATTCGGCGCCGCACTCGTTCAACGCCGGGTACGGGCCGAACCGATTCATGTCGGTTGCAGATGCCGTGCGCTCACGGCACGGTCAGCACTGTTGGCGGTATCCGGCCGACAAGACCATGCCGATCGCGCCGAAGCGCGCACGCGCAACATCATCCCATCCGCCAATCGACTTCCGGATCTCCGCGCTGAAAGCCAACGCAGCCGCGACGCATTCGGTCATTGCGTCGGCTGAAAGAAGTGTGTGGCGGCCGGAAGCGCCTCGACGCTCGCATAAGGCAGCGTTAGGAGTAGTGCTATCGAATACATAGCATGACCACGGCCGGGCCCAGCGGCCGCCGTCGAAGCGGTTCCGGCGCCACACACGTTCAATTTAACGTGAACGATCGTTACAACCAATCGGACCAGGCTGATTCTGTGCAGGCCGTTCGCGAAGCATCGTACGCAGCCTCGACAGCCGGATCGGCGAACACGCGTGCAGTGTCGAGCATGTCGACCAATAGCGGCCCCCCTTGCCCGGCACGATTGAAAAAAGGCCGCCGCCATCGAAGATGGCAGCGGCCCGACCGGCGAATCGCCCGATCCACCGCGTTGCTGGCGCATGCGCTTACTGCTGGATCGTCGCCTGCGCGGCAAGCTTGTCGATCAGCGCCGTCATCGCGCGCTGCTGTGCCTGCGCTTCGAGTTGCTCACGCAACACCTTCTTCGCGGCATCGAAGCTCGGCACGACCGTCGGACGCTTCTCGTCGAGTTTCACGATCGCAAACGCGTTGCCGACCCGGATCGGACCGGCAACGGCGCCCGGCTGCAGCGACGTGATCGCCTGCGCGATCGGCACGGGCAGGCCACCCGTGTTCCCTTCGGCCACCGGCGTGCGCAACTCGACCCACTGCGCGACACCCCCATTCGGGGTGGTGTTGTACTTCTTCGCCACGGCGTCGAACGCGGCGCCCTGCTTCAGCTCCGCGACCAGCGCGTTCACCTCGTTCGGATCGGCCACGGCGATCACGTCCGCGCGATATTCGAACTGTGCGGCATTGGCCACGATCTGGTCGTAGCGCGCCTTCACCTGCGCGTCGGTTACCGCCTGCGGGTGCACGTTGTCGCGCAGATAGAGATCCGTCGCCGCCACCGTGCGGGCCCGCATCACGACGCGGTTCACTTCGGGGCGGCTGCCGTAGTCGGCCTGCTCCGCCGCCTGCTCGACCAGATGCTGGGCAATCAGCTCGCGCTTGGCCTGTGCCCGCAGTTCGGGCGTGGCAGCCTGCCCGGACGCTTCGATCATGCTGTCGATGTCGCTGCGCGCGATCGGTGAATCGTTGACGACCGCTTCGACGCCCGGCGGCAGCGGCGCTTCGGTTTTCGTGCCTGCGGCGCGCGCGACCGGTGCACCGCAGGCACACGCGAGCGCGATCAGGGTGGAAACAATGGATATGTGATGCTTCTTCATGATGATTCCTTCATCGGTGGAGGGAAATGCCGCACGCCATGGCGGCCAGGAGGGAAAGCGGCAACTTCGCCGCGGCCGACCCGATGGGGTCGGCGCCGAACGGGCCGCGCGCGAACGATCGCGTCACGGCCGAACCTGAAGCGTGAGCCGGTCGACCCGGTCGCGTATCGCCTGGAAGCTTGCCGCTGCTGCCGGGCCAACGACGGTCGACGGATGGCAAGACAAAGATGAATGCCCTGCGCTCGCATACGGCAGCGTTCTCCCGGCCCGCAACCCGATGGGCGCGGATGCGGCCGGGCCCATCGGCCGCCGCAGGGCATTCACGTATGTCCGTCCAGTGGACGCGGCGTCGTTCGCTTCGTCCATGCGCGGGAAAAATGCGCCGCCCGGCAACCGGGCAGCGCGTCCAACGAAGCAGCGCTTCGGATACGAGGTTATCGGGCGCATACCATGCAGACGCCCGACCTTCGCATTGTCGAAGCGCACGTCGCGTTCGCACAATCGGTCTGGTCCTAATGTGGAGTCGACGCAATGGGTTTTTTCCTGTTCTGCACGACGTCACCGCTGAGTCGTCGACGTCGCACGTGCGTTCATCGTCACGGCGAGCGGCGGGAATGCGGCCACGCTGCGCATCGCGCCGTAGAACTTGTTCATCGCGACATCGATCCCGTAGTTCGGCAGCGTGCGGCCGAGCCCGTGCGAGAACAGCGTCTCGGGTTCCAGCGGAAAGCAATGGTCGAGCAGGAAGCGCGCGCCGGCCGGCGAAATCGTGTACGCGCAGATCCCGTAGAACTCGAGCAGGTTCATCACGAGCACGGGGCCGCGGTCGGTGCGGAAATCGTCGACGGCCTGCGCGAGCGCGGCTTCGTCGAAACGCATCGTCACCGGCACGCGGTCATTGAAGATCGTGCCGCGCAGGACCGAATCGAAGTTGTAACCCCACGCGACAAAATCGTGGCGGTCGGCATGCGTGCGCAGGAACTGCGTGGCGGCCACGTGGAAATCAGGACGAAAAATCGCGTCGTCCTCGGCGATCGTGACCCACTCGCCGCCGGAAGCGATTTCGGTCCACAGCCGATGCGCGGTCATCGCGATGCCGATCGCGCCGCGCGTGTACGGCAAGCCGGGGGCGAACAGGCCGCTGCCGGCGATCTCCGCATCCGGCAGCGCACTGCCGTCGACCGCGTCGACGAACGCGAAATCGAGATTCGGATTTTGCGCGGCAAACGCATCGCGGCGGCCGCGCGCATCGTTCAACGAGACGACGCGGAGCGTGCGACTGACGACTGGTGCATGACTGACGGGCAGCGTTCCGGGCACGGGTACCGACATGGTGCGCGGCGACTGATCGAGAGAAGGCATCGTCACCACCCCGTCACGACCGAAATGCCGAACACGATGCCGATCGCGATGCCGATCGAGCGACCTTGCAGCGTCGGCTTCAACGCCGCCGGCTCGAAGAACGGATCGACCACGTCGCTCCGGTTGCGCCACGCGGCAACGAGCGGCGGCATCAACAACACCATCGCCATCAGCAACGCGGTCGCAATCGTCACGACCATGCCGCTCGAAGACCAGCGCGTGCCGAACTCGACCACCACGTGAACCAGCGCGACGGTCGCCGCGCTCGCGACCATCGCGATCACCGTGCCCTTCACCAGATCGTCTGCTGCACTCATAGCCATGCCTCCCGGTCGGATAGCGGCCGAATGACGTCGGCCGGAACACGGCGTATTAAAGCGATGCCCGCATGCGATCTCTATCGGACAAGTCTGATTGGCCGGCACTGAACGAAAAAATCGGACTGGGACTACGAACGTAGCCTCCACCAAGGCGGTATCGAATGCATTTCGATCGCACATCCCGGCGAATAGGACTGGTCTGATTCAGTTGCCGAGCGTGGATGCATAAAGTCGATATCGAGACGGCGCCACGGTGCTTGAGCCCATTCGCCCAGGCCGCCGACGCCGATGAACATCGACCGCACGAGCCGCCCCCGTGCGCGGCCGGCATCCCGGAGCGACCCGCCATGCAGATCACGACCCACGACACACCCTCCTTCGCCGACACCGTTTCGCTGCCGCATCCGGACGACGTGGCCAGCGCCGCGCCGCCCGTCCCATCGCGCTCGCCCGATACGGACGACGACGCCGTTGCGAACGCGACGCAAACGCTGATCGATCGCGGTGAGCCCGAACGTGCTGCCGACCTCGCCGCCGCGCATTGGGTGCTGCGCCCAGCGTCGCCCGCGGCGGCATTCAATTGCGGCTACGCGATGCAGATGGCGGGACGTCACGCGGACGCGATTCCGCCGTACCGCCGGGCGCTCGAACTGGCCCCCGCATGGCCATCCCTGAAGAACAACCTCGCGCTCTCCATTCGGCTCACCGGTGGCGACCCCGATGTGGAATTCGCACTCGTCGAAGGCGCGCTGGACGACAACCCGAACGACGTGCAAGCCTGGACCAATGCCGTCATCACGCGTATCAACCGTTTCGATCTCGATGGCGCGCTGCGCGCGGCAGCACGCGCAACCTCGCTTGCGCCGGACAACGCGCTGGCCCTGAACAACGCGGCCACCGCGTTGAAGGAAGCGCAACGCCTGGATGAAGCCGAGCAGTATGCGACGCGCGCCGCCGAACTCGCGCCGCGCAATCCGACGTACCGTCACAATCTGTCGTTGCTCCAGCTCGCACGCGGCGATTTCGCATCGGGCTGGCGCAACTATGAATCGCGCTGGGAAGGATCCGGCGAACTGCGCGGCAATCTGCCGGTATTTACGGGCCCTCGCTGGCGCGGCGAATCGCTGAAAGGCAAGACGTTGCTCGTGTGGGGTGAACAGGGCCTCGGCGACGTGCTGCAGTTCTGCCGTTACGTGCCGCAGCTTGCGGAGCGCGTGCATCGCGAAGGCGGCCGCATCGTGTGGAATGCGTTCCCGCTGTTGGCTTCGCTGCTCGAACGCAGCCTTGCGCGGCATGTCGACCTGTTCGACACGAGCACGCAGATCGCGGATTTGCCCGCCTTCGATTTCGAACTGCCGCTGATGAGCATTCCCGGCATGCTGGGTCTCGACGGTAACGCAATCGCCGCGACGACGCGTTACCTCCAAGCCGACCCGGCCGCCACCGATGCATGGCGCACGGCGCTCGCAGGCGAGCAGCGCTTGAAAGTCGGCCTTGCATGGACAGGCAGCCAGACGCACCAGCGCAATCCGTTCCGCCGCGTCGGCCTCGAGCGTTTCGCGGATGCGTTCGGCACATTGCAACAGGACGTCGCGTTCTACTCGCTTCAGCCCGGCGCGCAGCACGACATCGAAGCCGCGCGGGCGAACGGCTTCGTCGTCAACGACTTCACGCGCGAATGGCGGACCGTCGACGACACCGCTGCGTTCGTCGGCGCGCTCGATCTCGTGATCTCGGTCTGTACGTCGGTCGCGCACTTGAGCGGCGCGCTCGGCCAGCTCACGTGGGTGCTGCTGGATGCGAATCCCCATTGGGTGTGGCAGCACGAGCGACACGACAGCCCGTTCTATCCGAGTGCGTCGCTGTACCGCCAGCGGTCGTTCGCAGACTGGCGCCCCGTGCTCGACGAAGTCGCCACCGATCTGCGCGGCCTGGCCGGGTGACCGATAACGGAATTCCGTCATGGACTACAACATCTGCATCGTTCGCCCGCACGGCTACGCACATTCCGGCGCGTTCACGGAACTCGCCGAGGTCATCGCATACGGTCTCGAGGATCTCGGCCACCCCGTGCACTTCAGCGAGAACACCATGATGTCGGACGCGCGCAATATCCTGATCGGCTGCCATCTCGCCGATCCGGATTCGGCCGCGCACGTGCCGGACGACACGATCGTCGTCAACACCGAGCAGCTTCACGTCGACGAACAGCCGTGGAACGACAAGATCTACCGCTGGACGTCGCGATACGAGACGTGGGACTACAGCGAACGCAACCTGACGAAGCTGAACACGCTCGGCATCGATTCCGCGCGTTATCTGAAGCTGGGTTTTCATCCGAAACTTCAGCGCATCCCGAACGACGTGGAACAGGATATCGACGTGCTGTTCTACGGGACCATCGGGCCGAGGCGCGCGGTGGTACTCGACGCCCTGCGGGCTCGAGGGTTGAACGTGGGAATCGTGAGCGGCGGGATTTACGGCGCGCAACGCGACGCGTTCATCGCGCGCGCGAAGGTGGTACTCAACCTGCATCACTACGCGTCGCACATCTTCGAGATCGTGCGCGCGTTCTATCTGATGACGAACGGCAAGGCGATCGTCGGCGAGGTTTCGCCGACCACGGCAATCGATCCGGACTATGCGGGCGGATTTCGGGCGGCGGCATACGACGCGCTGGTCGATACGTGCGTCGAGCTGGTTCGGGACGCGGCGCAGCGTCGATGTCTCGAAGTCGCTGCGCGCGAGACGATCGGACGGATGCCCCAGGCCCTGATGCTCGCGCCACTGCTGTCGCCTCAGCCCGCCGCACCGGCAAGCTCCTTGCCTTCGGCGGCCGTCTGGTGATCGTTCCGGATGGCCCCGCAAGCACGATCAAATGCCCATGGCGCCCGACCGGCCTCGACGAGGTGAATGACTGGGCCCGCTTACCCGCGTTGCCGCCCGCCTCGCGCCATGCTGGAGAAAACGCCGTCGCGGTAGATCCACGCATGGACGAGGGCCGCCGACAGATGCGCCACCACGATGACGAACAGCAGCCGGGCCAGAAGACCATGCGCGTCGCGCAACCACGCGTATAGCGTCGGGCTGGCCGGCACGATGGCCGGCAGGTTGAATCCCTTGAACAACACGATCGGGAAGCCGCCCGCCGACAGCAGCGCCCAGCCGATCAAGGGGAGTCCGAGCATCAGCGCGTACAGCGCCCAATGCGATGCCTTCGCGGCAAGCACTTGCCAATGCGGCAGGCTGGCAGGCAGTTCAGGCGGCCGGCTGCGCAGCCGGTTGACGATGCGCAGCAGCGCCAGCACGAGGATGGCGATGCCCAATGGCCGATGCAGGTCGATCAGCCAGATCCGATGATGCAGCGACGTCATCATGCCGGCGCCGATGAACAGCATGGCCAGGATCATGAGGGCCATCAGCCAGTGCAGGCCGCGCGCCAGCGCGTTGAAGTGGTGCGGCGATCGTGTGCGCATGGTGTTCTTCGTTTTCATTTGACCTCCTGCTTGCCGACGGCCTCGGTCGCCTTGCCATAGCCGATTTCCCGCTCGCGCCGATTGAACGAATGCGCATAGGCGCCCGAACGCGCGTTCAGGATCGGATCGTCCGACACTTCGATGCCCGCGGGCACGATCGACGGATCGAAGTTGACGTCACGGCAGGCGCCCTCCGCCTGCTCGACGACGCTCGTCACTTCCAGCGTGCCGGCGATAACCTCCCTGCGATCCGCCGGCCACGGCTGCGACGCGTCGTCCACGGCATCGCCCGGTTGCGCCAGTTGCAGCACGTAGTCCCATTGGAGCGGCTTCTGCGCGACCCGTTGGCGCAAGCCCTCGAACAGGTAGTCGTGATCGGCGTTCCGCCGTTGCGCGTCATCCATCGGCACGAACGGGTCATGCGGGCGCATCATCCAGCGCACCGGTTGCCGGTGGCCGTCGGCGGCCACCAGATAGAACGCGTTGACGCTGTAGAACGTCGCGCCCGCGAAGCTGCCGGGCAGCGGTTCCCGGTCCGCCCATTTCATGAACTTCCCCGCTTCCGGATACGCATCGAGGAACGCGGCAAGCCGCCTCGGGTCGGGCCGGCCGGTGGCCGGATCGGGGGCCGTCGCCTGCTGCATCGCCAGAAAGCCTTCCGGGTTGTGCGTCGGGAAGTACGGCTGGTTGTTCATCGCCAGCCGCCACTGCTGCTTGTCGTCGGTCGTCAGCGACACGGCCATGCTCAGGGTCGTCGTCGAACTGTCGGCCGCGTAAGGACTGCCGGTCCCGATCGAGAATCGCCCGACGACCGGTATCACCGGTTGCGTGAACGCGCGCGCGCTCGACAGCGGAACCGCCGCGCGATCGGGACGGAACGTGCCGGCGAAGCAAATGCCCTTGCCGTGCGCGCGGCGAAAGCCCGGCGGAAACGGCTGCGGGGTCTCGGACACCAGTGCTGCGCTGGTCGTGCGCGATCCGATCCAGCCCGCCGCCCAGGCCAGAGCGGACGTCAATGCGCCGGCAACGACGGCGATCGCCGCCAGCGCACCCCACGTCCGTTTCGATGTGAAATCCAGTTTTGACATAAGTCGTGTCCATCCCGATGGTGTCGCCGCGGGTTGCGTGGCGTGATTGGTGGGGAGCGTCGTGCATGTGGAGGGAGCGTTGCCGCAGCGGGCGACCGCCGTCCGGTACCGGCGCGTGGGCCGACACGAGCGGAAAAGCGCGGTTAGCAACAACCGCCCGGCATCCGAGGCACGTCGCGTCGCCCACGGAGGTCGCCACATATGCGTCGCATGCAAAAATCTTAGCGACGAGGTAGGAAGGGGTACATCAGACCGGGCTGAAAAAACCGGCAGGCCGTAGGACTAGATGCGAAGCTTCAATCGCTTGTATCGATGGTTCATCCGGACCGGGTCCGGGAGACTGGAAGTCGCCAAACACCCAAATTTCAAGGAACCCAGCCGGCCCGTGCAAGAGAACGGTTTCTGAAGCTCGGCTTCCGCGCCGCGGCGTAATGGCGCAAGCCGCTTTCATCGAGGCTTCGCACCCGCCACTTCCTCCCTGTCCGCTCGTTTAACCATCCTTGACCCGATCGATCCGGAATCCGAATCCACCCCGGACCAGTCCGAGCACATAGGGCGGCCATTGACAAACCGTCCGATGGTTGAGCGCGATCATCCTCCATAGACTCGCCGTACTGCCCGCAGCACCGTTCAACTTGCCGGGCAAATGCGCCGCGACGGCAAGGGCCAGGGAACAGCATGAAAAAAGAGGAACGGATTTCGCCACGAAACCGGTGCGAGCGCGGGCATGGCAGATCGGGCGTCGCCTTCATCGCTTGCATGGGACGCGTCCGCGACATGCGCGGCCCGACTGCGCTCCGTCCCGGCCACACGCACAGATTTAGTTCTCGTCCTATCAGATTTCGCCACATGACCCATCGTTGTCCCATGGTTACGAAATCGAGCGACTCGTACACTCATCTTCCTTTCCAACTGTCATTTTTAACCACGGCGTCATCTCCGGTTCGTATCGGCACGCATGTCATTACGTGGTGCTGCAAAGCCGGAAAGACCAGGTATCAGGTCGAATGAGCACGGATATAAAGCAGAAGCGGGCAACAGGTAACGCATACGTCGTCTGCACGATCGACGTGTGTCTGGTTGTCGTCGTCGCGGTCGTCACGCATCCGGGCCCGCTCTGGAATCCCGTCGCGCTCCGGAGCGAGTGGATCACGATCGGCGTCAGTGCGATGCTCGCGGCCGTCCTGTTGCGGCTCGCCGTGATCGGCCTCGCCGGTCGCGCGCGTCCGGCGACCCACTATGCCCTGCGAACGCTCGCGCTTTGGTTTGTCGTTCAAGGTTTCGCATTCCTCAAGATGATCGCGATAACGGACATCACCATGGCACGGGTCATGTGGTTCTTCGCGTGGACGATCGGCGTCGCGATCGCACTCTTCGTATTCCGGTTCGCACTGAGCGTCGCATGCCGCCGCAGCCTGCACGTGCCCGGCACGCCGTCCCGCATCGCGATCGTCGGCGGCGGCGCATGGCTCGAACGCGTCGTCGAATCGCTCGGCGCGGCCGGGGCGTCGCGCTACCGGTTCGTCGGCGCCTATCGCACGACCGACGATGCGGTCTCGCTGGGCGACGACGCATTCGTTGCCGCCGATCTCGCGTCGTTCGCCGCCTTTGCCCGCGCCGAGCGCGCGGACGAAATCTGGATCGCGCTGCCGCTCGACGACGCCGCCGCGATCACGCGCGTCATCGACGAATTCCGTCACGACTTCGTCGAATTGCGCCTGATGCCCGACATCAGCAAGCACGCGCTGTTCGGCAGCCATGTCGGGGACATCCTCGGCGAGCCGGCGATCTCGCTGGCCGCGCCGCCGCTGTCGCGCGGCGCGCGGGTCACGAAGGCGATCTTCGACCGCGTGTTCGCCGCAGTCGTCCTGATCGTGCTGATACCGCTGCTGTTCGTCGTCGCCGCGGCGATCAAGCTGACGTCGCCGGGCCCCGTGCTGTTCACGCAGAAGCGGCGCGGCGCGGACGGTCAAACGTTCGACATCTACAAGTTCCGCACGATGCGCGTGCACGCCGAACAACCCGGCACTGTCGCACAGGCCACGCGCAACGATCCGCGCGTGACGAAGGTCGGCGCATTCCTGCGCCGCACGAGCCTCGACGAGCTGCCGCAATTCGTCAACGTGCTGTTCGGCGACATGTCGGTGGTCGGCCCGCGTCCGCATGCGGTCGAGCACGACGCGCAATACCGCACGCTCGTCGACGGCTACATCCACCGCTACCGGATCAAGCCCGGCATCACCGGCTGGGCGCAGGTCAACGGGCTGCGCGGGTCGACCGAACACCTCGAAAGCATGCAGTCGCGCGTCGAGTACGACCTGTACTACCTGCGCAACTGGTCGTTCGCGCTCGATCTGCGAATCATCGGCGCGACGGTATTGCACGGCTTCGGTCACCAGAACGCCTACTGAGCCCCATGCGCGTCGCCCTGGCGCCCCACACGTACGAACAGGCCATACCGTGAAGCTACCTCTCCCTCGAATCCTCGACCGCCGCACCCCTCGTTCGGTCGCGATCGTGTCGTCGCATTTGTCCGACGCGATGCGCGCGTGCGCGGCCGCGCTGTGCGGCGCGATGTTGTCGGGCTGTGCGTTCGCGCCCGGGATGCAGATGCCCGCCACGGCCAGCCTGCCGGTGTCGAGCGGCGATGCGCTTACGCCGGCCACGACGCTGCCCGTGTCGATCGCTGAAATCGACGCCACGCTGATCCGCCAGTTGAAGGCCGACGCGCGCAGCGCCGACGCGAGCCAGACCGCCGTACTCGTCGGCCGTGCCGCCGCCTATACGCTCGGCGCGGGCGACGTGCTGCAGGTCACCGTCTGGGATCACCCCGAACTGGCGCTCGCGCAAGGCCCGCAGCAGCAGACCAACACGCGCCCGTCCGATCCGCCGCAAGGCTTCGTGATCGACGAAGCCGGCAACGTACAGGTGCCCTATGCCGGCAACGTGCCGGTCGCGGGCCTGACGGTCGACGGCGCGCGCCAGGCCATCGCGGCCGCTCTCGCGCGCTACTTCGTGACGCCGAAGGTCACGGTGCGCGTCGCGTCGTTCCGCGCGAAGCAGGTCCACGTCGACGGCGAGGTCCGCACGCCCGGCACCGTACCGGTCAACGACGTGCCGATGACGCTGTACGAAGCCGTCGGCCGCGCGGGCGGCTTCACGGCGGCGGCCGACCAGAGCCGCCTCGAACTGGTGCGCGGCGGCGTGTCCCATCCGCTCGACCTGCCCGGCATGCTCGCGCGCGGCGTGAATCCGTCCAGCCTGCTGCTGCGAGATGGCGACCTGCTGCGCGTGGTGCCGCGTGAGGAAAACGGCGTCTACGTGATGGGCGAAGTCAGCCGGCCGACCACCGCGCTGCCGCTGCGCACAGGCCGCCTGACGCTGAGCGATGCACTGTCGCAAGCCGGCAGCTTCAACAGCGCAAGTGCCGACGCCGCGCAGCTTTACGTGATCCGCGGCACGTCGAGCGATGCGCCGCGCGTGTTCCACCTCGACGCGCGCTCGCCCGTCGCGATGGTGCTGGCCAACCAGTTCGACCTGCAACCGAAGGACGTCGTCTATGTGGACAGCAACAGCCTCGTGCGCGCCAGCCGCGTGCTGAACCTGTTGCTGCCGGCGATCAATGCCGGGTTGACCGGCGCGATCGTCACTAAATGACCGGGAACCGCCGCCAATGATTCGAAACATTCTCGTCGTTTGCACCGGAAACATCTGCCGCAGCCCGATCGGCGAGGCGCTGCTGCGGTCGCGACTGCCGGGCGTCGAAGTCGCGTCGGCCGGCACGTCGGCGCTCGTCGGGGAACCGGCCGACGGCTTCGCGATCGCCGTCTCGGCCGAGTCGGGCATCGACCTCTCCGCGCACCGCGCGCAACAGCTCACCGCGGCGCTGGTACGCGGCGCGGACGTCGTCCTGACGATGGAGGTTCGCCACAAGCGCGCGATCGTCGAGCGCTATCCGTTTGCGCTCGGGCGCGTGTTCCAGCTCGACAAGCAAAGTGGCATGGATGTGCCGGACCCATACATGAAGCCGTTCGATGCGTTCCGGCACGCCTATTCCCGGATCGAACGCGGCGTGAACGCGTGGGTGCCGACGATCGTCGCGCTGAAATGAGGATTGACCGATGAACAGAATTTTCATGAACCGGGCATCCGCTCCGTTACCCGACACAGACCTCGGCGACGAACCGGAACTCGTGCGCTATGTCGACCTGGTGCTGACGAACCGCTGGCTGGTGGCCGGCGTCGCGGCGCTCGTGTTCGCCGCCGGCACCGCGTATGCGCTGCTGGCGCGGCCGATCTACGAATCGAACCTGCTGATCCAGGTCGAAGACGGTACGGGCTCGGCCGATTCGCTGCTTGGCAGCGTGTCGTCGCTCTTCGACGCGAAGATCCAGGCGGCCGCCGAAATCGAGATCCTCAAGTCGCGCATGGTCGTCGGTCATGCCGTCGAGCACCTGCGCCTGTATATCGACGCGACCCCGAAGCGCTTCCCCTTGGTCGGCGAGGCGATCGCCGCGCGCGCGCACGGCCTGTCCCGTCCCGGGCTGTTCGGGTTCGGCGGCTACGGCTGGGGCAACGAATCGATCGACATCGGCAGGTTCGACGTTCCGAAGGCGTTCGAAGGCGAGCCGTTCGAACTGACGGCGCTGCCCGACGACCGCTTCCGGCTGGAAAACGGCGAGCTCGACCGGCCGATCGAAGGCGCGCTCGGCCAGCTCGTCGAGTCGACGCAGGCCGGCGGCACGTTCCGCATCCGCGTGAATGCGCTGCACGGGCGCCCGGGCGCGGCATTCCGAGTGGAGCGTCATTCCGGGCTCAAGACGCTGCAGAAACTGCAGAAGCACCTGAACGTGTCGGAAATCCGCAAGCAGAGCAACGTCATCAACGTGTCGCTGAAGGGTGACGACCCGGACACGGTCGCGAACATCCTCAACACGATCGGCACTGCGTACGTCGCCCAGAACGTCAAGCGCAAATCCGCGGAGGCGGAGAAGTCGCTCGCGTTCCTCGAGAACGTCGCGCCGCAACTGAAGCAGAACCTGGAACAGGCCGAAGCGAAATTCAATGCGATACGCCGCAAGCGCGGCACCTTCAACCTCGGCATCGAGGCGCAAGCCTACCTGCAGGACAGCATCGCCACGCAGGCGACGCTGCTGGCATTGCAGCAGAAGCGCGCGGAAGCGTCGACGCGGTTCGCGGCCGGCCATCCCGACATGCAGGCGCTCGATCGGCAGATCGGCGGCGCGCAACGGAAGATCGACGACCTGTCGGCGCGCTTGCGCGCGTTTCCCGATATTGAGCAGGACGAACTGCGGCTGCGACGCGATGTCGAGGTCGGCAACGAAATGTACGTCGGCGTGCTGAACAACATCCAGCAGCTCAAGCTGGTGTCGGCCGGGAAGGTCGGCAACGTGCGCGAAGTGGATAGCGCACCGGTTCCGGAAGAGCCGGTCGAACCACGCAAGGGGCTGATCCTGGCGCTGTCCGCGATTCTCGGCGTGATGCTGGGCATCATGGCGGCCGTTGCGCGCGATGCGGTGTTCGGCGGGGTCAAGGATGCGGACGACATCGAGCGCCGCACCGGCCTGACCGTCTACGGCACGATCCCCGATTCGGCGGCGCAACGCGCGGCCGAGGTTTCGGCCGCCCGACGCCGTTACGTGCCGGCGCTGCTGGCCAACGAGCATCCGTACGACCCTGCCATCGAGAGCCTGAAGAGCCTGCGCACGGCTCTCGGACTCGCGCTGCTCGATGCGGACAACAACCGCGTGCTGCTGACCGGGCCGAGCCCCGGCATCGGCAAATCGTTCGTATCGGCCAACCTGGCCGCCGTGATAGCCGCCGCCGGCCAGCGCGTGCTGCTGGTCGACGCGGACATGCGGCGCGGCCACCTGAACGAATCTTTCGATGTGCCGGGTTCGCCCGGATTGTCGGACGTGCTGGCCGGACATGTCTCGCTGCGCGACGCCACGCATCGCGTATCGGAAGGGCTGGACTTCTTGCCGACGGGCACGCGGTCGCCACGCGCATCGGAGCTGCTGCTGGGCGAATCGACGCTTCGCTCGCTCGACGAGATGAGCGCCGCGTACGACGTCGTGATCATCGATACGCCGCCGGTACTCGCCGTGTCGGACGCCAGCATTCTGGCACCGCACTGCGCGACGACGTTCCTCGTCACGCGCGCCCGGCAGACGACGATCGGCGAAATCGCCGAATCGTCAAAGCAGCTGAACCGGATCTCGTCGGGCCTGCTCGGCGTTCTCTTCAACGGCGTCGATACGCGTGCCTTCGGCTATCGCGCCCGCTACGGCGCGTACCACTACGCGCCGTATGGTTCGACCGAAACGACCGACACCGCGAGTGCCGCCTCCGGCCGCCGGTCGCGCAAGCAGCGGGAGGCGTCATGAAGATCGTGCACGTCGTGGAAACCTGGGTGGGCGGCATTGCCACCTACGTCGGCGCGCTGGTGCGCGAACAGATCGCGCTAGGCAACGAAGTCCTGCTGGTCTGCGATCCCGACAAGATGTCCGGTACGACCGGCGTGGAAGGACTGACGCTGATCGGCTATCGATCGAGCCGGCATCCCGCGCGCATCGTCCGCGTCGCGCGCGAGGTCCGCGCATTGTTGAAGGCCGTCGCCCCGGACGTGATCCATTGCCACAGCACGTTTCCCGGCGTGTACGTGCGACTGCTCCGTCATCGCGGCGCAAAGGTTCTGTACACGCCGCATGCATGGGCGTTCCTGAAGAAGGACGTCGGCGCGGCGACACGGCTGGGTTATGCGCTGACGGAGCGGTTGCTGGCCACCCGCTGCGACCGGATCGTCTGCATGTCGCTCGACGAACTGCGGGCGGCACGCAAGTACCGGTTGCCGATGGCGAAGGTGGACCTCGTCTATACGGGCATCGCCGGCGACGCCCCCCGGGCCGTCCTCGACCGTCCGTCATGCAGTGCGACGATTCGTGTCGGCTACTTCGGGCGTCTCGATTACCAGAAGGGTTTCGACATCGTGCTCGATGCGCTGCCGGCGCTGAAGCCGGGCATCGAGATCAACGTGTACGGCATGGCCGTGCGCGGCGGCGTCGAGGCGGGGCAAACCGACGAGCCGCGGATCGTGTACCACGGCTGGCTCGACGCCGCAGCGACGCAAGCCGCGATGCAGGCCATGGACGTCGTGATCGTGCCGTCCCGCTGGGAAGGGCTGGCGCTGGTGCCGATCGAGGCGATGCGCGCCGGCAAGGTGCTCGTCGTGTCCGGCGAAAGCTCGCTTCCCGAGCAGGTGATCCATGGCTACAACGGCATCATCCTCACCGAGCTCACCGGGCCCTGCCTCGCCGACAACCTGAACCGCCTGACGGTCGACCACTGCCGGCGCATGGGCGACAACGCCCGGCACGTGTTCGACCAGACCTTCAGGCAGGAGCATTTCCTGAAATCGCTGATGCGGATCTATGAACAAGCCTGACGTCTATCTGCTGCATGCGTACAGCGCGCGAAACAGCGGCGACGGCCTGCTGGTCAAGCTGAGCCTGAAGGCGATCCGTGCCGCCGGCATCGACGGCGTCGTCACGATCGTCTGCCTCGATCCGGCCTCGTTCCACGGCTACCTCGACGACGCGAACGTCCGCCTCTGGTCGCTGGCCCGGTTCTGCATCGACACGCTGCGCCGTGTCGGCCGCACGCGGCCCGCGCTGTTCTTCGGCGTGGGCGGCGGTTACCTGCGCGCGTCCAGCCGCCTGGAAGGCTGGAAATCGCTGATCGCGCATGGCAGCCAGCTGGCCTGCACGGCATTGCGGCGCTCGAGGCGCTCGATCTATCTGCCGCAGAGCATCGGGCCGCTGAAGTCGCTGCCCGGCACCTTGCTGGCGGCACTGGTGCGACGTTGCGTCGACGTCGTGTTCCTGCGCGACGACCAGAGCGTCGCCGAGCTCGCACACCCGCATGGCATCCGCACCGGCGACCTCGTCGTGCTCGAGATCGGCCGCGCGCCGCGCGGCGAACCGGCTGCGAAACACCGTGCCGAACACGTGCGCCCGATTCGTTTCGTGTTCCGCGACCTGAAGGGCAAACCCTATCGCGACGACTATGTCGTCAACCTGCGCTGCCTCGAGAAGCTGCTGCCGGAAGCAGGATTCGCACTGCAAAGCAGCGGCCGCGGCAACGGCGACGACACGTTCTGTCGCGACACGTTTGGCGTCGGGCAGGTCGAAGACCTGGCGACACTCGTCGCGCGCGAGCGCCCGGTGGTCGTCTCGGTACGACTGCACGGCAGCCTCGAAAGCGTGCTGGCCGGCGTGCCGAGCATTCATATCGCGTACGAGCGCAAAGGCAACGCCGCCTACGACGATCTCGGCCTGTCGCGCTATGTCGTGCATGCCAGCGACTTCGATGCCAACCGTGTCGCCGCGCTGGCGCGCGAGGTCGCGCAGGACGACAGCGCGTACTGGCAGGCGATGCACGCGGAAGGTGCGGGCCGCTACAACGAGATGGTGAAAAGGATCCGTCATGAAATCGAGCAGTTCCGTCACGTTTGTGATGGACGGTAATTTTTCGCGCGTCGGCGGCGAAATCTACAGTCCTCACATGGGCCATGAGAAGTTCGCGGGCCGGTTCACGCCGCATTTCGATGCCGTGCGGATCGTCGCGCGTGCATTTCCGAAGGTGCGGCCGATCGGCTCGCTCGTGACCGGGCCGAATACCTCGTTCGTCGATCTCGGCGCGATTCGAGGCACCCGTCTCTGGCTCATGTGCCTGCCGGGCACGACGGCGACGCTGGCCCGCGCGATTCGCAGCGCGCGCACGCTGATGATCCGCTTTCCGGGCAACGTGGCGACGCTTGCCCTGCTGCTGTGCTGGATCATGCGAAAGCCGTTCTCGGCCGAGATCGTCGCCGATCCGGAAGACTACTTCAGCAAGGAAGCGTCGAATCATCCGCTGCGCCGCGTCGCGAAATGGATCCACTGCCGCTCGACTGCATTCGCCGCACGGCGGGCACAAAGCGTGCGATACGTGACGCATGCGTATCTGCAGGAGAAGTATCCGCCGCGTACACCCACCGCCTCGTTCGGCTTCAGCGACGCGTTCCTGCCGGACGAGCTCTTCGTCGCGCGCGATCCCGCTGCGCTCGCGCGGCCCGGTTCGTTGCGACTGATCAACGTGTCGATGATGCACAACCGGAGCAAGGGGCACGTCGCACTGCTCGAAGCCGTGGCGCGCCTGAAGCGCAGGAACGTGGCCGTCGTGCTGACGCTGGTCGGCGACGGCGCGTTGCGCGCGGAGCTGGAGGCACTGGCGCACGCGCTGGGTATCGCGAACGTGGTGGTTTTTCGTGGGCAGGTTGCGTCGGAAGCTGCTTGCGCGGCCGTCGCGGAACACGACCTGTTCGTGCTGCCGTCGCTTCAGGAAGGCATGCCGCGCGCGATGCTCGAAGCGATGGCGGTCGGCACGCCCGTGCTCGGCACGCGTGTGGGCGGGATCCCGGAAGTGCTGCCGGCGAGCGACCTGATCCGCACCGGCTCGGTCGACGCGATCGAGGCCGCAATCGAAGCGATCGTGCGCGATCCGGCACGGCTCGTCGACATGAGTGCCCGGCAGCAGGCGAAGGTCGCCGGTTTCTCCTGTTCGGCACTGCAGGAAAAGTACGACGCGTACTGTCGTTACCTGGTCGAGCGATGCGCCGCCTGAACGCCGACCTGATCCATGTCGTCGCCAGCGCCGGATTGCCGGCGCTGGTGAATTTCGCCGTCGCAGCGCTGGCGCTGCATCTCTTCGACCCCGTCCTGGTCGGCCGCTCGTATGCGTTGCTGGCGCTGTTCTACGTTGCGATCGACGTGTTCAACTTCGGCTCGGCGCGCATCTACACGATCGATCGCATCCGTGCGCGGTTTCCGGGCCTGCTGCGGCTCGACTGCGTCAGCGCGCTCGGCTCGACCGTGCTGTTCTGCGTGGCCTGCGCGCTGCTGGGCCAGACCGGCTCGATCGCGCTGCCAGGCTCGGCCGCGATGCTCGTGATCGCCCCGGTGTGCTACGGGTTGTCGCATTTCGCGCTCGGGTTCTTCAGGATGACGGCGCGCAACGGCGTGGTGCTGGCGATCTCGACGATTTCGGCGTTTTCGCGGCTGGCCGTGATCGCGTTGCTCGCCGAATGCGCGGGTTTGCGCGGCCGCTTTCCCGATCTGCTGCTGCTGGTCGAAGCCGCGTATGGCGCAATGTTGCTGACCGCCTACCTGTGGCTGAGGCGCCGCGACACGGCCGGTCATGCACACGGCCGCCAGCCGGCAAACGCGCGCCGCGGGCTGGGCTGGTATCGCGACTTCATTGCGCACGCGCGCGGCGAAATGCTGAGCAGCTGGTACGCGAACGCCGTGCTGTCCGGCGCCAAGCATCTTGACGTACTGATCGTTTCCGCCGTGGTCGGGCCAGCCGGTGCCGCACTGTATCGTGTCGCCAAGGGCTTCAACAATCTCGCCTTCAACTTCGGTCAGTCGTTCTCGCTGGCGATCGGCGGAAATGGCGAGCGCATGATGCGGTTGATCGGCGGAGCCGGGCTCGGCCACAAGCTGGCTGCGAGCCTGCTGGCGAGCTGGATCGCGCTGGCCGTCGCGTCGTACGCACTGCTGGAAATCCGGCTGTTTCCGGTTCAGTCGCTCGGCAGCCGGTCTCATCAGTTTGCATTCGTGTTCGCCGTGCTGCTGGGCGCCTGCCTGGTGTTCCTCTGCCGGATCCTGTCGCTGTGGCTATATGCGCGAAACCGGCGCGCCTTCGTGAAGATGGCGTCGTTCGAGGCCGCGCTCACGCTGGCGCTGGTCGCGGCACTTGGCTGGCGATTCGGTGCCTATGGCGCGATTTGCGGCGTCGGTGCGGCGGCGCTCGTCATCCTGACGTCATCGTTTGCACTGCTGACGCGTCACGCCCGGCGACGGGGCGGGCCGGCGAGCACTGAACCGGAGCTTCCATGAAACGACGATCCTTCATCACGACGACGGTCGCGGCTGCCGTGGCCCCGGGCGAACTTCTTCGTGCGCGCACGGCCGAGGCGAGCAACGCGCCGCGCACACGCACGGTATTCGCGCACTACATGGTCGCGTGGCCGAGAGGCGGGAAGGCAGCCGGCCCCGAACAGTACGTGCAGGAGATGCGCGACGCGATGGCGGCGGGCATCGACGGCTTCGCGCTGAATTGCGGCGGGTGGAGCGTGGTCGAGCCGTACTACAAGCGGCGGGTCGAAGCGATGTACGATGCGGCCGACCGGTTCGACGGTGCGTTCACGCTGTTCGTGTCCGCGGACGGCCGGGCGCAGGACGAGCTCGAGGACATCGTCCGGACCGTCC
>Ga0209566_100351_pt1 | contig 39621 bp, 28 predicted proteins | sample Araplavi_mTSA_r2_2_FD_184287 | JGI IMG/M metagenome (GOLD analysis project Ga0209566, IMG submission 184287) | Arabidopsis root microbial communities from North Carolina, USA - plate scrape CL_Cvi_mTSA_r2 (SPAdes) (version 2) | ecosystem: Host-associated > Plants > Roots > Endosphere | place...
CCGATCGCGGGCATCTGGCTCGGCCTGCATGTCATGATCCGCAGGGCGTGGCCCCGCGGCTGGACGATCCGCAGAAGCGGCTTCGTGATGGTCTGCTGCGGACTTACGCTGCTCAGTTCGATGAGCTTCGTCGACTCGCGGCTCGGGCCGCTGGGCGCGATCCGGCCTTCCGCGATATTCAGCCAGACGACGCACCAGCTGTACGAAGAGCTGTGGAGAGCTCCGATCGAAAACGAAGCGAGAATTACGGGCAAAGATATCGGAGGCGGCCTCCTCGGGGCTATGCAATATTCGATTTTTTATTGGCTGTTCGGCTATTACGGCGCGAAGTTCGTGCTGATCGTCGAGTTCGTCATCGCGTTCATGCTCCTGACGAACCGCTCGTACGTGGATATGATGAAGGGCATCCGCACGTTCGGCAAGCGCTTGCTTCCGCTGCTTGCGCAGCGGCTGTCCGGCGGGCGCAAGCTGGCTCACGCCAAGGCCGTCCCGGTCCGAAGCCGCGCCAAAAAAGGCCAGGTGGCTGCCGCGATGGCAACGCTCGGAGACGACGACTTTCAGGAGGAACCGGCGCGTACGGGCTCCGATGCCCGCAAGCCTTATTTCTTCCAGCTGTTCCATGGCAAAGCGGGCGAGCGGGAGACGGAGGAAGCGGACGAGCTTGACGTCGAGCCGGCGCTTTATCCTTCGCAGCCGGCGGTCCGCATCGCCGCGCGGCCCGAGAAAAAGAGCAAGCCGAAGGACGGCGAGCGGCTTCCGGTCGTCCAGGAGCCGCCTGTCGAGCCGCCATACATAGAGCCTGAAGAAGCATGGGATCCTGCGGCGCCGGTCGATGAGGGTCCGCGCTTCCACGATTTTGCCGACCAACTGCCGGCGTTCGAGGAGGAAGAGGCGGGCTGGACACAAGCCGAGATGCCGCTGGACGATTTCGAAGGACAGACGGAAGCGGAGCATGCGGAAGCCGCTGCAGAGGTAATGCAGCCAAACGCTGCAGAGGGCGGTGCGGCAGTGGGCGCTACGGCTGCGGAAGAGAGCGGTGCCGAACCGGCCGCAGCGCCGACCGTTAAGCCGAAGCGCGTATACCGCATGCCGCCGATTCACCTGCTGGGCAAGCCGCAGGGAGGCGCGAAGGGCGGCGTCGGCGACGGAGGCCGGGAGGTCGCCCGCAAGCTGGAAGCGACGCTCGAAAGCTTCGGCGTCAGGGCGAAGGTGCTGGACGTCGCCAGAGGTCCGGCAGTCACTCGCTACGAGCTTCAGCCTGACGTGGGCGTCAAGGTCAGCCGGATCGTCAGCCTGACCGACGATATCGCACTGGCGCTTGCGGCCAAGGACATTCGGATGGAGGCGCCCATCCCGGGCAAGTCTGCGATCGGCATCGAGGTGCCGAACAACGAGGTCAGCGTCGTGACGCTGCGCGAGGTGCTGGAGACGCCGACGTTCCAGGAGGCGCCGAGCAAGCTAACGATAGCGTTCGGCCGCGACATCTCGGGACAGCCGATCGTGGGCAACCTGGCGCGGATGCCGCATATGCTGGTCGCGGGAGCTACGGGATCCGGCAAATCGGTATGTATTAACGGCATCATCACGAGCCTGCTGTACAAGGCGAAGCCGGACGAAGTGAAGTTCCTGATGATCGATCCCAAGATGGTCGAGCTGAATGTATACAACGGCATTCCGCATCTGCTCGCCCCGGTCGTCACCGACCCGCGGCGGGCATCGCTCGCGCTGAAGAAAATCGTCGTGGAGATGGAAAAGCGCTACGAGAAGTTTTCCAAATCGGGCACGCGCAACATCGAAGGCTACAACAATTTGATGCTGAGCGGCGATAACCCCGACGGCGTGCTGCCGTATATCGTCGTCATCGTGGACGAGCTTGCGGATCTCATGATGGTCGCCGCCGGCGACGTAGAAGATGCCATCTGCCGTCTTGCGCAGATGGCCCGCGCGGCCGGCATCCACCTCATCATCGCGACGCAGCGCCCTTCGGTCGACGTCATCACGGGCGTCATCAAGGCGAATATTCCGAGCCGCATCGCGTTCGGCGTGTCCTCGCAGGTGGACTCGCGCACGATCCTCGACATGGTCGGGGCGGAAAAGCTGCTCGGACGCGGGGACATGCTGTTCCTGCCGATGGGCGCGTCCAAGCCGATCCGTGTCCAAGGCGCCTTTTTGTCGGACAACGAAGTGGAGGCCGTCGTCGCATACGCCCGCGGTCAGGCCGAGGCGGAGTACAACGAGGAGCTCGTGCCGGAGATCGAGGAGTCGGACGACGGCGTGGAAAACGAGCAGCTCGACGAGCTGTTCGACCAGGCGGTCGGCATCGTGCTCGAGGCGAAGCAAGCTTCCGTATCGCTCCTTCAACGGCGCATGCGCATCGGCTACACGCGGGCCGCGCGGCTCATCGACTCGATGGAGGCCAGGGGCGTCGTCGGTCCGTACGAGGGCAGCAAGCCCAGGGAAGTGCTCGTCACGCTCGAACAGTTTCAGCAACGCTCCTCCTGAGCCATCGGGAGCGAGCGTTTTTTTTGCCCATGAATAGCCATCCTTGACCTTCCTCATAATAATCACAAGCATGCCCGCTGCTTTTCGCACGGCGCGCACGACTACAGTGAGGAAGGCGTGAACTTCGAGATGCGCTATCGTTTGGTAATTTTGACCGTGTGCCTGGTCTGCTGTCTGTTCGGCCTCTATACGATTAATCGGCTGGACAAGCCCGAAGCCGCGCGCGAAGCGTTCAGCAGCGCCGTTATTAAGAGCGGCGCTTCAGGCAAGGACGTCTACGAACTTCAGGGAAGGCTCAAATATTTGGGATTCTACAGCGACAAGGTGGACGGCAACTTCGGACCGACAACGCTGAATTCGGTCAAGTGGTTCCAATGGAAGTTCGGCATGAAGGCGGACGGCGTCGTCGGCGGCAAGACCAAGCTCAAGCTGTGGCAGGCGACCAAGGATTGGAAGCCGACAGCGGCCGATCTCGGCAAAGAACAGGTGACGAGCGAAAGCAGCGGCAACAATGCGGGCGCCGGGACCAATAACGCCGATCTTCCCGCTTCCAACAACATGGGCATGTCCGCCAACGACCTTAAGCTCATGGCGAACGCAGTTTACGGCGAATCGCGCGGCGAGCCGTATGAGGGACAAGTCGCGGTAGCGGCCGTTATTTTGAACCGTGTGAAGTCGGCGGAATTTCCGAACACGGTATCAGGCGTCATTTTCCAGCCGGGCGCTTTCACTGCGGTCGCGGACGGACAGATCTATCTCACGCCGAACGAGACGGCGGCCAAAGCGGTCAAGGACGCGATATCCGGCTGGGATCCGACGGACGGCTGCCTGTACTATTTCAACCCGAAGACGGCAACCTCAAAGTGGATCTGGTCGCGCCCGCAGTACAAAACGATCGGCCAACATATTTTCTGCAATTGATGCGATTATCGCACCGGACGTTATTTGCTTCGGGCTTGGCCATGCGCTAGAATGGGGCTTGAATCCAGTTCTGGCTCGCATCCGCTTCAATTGGCGGCGATTCGAGCTTGACTCCAGAATCAGGGAAGGGGTCTGAGGCCTTGCAGACTGAAGTGTTCCAGCGCGGCGCCGTCGGCCGCATGCGTATTCACGTGTTGCCTACTACCCGGTTCAAAACTTTTTCGCTCTCGCTGTTCGCGGGCATTCCGCTGGACGAATCGAAGGTGACGCAGGTCGCGCTCGCTCCGTTCGTGCTGAGGCGCGGTACGAAGAGCTATCCGGAAACGATCCAGTTTCGCGAACGTCTAGACGAGCTGTACGGCGCGGGCTTCGGCTTCGATATTTACAAGCGGGGCGACTATCAGGTCGTGCAGTTTAAGCTCGATATCATCAACGACGCCTTCGTGTCGTCCAGCCAATCGCTGCTTCAGGAAGCGCTCCGGTTCCTTGGCGAGGCGCTGACCTCCCCTGCGCTCGAGCAGGGCGCATTTACGGCCAAATACGTCGAGTCGGAAAAAACGACCGTGCAAAAGCGCATCGAATCGATCATCAACGATAAGATTCGATATGCGGCGGAGCGCTGCCTCGAGGAGATGTGCCGCAACGAGCCTTACCGGCTGCTGGCGCTCGGGCGCAAGGAAGAGCTGCCGTCCATAACGCCGGCTACCTTGTACGAGAGCTACCGTCGTTGGCTGGACGAAGCCGTGTTCGATTTGTACGTATCGGGAGATACCTCTCTCGAGCAAGTGTCGGCTTGGGCCGGCCAATATTTCGATCTGCCGGCAGGCCAGCCGGGCGACTACCGCGCGGCCCAGATCCGATCCGCCGCCGAAGAGCCGCGTACCGTCGTCGAACGGCTTGACGTCGGTCAAGGCAAGCTGAATCTCGGCCTTCGAACCGGCATCGCCTATACCGACGACAATTATCCCGATTTGCTCGTCTACAACGGCATTTTGGGCGCATTTCCGCATTCCAAGCTGTTTATCCACGTCCGCGAAAAGGCGAGCCTTGCCTATTACGCTTCGTCCCGGCTCGACGGTCACAAGGGACTGCTCACGATCCAGTCCGGCATCGAGATCGCCAACTACGAGCAGGCGCTCCGTATAATCCGTGAGCAGCTCGAAGAGATGCGGGCAGGGCATATCGACGAGCAAGAGCTCTCCAAGACGAAGGCGATGCTGGTGAATCAGCTGAAGGAGATCCAGGACTCGGCCTTCGAGCGGATCGCCTTCGATTATAACGGCATCGTGTCTGGCAAGCAGCGCAGCAAAGAGGAGCTTGTCGCCGCCATCGAAGCGGTCACGAGCGAAAAAGCGGCCGCGGTCGCTGCCGGCGTCGGACTGGATACGATCTACTTCCTGCGCGACTTGAAGGAGGAGGCGGCCCATGTCCAAGCTTGACTATCCGAAGCTGCAGGAGACGCTGTACCATGAGGTACTGGACAACGGCCTTGAGGTGTTCGTGCTGCCCAAGCTCGGTTTTACGAAAACGTACGCCACCTTTACGACCAAGTACGGCTCGATCGACAACCGCTTCCGCCCGGAAGGGCAAGAGGCTCGCTCCGTTCCGGACGGTATCGCCCATTTCCTCGAGCATAAGATGTTCGAAGAGCCGGAAGGCGACGTCTTTGCCCGCTTTGCCGAGCAAGGCGCCGCCGCCAATGCCTTCACCAGCTTCGAACGAACCTCGTACTTGTTCTCTTCGGCAGGCGATCCGCTCGCGAGCCTGGATACGCTGCTCGATTTCGTGCAGAATCCGTACTTCACGGACGAAAACGTGGAGAAGGAGAAGGGCATCATCGTCCAGGAAATCAACATGTACAAGGACAATGCCGACTGGCGCGTGTACTTCGGGCTAATCGAGTCGCTGTACGAAAAGCATCCGGTCCATATCGACATCGCCGGGACGGAGGCTTCCGTACGGTCGATTACGAAGGAACAGCTGTACGATTGCTACCATACGTTTTACCATCCGTCGAACATGACGCTGTTCGTCGTCGGCGGCGTCGATCCGCAGCAGACGCTTGCGCGCATTCGCGACAATCAGGCGCGGAAGACATTCGAAAAGGGCGGCTCGATCGAGCGGCTGTTCGAGGAAGAGCCCGCCCGCGTGCGCGAGAGCCGGCGCGTCGTCAAGCTGCCGGTATCGCTGCCCAAATGCATGATCGGCTTCAAGGAAGCCGGGCCTTTTCCGGAAGGCGAAGCGGGCATTCGCAGAGAGCTCACGACCAAGCTCATGCTGGACGTTCTCGTCGGCGCGAGCTCGCCTGTCTATCAGCGGCTGTACGACGACAACCTGATTTCCGACAGCTTCGGACACGAATATAACACCGGTCCCGGCTATGCCTTTTCCGTCATCGGCGGCGATACGCGTGATCCCGACGAGCTGGTGCGGCGCATCGGGGAAGCGATCGACGACGCCATACGCGACGGACTGCCGGCGGCTTCGTTCGAACGTACGCGCGCCAAGAAGATCGGCGGCTATCTCCGCATGCTGAACAGCCCCGAAGCGATCGCGGGCGAATTCACCCGGTACCGCTTCAAGGGCGGCGACTTTTTCGACGTGGTCCGGCTGTACGAGAGCATTACGCTGGACGAGGTGGAAGAGCGGCTGCGCCAGCTGGGTGACGCATCTATGCGTTCCGTCTGCATCGTGAGGTCCGACGTTACGTGATGACAGTCAGTCAAGCGGACTCGCAGCCGGCAGCGCCGACCTGCGCGCTCGTCACTGGCGGATCGCGCGGCATCGGCGCCGCCGTCGCCAGGCGGCTGGCGCGCGACGGGGCGGGCGTGATCGTTCAGTATCACCGCTCCCCCGAGCAAGCGCAAAAGGTCGCTGCCGAATGCCTGGCGCTTGGAGCGGCGTTCGCGGAGACGGCGCGCGCGGACTTACGATCGGTCGCCGATCTCGAAGCTCTTAAAGATCGACTGGAACGTTCGGGCATGATGCCCGACGTGCTGGTGCACGCCGCCGGAATCGCGCATTACGGGCTTCTCGAGGATCTCGAGGAGGACGAATGGGACGATATTCAGCACGTGCATTTGAAGGCCGCATACGGCCTTGCCAAGCGTTTCGGTCCATCGATGTCCTGGCGGCGGCGCGGGCGGATCGTCCACATCAGCAGCGTCTGGGGCGTCGTCGGCGCGGCGGGCGAAGCCGCCTATTCGGCCGCGAAGGGCGGCCTCAACAGTTTGACCAAGGCGCTAGCGCGCGAGCTGGCTTTTTCCGGCGTGACCGTGAATGCCGTGGCGCCGGGTCTCGTGGACACGGACATGATGGCGGAGTTGGAGGAAGCCGAGCGAGAGGAGCTGCGCGAAGCCGTCCCGATGAAACGCTTTGCGGACCCTAGCGAGGTGGCCGAGCTCGTTCGTTTTCTGACGTTAGGCCGTTCCGATTACATTACGGGCCAGATCATCGGCCTGACCGGCGGCTGGCGAATGTAAGAACGCTCCGCGGCTCGAATAAAAGACCGGTGCGGGGGACATCTTATAGGGGCATTGATCCCAACCATCAAGGAGGATTGCCGGATGTCTACCGTGCTCAGCAACTTTGAGTCGTGGAAAAAGTTTCTCGGAGACCGAATCGAGGCAGCGAAGGACCTGGGCATCGGCGAAGACGCAATCGCCAAGCTGGCCTACGAGATCGGCGAATTTCTCGACAACAAGGTCGATCCGAAAAACGAAGAGCAGCGCGTCCTGAAGGAGCTTTGGGACGTCGGCGACGAGTCGGAGCGCAAAACGATGGCCGCGCTGATGGTTAAGCTTGCCAAACATAGCTAAAGGCGAAGGCGCGTGAAAAAAGGAGGTTCTGCCCTTTCGGGCGGGACCTTCTTTTTATCGATTGCTGGCGGGCAGCGCACTTTTGCAATGTTGTATCTTTGTTATTCACCTGCCCGGCATAGGTCTAAAGTAGGAATCTTTTGTTGATTTTTGCAGGAGCACGTCCTGCGTTGTAGAATGAAACTTGAAGGAATCGGTTATGAGGTGTCTAATGAATACAAAACAGTGGTATATGGAATATAAGATACATAAAAATCGTCCGGGCCTGCTCGGAGATATCGCGTCCCTGCTCGGCATGCTCGAAGTGAACATTCTGACGATCAACGGGGTCGAGGACCGTACCCGCGGCATGCTGCTGCAGACGGACGACGACGAGAAAATCGAACTTCTCGGCAAGATGCTTGCGAAGGTTGAGAATATTTCGATCGTGACGCTTCGGCCGCCGCGTTTGACGGATATTCTGGCCGTTCGGCACGGAAGATATATCGAGCGGGACTCCGACGACCGCAAGACGTTTCGTTTCACCCGCGACGAGCTGGGCCTCTTGGTCGACTTTTTGGGCGAGCTGTTCAAGCAGGAGGGCAACCAGACGATCGGTCTTCGCGGCATGCCGCGCGTAGGCAAGACCGAATCGATCATCGCCGGCAGCGTATGCGCGAACAAGCGCTGGGCGTTCGTATCCTCCACGCTGCTCCGCCAGACCGTGCGCAGCCAGCTGTCCGAAGAAGAGATGAACCCGCACAATGTCTTTATCATCGACGGCATCGTCAGCACGATCCGTTCGAACGACAAGCATTACAACCTGCTGCAGGATATTATGGCGATGCCGTCGACGAAGGTCATCGAGCATCCGGATATTTTCGTCCGCGAATCGAGCTTCGACTACGATGTGTTCGACTGCATTATCGAATTGCGCAATACGCCCGACGAGGAGATCACGTACGAGAACTTCACGACTGCGGGTCTCGACGGCGGCTTCTGACCGTCTGCAATCATTTAATGGAATAGCCGGAGGTGAGGTTTGTGTCCGATCTGGGATTGCTGCTTCGCAAAGCGAGGGAGCAACGGGGGTATACTCTCGACGACATCCAGGAAATTACGAAGATACGCAAACGCTACCTTGAAGCGATCGAATCCGGCGATTACAAAGTGCTTCCGGGATCGTTCTACGTCCGCGCCTTCGTCAAAACCTATGCCGAGACGGTAGGGCTGGACGCCGAAGAGGTGCTGCGTCTCTACCATAAGGAGCTGCCCAAGGCGCCCGCTCCCGAAGCGGCGACGCCGGAGCCCTTCATCCAGCCCAAGAGCAGAAGGGTTCAGCACAACGATCGCGTGGGAAAAGTAGCCGTGACGTCGCTCATGTGGCTGTTTCCCGTGCTAATCGCGGTCGTCCTGTACGTGTACTACGTGAACAACAAGGATACGGCGCCGGATGCGGGAGCATCGTCGACGCCGCCGCCGATCTCCACGGATACGGGTTCGCCTACGTCTTCGGCGACTGCCACGCCAACCCCGACGGCGACACCGACGCCAACGCCGACACCGCCGTCGACGACCGTGACGTTCCGGGAAAAGAAGAACAGCCGGTATTATTTCGACGTATCGCCGGCGGGCACGCACGAGCTCAAGATTACGTTCCCGGGCGGCCGTAGCTGGGTCGGCGTGAACGAGAACAATTCCTCGGGCAAGTCGAAATACGGCAATACGCCGGCCCAAAGCGAGATTCTGACGTTCGAGCTGGGCGAGACGCCGCTCTACGTGAACCTCGGTTATGCCAAAGGCGCGCAGATCGAGATCGACGGCGTCGTCGTGGACGACGGAGATGTACCGGGACGGCGGAGATTTATCTTCACGGTCACGGGCGACGGCGGCAGCTCATCTCCTACGCCGACGCCGTGACGGCATTGACGCATACTTGGTAACCTGGCGAAGCAGCCTATACAGGCAGGAAATATGCTCGCTTGGAGGTAATGCGCATGGCCGCAAGTTGGATCGTGACCGCGATCGGCTTCGTCGTCAGCCTGTTGGGATGGTTTATGACGCCGAGCGCTTGGGGATACGGCATATTGGGTTTCGGCCTGGCCTGGATCGTGCTGGGCGTGCTGGACTTGTTCCGCGAACCGGCCCGAAGCAGATGACCGGACAGCCGGCAGAGGGAGAATGAGCGCAAGCGCTCGTTCTCCCTATTTTTATGGGACGGGGCCATCATGACGCGCCACCGCTTGGAATCGACGCCTCATCCCGGTATAATGAAGACAATTGAATTCAAAGAAAGGAAGACTACATATGGCATCCGAATATTCGTTCGACATCGTCTCTAAAGTCGACATGCAGGAAGTGAACAATGCCGTCCAGCAGGCGGTCAAGGAGATCGAGACGCGTTTCGATTTTAAGGGAAGCAAGAGCAGCATCTCCCTGGAGGGCGAATCGCTGACCGTGGCTTCCGACGACGAATATCGTCTCAAGAGCGTTATCGACATTTTGCAGAGCAAGCTGATCAAGCGGGGCGTGCCGATCCGCAACATGGATTATGGCAAGATCGAGCCTGCGTCGGGCAGCACCGTCCGCCAGAATATCAAGCTCAAGCAGGGCGTCGATCAGGACAATGCCAAGAAAATCAACATTTTGATCCGCGATTCCAAGCTTAAGGTCAAAAGCCAGATTCAGGGCGACCAGCTTCGCGTGACGGGCAAGAGCAAGGACGACCTTCAAGCGATCATGTCGCTGCTGAAGGGCGCGGACCTGCCGCTCGAACTTCAATTTACGAACTACCGCTGACGCAAGCGCGCGATTCGGCATTTTTTGACACTGCTGCGCGGCTTCATTTATACTGATCTGAACATTTAAATTGGACGCAGAGCCTGGGGGAAGTCATTCATGGTAGAGACAGTCGGCGGACGATCGATCCGCAGCCCGCAGCAGCCCGCCACCTACGGCGGCTGTCACGAAGATGGGGAGGTGTCCGCATGAATCTGGCGAATCGCATCACGCTCGTCCGTATCTTCCTGGTGCCGATCATGACCTTTTTCCTGCTGATCAAGCTGGACGTGGCGCCGCTCACCATCGGTACTTACTCGATCTCCTACAATCAGGTGTTCGCGCTGATCCTGTTCATCATCGCCGCGAGCACGGACGGTCTGGACGGGTATATCGCACGCAAGCACAAGATCGTCACCAATCTCGGCAAGCTGCTCGATCCGCTCGCGGACAAGCTGCTCGTAGCGGCGGTTCTGATCTCGCTCGTCGAGATGGGCAAGCTCGATGCATGGGTCGCCATCGTCATCATCAGCCGCGAATGGGCCGTCACCGGACTCCGCCAGGTCGCATTGCTCGACGGGGCCGTGTTAGCCGCGAGCAAATGGGGTAAATGGAAAACAGCCATCCAGATCGCCATGATCATCGTGCTGCTGCTGAACAATTTTCCGTTTACGTTCGTGCACATTCCGCTCGATACGATCGCCGTGTGGGCGGCTGCCGCCATCACCGTTTACTCGGGCGTCGATTATTTCGTTAAAAACAAAAATCTCATCCCGCTGTCCGATCCTCCGGGCGGAGACGGCAAGGAGGCGCGCCGCAACGCATGAGAGCAGAGATCATCGCGGTCGGCACCGAGCTGTTGCTCGGGCAGATCGTCAATACGAACGCCCAATTTCTGTCGCAGCGGTTGGCCGAGCTTGGGATCGACGTTTTTTTTCAGACAGTCGTAGGCGACAATGAAGATCGCTTGAAGCAGGCCATCGCGATCGCGGAGTCGCGCGCCGATCTCGTCCTGTTCACCGGCGGCCTGGGGCCGACGATGGACGACTTGACGCGGGATGCGCTTGCCGCTCATCTGGGCGTCGGCATCGACATGCACGAACCGACGCTCGCGAAGATCGAAGCGATGTTCGCGGGCCGAGAGCCGTCCCTGATCGAGATCAACCGCCGGCAAGCGATGATGGTCGAAGGCGCTTCACCGCTGCGCAACGACGCGGGGCTCGCCGTCGGGAGCGCGCTGACGGCGGGCGGCACGCATTATATGCTGCTGCCCGGACCGCCACGCGAGATGAAGCCGATGTTCCTGAACGATGGCACCGCCTGGCTGAAGGAGAAGCACGGCGGCGAGCAGGCGCTTCATTCCGCGATGCTCCGCTTCTGCGGCATCGGCGAATCCGCGCTCGAAGAGCTGTACAAGGACCTGATCGAATCGCAGAGCGACCCGACGCTGGCCACCTATGCCAAGGAAGGCGAAGTCACGCTGCGCGTCTCTACCAAGGCTGCCTCGGCGGAGGAGGCGCAGCGCAAGCTGGCGCCCGCGCTGCAGGAGATTCGCCGGCGGGGCGAACGCTATTTGTACGCGGAGAGCGACGTCGCGATCGAGGCGGAGGTCATCCGGCTTCTGACGGAGCAGCGGCGGACGATCTCGTGCGCGGAGAGCTGCACCGGCGGACTGATCGCTACGCTGCTGACGACGATTCCCGGCAGCGCCGACGCTTTTCTCGGCGGGGTCGTGAGCTACAGCAATCCGGTGAAGCGGGATCTGCTGGGCGTCGACAAGGCTCTGCTCGAAGGCGAAGGCGCCCCTGGAGCGGTAAGCGAGGAGACTGCGAAGGCGATGGCGGAGGGAATTCGCCTGGCCGCGGATACGGATCTGGCGCTCTCGGCGACTGGCGTGGCCGGGCCTGCTTCATCAGAGGGCAAGCCTGTCGGCCTCGTTTACATCGGCATCGCCGAGCGGGGCAAGCCGGCGCGCGCGGAGAAGCTGCAGCTTCAAGGCGACCGGGAGGGCATCCGGATCCGGGCGGCGAAGCGGGCGCTGTATATGGCCTGGCTAAGGCTTACGGGGAAAGATTGATCGTCATCCGGGTACAGGCCGCAGTGAAGGTTTCATAGAAAGACTTGCGAACGACTGTCTCATTTGATATTCTTTGCTTAACGTACAGATCGGCCGCAAAGCATGCGCCGCTTGTTCTCCTTCGGAGGACGGCGGCGCTTTTTTCATTCGCCGACCGTTCGCTAAGCGTTGAGGGAAAGGAGGGAAGTTAAAAGCTGCCGGACAGCGTTCGGACTTGCACAGGCTGTCGAATTATGATAGATTGTTTAAGAAAGTTGCGGAAGAACCGTAGCGAAGAATACTTTGCTGCGGTTCTTTTTTGGAAACAATTCGAACAAATGTTCGCAAAAAGCTTGGCAAACGGTTAATAAAAAGTTATAATATAACTATTAAATGATAAGGATGTGGGTGTGTTGTCCGATCGTCGCGCCGCATTAGAGATGGCATTGCGCCAGATTGAAAAGCAATTCGGCAAGGGCTCGATCATGAAGTTGGGAGAGCAAGCCAACCTGCAAGTCGAGACGTATTCCAGCGGAGCGCTGGCTTTGGATATCGCCCTCGGAATCGGCGGATTCCCGCGGGGCCGGATCATTGAAGTGTACGGCCCGGAATCTTCGGGTAAGACAACCGTTGCCCTGCATGCGATCGCCGAGGTCCAACGGGCCGGCGGACAAGCTGCCTTTATCGACGCGGAGCATGCGCTCGATCCGCTCTACGCCCGCAATCTGGGCGTCAATATCGACGAACTGCTGCTGAGCCAGCCGGACACCGGCGAGCAGGCGCTCGAGATCGCCGAGGCGCTCGTGCGCAGCGGCGCGGTCGACATCGTCGTCGTCGACTCGGTCGCTGCGCTCGTACCGAAGGCGGAGATCGAGGGCGACATGGGCGACTCGTTCGTCGGCCTGCAGGCGCGCCTGATGTCCCAGGCAATGCGCAAGCTGTCGGGTGCTATCAGCAAGTCGAAGTCGATCGCGATCTTCATTAACCAGCTTCGCGAGAAGGTCGGCGTCATGTTCGGGAATCCGGAGACGACGCCAGGCGGCCGGGCGCTGAAGTTCTATGCCAGCGTGCGTCTGGACGTGCGCCGTATCGAGTCGATCAAGCAGGGCAACGACGTCGTGGGCAACCGGACGCGGATCAAGGTCGTGAAGAACAAGGTTGCGCCACCGTTCAAGCAGGCCGAAGTCGACATCATGTACGGCGAAGGCATCTCGCGCGAAGGCAGCATCATCGATATCGGCGTTGAACTGGACATCGTCCAGAAGAGCGGCGCATGGTTCTCCTACAACGGCGAGCGTCTCGGCCAGGGACGCGAGAATTCGAAGCAATTTTTGAAGGATCATCTGGATATTTCCGGTCAGATCGAGCGCCAGATCCGCGAGGCGACGCTGAACGAGACTGCCGTGGCGGCACGTGCAAGCGAAGCGCAGGCGGACGAAGACGAGGAAGAGCCGGACTTCGAGCTCGAATAAGAGGCAGTGCAAGAGGGCGTCCGCATCTGCGGATGCCTTTTTGAGCATAAAAAACATATTAGGAGGTTGACCGGCTGTGGATGATAGACAAAGAGAGCCGAATCCGGCCGACCGGATCGTCGATATATCGGAAGCCAGCGATTGGGAAAGGCTAAGCGCGGACGAAGGCGATCGCCAAGCCCGTTCAAAGGCGACGCGCGGCAGCGAGAAAAACAAAACCGCCGGAGCCGGCAGGAGCAGATCGGCCGGCGGTGGAGCCTGGGGCAGAAAAGCGGGCGGTAATGGCGAAAGGAAGAGGGTATACGGATCCGGTCCTAGGTCGGAGGCGGCAGCGGACGAGGAAGAACGTGTCGAAGCGGGAAGGACAGACGTGTCGGCTGTAATCGTGGCCGTCGAAGCGGACCCTAAACGGCCTGCGATGTATAAGCTGGCTGTCGCCGTGGACGGTGAGAGCGAACACGCGCTGATCAGCGTACATGAAGATACGCTGGTGGCTTGGCGACTCCTCAAAGATCGGCGGCTGTCGCCCGATGAATGGACGATGCTCCGCAAAGAGCAAGAAAAGGAAGAAGCCTACCGGTCGGCGCTTTATATGCTTGATTTTAAGGCGCGTACGCAAGCTGAACTGCGTAGGGGGCTGAAGCGCAAAGGCTATGCGCCGGACGCGATCGAGGGCTGCCTGGACCGGCTCGTGCGCCAGGGCTACGTGAACGATGCTCTCTTCGCGCAGCGTTTTGCAGAGCAGCGCGTGACGGGTCACAAGAAGGGGAGCCGCCTGGTCCGTCAGGAGCTGATGCAGCGCGGTGTCGACAAGCAGGAGATCGAAGAGGCGATCCGGGGGCTCGACGACGAGGCGGAGAAGCAGTCCGCGCTGACGCTGGCCGTGAAGCGATGGCCTTCGATCAAGGGCAAAAGCGAGCGGGAGAGACAAATGAAGCTCATGAATATGCTGCTGCGAAGAGGCTTCCCGGGCGGGGCTGCGCGCGAGGCTGTACGCAAGGCGTCGGAGGCCGCCGCGGAAGCGGAGGAATGGGAGCAGCCGGACGACGTATACGAAGATGACGATTATGTATGAATGCGGCGCCGGTGGGCAGCGGCATTCTTGCTTCAATAGTATCTTGAAGGTTCATACTCGATGGAGACAGCTCTGGACGACGCCGAGCCCTGGAGGGAGCCGCATGGACGGGCTGGGCCGAACGGGTCACGGGAACGTCTCAAACGCGTCTCGAACTCGCCTGGGAGTCGTCTCGAACTTGTCCGGAAGTCGTTCCGAACTCGCCTGGGAGCTGTCTCGAGTCCGTTTCTGACTCGTCTTTAGCTCGTCTATAACTCGTCTCTAACTCATCTCGAACTCGTCAAGTAATCCTTCGGGAGTCGTTTGCAAGGGGACAGACACGCGCTCCCTCGGCCCTCCCGTCATTGCTTGACAATCCATTTTCACAACAGATACAATGAGTGAGTATTCCATCATCGCGCTACCGATTCTTTTTCCTTCCAAAAAACGATTCGGATAGTGAAATTTCGACGATTTACGCGAGACTACGGAACGGTTCTGAAACCGGAGCACAATTAAATAGGTGTCCCAAGATTTGCCCTTGGTGATGCAACGAGGAGGTGAAGACCATGAACAGTGGACTCTGGGTCTTGATCGTCATCGTTGTTGGCGTGCTTTTCTTTGGGATCGGTTATGTTGTACGCAAGTCCATTGCGGAAGCTAAAATATCCAGCGCTGAAGAGGCGGCCAAGCAGATCGTAGAAAATGCGAAGAAAGAGGCCGACGCTCTCCGCAAGGAAACGGTACTGGAAGCCAAAGACGAGGTGCACAAGCTCCGGAACGAAGCGGAACGCGACATTAGAGAGCGCCGCAACGAGATTCAGCGGCAGGAACGCCGGCTGGTGCAGAAGGAAGAATCGCTGGACCGCAAGCTGGAGCAGCTGGAACGCAAGGAGGAGCAAGTCGCCAACAAAGAGAAACGGATCGAAGAGACCCAAGAACAGATCGAGACGCTTCATAAGCAGCAGATTACGGAGCTCGAGCGCATCTCCAACCTGACGATGGAAGACGCCAAGCAGCTGATTCTGTCTACGGTCGAACAGGAAGTGCGCCACGAGACCGCTCAACTGATTAAAGACATCGAACAGCAGGCGAAGGAAGAAGGCGACAAGCGCGCCCGCGACATCATCTCGCTCGCGATTCAGCGTTGCGCCGCGGATCACGTGGCGGAGACGACGGTATCCGTCGTGACGCTGCCGAACGAAGAGATGAAGGGCCGGATCATCGGCCGCGAAGGCCGGAATATCCGCGCGCTGGAGACGCTCACCGGTATCGATCTCATCATCGACGACACGCCGGAAGCGGTCATCCTGTCGGGCTTCGACCCGATCCGCCGCGAGATTGCCCGCACCGCGCTCGAGAAGCTTGTGGCGGACGGCCGTATCCACCCCGCCCGCATCGAGGAAATGGTGGAGAAATCCCGCCGCGAAGTGGACGAGCGGATCCGCGAATACGGGGAGCAAGCGACATTCGAAGTGGGGGTTCACGGTCTCCATCCGGACCTCATCAAGATTCTCGGTCGCCTGAAGTTCCGTACGAGTTACGGCCAGAATGTGCTTAAGCATTCGATGGAGGTCGCGTATCTGACCGGACTGATGGCAGCCGAGCTCGGGGAGGATATTTCTCTCGCCAAACGCGCCGGCTTGCTGCATGATATCGGCAAGGCGCTCGACCACGAAGTGGAAGGTTCGCACGTCGAGATTGGCGTTGAATTGGCGAAGAAATACAAGGAGCACCCGGTCGTCATCAATAGTATCGCATCGCACCACGGCGACGTGGAAGCGACTTCGGTCATCGCGATGCTGGTCGGTGCCGCCGACGCGCTCAGCGCCGCCCGCCCGGGCGCGCGCCGCGAGACGCTCGAGACGTACATCCGGCGGCTTGAGAAGCTCGAAGCGATCTCGGAGTCGTTCGAAGGCGTCGAAAAGTCGTACGCTATCCAGGCAGGACGCGAAGTTCGCGTCATGGTACAGCCCGAGAAGGTCGACGACGGCGAGGCGTTCAGGCTCGCACGCGACATTACGAAGAAGATCGAGAGCGAACTCGACTATCCGGGACATATTAAGGTCACGGTCATACGCGAGACACGCGCGGTCGAATATGCCAAATAAGGCAAGCGAATACGGGGGAGTGGCCGTCAACTTGGCGGCCACTTCTCCCGTTCTCGGGAAGCCTTGGGACAGACCCGAGCGATGCTTAGAAAGGTGGATCACATGAAAGTCGTATTCATCGGCGATATCGTCGGCCAGGTCGGCCGGGACGCTGTCAAGCGTCTGCTGCCCTGGCTCAGAGACCGGTATCAGCCGCACATCATTATCGCCAACGGCGAGAACGCGGCGGGCGGCCGCGGCATTAACGCCGCCATCACCCGCGAGCTGTTCGAAGCGGGGGTGCACGGCATTACGATGGGCAACCATACGTGGGACAACCGGGAGATCTTTGAGTTCATCGACGACGAAGCCCGGATGATCCGCCCGGCCAATCTCCCCCAGGGCACGCCGGGCCGCGGTTACACGATCGTCAAGAACGGCAACAAAGAGCTTGGCATCGTGAATCTGATCGGACGCACCTTCCTCCCGCCGTCCGATTGCCCGTTCCGCAAGGCGGACGAGATTGTGGACGAGCTGCGCCGCAAGACGAAGTGCATTCTTGTGGACTTCCATGCGGAAGCAACGAGCGAGAAAATCGCGATGGGCTGGCATCTGGACGGCCGCGCTTCGGTCGTGCTCGGCACGCATACGCACGTTCAAACGAACGATGACCGTATCCTCCCGGAGGGAACCGCCTATGTGACGGATGCCGGCATGACCGGACCGCGAGACGGCGTGCTCGGCATGGAGCGGGAGAGCGTCCTTCGCAAGTTCATCACCGGCATGCCGACCCGGTTCCAGGTGGCGGAGACGAAGTGGCATTTGAACGGCTTGTTCGTCGACATCGACGAGGCGACGGGCAAGGCGGTCAACGTTCGAACGATCCGGGTGGACGAGGATAGCTGGATTCCGGCTTGATCTGTCGCAGTTGGCAGCGACATGTGCCTCGCCAACACCGCTTGCTAAAGAACTGCGCGGATTGAAGCGATCGTCTTTGTTTGCGAGACAAGACTTCGAAATGCGGAATCGCCGCCGGCGTGAAAGGTCACCAATGATCGTCTTCGACGCGAAAAGTAACGAGATTGTTTCTGCGCAAGCCCTATCCCCCGGACCGCATCAATAGATGCGGTCTTTGCTTTTCGCCGACAGTCGATTAAAGCATTTTTTTATTATCAGAATAATTAGAAATTAGCGGACGAGCCGGCGACGGCGGGCAGGAATTAATCGCCGACATCCCGAATATGATCGGTTAGTGAGCCCATCCTTAACCCCAAGGAGGAACTGGTCATGGATGTATTAAAGGTATCGGCAAAGTCGAACCCAAACTCCGTCGCAGGCGCATTGGCAGGGGTGCTACGTGAGCGTGGAGGGGCAGAGCTGCAAGCGATCGGCGCAGGCGCGCTGAATCAGGCGGTCAAGGCTGTGGCGATCGCAAGAGGATTCGTCGCACCGAGCGGCGTAGATCTGATTTGCATACCGGCCTTTACAGATATCGTCATCGACGGAGAGGATCGTACGGCGATCAAGCTGATCGTCGAGCCGAGGTAGTCGTCGCACATATCGACGGACGGACGGAGCTTAAACGACCTGCCCTCGCATGGGTGCGTTGAGCCGCGGGAGTTGCCGCGTCATTCGCGCCTAAGGCGCGCAGCAGGTTTTTTTGTTATGCGCAGGACATTCGGAGGGGAGGACGAACGTATGCGGATAGCTGATCTTCATTGCGATGCGCTGAGCAAGCTCGATCGCAACCCTGAGCTCACGCTGCAGGCGCCATCAGGCTCGGGTCTTGATGTCACCGCACAGCAATTGACAAAAGGAAATATAGGCTTGCAGGTGTTCGCCATCTGGGTCAAGCCAGGGACGCCGATGACCCCTGAGAGCGCACTGCGACAGGCGGAGCTTTTCCATAGCAAGGTGCTGAATACGGCGGGTATGCGCCAAGTTCGGAATGCGGCGGATGTCGAAGCCGTACTTGGCGAGCAAGCAACGGGAACGGGCGCACTGCTGTCGCTCGAGGGTGCGGATTCGTTGTGCGGTCAGTGGTGGGCGCTTCGTCTGCTTCGAATGCTCGGCGTTCGAATGCTGGGGCTCACCTGGAACAATGCCAATTGGGCGTGCGACGGCATTATGGAGCCGAGGGGTGGCGGGCTGACGCGGGACGGTCGGCGGCTCGTCGTCGAATGCGAATCGCTCGGCATCATCTTAGACGTATCGCACGCATCGGAGAAAGGCTTTTGGGAAACGGCCGACCTCGCTAGACGTCCGTTTATCGCGTCGCACTCCAACGCCCGCGCTTTATGTCCGCATCCTCGCAACCTGAGCGACGATCAGATCCGTGCGTTGGTTCAAGCAAACGGATTGATCGGCCTTACGTTCGTGCCGTATTTTCTCCAGGCTTCCCGACCTGCCGGCATCGATGACGTGCTTCGCCACATCGAGCATGTGTGCGCGCTCGGCGGCGCGAATCATATCGCCTTCGGCTCCGACTTCGACGGCATCGAGACGTATACGGAGGGTCTGTCGGGACCCGCCGGATATCCCGCGCTTGCCGACGCGCTGCTCGCCCGGTATCCGGAGCCGCTCGTGCGGGGCTGGCTATCGGGGCATGCCAAGCGATTCCTGGTCGCGAACCTGGGCTAGCGGTCCGGAAGCTCTTAATTGCAGGCCCAATGATCGCAGACTCATTGATCGCAGCGGCCCTATGATCGCAAGCCTCAAGCAAGCCCATTGATCGCAAGCCCTTTGATCGCAAGCCTCAAGCAAGCCCATTGATCGCAGGTCCTATCATCGCAGGTCTTTTGCGCGACGGCCCAATGAATTTTACGCTCATTCAGACGGTGCCTTTCATGTGCTTGATTTAGAACGCTTGCCTTTTGCTTGATAACCTTTTGATCGCGCATCCATTGATATAGATGAAACAAGGAACCGGCATTAAAAAGGATTATGGGTGACAAATCGCTCCAAACTATTGCAATTTATTAGGGTGAAACATAAAATTTAAAAGGTCATAACGGAACGATTAGACATTTAGTCCTGTCGGGATTTTGCATAATAGGCACACGGTGCCGGTCTATACAATCGTCACCAACGCATGAGGAGATGGAGTCATTGATCAGTCAACTGTCCTGGAAAATCGGCGGCCAGCAGGGGGAGGGCGTGGAGAGCACGGACCGTATTTTTTCGACCGCGCTCAACCGGCTCGGCTATTATCTATACGGCTATCGCCACTTCTCCTCCCGGATCAAGGGCGGCCATACGAATAACAAGATTCGCATCAGCACGCATCCGATCCGCGCGATCTCGGACGATCTGGACATTCTGGTCGCGTTCGACCAGGAGAGCATCGATCTGAACGCGAAGGAGCTCCGCGCGGGCGGCGTCATCGTCGCCGACGCGAAGTTCGCGCCGGTCGTACCGGAGGGCGTGGACGCCCAGCTGTTCGCGGTGCCGATCACGGCGATCGCCGAGGAGCTTGGCACGTCGCTCATGAAGAACATGGTTGCATCGGGCGCGTCCTGGGCGCTGCTCGGCCTGCCGATCGAGGTGTTCAACCGTGCGGTCGAAGAGGAGTTCGGACGCAAAGGCGCGGCCGTCGTCGAGAAAAACGTCGAGGCCGTGCGCCGTGGGGCCGAATTCGTGCTCGCGCAGGCAGGCGGACCGATCGAAGCGTTTAAGCTCGCGGAAGCCGACGGCAAGCAGAAGCTGTTCATGATCGGCAACGAAGCGCTGGGCCTCGGCTCAGTCGCCGCGGGCTGCCGCCTGATGTCGGCTTATCCGATCACCCCGGCTTCGGAAGTGATGGAGTATCTCATTAAAAAGCTGCCGAAGTTCGGCGGAACCGTCATCCAAACGGAGGACGAGATCGCCGCTGTCACGATGGCGATCGGCGCCAACTATGGCGGCGTGCGGACGATGACGGCTTCGGCAGGTCCGGGCCTGTCCCTTATGATGGAGGCGATCGGCCTGTCCGGCATGACCGAGACGCCGCTCGTCATCATAGACACGCAGCGCGGCGGCCCTTCGACAGGCTTGCCGACGAAGCAGGAGCAATCGGATATTAACGCGCTCATCTACGGCACGCACGGCGAGATTCCGAAGGTCGTCATTGCGCCGAGCACGATCGAGGAATGCTTCTATGACATGATCGAGTCGTTCAACATCGCCGAGGAGTATCAGGTTCCCGTCATCGTGGCGACCGATCTGCAGCTGTCCCTGGGCAAGCAATCGTGCGAGCCGCTCGACTACAAGCGCATCGAGATCAAGCGGGGCAAGCTCATCCCGCTCGATGAGGAGCTTGCGCCGACGGAGCCGAACAAGCTGTTCAAACGGTACGAATTCACGGAGGACGGCGTGTCGCCCCGCGTACTCCCCGGAGCGAAGCATGGCATCCATCACGTGACAGGCGTCGAGCACGACGAAGAGGGCCGGCCCTCTGAGAGCGCGGTCAACCGCCGCAAGATGATGGACAAGAGATTGAACAAGCTGAACGCGCTGCGCATCACGGACGCCGTCAAGGCGGACGGTCCGAGCGAGCCGGCCGATCTGCTCATCGTGTCCATGGGTTCCACGGGGGGCACGATCAATGAAGCGCAGAGCCGCTTGTCCCAAGAAGGCATCCCGACGAACCACGTGACCGTGCGCCAGATGCATCCGTTTCCCAGCGATCTGCTCGCGCCGTATCTGGAGCGGGCCAGCAAGGTCGTCGTGCTGGAGAACAACGCGACGGGCCAGCTCGCCAACCTGATCAAGCAAAATGCCGGGTATCACGACAAGATCGTGAACCTGCTCAAATATGACGGCACGCCGTTCCTGCCTTCCGAAGTCTATCAAGCATGCAAGGAGCTGAAGCTGTAGTGGCCACTTTCAAAGAATTCCGCAACAACGTCAAGCCGAACTGGTGCCCAGGCTGCGGAGACTTCACCGTCCAGGCTTCGATCCAGCGCGCCGCCGCCAACGTCGGCCTCGAGCCCGAGCAGCTTGCCGTCATCTCCGGCATCGGCTGTTCCGGCCGGATCTCCGGCTACATCAACGCCTACGGCCTGCACGGCATTCACGGCCGCGCGCTACCGATCGCCCAGGGCGTCAAGCTCGCGAACCGCGAGCTGACCGTTATCGCCTCCGGCGGCGACGGCGACGGCTTCGCGATCGGCATGGGCCATACGGTGCATGCGATCCGCCGCAACCTGGACATCACCTACATCGTCATGGACAATCAGATCTACGGTCTGACTAAGGGCCAGACGTCTCCTCGCAGCGCAGAAGGCTTCAAGACGAAGTCGACGCCGGAAGGCTCGATCGAGACGACGCTGTCGCCGCTCGAGATTGCGCTGTCCGCGGGCGCGACGTTCGTCGCCCAGTCGTTCTCCAGCGATCTGAAGCAGCTGACCTCGCTCATCGAACAGGCGATTCAGCACAAAGGCTTTTCGCTGATTAACGTTTTCTCGCCTTGCGTCACGTTTAACAAGGTCAACACCTACGATTGGTTTAAGGAAAACATCGTCAACCTCGAGCAGTTCCCCGAGTACGACCCATCTAACCGCATCGCGGCGATGACGAAGATCATGGAGACGAACGGCATGCTGACGGGCCTGATCTATCAGGATACGACGCGCAAATCGTACGAGGACATGGCGGTCGGCTTCAAGCCCGAGGCGCTAGCTAAGCAAGATCTAACGCTTCCTGAAGCTGAATTCGAGAAGCTGCTCGCGGAATTCAAATAAAGCATTCATCGATGGATATTTTATAGCGGTGGTTCGGGACACGAATAACGGTCCCGGCTGTCGCTATTTTTGGATTCGGCGAAAATATAAGAAGGCGGCACCTATTCGCCGAACCGAAGGGACAGCAGGAATGTGGCGGGATTTTTTTACCTTAAGGCTTGATTTGTAGCTAAATCTTAGTACAATAGTTTTATGACTACTCAAACGAATGCCAATGACGAGCTCAGAGTCAAAATCTTTAAAGCACTCGCTGATGAAACAAGATTGGAAATCATCCGAGCGCTTTACACGGGCAAGAAGGAAATGAATTGCGGAGAAATAGGAATCATTCGCGATACTTCCAAATCGAATACTTCGTATCACTTGCGTACATTGAAGGAGGCGAAATTAATCAAAGTACGAAAGGATGCCCAAGCAAAGTACACGAGTCTTGAGATGGAGACTTTTCAAGCTTATTTACCCGGATTTCTGGATACTTTGTAGAAGGAAATCTATTTTTTTATCCTTTAGTTAAATAATTATTTAACTATTGAACAACAAAATGATAAGGATGGTTGCCATGTTAAGATTAACGATTCTTTTATTCCTTGTAATGTTTGTCATCGGCACGGATACTTTTTTGATTTCTCCGCTCATCCCCACACTTCAACAATTGTTTCATATCCCGACTGAATCGGCGGGTTGGCTTGTCGGCGCCTATGCTTTAGGATACGCTTTGTTCGCGCTTATTGTCGGACCGCTTTCCGATGGTTGGGATCGCAAAAAGGTCATGCTTTGCGGCATGGTATGCTTCTCGGTTTCCACCTTGCTTTGCGGTTTTGCCACAGGTTTTTGGTCGATGTTTTTATTCCGTTTTTTAGCCGGAGTCAGTGCGGCATTTACGGCTCCTCAGGTTTGGGCCGCGCTCCCTGCCTTGTTCCCAACGACAAAGCTCGCTAAAGTATCCGGAATCGTTATGGCCGGAGTGGCAGCTTCCCAAGCGTTCGGTATCCCTATTGGAAGTCTGCTTGCCTCCATCCACTGGTCTTATTCTTTTTTTACAATCGGAGCAGTCGCGTTATTATTGGCATTTTTTATCTACTATGCGCTCCCCGAAATGAAACCGGACCAAGGTCAACAAAACCAATTACGTCTCTTCAGTAGATACATACCGCTCCTAAAGAGTCCATTGGCGAGAAAAGCGTTCATCGCTCATTTCTTATTTCAGTGCGGATTTTTTGCCTCCTTCTCATTTATCGGGAAATGGGTGACGGATCGCTACCACCTTTCAATCGATCAAGTGGGGTATTCGATGTTTTTTCTGGGTCTCGGGAATATCGTCGGGAGCCTTTGCAGTGCCTATATGATCAAAACATTTAACCGTTTCAACACGCTGGTTGCGGGCATTCTTGTCTCTGTTGCATGTTTTATTGTTTTGCCCCACTTGCCTTCGGTTGCAGCTTTCGAAGGGGTTTACTTTCTCATATTCGTTACCATGGGAGTCGCTTTTCCGCTTATCATGGGACTGCTGATTTCATTAAACCCGACCATCCGCGGCACGATTTCCAGCTTGGCCAGTTCGACCATGTACGCCGCGACGACGCTCGGTTCTTGGATCGCAGGCCTGATTTATGCATCCTTAAACGGTTTTTACGCCGTTGGCTTGTTCGCGGCTGGTTGCTTTGCAGGTTCGTTGTTATTGTTTATTTTCAGCGGTATTTTGGCTGGCGATGCGAAAACAAAGAAGGAGTCTGCTCAGTAGTCCTGAAACGAAATCAGACGATCAAATTCATTTCGAAGCCGGAGAGAGGAGACCTCCTCTCTTTTTTTATTTATTGTGTCTCGCTTGAGGGCATGCGCTTCACAATTCGTTTAAAAAGTAAAAATCCGATGATAGGAATCGCAAAAACTTCGTGCTTTAATAACCTTGTTTTAACGCAAGATTCCAGGTGAAGCGGAGGTGTGAGCGACCGCGGCAGGTTTTGCGAAACGCAATCGACTAAGGAGGCGAATGGTTTTGGTCAACCGGAGATGGCGGCGCAACGGATCGGCTATGATCGTATTTGTTTTTGTATTCACCCTGTTTTTAGATTTGGTCTCTATGCGAGCCGTTCATGCGGCCGGCGATAACCCGGTGCTTGGTCCCGAGTTAATCGGCAATCCCGGCTTTGAACAAGTCAACGGCACGATGCCGGTCGGTTGGTACAAATACAGCGGGGCGACTACGGTCTCGGTAGAGACGGCGACCGATCAGGTGGCAGAGGGAACGCGCAGCGTCAAGCTTACGGACAACTCGGATACGGACATCGCAGGCATTCAGACGCCAAGAATCCCATATACGCCAGGGATGTCTTTCAAGACAAGCGTCAAGGTCAAAGCGGTAACCGGCGGGGTCACGATGTTCGTCCGGTATTACGACAAGTCCGGCGGATCGACACAAGTCCCGATCGCCAGCTCGAACACGAACGAGTGGCAGACGCTCGAATACAGCGGCGCGCCACCTGCGAATACCGACTATATCATCGTCATCTATGTCGTGCCGAGCGCGATTAAGATCGGGACGGCTTACTTGGACGATGCCTCGTTCAAGTCTACGGAGCTGCTGGCGAATCCGAGCTTTGAAACGGTTGCCGGCGGCAGGCCGGCAGCGTGGACGGCAGTGGATCATGGCATCGCGGCCGCTGTTGCTTCGGTGACGGATGCCGTGTATGCGACGCACGGTACGACTGCACTGAGGCTGACGGACGCATCGATGACCGACGCATATAGCGCGTCGAGCACGCCGGCGTCTGTCATAGCCGGCAAGACGTACACGGCGACGGTTAAAGCCAAAGCGCACACCGGCAAGGGAAGCCTGCTTCTGAAGTTTTCAGGACCTTCGGGTACCACATTCGTGGAAGCGCAAACATCCGGCACGGGAGCCTGGGAGACGCTGACCGCCGCGCGTGCGGTGCCGTCTGATGCGACGAGCGTGCAAGTAGAGTTAGGCACGACCGGCAGCGGGACGGCGACTGTCGACTTCGACCAGGCTTCGCTCTCCGCCGCGGACGCGCCGGTCTCGACGCCGACACCTACGCCGACCGCGACCCCGACCGCGACCCCGACTGCGAGTCCAACGGCAACACCGGACGGATCGCTCGCCTGGAGCATTCCCGCGGATCCTGCCGGCTATCGCCACTTTGAGCCGGAGGACGGGCTTGCGACAACCCAAAATCCGCCCGATTTCGGATGGCCCTACGCTTCGGGAGCCGATCGGTACGAGCTGCAGATCGCCGACGACGCCGCGTTCGGTTCCATTGCGTTTCAAAAGTCCGATGTCGCCATTAATTATTACAGCCTGCCGACCGAGCTTCAGGCCGGGCAGTCTTATTATTGGCGGGTGCGGTTCCATAAGGAGGAAGGATGGTCAAAATGGAGCGATACGAGGCGATTCCGCATCGATTCGGCCGCCGTCCCGTTCATTGTTCCGGACGTGAGCGAGCTGCTGCAGCGCGTGCCTGCGGAACACCCCCGCATATTGACGACGCCCGATGGCCTCGCCGATTTTCGCAATCGCAAGGATGGGGACGGCAAGCTGACGTTTGACGAAGTGAAGAGGAGGGCCGATAACTTAAATTTAAATGATCTCACGATGCATCCGGAGCCGACGGCAAATCCGAACAAAACCATTCTTCAACAAACGTATGACGAAGTGGACCCGATGATGAACGCCGCGTTCATGTACCTGATCACGAGCGAGGAAAAGTACGCCGCCTATGCGAAAGCCAGGCTGATGAGCGTATCGGCATGGAGAACGGACGAAGGACCGACCCAATATTTAAGCGCTAAGGGCGGGAACGACCAGGTTTTTCGGGAAATTATGCTCAAAAGCGCGATAACGTACGATTGGATCTATGATCGATTAAGCGAATCCGAGAAGACGACGGCGCTCACGATGATCGTGCATCGGGCTCGGACGATCGCAGACGATATCCTTTATGATACTGACCCGCTGAACCAAGTTCCGTACAATTCCCATGAATGGACGGTTATGAGTTTTTTGGGGACGGCCACGATTGCCTTGCTTCACGAAAATGATATCTCGATTGACGGCAAGCTCGTGTCGACCGAGGCCCAAGGCTGGTTCAATACGCTCGTCCCTGCCTACATCAACATGGCTCCGGTATGGGGCGACGAGGACGGCGGATGGGGACAAGGTTCCGGCTACTGGATTTGGTCTTCGATGTATGCCAAGCAGTTTATGGATGCGCTTTACGCGGCGACGGGTTTTAATTTGTATGAGAAAGCCCATTCCCGCAACGAAACCTGGTTCGCCTTGTACGTGTTGCCGAACGGGCAGAAGAGCGCCGTTTTCGGCGACGACAACGACAGTCTTGCTCGTACTTATTCGTCGGCCACAACGCTGCGGAATGCGCAGATGTACCAGGACCCGGTCATGCAATGGTACGCGCAAAAAAGTCCGTATCTGAAGGAAAACTGGTTTACCTACCTATATGCCGACGGGAGCCTGGATTCCCGTCCGCCGCTCGCCATGCCGACGGCCAAGTACTTCGATCAGATCGGATGGACCGCCATGCACTCGAGCCTTTACGATCCGAAGCGGCTGTCGCTTTATTTCAAATCGAGTCCGTACGGCAGCTTTAACCACAGCCATGCGGATCAGAACAATATCATCATGTACGCGTTCGGCGAGGAACTGCTCGTCGACGGCGGCTTTTACGACGATTACTTAACGCCGCATACGCAGCAGTACGCCAAGCAGACGCTTGCCAAGAACGCCGTCACGTACGACGGGAAAAATGGACAGAAGAACGACGATATGAGCGCAAGCGGGCAAATCCTCGGCTTCGCGACCGACAAAGACTTCGACGCTGCGGTCGGCGACGCCACAAAAGCGTACAACGTGGATCCCACAGGCGACGGACTCGATCTGGCGCAGCGCAGCGTCATCTACGTGAAGCCGGGCACGTTCGTCGTCATCGACAATCTGGAGGCCAAGGCAGAAGAAGGCTCGAGCTTCGAGTTCGGGCTGCATGCGGATAAGAGCTTGAAGTTGGATTCCGATCAGAGCGGCGCGACGATCGTGAAGAACAATGCGGCGCTGAAGGTCAGGTACTACTATCCGAATCTGACGGCGTCCGTCACCGACAAGTATTACGGCGTGGGCGACCAGGAGCTGCCGCCGACGACGGCAACGTACAAGGGCCGCATTCGGCAACATGCCATGTTCACAACGCCCCGGACGAAGGAAGCGACGGTCGTCTCTTCCTATGTGCCGTACCGGGCGGACGAAATCGCGCCTGACAATATCGATGTGGAAGACCATGGCGCTTATCGATTGCTCAGCGTGGACGACGGCACAAAGATCTACGTACGTACCGCGCACAGCGGGCTCGTCGATGCCGGCGAGGTCAAATTCGACGGCATCGCGGCCGCCATCAAGGGAGACTCGATCCTGCTGGTCGGCGGCACTAAGCTCATCAAAGACGGCGTCACCCTGATCGACAGCGCGCGGACGGCGACGATCGCGATGTCGGGCGACGAGCTGTCGATGACGGGAACGCAAACGCTGCAAGTCACGCTGAACAAGGCAGGCATATCTACCGTCAAAGACGAATCGTATCGAACGGTTCCGAAAGGCGGCGAAGTCGAGCAATCGCTGCTGACGCGCGGCGTTCATTGGGACACGACGTCGAGCACGCTTACCGTGAACGCCGAGGCGGGACAGCATCATTTGAAGCTGAGCGACATTCCCGCGCCTGCTTCCCAAGCGTCGGCGACGTTGCCCATCGAGATCAACGGAGACCCATCCTCAGTCACGCTGTCTGTATACGGCGACGGCAAAGGCAGTACGTTCGGATGGGGGCAATTGAGCAATGCGGCCGGCCTTTATGAGGTGATCGAAGCGCCTGAGGGGTTGTACTTTGAAGGCGCTGGCCGGCTGAAGCCGACGCTGTACCTGGGCGCGAACGAAAAAATCATCCTGCCGGCGCTGAAGGGCGGCGAGTTGAAGCTGCGAACCGCGAGTACGGATGGCTTGACGCCTTCTGAAGCAGCCGCGGACTATGACGCGATCAAAGACGGGCTGGCGACGTTCGTCGAAGCGGAAAACTTTCGCGATGTCGAGGGCGGAACGGTCAGAGCTTACGATAAGAGCTTCCTGTCGGGGGGCATGGGCGTGGGCGAATGGGAAACGCGCGGAGAGGGGATTACCTGGAATCTGAACGTCCCATCGGACGGCAAGTACGATCTTGTCGTGAAGTACGTGGGGGGATGGGGGCCGACCGCAGATATCAAAATAAAATCGGAGCGGCTCATTCAGCTCGGTACGAAACTATACGCGGCCGAGGCGCCCCCTACGACGGATTGGGGCACGAATGCCTCGTACTGGCGCGTGCTGACGGTGCACACGAACGCGCAGTTGTCGGCGGGGCCGGTCTCGCTCAGTATGTGGCATGTGCAAGGACCGATGAATATCGACTGGATTGGCTTGGTAAAAGTCGCGGATGCAAGCGATGAGCCGTCGGTTCAACTGACGTCCGAAGGAGGGATGATACAGGCTGGAGAGACCGTCGAGCTTCAGGCGGCTTTGACGGACACGGAGCCTGTCGCAGGCGTGGATATGACGATCGAATACGACCCGGCTAAGTTCACCTATGTGGATTATGTTAAAAATTATGCGCAGCAAGCGGTGGTCGTTACGAACGACGCGGCGGAAGGCAAATTGCGCATTTTGGCCGGCCGTACGGGCACGGGGATGCTTCCCGCCGGAGAACCTTTCCTGACGCTGCGGTTGGCGGTTAAACCGGATGCGCCGTCCGGCCATGCGGCCTTTTCAGTCACGTCCGTCACGGCAACGACGGACGGCGGGGAGATACTCACGCTCCAAGGCGACGAGACCGAAGTCTCCGTCTATAACGAAGGCGCGCTCGCGGCGCTGATCGAGCATGCTGAGACGGTCCGGGACGGATCTGTAGCGGGCACGGCGCCAGGCATGTTTTTCACGGCGACTCTGCCGGGCCTCAAAGCGCAATTGACGAGCGCAATCGCCTCTGCGGCTTCGGTACTGAACCAGACGGGGGCAACGCCGGAGCAACTGGAGGCAGCCCGGTCGAGCTTGGCCTCGTCACTGGCGGCATTCGAAGCGCGGCGCATCACGGCGGACACCGGCGATCTGAATCACGACCGGTTGTTCAATATTGTCGACTTTGTCCGCGTATCTACGTATTACGGCAAGGTTGCCGCAGATAGCGATTGGGCTTCGGCGAAGCTATCGGATATCAACGGCGACGAGATCGTAGATATCGAAGATTTGGCGTTTGTCGCCAGCCGAATCACCGACTAATTGACAGAAAAGGAAAGAAAGCACGAAGGAAGGCGCCCACTTGGCAGATTCAAGAGGGCGTTATTCCATCCGCACAAGGAGGGGACCCTTACCAGGAGCCGCATTCGATTCAGATACAGATAGATTCAGGAGCAGGAAGCGGCGGTACCGGCGGAAGTGGGAGCGGCGGCACCGATGTCGGCGGCAAGCCCGGCGCTCCCGTCGTCATCGACGAAGAGACCGGCGCCGCTCAAGTGTCGTCCGCCCGGATCGTCGTCCAGACCGATGCGCCCTTTCAGGCGCCTCTGGCCTCGCTCCTGTCCTGGGCGGAGCGCAATCCGAAAGTGGTCTTGGAGATTCAAACCGGCCGCATGACCTATTCCTTGCCGCTGCGCGAACTGACATCGCAGGCTTGGCTTGCGAAGCTTGGCGCGGACGCCGATCGGGCGACCCTATCCATCCGCGTTGCCGAAGTCGGCACGCAGCTATCGGATCGGGCGGAGAGAGGCGCGATCTCCGAAGTCGCTGCCGCGAGCCTGCTGACCGGATACGAGAAACAAGCATTCCGGCCGGCCGCAAGCGCGTCCCGCGCCGAAGCGGCGGTCGTGCTTCAGCGGCTGCTAACGAACGCGGGCATGTTCGGTTTTTAAACGGCGCGTTTCATCCTTTAGACTTTTGGCGCTCGATTGCTTCGGCAACGAGCGCTTTTTCATTCATGCTCATTCTCCCGCGATTGGTCGCTTTTATCACTCTTTCACCCTTTTTATCCTTTTCATAAAAACGATGAAGATTTCAAATTTCAGGCGATACGCATTGACGCGCGAATCCGGTAAGGTTGGGCATGAGGGGGTGAGAGAATTGAAAGAGGAGAGTGTCATCATGCATCCCTTCGAGGGAGACGGGACGGAGATTCCGGCCGCGCCGGTCGGCGCGGTTCCAAAAAAGAAAGGCAAGCTCATGGCGCGCTTATGGCGGGAGCGTTACCTTTATTTGCTGCTGCTTCCGGGGCTCGCTTACTTCATCGTGTACAGATACGTCCCGATGCTCGGCAACGTGATCGCGTTCCAGGACTTCAGCCCGTTCCAGGGCTTCCTGCACAGCGACTGGGTGGGGTTCGCGCATTTCCGCAAAATTTTCGGCGATCCCGAAGTCGTCCGTGTGCTGGGCAACACGCTTCTGCTGTCGATGCTTCAGATCGTGTTCGCTTTCCCGATTCCGATCTTGCTGACGATCATGCTGAACGAGCTTCGGAGCGAGAAGTACAAGCGCATGCTGCAGTCCATCCTTTATTTGCCGCATTTTCTGTCCTGGGTTGTCGTCATCGGCATCGCGACGATTTTCCTGAAGACGGAGGGGCTCGTCAACGAGGTGCTGCATGCCCTATTCGGCGCGGAACCGACGGCCTTCCTGCAGGAGCCGGGCTGGTTCATGCCGCTGCTCGTGCTCGAGGTTATCTGGAAGGAAGCGGGCTGGGGAACGATTATGTTCCTGGCGGCGCTGTCGGGCATTAATCCGAGCCTGTACGAAGCGGCGGTCGTGGACGGAGCGAGCAGGTGGCGGCAGATCTGGCATATTACGCTTCCAGGCTTGCGCAGCACGATCGTTATATTGTTCATCCTGCGTCTGGGTACCGTGCTCGATTCGGGCTTCGAGCAAGTATTCCTGATGCTGAATCCGTTCACGATGGATATCGGCAACGTGCTCGATACGTTTGTCTATTACAAAGGCATCCAGCAAGCCGACTTCAGCTTCGGCACGGCCGTCGGTTTGTTCAAGAGCGTAGTGGGGCTGTTGCTCATATTGGGTGCGAACAAGCTCGCGAAGAAGTACGGAGACCAAGGCGTGTTCTAAACGAAAGGGGGTGAACGTCCGATGCGACACAAGGGAACGTTATCCGGGCGGCTGACGGACGGCTTAAACGTCGTATTGCTAGGCCTGCTGGCATTGCTCATGCTGCTGCCATTCTACTATATCTTCGTCGTCTCCTTCGTCGATGCGAAGGAGTTCTCTTCGAGCGAACTGATCCTCTGGCCGAAAAATTGGGTGTCCGACGCCTACGCTTACATTCTGTCCTCCAAAGAGTTCATCCGGTCGATGGGCGTAACGATCTACGTAACGGCGCTCGGCACGCTGGTCAATCTCGTTTTGACGGCCACGATGGCCTATGCTATAACTCGGAATATATGGGGACAGCGCTTTTATGTGTTTCTCGTGCTGTTTACGTTTATTTTTTCCGCAGGCATGATTCCGACGTATCTGATCGTCAAGGAGACCGGTCTGATCGACAGTTACTGGTCGCTTATCTTACCGGCCGCGATTAATCCCTTCAACCTGATCGTCATGCGCCAGTTTTTTATGGGTATCCCCGACGAGCTTAACGAGGCCGCGGTCATCGACGGCGCGAACGACCTGCAAATCTTCGCCAAAATCATACTCCCGCTGTCCAAGCCCGCGATCGCGGCATTCGGATTGTTTTATGCAGTCCTCAACTGGAATACTTATTTCGGCGCGATTTTGTATTTGAACGATCCTACCAAATGGACCGTGCAGGTCGTCTTGAGACAGCTCGTTATCCTTAACGACCAAGATACGCTCGCCTCCGCCGCACGCGATGCGGCATTGGCGGGAGAGCTGCCGCCGAGCGAGACGATCGGCATGGCCGCGATCCTGCTCGCGACGCTGCCCATTCTGGCCGTCTATCCCTTTCTGCAAAAGCACTTCGCGAAAGGGGTGATGCTCGGCTCGGTAAAAGGCTAGATCCGCCGCCGGACGGGCAGGCAGCCAGACAGCGTCGTACCATCGCTTCACCAACGATTAACGGGAGGGTTATCCAAAAATGAAAAAAATGCTAACCGTAGGCCTCTTGGCGAGCATGGCCGTCAGCATGGCGGCATGCGCTTCGAACAACAACAATAATACGGCATCGCCAAGCGCATCGGGCGCAAGCCCCTCTGCATCCGCCAGCGCAAGCGCTTCCCAGCCGGCTTCGAGCGCCGCGCCGAGCGATGCGTCTAAGAAGATCTCCATAAGCGCCATCGAAGGTACCTGGCTGTCTCCGGTCCCGTCCGATACCGGGGGCGGACTCAAAAAGATCAACGAAAAATTCAATGTCGAATATAAGCCGCAATTCGTTCCTTACGAAGAATATTCGAGCAAACTGCCGGTCGTCATGGCCGCGGGAGATCTGCCCGATGTCATCAGCATCGAGACGGTCGATTCCAACTTCGTCAAGTGGGCGAAGCAAGGCGCGTTTCTGCCGCTGAACGATTATATCGACAAGTACCCGACGCTTAAAGCCGTTCCCAAAAACGTATGGGACGCCGTCACGATCGACGGTAAAATTTACGCGATTCCGCAGTACTTCCCGTCGAAATACGGCAAAAAGCCGATCATCCGCAAAGATTGGCTGGACAATCTGGGACTTGCCATGCCGACGACCTATGAAGAACTGGAGAAAGTGGCGATCGCCTTCACGAAGGACGACCCGGACAAAAACGGGAAGGACGACACATACGGGTTTGCGTTGTCCAAGCAGCTCGTCTACGGGGCGGCGATGGGCGCGGCTTGGGATATAGGTTGGTACAACAAAAACGCGGAAGGGCAGCTGATCCCGGGCATCATATCGGACGGGTTCAAGGAACAGACGCAGTTCCTCGCCAATCTATACAAAGCTGGCGCGCTTCACAAGGATTGGGCGGTCAGCAAGTCGACCGACGTCGGCAAAGATTTCTTCGCCGGGAAATACGGCATTTGGTATGAGCAGGCGTATTCGATGGGCGGAGATCAGTTCAAGACGCTGAAGGAGTTATCCCCGACCGCCGAAGTCGTCGTCATTCCGCCGTTCAAGCAAGCCGACGGCCAGCAAGGCTTTACGGCGGGCCAGGGTTATTATATCGTTACCGCGCTGAATGCCAAGATGAAGGGCGACGAGGATAAGATCAACCGAATTTTGCAGATGCAGGACTATTTCAGAACGTACATTCCTTTCGATCAACGCAACCCGCAAAACCCGGATTACGATTGGCAGAACGGCGGCGTAAACGTTGCCTACGAAATGGTCGACGGCTTGCCGAAGTCGATTCCCGCAGGAGCGGATGAGCGTCCCGGCCGCTACTACAAAGTCGCGCAATGGGCAGAGACGGACGAAGCGACGGAGCCGTACAAGACATACGCCGATCCGACGGCCCGCGCCTTTGCGCAAGCTTCCGTCGATCTGCTGAAAAACACGAAATTTTACGTCGATCCGGTCTATCGCATTCACTCCGAGGTGCTCGCGCAGAAGGGTTCCGAGCTGGAACAGATCGCGAAAGAGTGGCAGACGAAGATGATCGTCGGCCAGGAACCGATATCGAGTTGGAACAAGATGGTCGACGAGTACATGAAAAAAGGCGGAAAAGATCTGATCGACGAAGTAAACAAGCTTCTGGCGGATGCCGGCATCCAGGGAGAATGGAAGTAACCGTAGAGTAATTGCTTCAATGGGGAAGGCGGTTGAAAGGATGGTATAGCAAGCTATACCCGGTCCGATCTTCCGCCTCTTTTCTTCTTAAATGAAGAGAGGGAGTGGACTCGTGAATAGATATGTGCAAAAGCTCATCATAATGATGATGATCGTTTCTCTGGCGCTGCCCTTTACCGGATTTGGCCCCGCTGCCAAGATTCATGCAACCGTTCAACTATCGACCGATCATCTATTTGAAGCGGAAGATGGGACGATCGCAGCTCCGATGCAATTATTTACGGATGACGCGAACGCATCCGGGAGTTATATCAAAGTGCCTGCAACCAACCCGAGAGTGGATGGTCCCATCAAAGCGATAGTCGCGCCCGTGGCCAAGTATGCCATTACGGTCAACACAGCAAGAGCGTATCAGGTTTGGGCGAGAATTTCTACGAACAATGGCGGCTCCGCCACTTCCTTTTTCACTTTCGACAGCGCGGGGAACTATACGCAATACAATATCCCGGCCGCTTCAGGTTGGAAATGGGTGAAGATCGGCACTGTTTCTTTGACGCAGGGCGTTCACGAATTGAGAATCAAATACAGGGATCCGGGAATCGGTTTTGATCGGTTTGTCATAACCAGCAATGCGTCCTATACGCCAACCGGCGCAGGAATCAATCCGACAGTCTTGCCTGAAAACATTTATGCAAACCCTTACAATCAACCGGCAATAACTCCGCCTTCGGAACATCCGAGATTATTTGTCCGCAGCGGCGATATTGAGCGACTTCAAGAGAATATCACAAAGGGCGAATTGACGCAGGTTTGGAGCAAAGTGCTAACGGCCAGCGCGCAAAATGTAACCGGCACGCTAAATCCGCCTCCGCCCGGCGACAAAGCGACGAATTACGACCCTGTGGTTATCTCCGTCATTCGAGCCAATGCGCTTCTCTATTTGTTGAACGGGGATTCGGCCGCAGGCCAAAAAGCGGTCAACGTCATGTATAACTTTTTTAATACGGTCGTTTTTCCCTCTCATACGGCAGGCGGTACGCCCCGAGATATGGGAGAAACGATCGTGACCGCAGCCATCGTCTATGATTGGTGTCATAACTTGATGAACGATGCCCAAAGACTAAACTTCAGGCAAAACATGGAGAGAATCGCGATCAATATGGAAATGGGTTATCCGTCGACCAAACTTGGCGCAGTCGTGGGCCACGGGGCGGAAAGCGAATTGATGCGGAATGTCCTTTCATTTGGCGTAGCGGCTTACGACGAGAATCCAAACATTTATAATATCGCGGCAGGACGATTTTTCGATCAATACGTGGAAGCGCGCAATTATATGTATGCCGGGGAATGGCACCATCAGGGAGAGTCCTACGGGATGTCCCGCTTCCAGTGGGATATGTTCGCGACCTTCCTGTTCGACCGGATGGGGGCAGGCAACGTATTCGACCCGCAGCTTAAGAAATTGCCTTATCAAGATATATATACGCAACGTCCAGACGGTCAGCGGTTAAGATCCGGAGACGGCTTCTCGACTTATTTTGGTCTCGGACAATATTGGACGAACGATATAATGGCATTCATGCTCACCTCCAGCTATTACCAGGACCCGATTCTTAGAGGCGAATTTCTCAAAAGATATAACTATGGCACTTCAAACAGCCTGATCGACGATATTTGGATGGTGCTGTTCGATGATCCTACGCTGCCTGCCGCAAGCGAGAAGTCGCTGCCGCTGACCAAGTATTTCGGAGATCCCATGGGCGTCATGGTCGCCAGGACGGGATGGGAAAACGGACTTCAATCCTATACGGCCGTCGCGCAAATGAATATAAACGAGACCTACTTCGCCAATCACCAGCATTTGGATGCGGGCAGCTTTCAGCTTTATTACAAAGGCGGGCTTGCGATCGATTCGGGCATCTATCAAGGAGTTACCGATGGCTACGGATCACCGTCTGATATCAATTACAACAAAAGAACGATCGCAAGCAATTCCATGCTCGTATACGATCCTTCCGAAAAGTTTCATTATTGGGGGACAGAAATTGCGAACGACGGCGGGCAACGAACGCCTAACAACTTGGCCGAGCCCAATACGTTGGACGCCCTTCTAAATCCGGCCAACCGCTATAAAACCGCGGACGTCATGCATCATAGCTTCGGACCCGATGCGAACACGCCGGACTACACCTACATCAAAGGCGATCTGACGAAAGCTTACAGCTCAAAAATAGGGGATTACAAACGTTCCATGGTATTTCTCAACATGAAGGACAGTTTGCACCCCGCCGTGCTGCTCGTGCACGACAAAGTGACTTCGACCAATCCGACATTTAAGAAAACGTGGCTGCTGCATAGCGAGAATGAACCTGAAATTGAAGGAAACACGGTCACCATCAAAAGGAATGAGAACGGATACAACGGGAAGCTGTTCAATACGGCGCTCCTGCCTTCATGCAATGACTGCATCACAAAAGTAGGCGGTCCCGGCAAGGAGTTTTACGTAAACGGCGTCAATTATCCAAATACAACGGGCGATACGTATAAAAATCCGGAATTCGGAGCTTGGCGCGTAGAAATTTCTCCGACGACGGATGCAACGACGGACGAATTTCTCAATGTCATGCAAGTTATGGACAACGTCAACGGCCCGGCGCCCATGGCGGTCGAACAGGTGACGGGCGACAAATTGCTTGGCGCCAAAATTTCGAACCGGGTCGTGCTGTTCGGAAAATTAAGCGATACGGTCGGCGATTCGGCTAGCTTTACGGTCGGCGCAAATGAAAGCAAACTGTATTACCTGGTCACGGACCTGGCTCCGGGATTTTGGACCGTGACGAAAAACGGCGAGACCGCGAGAACGCAATACGAGGTTACGCAAGACGAAGGCGAGCTGTATTTCTCGGGAAGTCCCGGCACCTACACGCTGACGCGTCATCAAGTTAGGACATTGCCGGAATCCGAGCCGGAAGCCAATATTCCTGCGCCGGCGGCGCAGAGCGCGGTCTTCATGAAGCTGGACGGCAACCCGCTGGCCAGTGACGATCGCGCGCAGGTCGTCGACGATGTCGTCATGATCCCGGTTGAAAAAGTGCTCGGCGCTTTGGGGGCAAGAGTTCAAGGAGATGCGGCAACAGGCAAATGGGTGGCGAAAAAGCTTGAAATAACGGTCGAAATGTCCGCAGGGAGCGATCGTATTCGTGTAAACGGCGTGGCGACGGCTATGGAAAAATCGGCAACGCTTATCGACGGAAAACTGTATATGCCGCTCAGCGCTTTGCCCGCTACGACATGGGGAAAAGCGACCTGGGACGCCGTATTGCAAACGATAAGCATGACGTCGGTCCGGCCGTCGGCGAACTACGGATTGATCGGCATATCAGTCAGCAACGGCGTTTATACGGGGGAGAATACGGTAGATGGGGACATGGCGACTAGATGGTCGAGCGCAGGCGACGATGCCTGGATTAAGTTCGATCTGGGAAGCGTCAAACCGATCAATCGAATCGGCATCGCTTGGTACGAGGGAAGTGAAAGAAATGCCGTTTACGAGGTTCAAACGTCGGAAAACGATTCGGATTGGACGACGGTCTACAGCGGACAAAGCAGCGGCGACACTTCGGAAATGGAGGATACGGTATTTTCAACGGTTATAGGCAGATACATCAGAATCGTCGGACACGGTTATGTGTCCAAGTATGGGCTGATCCCAACAACTCGATCACTGAAGCCAAAATTTATTCGGGACGGCTTCCGATCGCTTCAGTGAGCGCCATCAGCGAAACGCCTGGCAGCGAAGCGAATAAAACGATGGATGGCGATTTGCTGACTTATTGGACTGCGGAAGGCGATCAGAAGTGGATCCGTTATGATCTCGGAGCCGTGCAAACGGTAAATGGGGTCGGTACGGCATGGAACAAAGGGAATGCTCGCAAGGCCATCTACGATGTGCTCGTATCGATCGACGGAGTCAACTGGACGACGGTGTTCAGCGGTCGAAGCAGCGGGACGACTTTGGAAATTGAAAACCAGTATTTCCCTGACATCCAAGCCAGGTATGTCCAAGTAATGGGTCACGGCAACACGGACAGCGGCTGGAATTCACTGGGGGAAATCGCGATTTACGGCATGAGCTCAACTAGCGATACAAAGGTCCTAACGGCCGGCCAGGTGAGTATTACCGATTCCAATGGCGCTCCTGCCGGAAGCCTATCATCAGGCGACGCTGTCGTGACGAATGTGCCCGTGACGAACGAAGGGCAGAATGCCGCGAAGGTCACGCTTGCAGCTTCGCTTTATCGAGACGATGCACACTTGGCGTTAAAGTACGAGAAAGTTGTCTTACAGCCTGGCGAGACAAAAACCCTGCGCGTATCCGTTAATGTGCCTGCCGATGCCGACGGTTGTTTCTTGAACGTCTTCTTGTGGGACGGCATGCAGCGACAAGTAATTCCATCGTCCGTATTTCCTCAACAGGATGTATCCTTAAAGAGCATTACGATCGATGGGACGGCGCTCGAGGGATTTGATCCGGACCAATTGACGTACACGATCGATCCATCGACCTTAACGGCCGAGGGCGTCCCACAGGTCGCAGCCGAAACGAACTCCTCCGCGGCCCTGGTGACGATTATTTAGCCGACCGATTTGGAGGGAACGGGAATCATTACTGTTTCGGATCGAACCGGCGTCAGCAAGAAAATTTATCAGATTCATTACCACGTCATCTCTCACGACGACACGCTCCAATCGCTGAAGGTGAACGGCAACGATTTGTCGGGTTTTTCAAGCGACATCACCAGTTATATCAATGCGCAAGGAACGAACAAATTGCCCGTCATTACGGCAGTGCCGAGTCATCCCAAAGCTACGGTGACGATCGTGCAGCCGACAGCGGTACCCGGCAAGGCCACGATTACGGTGACTGCCGAAGACGCTACGACGTCGAAGCAGTATATCGTTAATACCGAATTCAAATTAGGTACGGTCGCCACTTTAAAAGAACTGAAATTGAACGGTACGCTGTTGACGGGCTTTTCCAGCGACATTACCGCTTACGAGGCGGGACTGACAGCCAAGGATTTGAACGGCAATCCCACGCCAACTATTACGGCTTCTGCGACCGATCCGAATGCGACCGTCACGATTACGCAGCCGACAGGCGTTCCGGGCACGGCAACCGTTCGCGTGACGGCGGAGGATGGCGTTACGATTATGAGCTACACGATCGATTTTGCTTATGTCAAGGGAACGGACGCTACGCTATCGCATCTAAAAGTCGGCGATGCCGACATTTCGGGTTTTTCGAGCGATAAGCACGACTATATTTATCCGTTTATGCCGGTCGGACATCCGCTCCTCACGTCCTTACCGCGAATTTCGGCTGCGTCGACCGATCCGCTGGCAACGGTCGCCGTCACGCAGGCCGGTTCGTTGCCCGGCTATGCCGTCGTAACCGTGACTGCGGAA
>Ga0209566_100352_pt1 | contig 39223 bp, 32 predicted proteins | sample Araplavi_mTSA_r2_2_FD_184287 | JGI IMG/M metagenome (GOLD analysis project Ga0209566, IMG submission 184287) | Arabidopsis root microbial communities from North Carolina, USA - plate scrape CL_Cvi_mTSA_r2 (SPAdes) (version 2) | ecosystem: Host-associated > Plants > Roots > Endosphere | place...
CTACTCGGGCGACCGGATCGAGCCCGCCGTCGAGCTGGCCGAACACGGGCAGCTCGACTATCTCGTCTTCGAATGCCTGGCCGAGCGCACGATCGCGATCGCGCAGCAGGCGCGGCGCCAGGACCCGTCGCTCGGCTATGACCCGCTGCTGGACGCGCGGATGCGCGCCGTGCTGCCGGTTGCCGTGCCGAAGGGCGTGCGCATCGTGTCGAACATGGGCGCGGCGAATCCGCGGGCGGCCGCACGGCGCACCGCACGGATCGCGCAATCGCTCGGCGTCGCCGGGCTGAAGGTCGCGGCCGTCGAAGGCGACGACGTGCTCGACGTCGTACTGCGCGGCGCGTTCCGCTTCGAGGAATCGGGCGACGACGTCGCCGCGTATCGCGACCGCATCGTGTCCGCGAACGCGTATCTCGGCGCCGCGCCGATCGTCGATGCGCTCGCGGCCGGCGCGGACGTCGTGCTGACCGGGCGCGTCGCCGATCCGTCGCTGTTCGCCGCGCCGCTGATCCACGCGTTCGGCTGGCGGATGGACGACTGGGACACGCTCGGGGCCGCGACGGTCGTCGGCCACCTGCTCGAATGCGCGGGGCAGGTGACGGGCGGTTATTTCGCCGACCCCGGCTACAAGGACGTGCCGAACCTCGCGCGGCTCGGGTTTCCGATCGGCGAAGTCGCGGCGGACGGCTCGGTCGTGATCACCAAGGTGCCGCACGCGGGCGGCCGCGTGAGCGCGGCGACCTGCAAGGAACAGCTGCTCTACGAGATACACGATCCGGCGCGGTACCTGCAGCCCGACGTCGTCGCGGATTTCACGCACGTCACCGTCGCCGAGGAGGCGGCGGACCGCGTGCGCGTGACGGGCGGGCGCGGCACGGCGCGGCCCGACACGCTCAAGGTGTCGGTGGCGTATGTCGACGGCTGGATCGGCGAAGGCCAGATCTCGTACGGCGGCCCGGGCGCGCTCGAACGCGCGCGTCTCGCGCTCGGGATCGTCCGCGAGCGGCTGGCGTTGACCGGCGTCGCCGCGACCGAGCTGCGCTTCGACCTGATCGGCGTCGATGCGTTGTATGGCGACGCGACGCCGGCCGTGCGCGGCGAGCCGGCCGAGGTGCGTGTGCGGGTGGCCGGCCGCGCGGCGAGCGTCGGCGAAGCGGCGCGGATCGGCAATGAAGTCGAGACGCTCTATACGAACGGGCCGGCCGGCGGCGGCGGCGCATTCAAGTCGACGCGCGAGGTGATCGCCGTGCAGTCGGTGCTGCTGCCGCGCGCGGCCGTGACGCCGTCGTTTTCATTCGTGGAGGCATGATGCAACTGCGTGAACTGGCGCATGCGCGCACCGGCGACAAGGGCAATACGCTGAACGTGTCGGTGATTTGCCGCGATCCGCGCCATTACGATCATCTGCGCACGCATCTGGGTGCCGATGCGGTGAAGGCGTGGCTCGCGGGTATCGTGCACGGCGACGTCGTGCGGTACGAACTGCCGGCGCTCGGGGCATTCAATTTCGTGCTGCGCGATGCGCTCGGTGGCGGCGTCACGCGCTCGCTCGCGCTCGACGCGCACGGCAAGTCGGTCAGTTCGGCGCTGCTGGCGATCGAGGTGCCGGAGCCGGCGTGACGGGCGTGACGGACGGCGCCGGCCGGGCGGGCGAGCCCCGTCACGGAATCAGCAACTCGCGAAGCCCGTCCGCATGCTCGATACGTTCGCCGGCGATATGCAGGCGCTGGTCCCTGCGATAGTCGTAAACCGCGCGCGACGCGGCGAGCTGGTCGAAATCGAGCTCGATCGCGTGGCGCGATTCGCCGTTGCCGGCCTCGAAGATCAGGTTGCCGAACGGATCGGCCGCGAGGCTGCCCCCCGCGAACACGACGTCGTGCGTGCTGCCGCCGACGCGGTTGGCGACCACCGTGAACACCTGGTTCTCCATCGCCCGCGCCGTTGCCGACGTGCGGTGGACCGGGCGGTACGGTTCCATGTTGCCGTCGGTGATGAGGATCAGCTCGGCGCCGAGTTCGGCGAGCGCGCGGCCGGTTTCGGGGAATTCGTTGTCGTAGCAGATCAGCAGGCCGATCCGCACGCCGTGCCATTCGATCGTCGCGTAGCGGTCGCCGGGCAGCACGACGCCGTGCTCGCTCACCCACAGGTGCGTCTTGCGGTAGCGCAGCGCGATGCCGTCCGGCGTGACGAACACGGTGGTGTTGTAGAAGCGGCCGCCGTCATTCTCGATCAGCCCGACCACGACGGCAACGTCGCGCGCGCGTGCGGCCGCGATGACCGCGCCGACGCTCGGGCCGTCGAGCGGCTCGGCGCATTCGGCCAGGTTCGACGGATCGAGGAAGCCGGTGAGCTGCGCTTCCGGAAACATCACGATGTCGGTGCCCGGTGTGCAGGTCGCGATCGCTTCGAGCGTGCGCTGCAGGTTGTAGTGCGTGTCGCCGTCGCGACCGGCGAGCTGGACGATGTCGAGCTTCAGTTTCATGGGCGATTTCGGTGGGCGGGGCCGGCGCGGCCGGCTCCGCAACGTTGGACGTTGGAACGCCCGAGTATGCGCCGAACCGCCGGTTTTCCCATCCCGCCGGCGTGTTAACCCGTCAGGGGTATTGATCCCGCGTACTGTCGCCGGCTTGGGCTCAACTTTTTTTGCCGGTCTGACCAGTCGAACCTCAAGTTGCATCGCGTGCGGTCGTTAAGGACGGTTGAGTGCCCATTTGACCAACCGAAAACAACGCGGCAACCGGAGATCAACGTCATCATGCTGTCATCGATTCGCGCCCGGATTCTGGCGACCTGCGTCGCCATCGTGGTCACGGCCCTGGCCGTGACAGGCGGCCTTGTGTACTACGTCGTCAAGCAGCACAACGACACGACCATCGACCAGAACCTGCAGTCCGTCCTGACCGGCCACGCGCTCGCGCTCGACGAGTGGGTCGCGAGCCGCGCGCAGCAGACCCAGGCGCTCGCGGACACGCTGACGCCGGGCGAAGGCGATCCGCTGCCGGCGCTGACGCTGCTCGGCAAATCGGGCGGTTTCCAGGTGCTCACGCTCGGCCTGCCGGATCGCACCGCGTATTCGAACGTCCCGCTCGCGGCCGGCTACGATCCGACCGCGCGCCCGTGGTTCAGGCAGGCGGTCGACGCCGGCCGGCTCGTCGTCACGGCGTTGTACCGCGACGCGTCGACCGGCAAGCCCGCGTTCGCGTTCGCCGCCCCGATCGTTCGCGGCGGCACGCTCAAGGGCGTGCTCGCGGCGAGCCTCTACATGGAGCGCGCGAGCGCGATCGTGGCGTCGATGCATCCGACGCCGTCGAGCTTCGCGTTCCTGGTCGACAAGAGCGGGCGCCTGATCGCGGGCGCCAAGACCGATCTGATCATGAAGCCGGCCGCCGAGCTGTCGCCCGAACTGACGCCGGAGCGTCTCGCCGGCCTGCAGAAGGCGACCGAACCGGTGGCGATCGACGTGGACGGCGTGACCAAGCTGCTCCGCGCGCGCCCGATCGCCGGGACGGACTGGTCGCTCGTCATGGCGCTCGACCGGTCGGACGTGACGGCCGGCATGCGCGCCGTCGCGACGACGACGCTCATTGCGATCCTCGTCGTCGCCTGCGTCGCGGCGGCACTCGTCGGCGCGTTGACGAACGCGGCATTCAAGCGCGTGCTGCTCGTGCGCGACGCGTTGACCGACGTCGCGAGCGGGAGCGGGGACCTGACGAAGCGGCTGCCGGCCGACGGCGGCGACGAGGCCGCGCAGATCGCGCGGGCCTTCAACCTGTTCGCCGAAAAGATCAGCGCGATCCTGCTGCAGATACGCGGATTCAGCGAATCCGTGAGCGTGGCGAGCGCGGAGATCGCGCAGGGCAACCAGGATCTGTCGAGCCGCACCGAACACGCGGCATCGAGCCTGCAGGAGACCGCGGCGGCGCTCGAGGAGATCGCCGGCACGGCGCGCAACTCGGCCGACGCGGCCACGCAGGTGAGCCGGCTGGCGGAATCGGCGTCGGGCGTTGCCGTACGCGGCGGCGAGGTGGTGAGCGAGGTGGTCGCGACGATGGATGAGATCACGAAGGCGTCGGCCGAGATCTCGAACATCATCGGCGTGATCGACGGCATCGCGTTCCAGACCAACATCCTCGCGCTGAACGCGGCCGTCGAGGCGGCGCGCGCGCACGAGCACGGGCGAGGCTTCGCGGTCGTCGCGGGCGAGGTGCGCACGCTCGCGCAACGCAGCGCGGTGGCCGCCAGGGAAATCAAGCAGTTGATCCAGTCGTCCGTCGAGAAGATCGAAGGCGGATCGGGGCTCGTGAAGACGGCCGGCACGACGATGGACGAGATCGTCGAGGGCGTGCGCGGCATCACGAGCGTGATCGCGGAAATGACGGTCGCGGCGAACGAGCAGAGCACCGGGATCGCGCAGGTGAACCAGGCCGTGTCGCAGCTCGATCACTCGACGCAGCAGAACGCTGCCCTCGTCGAGGAGTCGGCTGCGGCCGCCGCGCTGTTGCGCGAGCAGGCGGCTCAGCTCGCGCAGACGGTCGGCGAATTCAAGCTCGCGGGTTCGCACCGGGCCGCGACGGCATCGGCATGATCCGGCCGCGGCCGCCGAAGGCCGCCGCAAAGAGGCACGCAGGGCGGCGAAAACGGGCGCGACGGAGCGCGCTATCCGTCGGTCTGCGCCTTCAGGAACAGTGAAAACAGTTCCAATTGCGAATTGATCGCGAGCTTCCCGTAGATGTTGCGCCGATGCACCTTGACCGTTTCGGCGGAAATCGACAGCTTGTTCGCGACTTCCTTGTTCGAGCGGCCGCTGAGGATCAGCCGGATCACGTCGAGTTCGCGCGCGGTGAGCGGCGTGCCGAGCCGCGCCATCGCCTGCTCGAAGCCATCGTGCGCGCCGGCCCGGCGCGGCGGCGCCTGCTCCGCGGCGGCGGGCTCGAACGCGAGCCGCTGCCGCATCAGCCCGGCCACCCACGGCCGGATCAGGTCGAGCAGCGCAACCTGCCCGGGGCTGAAGCGTCGTTTGCTGCCGAGCGACAGGCACAGCGTGCGCGCATCGTCGAGCACGACGTTGAACTGCACCTCGTCCTCGACGACGTTGTGCGTGAAATAGAGCGTGTAGTACTCGGTATCGCGAAAGCATTCGGGCGCGACGTCCGACAGCCGGAACAGGCCGCTCCTCGGCGCGTCGCGGTTCGCGATGTAGAACGGGTCGAGCTGGTACAGGCCCTGTACGTAGTCGCGGAACAGCGGGTCGGGGCCGCCGCCTTCGTACGGGCATTCGGCGAACACCTGCGGGCGGCCGTCGCCGAAGGTCAGCACGACCCAGCTGTCGACCGCGACGTATTCCTCGATCAGCCGGATCAGCGCCAGCCAGAAGCCCGGCTGGTCGAGCGACTCGATGAGCCGCCCGACCGAACGATGCCACGCGACATCCTGCAAGGTGAGGTTCATGCGGTTTCCGGGTCGGCGGGACCGGTCGGCGCGCGTCGCGCCGTCGCACCGTGCGCATCGACCTGTCCGGGGATGAAGAACGAGATCGTAACGCCGGGCGACGCGAATGGCGAGGCCGCGCACGGTCGCCGTCTCCTGATAAGCTATCGCGATTCCGAGATGGAGAAGTCGATGACTCCCAGCGCCAATACAACTACAAACGCCCATTCCAATATCGATATGACGACGATGCCCCTGACGGGCCAGCCGCTCGACACACTGATGAACCGGCTCGAAGCCGATCTCGAGGAAAGCGATTCGAGCCGCGAGAGCGACCTTGCGGCACGACTGCGTGCGCAGCCGTTGCGTGCCGATTCGCTCGACGCGATCGCGCGCCTGCACACGCTGTGGATGCACGCCGGCGATCCGGCCGCCGCGCGCGCCGTGCTCGACGAGGACGGCGCGGGCGTGCACGACGCGGCGCCGCCCGAGGCGCGGCCCGACATCCGCATGCAACTCGCGCTATACCGGCTGCAGGTCGCCCGGCACCTGGGCGAGAACGACGCCGTCACCGAGGCGATCGGCCAGATGCACGACGTCTTGCGCACGTCGCCGACGCTCGATGCCGATCGCTACGTCCGCGCCCGCATTCTCGATACGCTCGAATTCGACCACGCGGAGCATGCGCTCGACGCGATCGAACTGCGGCATGCGCTGAACCGCGCGATTGCCGGCCGCGCCACGTTTCGCGCGTGGGACGAGGCGAACCGGCAATGCCTGCGCGCGTGGGCACTGCGGCGTCTCGACCGGGACGACGACGCGCGTGCGGCGGCCGAGGCCGCGGTGGCTGCGATGGCATCGGCAGCGGCGGACCAGGACATCGACGCCGACGATTGGCTGCGGATCGGCCGGGCGATGATCGAGATCGCGCCGTTGCAGTTCGACACCATTCGCCAGGCCGTCGAGTCGCGCATTGCCGACTGGGCGCTGCCGCCTCGCCGCGAGGCCGAGGTGAGGCTGGCGCGGCTCGCCGCGCGGGCGGCACACGCGCAAGGCGATCTCGCGGGCGCGCTGGCCCGTTGCGAGATGGCGCGCCACAGCCTCGAATCGGACGGCGGAGACGACTTCATCGAATACGAACTGCCGTGGCTGCTCGAGGCGGGCCGTTTCGACGAGGCAGGGCGCAGGGCGTTCTTCCACGTGTACCAGATCGAAAGCAGCATGCTCGACCGGGTCGGGCAGATCATCCATGCACGCCTGGCCGAGCCGACCGACACGTCGGTCTGGTGGCCGCTGTGCGCGATGCGCGCAGCGGGTTTCCAGCCGACACTCGAGCGGCTCGTCGAACTCGGTGCGGAAGGGCCCGACGCGCTGGCCGCGCGTTCGCCGACGCATGGCGAGATCTTTGCCGCGTTCGGCTCGCTCGAAGGCGACGCGTTGCGCTACGCGATCGCAGACGCCGCGCGCGAGGTCGCACTGCGGCGCGCGCCCGGCCATCCGTGGATCGCGCGGCTCGCGGCCGTCTACGACGGCGAAACCGGCCGCATCGACGCGACGACCCAGGCCGCGCGCCTGCTCGCGGCCGCGCAGGAAGGCGAAATGTACGACAACCGCACCGGGTTCATGCTGACCGATGCGCGCATTCGGGCGCTGGGTGTCGCCGCCGCGATGAAGCTGCCGCCGCCGCCGCTGCGCAGCGGCTTGTGGAGCTACGGCTACGCGTGCTCGATCGAGGACAGGGCCGAGGAGGCGATCGACGCGCTGCCGGCCGAGGAACAGGCGCCGGTGCGCGCCGATCTCGAGCGCCTGAAGATCGCCGCGTACGAGCAGGGCCGCGCCTGCATGGAGCGCTTCTTCGAGACGGGCAACGGCCATCCGTACGATGCGTGCGCGCACCTGTATTCGATGCTCTGCAACAACCTCGCGATCCTCTATCGCGGCGAGGAGCGCTACGACGAAGCGCTGGTCCTGCATCGCAGCGGGATCGCGGCGAGTTCGTTTGCCGAGCATTACGACGGGGTGCGCTATGTGCTCGCGTGCCAGGAGAAGGATGAAGAGATGCTCGAAGCCGCCGAGCAGCTGTGGCACTACGCCGCCGAATACGGTTACAGCCGGCACGAGCCGAACTGGTACGTGCGCGACGTGGTGCGCGCGCTGTACCGCGTCGATCGCTGCAACGAATTGCCGATCTGGCTCGAGCGCCTCGTCGGCTGGCAGCGCGAGCACGACCAGCTCGACGGCAGGTTGCCTAACGAGGCACTGATTGCCCGCCTCGTGTTCGCGGCCCACATGTCGGAGTCGCATCCGGACCAGGCATCGGCGCTGTACGACGCCGCGCGTGCGCAGGCCGACGCGTCGCGCGATCTGAATGTGCTGCTCCGGGCCGCCGACGCGGCGTACGAACTGGGCCGCCAGCCGGACGCGAAATATTTCTACGAACGGGTGCTCGCCGGCAACCGGCACGCCGCCGAACCGCTCGACCTGAAGATGGACGTGATCGAGCGGCGGATCAGCGAGGCCGGTGCGCCGCCCGCGGCGCCGGGCCCGGCGACGGCCGCGCCGGGCAAGCGCTGGTGGAAGTTCTGGCAATGACGGCCGTCGGTCGGCGGGCCGGCTATGCGCCGCGCAACGCGCTGAACGCCGATGCGCTGAAAGCGGCGATCGCCGCGCGCAGCACCGCGCGAGGCGATGCCGACGCGGTGCGCGCGTGGCTGCTCAACCATTTCTACCGGCACGTCGTCGCGAACTTCGAGCCGGCACGCATGATCGGGTCGCTCGACGACGCGCGGCAGGCGCTCGGTAACGCCGCGCCGCCGGCGTGGGTCGCGCGGCGCTTCGGTGCGGACGCGAAGACGATCGCCGAGGCCGACGCCGGCAGGCTGGCGCCCGTCGTCTGGGTCGACCCGGGCGATCCGCAGCTTCTCGCGCTCGAAACCACGCTCGTCGAGTTCCTCGAGTCGCGCAAGGGGACCGGGCTCGACGGCAAGCTCGACCGTGTCAATTGCCCGCAGGCGCTCGCGATGTGGGAACGCGAGCATGCGGAGATGGCGGCCCGGATTGCGCGCGGCTGGCGCGAGAGCCAGCCCGACGCGCTGCGCACCTGGTGTGAAACCGCGAACGGCCGCTTCGTCGAATTCCTGCCCGACAGCGCGCTGCTGCGCGCCGAAATGGCGTTCGAGAGTTACGTGATGCGCCATTGCCTCGGCCAGTTCGCCGACCGGCAGGCGCTGACGGGCGGCTACGGCGGGCGCTACGCGGAAGCGATCGAGGCGCGCACGCTGCGGCTGCTGAGCTTCCGGGACGCGAGCGGCCAGCCGCACATCACGATCAGTGTCGCGATGCGCGCGGACGGCGGCCTCGACGTCGATCAGGTCAAGGGCAAGCAGAACCGGCCACCGGTCGAGCGCTATGTCGACGACGTGCTGGCGTGCCTGAATACGCTGGGGACGACGGATAACACGCCGCCCGACTGCATCGCGCTCGGCGTGGTCCATACGGCGTCGGGGTGGTGCAGGATCGAGGACGTGACGGATGCCGCGTCGCAAGCACGGCTCGTCGCGCGCCATCCGCAATTGTTCGGGCGGCTCGCCGAGCCGACGCCGACCGTCGAATGGCTGGTCGCCGCGCGGCAGCCCGAACTGTTGCAGGCGCGGCCGCCGCGTGCCGGCTCGGTGCGTTACGCGGTGCGCGCGACGCTGGCGCCCGCGGTGCCGTCCGCGCAACGGGACGACGCACGGCCCGCCTTTGCGACCGAGAACGTGCGCTGGCCCGGCTACGACGCGCCGCACGGCGCCAGTGCCGGCGAATGACGGGGCGAAGACCATGACATTCAAGCTGATCGTCGCGTTGTTCGTGCTGTGGCGTATCGTGCGCTACCTCCGCCGGCGCGGTGCGCGCCATTCGACCTTGTCCGCCCGCAAGCACTGGGCGCTGCTCCTCGCGCATCCGTACGTGGAGGCGACCGGGTTCTCGGGTTTCGACGATGCGGATACGAGCCACCTGAACGACACGTCGCGCAAGTTCCTGCGCGCGCAGATGCTGCATCAGATGGAGTTGCGCACCGACGCGACGGACGACGATGCGCGCGCGCACCTCGCACGCGTGCTCGAGACGCAATGGTTTCGGGCCGACCTGCATGCGCTGCAGCCGACCGACGACCCGCGTGCCGCACTCGCGTTCGCCTGTGCGCGGATGGCGTTCCTCGCGCGCGTGGCGATGCTGATGGGCTGGACCGAGCCGGACACCGCGTGGCGTGTGCTGTTGCTCAACGCGCAGCGCGCGCAGGATTGTTTCGGCAGCTGGACGGATTTCGGTAGCGCGTATATCGCGGGCCGCAAGCAGTGGGTGGCCGGGTTTCGCGCCGACCCGTTCGGCAAGGCGTTCGACGACGCCACGCTGCAGCGCTGGCTTGCACCGGACGGTGTGTGGGGGCGGGCGGCATGGCCGGGGCTGGCGGCGTTCGATCCCGAACCGGTCGCGCAACCTCGGTGACGCGTCGATGCCGCCAGCCGTTTACTTTGCGTACCGCATTCCGTTCCCGCCGACGCCGACATGATTTCATCGGTTCATCCCCTGTTGCGACGCCTGGCGCTGTCCGTTGCGTGTGCGGTGCCGGCGACGGTGCTGCCCGCGACGGCGCAGGCGGTCGAGCCGGTCGCGGCCGACCGTCTGCTGCGCACGTTCCTCCACGACCACTACGGCAACTGGCGCGCGGATCGCAAGGGCTGGCAGTCGGACGCGGGCGATTTCATTTATTCGCCGTGCGGGTCGCTGCGCGTCGCGACCGCCGACGGCCCACGGTATCTGCTCGCGGTGTGCGGCGAGACCGAGGCCGCCGTGCAGGACGGCATGCCGGGGATGGATTCGGACGGCACGACGGGCACCATCGACCTGTACGTGCTGAAGCCCGCGGCGGACGGCAAGACGCTCGAGCCGGTGGTGAAGAAGACGGATATCGCGTCCGGCAAGCGCGGCGAGCCGGGTACGGTGCGCATCGAGCGGTACGGCCCGCACCTGTTCGGCTTCACGATCGGCGACGGCGTCACGCTGCAGGGCTATACGATGGCGATGCGATCGATCTGGCTGCCGGTCGGCAACGCGATCGTCGAGGCGGCGCCGCGCATCGACGAAGCGCTCGACAACACGGGGTCGCTCGATTGCGGGAACGCGAAGTCGCATTGCGAGAGCCGCACGTTTTCGATCGTGCCCGACACGACCGGCACCGGCGACGTCTATCCGTTGACGGTCACGGAAACGGGCTCCCGCGGCGGCAAGGCGATTCACGCGCGCTACACGGTGACGTTCGACGCGGCGCGCGGCCGCTACGTGGTGCCGAAGGCGTTGCGCGCAGGATACTGACCGTTCGCGCGAAGGAACGGGCGGCGCGGTGCCGCCCGCGCGTCACACGTACAGATACCGGACGAGGTGGAAGAACACCGGCGCGGCGAAGCAGATCGAGTCGACGCGATCGAGCATCCCGCCGTGGCCCGCGATCATCGAACCCCAGTCCTTGGTGCCGAGCGAGCGCTTGACCGCCGACAGCACGAGGCCGCCGACGAAGCCCGCGATCACGATTGCGAGCGAGATCCCGAACGCGGCGCCGAAACTGAACGGCGTCACGCGATACAGCGACGCGCCGCACAGCGTCGCGAGCAGCCCGCCGCCGACGAACCCCTCGATCGTCTTGGACGGCGACAGCTGCGGCGCGATCTTGCGGCGCCCGAACAGCTTGCCGACGACATACTGCAGCACGTCGCTGATCTGCACGACGAGCAGGAAGAAGAACAGCAGCAGCGCGTTCTGTCCCGTGTAGCGCGGAATGTCGAGGATCAGCACGGCCGGCGCGTGGCTCAGCCCGTACACGCACACCATCAGCGCCCAGTTGATCTTCGCGTTGCGGCTCAGGAATTCGCGCGTGTCCTGCGTGAGCGCCGACACGAGCGACATCGCGAAGAACAGGTGCACGGGCACGAAGATCGAGTACATCCCGTACCAGTTGATCCCGAGCAGCAGGTATTGCACGGGGATCGCGACGAAGAACGCGATGAACAGCGTCGTGTGGTCGCTCGCGGTCGTCGGCGTGAGCGTGATGAATTCGCGCAGCGTCAGGTAGGACAGCACCGCGAACACGAGATACGTGACGTTGTTGCCGAGGCTGATCGCGATGACCATGATCGCGATCATCGCCCACCACGCACGGATGCGCTGGTTCAGGTTGACGATGGTCGCGCTCGTGCCGCCGCTGCGCGCGCCGAGGATCGCGCCGATCACGGTGGCGATGACGAGCACGCCCGTGACGCCCGCGACCAGTTCCCAGAAGAGAGTTCGCATGGGGGATATCCGGAAAAGGGAAAGGAGAGGGCGGTGTTCAGCCGGCCGGCCGCTGCGGCGGCGCGAGCGCGACGACCGCGTCGCGCATGCGGGCGAGGAACGTCGGCTTGTCTTCCTGGGCACCGAGCGCATCGTTCGCGCCGAAGTGCACCTTGCAGATCAGCGGCACCGGCCAGATCGCACCCTTCGGCATGATCCGTTGCAGGTTCTCGAGATAGACGGGCGCGAGCGCGACGTCCGGAAACTCGGTCGCGAGGTGGAACAGCCCGCTCTTGAACGGTTGCGGCAGGATCTCGGCGCCGCGCGTGCCTTCCGGGAAGATGATGATCGAATGGCCCTGCCGGAGCGCGTCGCGCACGGGGTCGAGCGGATCGCCGCCGGACTCGCGGTGGCGATCGATCAGCACGACGTTCAGCAGCTTCTGCGCGATGTGGCGCTTCGCGTCGCTGCTGTCCCAGTAGTCGCGCGCGGCGACGGGCCGCACGACCGCGCGCACGTCGCGCGGCAGCGCGGCGAGGATCGCGAGCGTGTCGATGTGGCTCGTGTGGTTCGAGAAGTAGATCTTCTGCGTGGGGGACGGCGGCGCCTGATGCCAGACCGGATACGCGCCGGCGACGAGCCGCACGATGGACAGCAGGAAGTCGCGCTGCCAGACGTTGAGAATGTTCATCGGCGTCGCGCCTCCTGCCTGCCTGCATGGCCCGCGGCGCATGCGCCGCGGGCGGAACCCCGGAATGCCGGCGCGGCAGGATGCGCGCCGGACGGCCCTTGTTTAAATTTTTTCAAATTCGTGGCTGCCTGTCGCAGGTCCGCGATAATCGGACGATTCGCCGCCACACGCTGTTGCGTCGCGGCGAATGCGCCGGTCGGCGGCGTGATAATCGGCTGTTGCACGAGTGCCCGTTTGCAGTTCGAATGGATCGTGCTGCGCTCGGGCCAGCGGATTATCGCGAGTTTCCGTCAAAAACGCCAGATTGGCGCCGCGCTTGCGCGCCGGGCGCATGCTTGACGCATCGGGGCCGCTCGGCGACGATTAGGGCCGTCCATGGAAGGCCGTCCAGGGCCGTTTCGCCGCCCGGGGCATGGCGGCGGGAAAGGTGTCCGACTGTGCCGCGCGAATAGAACGAATACGAAACGATGAGCCTCTACGCACTCAAACCCAAATTCCAGAACCGTCTGCGCCCGTTCGCGAACTCGCTCGCCGAGCGCGGCGTCACGGCCAACCAGGTCACGCTGTTCGCGGCCGGCGGCTCGATCGTCGTCGGCGCGCTCGCCGGGCTCGGCGTGTTTGCCCGTGCGCTGTTCCTGCTGATCCCGCTGTGGCTGTTCGTGCGGATGGCGCTCAATGCGATCGACGGGATGCTCGCGCGCGAGCACAACCAGAAAAGCACGCTCGGCGCATACCTGAACGAACTCGGCGACGTCGTGTCCGATATCGCGCTGGTGCTGCCGTTTCTCGCGATTCCGGCGTTCGCTCCGGCAGACGTCTGGCTGTTCGCGCTGACGGCGGTGATCGTCGAATGCGCGGGGCTGATCGGCCCGCTGGTCGGCGTGAGCCGCCGCTACGACGGCCCGTTCGGCAAGAGCGACCGCGCGCTCGCCCTCGGCGCGTTCGCGCTGTGGATCGGGCTCGGGTTTCCGGTCGGCGGTGTCGCCGCATGGCTGTGGCGGCTGCTGATCGTGCTGTCGATCGTGACCGTGGTCCGGCGCGTGCAGGCCGGCATCGCGGAAAAGGGCGGTTGAAAGGGCAGTCAAGGCAGTCAAAGGCAGTGGCGGTACCGGGCGCCGGAGGGCGGCGCACCATGATTCGAATAACGAAACGAGAGAAAACGCATGAGCGCACGCCTGGCCCGCGAGGCCGACTTCATCACGCACGACGGCGAAACGCTGTTCTATCGTCACTGGCCCGCAACGGGCCCGCGCTGCCGCGGCGCCATCGTGCTGCTGCATCGCGGCCACGAACATTCGGCGCGCGTCGCGCATCTCGTCGACGAGCTCGACCTGCCGGATTTCGCGTTCTTCGCGTGGGATGCGCGCGGCCACGGCCGCTCGCCCGGCGCACGCGGCTACAGCCCGAGCGCGGCCGCGTCGGTACGCGACCTGCAGACCTTCGTCGAACATATCCGCGACACGCACGGCATCGCGATCGAGGACATGGCCGTGGTCGGCCAGAGCGTCGGCGCGGTGCTCGCGGCCACCTGGGTGCACGACTACGCGCCGCCGATCCGCGCGCTCGTCGTCGCGTCGCCGGCGTTTCACATCAAGCTCTACGTGCCGTTCGCGCGGCCGGGCCTGCGGCTGATGCACAAGCTGCGCGGGCTGTTCTACGTGAACAGCTACGTGAAACCGAAATTCCTCACGCACGATCCCGAGCGGATCGCGAGTTATGCGTCCGATCCGCTGATCACGCGGCCGATCGCGGTCAACATGCTGCTCGACCTGCACGACACCGCGCAGCGGATCGTCGCCGATGCGGCCGCGATCACCGTGCCGACGCAACTGCTGATCTCGGGCGCCGACTGGGTCGTGCATCGCGGCCCGCAGGACCGCTTCTTCGAACGCCTCGGCGCCGCGCGCAAGGAGCGCATCGTGCTGCCGGGCTTCTATCACGACACGCTCGGCGAACGCGATCGCGCGCAGGCGCTCGCGCCGCTGCGCGCATTCGTGCTGCGCGAATTCGACGCGCCGAGCCCGCGCGTGTCGCTCGCCGATGCCGACCGGCGCGGTGCGTTCCACGATGAATACGCGGCGCTCGGCCGCCCGCCCGCGAATGCGTTCGCGCGTGCGTACTGGGCGCTCACGCGAGCCGGCCTGAAGGCCGGCGGCGCGCTGTCGGACGGTATCGCGCTCGGGCTGCGGCTCGGTTTCGATTCGGGCTCGACGCTCGATTACGTGTATCGCAACCGCGCGCAGGGGCGGCTCGGCGTCGGTGCGCTGATCGATCGCACGTATCTCGATTCGCCGGGCTGGGTCGGCATCCGCCAGCGCAAGGTGCATCTGCAGGAGCTGATCGGCGCGGCGATCGGCCGCCTGCGCGGCCACGGCACGCCGGTGCGGATCGTCGACATCGCGGCCGGGCACGGGCGCTACGTGCTCGACGCGATCGCGTCGGCCGCCGAGCGTGACGGCGCGGCGCCCGACGACATCACGCTGCGCGACTACAGCCCGCCGAACGTCGAGGCCGGGCGCGTGCTGATCGCGCAGCGCGGCCTCGAGCCGATCGCGCGCTTCGAGCGCGGCGACGCGTTCGACGAGGCGTCGCTCGCGACGCTCGAGCCGCGTCCGACGCTCGCGATCGTGTCGGGCCTCTACGAACTGTTCGGCGAGAACGCGCTGATCGAGCGCTCGCTGCGCGGGCTCGCGCAGGCCGTGCCGCCGGGCGGTTATCTCGTCTATACGGGGCAGCCGTGGCATCCGCAGCTCGAATTCATCGCACGCGCACTGAACAATCACCGCGGCGAGGCGACCTGGGTGATGCGCCGCCGCTCGCAGGCCGAGATGGACGAACTCGTCGCGCGCGCGGGGTTCCGCAAGCTCGACCAGCGGATCGACGAAATGGGCATTTTCACGGTCAGCCTCGCGCAGCGGGTCGACGCGTCATGAGCGAATTCGGCGGCGACGCGCGCGGCCTGGCGGCGCAGGCGTCGGCGGCCGGCGCACGCGACGCGTCGTTCGCGCTGCGTCTCGGCTGGCTCGCGGTGATGGGCGCCGTGTTCTTCTCGACCTACGGCTTCGCGAACCGGCTCGCCGCGCGCCGCGTGGCGGTGCCGACCTTCGCGTTCGGCTGGGAGCACGCGATCCCGTTCGTGCCGTGGACGATCGTGCCGTACTGGTCGATCGACCTGCTGTATGCGCTGTCGTTCTTCTTCTGGACGCGCCGCGCCGACCTGCTCGATCACGTGAAACGGTTGTTGACCGTGCAACTGGTATCGGTCGCGTGCTTCATCGCGTGGCCGCTGCGCTTCGGGTTCGAGCGGCCCGACGCGGGCGGCGTGGCCGGTGCGCTGTTCACGCTGCTGATGGGGTTCGACAAGCCGTTCAACCAGGCGCCGTCGCTGCACATCGGGCTGCTCGTCGTGCTGTGGGCCGTCTATGCGAAGCACGTGCGCGGCACGCTCGCGCGCGTCGTGCTCCATCTGTGGTTCGCGGCGATCGGCGTGTCGGTGCTGACGACCTACCAGCATCACGCGATCGACGTGCCGACCGGTGCGGCCGTCGGCTGTCTCGCGCTGTTCCTGTTTCCGCTGCGCGATGTCGCGGGCCGGCTGCCGGGCGCCGATGCGTCGCCGGGCGCGGCCGGCCGCGCGCTCGCGCGTCGTTATGCGCTCGGCGCGGCGGCGGTCGCGCTCGTGGCGCTCTGGTGCGTGCCGCGCGCGCCCGGCTGGGCGCTGGCGGCCGGGTGGGTCGCGCTGGCGCTCGCGTGTGTCGCGTGGATCTACCGGCGCGGCGCACCCGGCGCGTTCCAGAAGGATGCGCACGGGCGTTTCCCGGTCGTCATCCGCTGGCTGCTCGCGCCGACGATCGCCGGCGCATTCGTCAATTCGCGGCTGTGGACGTTCCGGCAGCCGGCGCCGGTGCGGATCGACGAACGCGTGTCGCTCGGCCGCACGCCGACCACATCCGACGTGCGCCGCCACGGTTTCACGGCACTGGTCGACCTGACAGCCGAAATGCCGCGCTGGGCGGCGGCCGATGCATCACTTGCCTATACGAGCGTGCCGCAGCTCGACCTCGTCGCGCCGACGGCCGCGCAACTTGCGCAGGCCGTCGCGGCGCTCGAACGCCTGCACGGGGAAGGGCGCGACGTGCTGGTCTGCTGCGCGCTCGGCTACGGGCGCAGCGTGCTGTGCGCGGCCGCGTGGCTGGCGGCGCGACGCGGGTTCGGCGATGCGCGCGACGCGCTGGCCGCGGTGCGCGCGGTGCGGCCGCATGCGGTGTGGTCGGACGACGGCGTGGCCGTGCTGCAGCACTGGATCGATCACCGCCGCGGCGCGGGAGGTGTGTGATGCGCGACCCGTCCGCGCCATTCAGGATTGCCGCCGCGCGCGGCGCGCTCGATGCGGGCGCGTGGGCGATCGCGGCCGCACTGGCCGCGGCCGGCGCGGGCTGGTGGATCGCATCGGGCTGGGCGCCGGCGACGGTCGCGCGCGTGCTGCTGGCCGTCGTCAGCACCGGGTCGGGGATCGCGGCGCTGTGGGTTGCGGTGCGGATCGAGATCGACCGCCGGCTGTTCGCCGCGCTTGCGCGCGCGGCGGCCGGCGACGCATCGGTCGACGACGCCCTCGCCGCGCTCGACCGCGCGCTTGCCGATCTCGGCTGGATCGACGCGTCGAAGGCCGGACGTGCGCTCGACGCACGCGTGCGCGGCGCGGTCGGGCTGTGCCGCGCAGGTGTGCTCGTCGCGATCGTGCAGTGGCTCGTGGTCGGGCTCGCGATTGCCGTTTCGCAGATCGGCTAGTCAGCGGCCGTGTGAGCTCGCCGCGCGTGGTCGACGCTGTCGTTCCGGCCGCCCGTGCATCGAGGAAGCCGTCTTCGAGTGCGCGTTACGCGTGAGCCGTCCGCTGCGACCGCGTGCGCTTCACCTCATACATCGCCTGGTCCGCATGCTCGATCAGCGCGGTCATGTCGGTGCCGTCGTCGGGCAGCAGCGCGATCCCGACGCTGACGCCGAGCCGCAGCGGGCGCCCCTCGAATTCGAACGGCTCGCTCACCTGGCGCGCGAGCCGCGTGCTTTGCGCATGCGCATCGTCGCGGTTGCCGATGTTCGGCAGGATCACCGCGAATTCGTCGCCGCCGATGCGCGCGACCGTATCCGAGCGCCGCACCGCGCTCTGCATCCGCGTGGCGATCTCGCGCAGCGCCGCGTCGCCCGCGCGGTGGCCGAATCCGTCATTGATCGGCTTCAGCCCGTCCATGTCGATATTGAGGATGCCGAGCCGGCCGTTCGCGCGCAGCGTCGTGTGCATCGACTGCCGCAGGCGGTCGTAGAACAGCGCGCGGTTCGGCAGGCCCGTGAGCGCGTCGTGCGTCGCGCGCATGTAGAGTTCGTTCGCCTCGTTGCGCGCCGCGTAGAACATCGCGGCGGCGATCAGGTCGGCCGTCAGCCGCAGCGTGCCGGCATCGGCTGGCGAAAAGCCGTCGACTTCCGGCGACATCACCTTCAGCACGCCGACCGTCGTGTCGGCATGGGTGAGCGGCATCACGAGCATCGAGCGCAGGCCGACACGCCGGCATGCGTCGCGATCGACGCGCGGGTCGGTTTCCGAATCGATGCAGTGCAGCAGCTCGCCTTGCTGCACGCACAGGCCGGACAGGCTGCCCGAGCGCCGCAGCCGCAGGCCGAGCATCCCGGCCGCGGTGCCCGACGCGGCGCGGTACACCATGTCGTCACCCTCGGCGAATTCGACCGCGGCGGCGCTCGCACCGGTGAGCTGCGGCACCTGCTCGGCCACATAGGCCATCACGCTGCCGAGGTCGAGGCCGAGCTTCGCGATCTCGGTCTGGGCGGCAATGATGCGCAGCAGGGTATCGGGGGACGGGGTGGCGGTGTCGGCGATTTGATTCAAGTCAGTTTTCCGTGAGAGAAAGCACGTCCGGCGGCACGGGATTGCGGTAGCATACGCGCCGCTTCGCGGCGGCGCGTTCCGGGGGCGGTCTGCAACGGACCGCCGCCGGCCGGCCGAACCGCGCCGGCAGTATGCCGTTCGGCCCGTCGGACGACAACGGCGCAATTCTTACCATTCATCCCTCTCGCGCAGCATTTTCGACTGGATTGAGGTTTTTTTCGCTTCATCGTCGCGAATCGGGGTAAGTTTTGTCCTATTTTTGAGATAGTGTGACGAATGGGCGCGTGCCGGTGCCAGGCGCGCGCGCAGCACGATGACAGGCGATTAAAGAAATCGCCGCATCGTTTCGATAAATGAATCAGGCCAGTTGGATAGATATGAGGGGAAGCAGTGGGATTGTTCACTCACGGGCATAGCTGCTTTGCGCGCATCGGTTCCGATGCAACGAATGACCTGACGATCCTGACGAAACGGAGCGGCGCATGAAGCCGGCCGTGTCGCTGTTCGTCCTGTCGGCCGCCATGGTCGGCGCGTTTCATGCCGCCGCGCTGTCGGCCGCACCGATGCCGGCCGTGCCGGCCGCCGCCGCCGCCGCCGCCGCGGCCTCGGGCGCGATGCCGGCGCCGGTGCTCGCGGCCGCGTCCGCGCCCGCGGGGGCCAGTGCGCCGTCCGCCGGCTTGCCGGCGACGACGGTGCACCTGCCGTTCGCGTCGCTCGGTGCGTTCGATCCGCTGCGCCTGCGCGGCGCCGACGACGCGCGCACGATCAACGCAGGCGTGCGGCTCGACCGCGTGGTCACCGGCGCGCGGCTGCGCCTGACCTACGCCTATTCACCGTCGCTGGTGTTCCCGATGTCGCACCTGAAGGTGTCGGTAAACGGCGAGGTGATCGCGACCGTTCCGTTCGACGCCGCGCAGGCGGGCCGGACGGTCACGCAGGAAATCCCGATCGATCCGCGCTATTTCTCGGATTTCAACCAGATCGGCCTGCGCCTGATCGCGCACTACACGCTCGACCATTGCGAGGATCCGTCGAACTCGGCGCTGTGGGCCGACGTGAGCCCGAAGAGCGAGCTGATCCTCGACGAGTCGCCGGTGCGCCTGCCGAACGATCTCGCGCTGCTGCCCGCGCCGTTCTTCGACCGGCGCGACAACGGCCGCGTGCGGTTGCCGTTCGTGCTGCCGGCGTCGCCGGATTCGGCGACGCTGCGCAGCGCGGGCGTGCTCGCGTCGTGGTTCGGCGCGCTGGCCGATTACCGGCATGCGCGGTTCCCGGTGTCGTCCGGGCTGCCGACGGACGACCAGGCGGTGGTGATCGGCACGGCCGCGACGCTGCCGGCCGGCCTCGCGCTGCCGTCGATCAACGGCCCGCTGCTCGCGGTGGCCGACAACCCGGCCGCGCCGGGGCGCAAGCTGCTCGTCGTCACGGGCCGCACCGCGGCCGAGGTCGACGATGCGGTCGCGACGCTCGTGCTGGGCCGCGCGGCGCTGTCGGGGCCGGCGGCGACGGTCGCGCACGTCGATCCCGGCGCGCCGCGCAAGCCGTACGACGCGCCGCGCTGGCTGCCCGTGAACCGGCCGATCGCGTTCCGCGAGCTCGTATCCGATACGCGCCAGCTGGAAGTACGCGGCACGACGCCCGACGCAATCCGCCTGAACCTGCGCGTGCCGGCCGATCTGCATTCGTGGAACGGCGCGGGCGTGCCGATCACGCTGCGCTACCGCTACACGGCGCCGACCGTGCAGGACAACTCGACGCTCGCCGTCGAGATCAACGAGCAGCTCGTGAAGTCGTACCGGCTCGGGCCGGCCCAAGCCGAGGACGCGCACGGCCGCATGCAGCTGCCGCTGCTGTCGGTGCCCGAAGGGCGCGTGACGAGCGACGTCGACATCCCGGCGTTCCGGGTCGGCAGCGGCAACCAGCTGCAGTTCCGCTTCACGCTCGACTCGCAGAAGACGGGCCTGTGCTCGAGCACGGCGACCGAGCCGCAGCGCGCGGCGATCGATCCCGATTCGACGATCGACTTCTCGCACTTCGTCCATTACGCGCAATTGCCGAACCTCGCGTTCTTCGCGAACAGCGGCTTCCCGTTCACGCGCTTCGCCGACCTGTCGCAGACGGCCGTCGTGATGCCCGACCGGCCGTCGCCGCAGGAGCTCGAGGCCTACCTGACGATGCTCGGCCACATGGGCGAATGGACCGGGTTTCCGGCCCTGCGCGTGCAGGTCGCGCGGCCCGGCGACGTCGCCGCGCTGTCGGGCAGCAAGGACCTGCTCGTGATCGACGGCTCGCCCGCGTCGCCGCTGCTCGCGCACTGGCGCTCGGCGCTGCCGCTCGTGATCGGCGAGCAGGGCAGCGCGGGCGGCGAAGGCACCGCGCGCATCGCGTTCTCGGTGAAGGAGCGCTGGCGCAACGGCGTCGGCCTGGCCGAAGGCGGCGCGCACATCGAGCAGACCGGCTCGCTCGCGGCGCTTGCCGGGTTCGAGCTGCCGGGCAGCCGGGGGCGCAGCGTGGTCGCGCTGACGGCGACCGACCAGCCGCGCCTCGGCGATCTGCTCGACGTGTTCGAGAACGCCGGGCTCGTGTCGCAGCTGCAGGGCGACCTCGCGCTGGTGCGGCCGGGGCAGGTCGACAGCCTGCGCGTCGGCGAGCCTTACGTGGTCGGTTTCGTGCCGTGGTATGCGCGCGTGTGGACGGAAGCGGCGCGGCATCCGGTCGTGCTCGGCGCGGTCGGCGTGGTCGCGGGGCTGCTGCTCGCGCTCGGCGTGTTCAGCGTGCTGCAGAGAATCGCCGCGCGTCGACGGGGGATGTAACGGATGGCGCGGGTTATGGCGAAGCGACGGGCAACGCGGCCGGCGCGGCGCGTCGGCGCGGCACTCGCGCTGGCGGTGGCGATGACGTGCACGGGAGCCGGCATGGCCACGCGCGCGCACGCCGCGGGCGCGGCTGACGCGGCCGACGCGGGATGCGGCGCGGCGTGGCCGCGCTGGGACGCGTTCAAGCGCGATTTCATCTCGGCCGACGGCCGCGTGATCGACGTCGGCTCGGCCGATTCACGCACGGTGTCGGAGGGGCAGGCGTATGGACTCTTCTTCGCGCTGGTCGCGAACGACCGGCGCATGTTCGACACGATCCTCGCATGGACCGAGAACAATCTCGCGCAGGGCGACCTGAGCGCGCACCTGCCGGCGTGGCTGTGGGGCCGTGCGCCCGACGGCGCGTGGCGCGTGCTCGACGCGAACGCGGCGTCGGACGCCGACCTGTGGATCGCGTATGCACTCGTCGAGGCCGGGCGGCTGTGGCACGAGCGCAGCTACACGGCGCGCGGCGCGCTGCTCGCGAAGCGCGTGCTCGACGACGAGACCGCGACCGTGCCGGGCCTCGGCCTCACGCTGTTGCCGGGGCCGACGGGGTTCAAGCTGGCCGACGGTCAGTGGCGTTTGAACCCGAGCTATTCGCCGCCGCAGGTGATCCGCGCGCTCGGCGCGCGCCTGCCCGACGACCGGCGCTGGGCCGCGCTCGCCGCCAGCACCGGCCGCGTGCTGCTCGACACGGCACCGAAGGGCTTTTCGCCCGACTGGGCGCTGTATCGCGCGGGCACGGGTTTCGGGCCCGATCGCGACACGCATGCGCAGAGCGCGTACAACGCGATCCGCGTGTACCTGTGGGCCGGCATGCTCGACCGCGCCGATCCGCTCGCCGCGCCGCTGCTCGCACGCTTTGCGCCGTTCGCCGACCATATCGCCGCGCATGGCGCGCCGCCGGAGAAGGTCGATACGACGACGGGCGTCGCGGGGCCGAACGACGGCAACGGCGGGTTTTCGGCGGCCGCCGTGCCGTTCCTCGACGCGCGCGGCCAGCGCGCGCTCGCCGATGCGCAGGCGGCGCGTGTCGATACGCTCGCGCGCCAGTCGGCGCCCGGGTACTACACGAGCGTGCTGACGCTGTTCGGGCTCGGCTGGCGCGACGGACGCTACCGGTTCGGCGCGGACGGCACGCTCGACGCCCGCTGGGGAGGCCGCTCGTGCGCCGCCCGCTGAAGCGCGCCGCGCCGCACGTCGCGGGATTCGCGTGGCTCGCGTCGTCGGTGTGCGCGGCGGCGCCGGGCACCGCGCCGGGCACGACGATGGCATCTTCCGCGACGCCGGCGGCCGCCGCGTCCGCCGATGCGCAGCGCCAGCTCGAAACCGCGCGGATGTGGGGCGTCAAGCATCGCGACGACCTGGCGCGCGACGCGCTGCACAAGGGGCTGCTGATCGCGCCGGGCGATCCCGAGCTGCTGGCCGAACAGGTTCGCGTGCTGCTGCGGCTCGGCGACGCGAAAGGCGCGCAGGCCTCGCTCGCGCGCCTGCAGGCACAGTCGCCGAATGCGCCCGCCACGCGGCGGGTCGCCGACGAATATCGCGTCGCGACGAGCGGGCGCGGCGAGATGGCGCAGATCCGTCTGCTCGCGCGCAGCGGCCGTGCCGACGAGGCGGCACGGCGGATCGTCGCGCTGTTTCCGAACGGTGCGCCGGAGGGCGCGCTCGGCGCCGAGTACTACCAGATCGTGTCGAATGCGCCGGGCGGGCGCGAGCCGGCGATCGCCGCGTTGCGCCGCGCGGTCGCGGCCGATCCGCAGGACACGAGCGCGGCGATGGCGCTCGTGCGGCTCCTGAACCAGCGTGCCGACACGCGGCCGGAGGCAAACCGGCTCGCGTGGGCGCTCGCGAAGCGCGCGGACGCCGACCATACGGAGGCAATGGCGCAGTGGCGGCGCGTGCTGCAGTCGGCCGGCAGCGATCCCGCGTATCTCGATGCGCTGCATGCGTACCTCGTGCTCGTGCCGGACGACACCGAATTCGTCGATCGCGCGGCGGCACTGGATCGCCAGCGCGACGCGCAGCGCCGGCTCGAGCGCAATCCCGACTACATTGCGCAGCAGCGCGGCCTGCAGGCGCTCGCGCGCGGCGACCTGGCCGGCGCCGATCCGCTGCTGACGCGCGCCGCGCGCGCACGCGCGGACGACGCCGACGCGGTCGGCGGGCTCGGCCTGCTGCGCCTGCGTGAAGGGCGGCACGACGAGGCGCGCGCGCTGTTCACGCGCGCCGCGACGCTCGCGACCGACCAGCGCGGCAAATGGCAGGGCCTCGCGCGCACCGCGCAGTTCTGGGGGCTGCTCGCGCAAGGCCGCGCGGCGGCCGCCGCGGGACATCCGCAGGACGCGGAGCGCGCGGCGCGTGCAGCACTCGCGATGCAGCCGGACAGTCCGGACGCGAAGCTGCAGCTTGCCGATGCGTTGCTCGCGCAGCGCGACTGGGCGCGCGCGGAGCCGTTGCTGCGCGAGCTGCTGGCCGCGCGTTCGCCGAGCCTCGCGGCCGTGCGCGATACGGCCACGCTGTATCAGAACACCAGCCGCGCGGACCGGATCGGCCCGCTGCTCGACGCGCTGCAAGGCCGCGTGACGGGCCGCGACGGCCAGCACGCGCTCGACGGCCTGCGTGCCGACCTGCTCGCGGACCAGGCGCGCGCGCTGGCGGACAAGGGCGAACGCGGGCCCGCCGCGCAGCGCTACGAGGCGGCCGTGCGCGCGGCGCCCGACGCGCCGTGGACGCGCTTCGCGCTCGCGCGCCTCTATCGCGACATGGGGCTGCCGCAACTCGGCCGCACGGTGATGGACGACGGGCTCGCGCAAGGCGCGACGCCCGAGATGCGCTACGCGACCGCGCTGTATCGCAATTCGCTCGACGACGTGGCGGGCGCGCAGGCCGCGCTCGCGCCGGTCGACGACGCGCATCGTACGGACGGGATGCGCGCGCTCGCGCGCAAGCTCGATGCGCAACGCGCGCTGGCCGACGCCCGCGGTGCGCTCGCGCGCGGCGACCGCACGGCGTTCGCCGCGTCGCTCGCGCAGGCCCAGGCGAGCGCGCCGGACGATCCCGACATGCTCGCCGCGATCGGCGCGCAGTGGATCGACGCGGGCGAACCGGATCGCGGCCTCGCACCGTTGCACGACTGGATCGCCGCGCACCCGCGTGAAGCCGATACGGACGTGAGGCTGCGCTATGGCGACCTGCTCGGCAGCGCGGGGCGCGACGACGCGCTTGCCGCGTGGCTCGACACGCTGCGCCGGGAACCGTCGCTGACGCCCGCGCAGACGGCGCGGATCGAGGACCAGTCGCTGCGGCTCGTGTTGCGGGAGACCGACGATGCGATCGCGCGACAGGACTACGCGCAGGCGCGCAAGCTGCTCGATCGGGCGAGCCCGGCCGGCCGCGCGGACAAGCGTCATGCGCTCGAACGGGCCGATCTCGAACGCGCGCAAGGCCGTTACGACGCGGCGCGCGATGCGCTCGCGCCGGTCGTCGCGCGCACGCCGGACGATGCCGATACGCAGCTCGCGCTGGCGCGCATCGACGAGGACAGCGGCAACCGTGCCGCCGCGCTGGCGCGCGTGCAGGCGGTGCTCGCGCGCACGCCGGACGACGACGTCGACACGCAACTGTCGGCCGTGCGCCGCCTGAACGCGCTGCGCCGCGCGGACGAAGCCGCGCAGGTGACCGACCGGCTGCATGCCGCGTATCCGGCGCGCGCCGACGTGACGGTCGCGGCCGGGCGCGTGGCCGAGGCGCAGGGCCGCTATGACGACGCGGCGTCGCTGTACCGGTTGTCGCAGTCGCAGGAGCGTGCGACGGGCGTGAGCCCGGGCCGTGACGGCCTGACGCCCGCGCAGGCCGCGTTCGCGGATCTCGAGCAGCGGCGCAATCCCGAGATCGAGACCGGCTGGACGCCTGCCTACAAGTCGGGCGACGAAGGCATCTCTTCGTATCGCGCGCAGCAGGTGCCGATCTACATGCAGATGCCGGTCCGTTACGACGGCCACGTGTTCGCGCAGATCGACACCGTGCATCTCGATCCGGGCACGCTCGATACGAGCAACCCGAATGCGTATTCGCTCAAGACGTTCGGCACGTTCGCGGCGCTCAGGGCGCAGAACGCGCTGACGCCCGCATCGATCGCGAATCCGCCGGGCTCGCTGCACCAGTCGACGACGGGCGTCGCGCTCGGCGCCGGCTATCTGTCGGACGCATGGCGCGTCGACCTCGGCACGTCGCCGCTCGGTTTTCCGGTGCATTACCTCGTCGGCGGCGTGCGCTATCGCTTCGACGCGGGCCCGGCCAGCTTCTCGGTGAACGCGTCGCGGCGGCCGGAAACGAGCAGCGTGCTGTCGTACGCGGGGATGCGCGACCCGTGGACGGGCGCGGTCTGGGGCGGCGTGCGCCGCGACGGCGTGAACCTGCGCGCGTCGGTCGACGTCGGCCGCACGAACCTGTTCGCGGAACTCGGCGCGGGCGTGCTGTCCGGCCGAAACGTCGAGCGCAACGCGGAAGTCACGCTGCGCACGGGCTTCACGGTGCCCGTGTACGAGCGCGCGACGATGAAGGTCAGCACCGGGCTCGTCGGCAACGCGTGGCACTACGCGCAGAACCTGCGCTACTACACGTACGGGCAGGGCGGTTACTACAGCCCGCAGCGCTACCTGTCGCTCGGCGTGCCGATCGAATGGGCGGGGCGGCACGATGCGCTGTCGTGGGACCTGACCGTCACGGGCGGGATCTCGAACAGCTACGAGAAGGATTCGCTGTATTACCCGACGTTCTCGGACCAGCGGGCCGCGCAGGTGGCGGCCGGGTTCGTGTACGCGGGCAGCTCGACGCGCGGCGTGTCGTTCTCGTACGGCGTCAACGGGATCGTCGAGTATCGCGTGAACCCGCACCTGAGCGTCGGCGCGCAGCTGCACGTCGACCGGTCGCACGACTACGCGCCGAGTTCGGCGCTCGTGTACCTGCGCTATGCGTTCGACGCCCGTGCGCAACGCAGCTGGCTCGTCACGCCGACACCCGTGCGGCTTTATTCGGATTACTAGGGGAACGCGCCGTGAATACGGAAATCGATGCCACCCGTCCCGCGCTCGGCGCCGCCGGCCTGCTGGGCCGCCTGCGTGCGCTGCTGGGCGCGGGGCCGGCCGGCGGCCGCGCCGGCACGGTGAGCCGGCTCGCGATCGACGGCTTGCCCGACGCGTGGACACAGCTGGAAGCCGGCGGCCTGTACGCGATCTACGCGGCCGGCGGCACGCCGGCCTGCGATGCGCTCGTGTGGGAGAGCGCACGGCAGGCGCGCACGCGCGACGTGACGGTCGTGCTCGCGCGCGACGCGGCGCACGTTGCCGGGCAGATGCGGGCGCTCGGCTTCGCGGACGGCGCGCATCCGGCCGGCTGGCCGCGCAACCTGAACGTGCTCGCGATGCCGCCCGCGCCCGCGGCCGAACCGGCCGGCGGTGACGGCGCCGGCACAGGCACGGGCGCGACGGCCGACGCACCGCGTCGCGCGGCACCGGGCCCGTTCGCGCGGCTGACCGGCGGCCTGCGCGCGATGAAGCGTTACGGCTTTCGTGCACGCTCGCTGTATTTCGTCGAGGGCGCGCAGCGCTGGTTCAGCTGGGACGACCCGATCGCGCTCGCCGACGAGGCGCACGCACTCGCCGACTGGTGCCGCACGCGCCGGATCGCGCTCGTGCTGCTGCTCGATCCCGAAGCGCCCCGCGCGGACGACGCGGCACGCACCGACGATGCACCGCTCGTGCGCGATGCGGATCGCACGCCGCGCAGCGGTTTCCACGGTATCTGCTCGGGCGTCGCGCAGTTGCAGCGCACCCACGGCGAGCTGCTGTGGATCGTCGATTTCTGGCGCGCGGGCGATACGCTCGCGGCCGGCGAGGTACGGCCGCTGCGTTTCGCGCCGGGCGGCCGGCTGTCGGCGAGCATCGACGGCGGCGCGACCGAGCCGGCGAACCGGATGAAGCTCGCGAGCGACGAGGATCGCGTCGTCGTCAGCCGCGCGGTGCTTGACGGGACGAACCGCGCGCCGCAGGGCTGGGAAATCGTCGAGGACAACGCGGCCGTCGTTGCCGCCTGCGCGCGTGCCCAGGCCGCGACCGCGGTGCTCGCGTTCCGTTCGCATGCGCAGCTCGAAGCGCTGTGCGCGGACGTGCACACGCTGCGCCGGCAGTGCGGCGGTGCGCTGAAGATCGCGGTCGTCGAGCGCGGCGAAGTGCTGCGCCAGCAGTTCGAGGTGCTCGTGCTGAGCGTCGGCGCGAGCCGCGTCATCGCACGCGACCTGCCGGTATCGCGACTGCAGGGGGCCGTGCATGCACTGCGCGGCCAGCTCTATGCGCGGCCCGTCGCGGCCGACTATCGTGCGGCGCTCGCGGCCGCGCTCGGCGATTCGGTGCTCGGTTATCTGCCGGTCGGCGCGTTCTGCCTGCGGATTCGCGCGGTGCTCGATCGCGGCGCCGTGCTCGCGCTGCCGCACACGCTCGCGAAGATCGCGCTGCTGCCCGGCGTGTCGCACGTCGACGCGCTGCGGCATTGCCGCCCGCGCCGCGCGGGCGACGTCGTGACGGCCGATGCCGCGCACCTGTACGTGTTCCTGTTCGCGTGCGAACCGGCGGACGCGGAGGACGCGCTCGCGCGCATCTTCGACGTGCCGGTCGACACGCTGTCCGACCGCGTCGTGTGTCTCGGGCAGGGCAGCATCGATACCGAACTCAACGCGCTGAAGGCCGAGAACCGGCGTGCGCCGATCGCCGACTACAGCGATTTGTTCGGGGCCGCGCAGCCGGCGGGCGCCAGTCGCGCCCCGCTCGCGCGCACCGGGCCCGGCGACGCGTTGCCCGACGCGAGCGAAGTGAGCGGTGCAATCGACGCGATCGATACGATCGTCGCGCTCGAGGCGATCGGTGCGACGCCGGCGGCCGCGGCCGCCGACGCTGCGGCGCCGGAACCCGTCATTCTCGCCGCGCGCAAGCGCAGCGCCATCCGCAGCGCGATGCCGCTGCGCAAGGAGGGGGTCGCATGATCGCCGAACTCGTCATCGGATTCATCGTCGGCATCGCGATCGCGGTGCCCGTGTGGATCGTCGCGCAGCATCTCGGCATCGGCCGCGGCTTTCACGCGCCGCGCGGGATCGACCGGCGTGACGCGGTGCCGTGCGAACTCGTGCCGGTCGCGCTGCGCGGGCGGCTGCTGCCCGACGCCGGGCGCGAGCGTGGCGAGCATGACGGCGAGGCGGCCCGATGAAGACGATCGCGATTACGTCGACGACCGGGGGCGCGGGCCGCACGACGCTCACGGCCGCGCTCGCGGTGCTGCTGGCGCGCCGCGGCCGGCCGGTCGTCGCCGTCGAATTCGACGCGCAGAACCTGATGGGCGCGACGCTCGGTCTCGACACGCTGGCCGAGCACGGCCTCGCGCAGAGCGTGCTCGGCGGCGCCGAGCCGTGGCATGCGCACACGTGGCGTAACGCCGATGGCGTGCTGTTCGTGCCTTACGGGCAGGTCGACGCGGCCGGCGCGGCCGCATGCGATGCGCGGCTCGCGGCGGATCCGGCGTGGCTGTCGCGCGCGCTCGACGAGATCGCGTTGCCGGCCGACGGCGTCGTGCTGATCGACACCGCGCGCTATCCGTCGACGCAGGCCGAGCAGGCGATTCGCCGCGCGGACCTGACGCTCGTCGTCGTGCCGCCCGAGCCGGCCGCCTGCGCGACGACGGCCGCGCGGCTCGATGCGCTCGGGGCGGGCGGCGAACTGCACATCGTCGTGAACCGGCTGAATCCGGCGCGCGACATGCAGCGCGACGCGCTCGCGATGCTGCGTGCGGTCGCGGGGCCGGCGTCGATGCTCGAACAGCGCATCCACGTCGATGCGGCCGTGCCCGAAGCGCTCGCGCGCGGCAGCTGGATCTTCGACGACGCACCGTATTCGCAGGCGTCGCACGACCTGAACGGCGTCGCGAACTGGGTCGATACATGGCTGGCGGCACGCGCGGCCGTTCGCCGCGGAGCGGCGCGATGAACGCGCGCATCGCGCCGCGCCTGCGCGCGTTCGGACGCCGCACGGCCGACTGGATCGCGCGCGGCATCGGCTTGCCCGCGCAACGCACGCTGGTCGACTGGCTCGTGCGGCTGTTCTTCAACGCCCCGCCGCCCGGCCGGCCCGATCACGTGCGCCGCTGGGTGCGTGTCGCGTCGCTGCGGCTCGCGCAGGAGTGGGGCGTGCTGCAGCCGCTCAGCCCGCGCGAATGGCTGTGGCGTGCGATCGTGCGGGCGCCGCGCGCGGCCGACGGCCGCCCCGCGCGCGATCCGCTCGCCTGGTTCGACAAGACCGTCGTGCCCGTCTACGTGGCCGGGCGCGCGGTCGGCCGGCGCATCAACGCGTTGCTCGAGCGTCTGCCATGGGTGCGCTGGGGCGGCTGGCTCGATGCGCGCGCGAACGGCGTCGGCCGGCGCCGCTGGCTCGCGCCGCTGCTGCTGGTGGCCGGCGCACTGCTGTGGGCCGCGGCCGGGATGTCGCCGCTGATGCCGGGCGCGCAGTTCGCGTTCTTCGCGATCGTCGCGGTGCTGGCGCTCATGCTGCGCCGCCTGCCGGGCCATCTGCCGACGCTCGCGCTCGCGTCGCTCGCGCTGCTCGCGACGGTGCGCTACGTGTGGTGGCGCACCACGCAGACGCTCGATTTCCGCAGCCCCGTCGAGGCCATCGCGGGCTACCTGCTGTACGGCGCGGAAGCCTATACGTGGATGATCCTGCTGCTCGGCTTCGTGCAGACCGCGTGGCCGCTCGACCGGCCGATCGTGCCGCTGCCCGACGATCCCGACACCTGGCCGACCGTCGACATCTACATCCCGACCTACAACGAGCCGCTGTCGGTCGTGAAGCCGACGGTATTCGCCGCGCAGAGCATCGACTGGCCGAGTGCGAAGCTGCGCGTGTACCTGCTCGACGACGGCCGGCGCCCCGAGTTCGCGGCGTTCGCGGCCGAGGCCGGCATCGACTACCTGACGCGCGACGACAACCGCCACGCGAAGGCCGGCAACATCAATCGCGCGCTGCCGAAGACGCACGGCGAATACATCGCGATCTTCGACTGCGATCACGTGCCGACGCGCTCGTTCCTGCAGACGACGATGGGCGTGTTCCTGCGCGACCCGAAGTGCGCGCTGGTGCAGACGCCGCACCATTTCTTCTCGCCCGATCCGTTCGAGCGCAACCTCGGCACGTTCCGCGAGATCCCGAACGAGGGCAACCTGTTCTACGGCCTGGTGCAGTCGGGCAACGACCTGTGGAACGCGACGTTCTTCTGCGGCTCGTGCGCGGTGCTCAAGCGCAGCGCGCTGGAAGAGGTGGGCGGCGTCGCGGTCGAGACGGTGACCGAGGATGCGCACACGGCGCTCAAGCTGCACCGGCGCGGCTATACGTCGGCGTACCTGCCGACCGTGCAGGCGGCCGGCCTCGCGACCGAAAGCCTCGCGGGCCACGTGAAGCAGCGCACGCGCTGGGCGCGCGGGATGGCGCAGATCTTCCGCATCGACAACCCGTTCCTCGGGCGCGGGCTCGGCCTGATCCAGCGGATCTGCTACGGCAACGCGATGCTGCACTTCTTCTACGGGATTCCGCGGCTCGTGTTCCTGACGATCCCGCTCGCGTACCTGTTCTTCCATCTGTACTTCATCAACGCGTCGTCGCTCGCGCTCGCGAGTTACGTGATCCCGTACCTCGTGCTCGCGAACGTCGCGAACTCGCGGATGCAGGGGCGCTACCGTCATTCGTTCTGGGCCGAGGTCTACGAGTCGGTGCTCGCGTGGTACATCGCGCTGCCGACCACCGTCGCGTTCTTCAGCCCGAAGCACGGCAAGTTCAACGTGACCGACAAGGGCGGCAAGATCGACGAAGGCTACGTCGACTGGTCGACGTCGAAGCCGTATCTCGTGCTGTTCGGGCTGAACGTGCTCGCGATCCTCGCCGGCATCTGGCGGCTCGTGGCCGACCAGGGCGACGAGGCGTCGACGATCCTGATCACGCTCGGCTGGACCGTGTACAACCTCGCGATGCTCGGCGCCGCGCTCGCCGTCGCGCGCGAGACCAAGCAGGTGCGCGTCACGCACCGGATCGCGATGCGCGTGCCGGCCACGCTGCTGCTCGCCGACGGCTCGACGGCCGCGTGCTTCACGAGCGACTACTCGACCGGCGGCCTCGGCCTCGAAGCGGTGCCGGGGCTCCCGGTCGCCGTCGGCGACACGCTGACGGTGTGCGTGACGCGCGGCGACCGGCCGTTCCCGTTCCCGGTGCGCGTGAGCCGCGTGACGCCGACCCATGTCGGCGTGAGCTTCGAGGAACTGACGCTCGAACAGGAGCGCCAGCTCGTGCAATGCACGTTCGGGCGCGCGGACGCGTGGCTCGACTGGCACGAAGGCCAGCGCGTCGACACGCCGCTTCGCGGGCTGAAGGAAGTGCTGCGCATCGGCCTGGACGGCTATGTACGGATGTGGAAGGGTGCGGCGCGCGGCCTGCAGGCCATGCTGGCGCCGAAACTCGATCGGGCGCGCGACTGACGCGCGCTCATCATGGAGTGGGTTAGATGACGTTCTGGAATCTGTATTTCATCCTGAAGTTCGCGCTGTTCGCGACCGGGCACCTGCAGCCGTTCTGGCTCGCGAACCTCGCGTTCGCGGTGGCGCTCGCGATGAGCGCGCCGATCCGGCGGCGTGCGTGGCGCATCGTCCGGCAGGTCGTCGCGATCGCGATCGCGGTGCCGCTGCTCGCGCGCGAGCTGCATGCGCCGCCGCTTGCCCGTCTCGCCGAGGCCGCGCGGGAAGTCAGCACGTTCCGCCTCGACTACTGGATGGAGCTGCTGCCGCGCCTGCTGCCGCCCGTGCTGGTGCTGACGGTGACCGGTGTGCTGATCGTCTACTTCGTCGTCAACCGCTGGCTGCGCGTCGCGACCTTCGTGCTGGCCGTGCTGGTCGTGATGCCGCTGTGGCAGGCCGGCAGCGGGCTGATGGCGCGCGTCGTCGCACCGCTTCCGCAGCAGGCGAACGCGGCGGGCACGACGCTCGCCGGCCAGCCCGAGGACCACAACGCCGCGCTCGCGACGTTCCGCACGCAGGAGTCGCAGCGACAGGTCGCGTTCGGCCACCTCGGCAGCGATCCGGCCACACAGTTCGACGTGATCGTGCTGCACATCTGCTCGCTGTCGTGGGACGACCTCGATGCCGCGAAGGCGCGCAACCATCCGATGCTGAGCCATTTCGACTACCTGTTCTCGAACTTCAGCACGGCCGCGAGCTACAGCGGCCCGGCGGCGATCCGCGTGCTGCGCGCGAGCTGCGGGCAGGAAGCGCACGCCGACCTGTACAAACCCGCGCCGCAGCAGTGCCACCTGTTCTCGCAACTGGCGAGCGCCGGTTACTCGGTGCAGTCGCTGCTGAACCACGACGGCCACTTCGACAATTTCCTGCAGGTGATCCACGACAACATCGGCGTGGCCGACGCGCCGATGATCTCGAACGCGGCCGCGCCCGTTGCGATGCACGCGTTCGACGGCTCGGCGATCAAGGACGACTACACGACGCTCGCGAACTGGTATGCGCAGCGCGCGTCGGTGCAAGGCCCGGTCGCGCTGTACTACAACACGATCAGCCTGCACGACGGCAACCGGATCGTCGGCAGTTCGCTGACGAGCATCGACTCGTATCCGCAGCGCGTGACGAAGATGATGAACGACTTCGACCGCCTCGCCGACCTGATCGCGCAATCCGGCCGCCGTGCGGTGATCGTATTCGTGCCCGAGCACGGTGCCGCGCTGCGCGGCGACAAGTACCAGGTCGCGGGCCTGCGCGAGATCCCGACGCCGCGCATCGTGCACGGGCCGGTGGGCGTGCGGCTCGTCGGCTTTGCCGGCAATCACGGTGCGACGACCGTGATCGACCAGCCGACCAGCTTCCTCGCGCTCGCGCAACTGCTGTCGAACCTCGTGTCGAACAGCCCGTTCAAGCCGGGCACGACGCTCGCGCAATACGCGGCCGACCTGCCGCGCACGCGGATGGTAGGCGAGAACGAGGGCACGGTGACGATGCAGACGGCCGAGGGTTACTCGGTGAAAACTCCGGATGGCGTATGGATCGACGAACAGTAATGCTGCACGGTGACGGCGACGACGATCGCCTGTCGCAACCGAACGACGTGCTCGGCCTCGCGCGGCATCTGCCCGCGCTCGATCCCGGGCGATATGTCGACGAGCAGGCGCGCCGTGCGTTCATCGAGTCGCTCGACCGCTGGCCGACACTGGCGAAGCTGATGGGATTGAAACCGTCGACGTAAGACGGACGGGACGACGGCCGGCATGCGTGCCGGCCGTCGGTTGCCTGCGGGCGATCCTGCCTATTGGGCCTGTTGTGCCTGTTGCGCCTTGCGTTCCGGCTGGCGCGTCCATTCGTTTTCTTCGCCCGGCACCTTGCCGAAGGTCTGGTCGGCCCACGCGGCGCGGGCAGCGTCGATCTTCGCGCGCGTGCTCGACACGAAATTCCATTCGATGAAACGCTCGCCCGGCAGGTGCGCACCGCCGAGCAGCATCACGCGTGCGCCGCTTGCGCTGGCGAGCGCCACGGTCGCGCCGGGTTCGAGCACGGCCATCGTCGCGGGGGCGAGTGGCGTGCCGTCGATGGCGAGGTCGCCGTCGACCAGGTACACGCCGCGTTCCTCATGTTCGGCATCGAGCGCGAGCGTGCCGCCTGCCGCGAATTCCGCATACGCATAGAGCGTCGGCGAGAACACGGCGACCGGCGACGCGAGCCCGAACGCGGTACCCGCGATCACGCGCACGGTCGTGCCGTCACGCGTGAACGACGGCAGCGTGTCGGCCGGATGATGGACGAACGCGGGCGCGGTGTCTTCATGCTCGACCGGCAGCGCGACCCAGGTCTGGATCCCGTGCACCGGCTGCTCGCGCGGCCGGTCTTCGTCGGGCGAACGCTCCGAATGCACGATGCCGCGGCCGGCCGTCATCCAGTTCACGTCGCCCGGCACGATCTTCTGCCGGAAGCCGAGGCTGTCGTGATGCATCAGCGAGCCGTCGAACAGGTAGGTGACGGTCGCGAGGCCGATGTGCGGATGCGGCAGCACGTCGATGCCGCGGCCGGCCGGCAGCACGGCCGGCCCCATCTCGTCGAAGAAGATGAACGGGCCGACGAGGCGTGCGGCGCGCGCGGGCAGCACGCGGCGCACGACGAGGTTGCCGATGTCGCTTTCGCGCGGCGTGAGCAGGGTCTTGATCGAGGCGGACATGGTGGGGATTCTCGTGGTCGGTGCGGGGCGCGTCAGGCGATCGCCGTGTCGATGGTGATCGGATGCGAGAGGATCTTGTGCACCGGGCATGCGTTCGCGATCTGCAGCAGGCGTTCGCGCTGTTCGCCGGACAGGTCGCCGTCGAGCGTGATGCGGCGCACGATCGTGCTGCCTGCGCTGCCCGATTCGTGCGCGAGCTTCACGTGCACTTCGGCGAGCGGCCAGCCCTTGCGTTGCGCATACATCTTCAGCGTGATCGCGGTGCATGCGCCGAGGCTCGACAGCAGCAGCGCGACGGGCGTCGGCGCGGTGTCGCCGCCGCCGAGCGGCGTGGGCTCGTCGGCGCGCCACTGGTGGACGCCGTCGGTGAAGTGGACGAGGTAATCGACGGCGCCGATGCTTGCTTCGACGGACAGTTCGCTCATTGCGGTTCCATAAGGAGAAAAGGGGAGGCGGCGGCTTGGCCGGGCTTCAGGGTTCGAGCAGGCGCTGCAGGCGCAGCTCCTCGAAATCGAGTTCCGATTCGATCCGGTGCAGCACCGTGTCGTCGACCTTGCCGTCGCGATGCAGGTCGAGCAGCGCGCGGCGCGACACGCCGACGAGATCGAGTTCGACGCGCAGCATGCGTGCCCGCACGTTGGCCGGTTCGGTGCCATGACGATGCGCGCGTTCGTTGAAGGTCACGCGGTTCCGGTATTCGGCGAGCAGGCGGTCGAGCGAAGGGCGTTCGAGGCTCGACCCGCGCTGTTCGAGCGCGTCGAGTTCGGCGAGCGCCGCGCCGAACGTGTGCGCGCGCACGGCGTGTTCGGACATCGTGTGCCGCGCGGCCGGGCGCAGCTTCAGTACGCGGATCAGCGGCGCGAGCGTGCCGCCCTGCACGACGAGCGTCGCGATGATCAGCAGGAACGTGCTGAACAGGATCAGGTCGCGGCCGGGGAAGGTGGCCGGCAGTGCGATCGCGGCCGCGAGGCTCACGACACCGCGCATGCCCGACCAGCCGAGCACGACGGCTTCGCGCCACGACCACGGAGCGTGGCCCGCGCGCGGCGCGCGCAGGCGGCCCGGCAGCCACATCGCGACGAACACCCACACGAGGCGCGCGCCGATCGCGGCGGCGGTGGCGGGCAGCGCGACGCGCAGGCCGGCCATCAGCACGGCGCCTTCGTGGTTCACGCGTGCGAGGATCGCGTGCAGCGCGAGGCCGATCAGGATGAACACGAGCGCGTCGAGCACGAACACGATCGCTTCCCAGGTCGCCTTCGCCTTGATCCGCATGTCGGCGTCGAATACGCGATGCTGGCGCACGCCGAGCACGAGGCCGCAGGTCACCACCGACAGCACGCCCGAGCCGTCGACGGCTTCCGCGATCCCGTAGCTGCCCCACGCCATCGCGAAGGTCACGACGATGCCGAGCATCGGGTCGCGCAGGCGCGGCAGCACCCAGCACATCGCATGGCCGCACGCGAGGCCGACCGCGATGCCGATCAACGTCAGCGAGAAGAACAGGCCGGTGGCGCTGGCGGCCGTGATCGATACCGCCAGCGCGGCCGACACGGCCATCTGGTACAGCAGCAGACCCGACGCATCGTTGACGAGGCTCTCGCCTTCGAGCACCGCGACGAGCCGCGCGGGCAGCGGGTGGCGCTGCAGGATCGCCTTCGCGGCAACCGCGTCGGGCGGCGACACGATCGCGCCGAGCGTGAAGCAGGCGGCCCACGGCAGCGCCGGGTTCACGGCATGCACGGCGAGCGCGACCGCGACGGTGGTGAACACCACCGCGCCGAGCGCGAGCGACGCGATCGATGCGAGCTCCTGCCGGAATTCCTTCCACGCGGTGTAGAACCCGCTCGACATCAGCAGCGGCGGCAGCACGGCCACGAGCAGCAGCGCGGGGTCCATGTCGGGCACGCGCTTGCCGGCGACCGCGACCACGCAGCCGCCGAGCAGCAGCACGACGGCCGGCGGAATCGAGATGCGTTCGGCGAGCCACGTGAGCGCGCCCGCGCCGCAGATCAACAGCAGCAGGTAATGAAACAGTTCGACGTTGGTCATGAGCCTGGCGTCACGACGGCTTGCGGTCGTTGGCGGCGCCGCCCGGCAGCGTACCGAACATGTGCTGGCTGCATTGTGCGTCGCGCCATGCGGTATTGAGCCGGTGGCCGGACAGCATCCGGCGCGCGAGCGGGAGGATCTGTTCGCCGGCCAGCATGCCGAGCAGGCCGAGGAGCGCGATGATCGGCGGCGCCGGCGAATTCACGCCGAGCGCGCCGTAGATGACACCGGCGAGGATGCCGGCGAACAGCGACAGAAAATACGGTTTCATGATGAAAACCTCTCGTGATAGGCTGATCGGGCGCGAAGGCGGTGCCTTCAATGTGCTGGAAGCGTATCGGGTTTACGTGCGGAAAAAAAGGGCGGACAGCCCTCGGAGACCCCCTCTTTCGGAATTCGATCGATTCCATTTCTTGGATGTTCGAGCCGCGACTTTTCCGATTAAATGGCTGCAACCGGAACACGCCAACCCGGGGCAACGCACAGCCGGCTCCTCCGCCATCCCGGTCGAGGCAAGCCTTGAACGTTTCCAGACCAAAGGATGATTCGCGCCATGAGCAACGCCAAACTTGAAGTCCTCACTCCCCACAATAGCCAGATCATTTTCATCGACCAGCAGCCGCAGATGGCGTTCGGCGTGCAGTCGATCGATCGCCAGACGCTGAAGAACAACGTCGTCGGGCTCGCCAAGGCCGCGAAGGCATTCAACATCCCCACCACGATCACGACGGTCGAAAGCGACAGCTTCTCGGGTTACACCTATCCCGAACTGCTCGACGTGTTCCCGAACCAGAAGACGCTCGAACGCACGTCGATGAATTCGTGGGACGACCAGAAGGTGCGCGACGCGCTGGCCGCGAACGGCCGCAAGAAGGTGGTCGTGTCCGGCCTGTGGACGGAAGTCTGCAACACGACGTTCGCGCTCTGCGCGATGCTCGAAGGCGACTACGAGATCTATATGGTGGCCGACGCGTCGGGCGGCACGTCGAAGGACGCGCACGACTACGCGATGCAGCGGATGATCCAGGCCGGCGTCGTGCCGGTCACCTGGCAGCAGGTCGCGCTCGAATGGCAGCGCGACTGGGCGCGCCGCGACACCTACGACGCGGTGATGGCGATCGCGAAGGAACACTCGGGCGCGTACGGGATGGGCGTCGACTACGCATACACGATGGTCCACAAGGCCGCCCAGCGCACCGCGACGCCGCACGAGTCGATTCCGGCCGTGCCGGCGAAGTAACCGGCCGCATGCTGCCGCCCGGTCAGACGGGCGGCAGCGCCCACGGCGCGTGCGACAGGTGTTCGACGAGAAAATCGAGCAACGCCGTCACGCGCGCGGCGCGCAGCATGCCGGGCGGTGTGACGAGGTTGACGTTGATATCGGGAATTTTCCAGTCATGCATCACTTCCTCGAGCGCGCCGCTTTGCAACTCGTTCCACACCAGGAACGACGGCTGCAGTGCGAGGCCCTGGCCGGCGATCAGCGCGGGGCAGAGCACGTCGGCGTTGTTCGCGCGAATGCGCCCGCGCACCGGCACGCCGAATTCCTCGCCCGACGTCTTGTGGCGGAAGCGCCAGTATTCGGGCGTCGGGATGTTCGTGTAGGTCAGGCATACGTGCTGGTCGAGTTCGCTCGGATGAGTCGGCCGGCCGTGCCGGTCGAGATACGCGGGCGACGCGACGAGCGGCCGGCGCACCGCGCACAGGCGGCGCGCACGCAGCGACGAATCGTTCAGTTCGGCGATCCGGATCGCGACGTCGAAGCCGCCGGACACGATGTCGACGAAGTGATCGGTCAGCACGAGGTCGACGTCGACGCGCGGATAGCGCTCGAGAAACGCGGGCAACAGCGGCGCGAGATTGCACAGGCCGTAGGACATCGGCGCGTTCACGCGCACGAGGCCGTGCGGTTCGAGCGCATGCGCGGAGGCTTCGCCTTCGATCAGCTCGGCATCGGCGAGCAGCCGGATCGCGCGATCGCGCAGCAGCTCGCCGGTCGGCGTGAGCGACAGCTTGCGCGACGTGCGGTACAGCAGCATCGCGCCGAGGCGCTTTTCCAGGCGGGCGATCGCTTTCGACACGGTGGGTTGCGATACGCCGAGCAGGTCGGCGGCCTTGGCGAACGAACCGGTCTCGGCGACGCGCGCGAAGATGGCCCAGGCTTCGAGATCGGGAAGATGTTGCATGGCTGGAAGGCGTGGCGGGCAAGCGAAGCGGGTGGGGCGGCAGCGGATCGCGCCGCGTGCGCATGGCGCCCGTGCGGGCGGAAATGCGGGTCATTCTAATCCAGTCGTGAGGAGCGTATGGAATCGTATGTCGTTTCATTGGGTGCCGGCATGCTGGTCGGCGTCATGTACAGCGTGGTCAAGGTGCGCTCGCCCGCACCGCCGCTGATTGCCCTGGTCGGGCTGGCCGGCATGCTGGCCGGCGTCGCGGCCGTCGCACCGGTCCGTCACTGGCTCGGTTTCTGACTGGATCGAGGACACATTGATGAACGCACCTGCTACTCAACCGGATCTGATCCTTCACAACGGAAGGTTCACGACCCTCGACCGCGCGAACCCCGTCGCGACCGCCGTCGCAATCAAGGACGGCCGCTTCGTCGCCGTCGGCCACGACGCGGACGTGATGCCGCTCGCGGGCCGCGCGACGAAGGTCGTCGATCTCGAGGGCCGCGGCGCGCTGCCGGGCC
>Ga0209566_100357_pt1 | contig 38657 bp, 30 predicted proteins | sample Araplavi_mTSA_r2_2_FD_184287 | JGI IMG/M metagenome (GOLD analysis project Ga0209566, IMG submission 184287) | Arabidopsis root microbial communities from North Carolina, USA - plate scrape CL_Cvi_mTSA_r2 (SPAdes) (version 2) | ecosystem: Host-associated > Plants > Roots > Endosphere | place...
CTTCTCGGGCAAATAATACGGCGGCAGCTCGGCCTATGCCCGAACCGGAACCTGTAATCAAGGCCACTTTTCCCTGTAATCTCATGTTCAACAGCTCCTTAGGTTAGATAGGATGAACTGAAGTTCCTCCTCCTTTGAATCCGTTTACATGTTTATTATAAGACCATTCGGCCCGTTAGAACAAATAAAATAGCCCCATCCTGAGTAGACATTTCTTTTCATAAAAAAACCCTCAACCGACTAAGGCTATCGAGGGATAACGCCTCAGAATTCGTCTTGAGCGTCGCTAAGTTAATGTCTCTGCGACACAGGCTGCAGAGGCATCGGTGCTTGCGATTTGCAAAACAAATGCCCGAACAAAGAAGCGAGCAACTGCTGGAACAGCATGCACATAATGACAGGCATAGCGACAGGCGGCGGAAAATACGAAACAGCCAGCACAGCTCCAGCGCTGTTATTCCGCATGCCGCTATTGAACACCATGGTGACCATGACGGCCCGGTCCCATTTCAGCCAATTGGCGAGCAGCCAGCCCAGCACATAGCCCGCCGAGGCTATAAGAACAATGATGCAAGCTGTCAGCACGAGTTTACCGTCAATTTGGGTAAAATAGGGGGCAACCACAGCGCTGTTAATGGCGATGGTGATCGCCAGCGCGATTTTGGAGAATGGTGACAGTTTGCGCCCCACCGTCTCCTTCACCCTTCCCTGTGTCAACTGGTTGAGCAGCATGCCCAGCAAGGAGGGAAGGACGATCATGAAGATGAGGCCTTTCATCATGCCCAGCACATCCATTTGTACCTGAACACCAATGAGGGCTTCCATCGTTAAAGGGACGAGAAACGGCGACAGGAGCGTATCGATTAAGATCACCGACAAGGTTAGCGCAATATTGCCTTTGTAGATCGACGCCCACATAAAACTGACTACACCGGTAGGAATAACGACCATTAAGATGAAACCGGTCCGCAAATACACATCGTCATGAAACAAAGCAAGACCGATGAGCCAGGCAAGCGCCGGCATCAGCACGTGCAAAGCCGTCATCGTCACGAAGATCGGGAACGGGTGGGCTAACGCCTTTCTCAAATCTTTAAAGTTCATGTTCAAACTGCCGGCAAAGGTCATAAAACCGAAAATCCACGGAACTACATATGCGTATGATGTTAACCATCCTGTCAAAACAATGCCAATCATGACACTCGCCGGCGTAATCAGCGGCAGCCATTTCTCCAAGCTTTTATTTAATGTATGCAGCATGGTCTTCTCTCCCGTCCTCCGCCTTACTGCGATAGAAGCTTTACTTCACAATACGCCATCAGCAGCGGCGCTACGCCATGACCGTTATTAGTCACGATCGCTTCGCTCTCCGTGTAGTACTTGAAGCTCCCATCACGAATCCTGCCTGTATCCGGGTTCTTGCCAAGCCCTGCACTGCGGCAGATGCCGCCCAGAAGCACCTCCCCCTGTTCTTCGCGGAGATAGTGCCGGACGGTGCCCGCAAATGCAGCTTGACCGTACTCAGCATACTTTGCCGGCACGAGCCCCAGGCGCGCCCCCTTCAACATCGCATAAGCCAGCATCAATGTCCCGCTGGATTCCAAATAATTCCCAGGTTGCTCGCCCAGATCGACAACCTGGTACCACATCCCCCCGCTGTGCTGATAAGGCAGGATGCCGTCCACCGCTTCTTGCAGCAGCGCTTTCAGCGGTTCGCTGTCGGCAGGCTCATCTTCCAGAATCTCCAGCACATCAACCAGCGCCATCACGAACCAGCCTACCGCACGTCCCCATACATGCGGAGACATGCCCGTGGATTTGTCACACCAGAACATCTCCCGGCTCTCATCGTAAGCATGGTAGTATAAACGATTCTGCTCATTGAAAATAAACTTTCGAACATTCATAAACTGATGAATCGTATCGGAATAATCTTTATTGTCCGCAAATTCCTTGATGTAGCGCACAAGGAACGGTTGCCCCATATAGAGGCCGTCGAGCCAAACTTGAAACGGATAATTTTCTTTGTGCCAGAAATTCCCACTCTTTGTTCTTGGATAAGTGTTCAACTGCTCATAAATCAAATCCATCACTTGTTTATAGCGGGAATCCTTTTCTTTATGATAGAGGTCGAAGAGAACGGTGGCCGGTCTGATCTGATCGATGCTATAATAGCGGACATCAATTTCCGGGATGCGCCCCTTCTCATCATAGAGCCGGTCGATGAACTGTTTGACGAAGCGGTAGTATTTGTCATCGCCGGATTCGTGATAGCTGTCCAAATAAGCTTTGAGCAAGCAGCTCTCAATGTAATGCCACCTCAACGAAAACCATTTTCCTTCGCTTTCGATATACTGATCTCGCATTTGCTCCAACATTGGATTGTTCATCCGATACCCCTCCCCTTTGATGGTTGAATCAGATTTCACGATATTGGCCTGGCGTCATCCCGGTCAGCTTGCGAAACGTACGGATAAACCCGGTGGAATTGGCATAATTGAGACGCTCAGCAATTTCCGAAATTTTCATATCCGTCTCTTTCAGCCATTTTTTCGCCATGTTCACCCGATAGGTCGTCAAGTACTCGATGAAAGTAACGCCAGTCTCTTTCTTGAATACACGGCTTACATAAACAGGGTGATATTTCAGTTGGGTCGCGCAAGCTTCGAGCGTGAGATCCTGCTCGTATCCCTCATGAATCATGTCGATCAACTGGTGTGTGAGATTGATGTACTGTGAATCTGCCCGCCCTTTGAAGAAAGCAAGCGCCGGCGGCAGCAAGTCCGACTTGAACCACGTGGTGATCTCCTGCACGGTGTTCAGCTTCATGAAGGAATGAAGCATGGAATTCGTGCCGATCAAGCTTTCCAGCGTACCTCCCTGCTTCTGGACGAGCCCGTGTATCCGCGTAATCAGCTCTACCATGACAAGCTGAAAATCGTTAAAGCGAATGTTCTTCTCCATAATTGATGCCACGAATTGGTCGTATTGGTCGAACGTCGACGTGGCGTCTCCGGTCTTTAACGCGTTAACCAAATAATCGGCCAACTGGTTCCAGGACACTGCCAAATGCATGCTGTTCTCAGGCACAGACTCGATATCCTCGTAATGGATAATCATATCGCTCCCTAGGCGGATTCTCCGCTTAAGCGCTTCCAAAGCTTCGGCGTGCGCGTTCATGGCATCCGTATAACGGGTAAATACCCGACTGATGCCCATACTGACTTCCAGCTGAAGCAGCTCATGCACCTTGGATTTGATTTCTTCCGCAGCCTGATGAAAACTCTTCTGCAGCTCCCGGGGATCGTCCGTATCGCCGGTAAGCAGTGACACCTGGGACTGGTCCAGCAGCAGGGAGCCTAGCAAGCGGTGAGCGGGCAGCAGCTCGCTGACGATATTATGAATCGCGAAGAGCAGCAGCTCCTTATCGCTCTCCATATAGCGCGTATCGTGCAAGGAATCGATTTGCAGGGCAATCACGCCCATAGCCTTCCCTTTTTCGGCGAAGCCGTACGTATCGCACTTGAAGGCGAACTCGCTTTCCGTCACCTGGCCCATGAACAGCTTCAACAAAAAGAACTCTTTCATCTGTCCCTTCTGACCTTGAAGCTGCTGCTGGAACTGCTTGCGTGTATGGAATAATGCATGGAACCGGTCTTCGATATAAGCAAACTCATCCTTCCTGCGCGTCTCTGCAGCTTCACCACCGAATTGCTCCATAATCCGAAACAACCGGCGGATCGGCGAGTACAATCGTCGGCTTCCGTAGAATGCGGCGCCGGCAATGATGACAAAGACGGCCAGACAGACGTTTACCGTAAAAAAAGCGATCTTCTTCGATTCCATCGTCACTTGATCGATAGAGACGACAGAAGCATAAATCCAGTTATAGGAAGATGCTCGATAATTGACAGCCGTCGCTTTACCTTCGTAATACCCGCTCGCACCGCTTACGGTTTTCAGAGCCGCCATGAGCGAATCCGGGATGCCTGCTGCGCCTGTATTGCTCAAGAACGGCATGTGATCGCGGTTCAGAACGTAGATATCGCCGAGCTGCTTCGTTTGCGACAGCCCTTTCTCCAATTCCTTCTTCGACATCTCGATGATGAGCAGCGCTTTGGGCGTTGTCGAAGGGGCGATCATCGGCAGTTTCACCACCATCCGAATCCCTTGTTCATCGGCCAGCCAGAACAAATTGAGCGGATTCCGGGCATACGCCTGCAAGCGCTCAGGCTCCGCGTACCCTTCCATTCCGGTAAAGCCTAGATTGCTGATCATCCAGTCCTTCTCCAAGTTCACGAGCTGGGTGTCGGACACGCCCGATAAGGATTGCAAATTATATAAACCTTTGGCAAGGCTGGTTATCGTTTGGAAATCGTCATGGGTCAATGCATTGTAGAGGTTGTCCGTGACAAATGGCGAATTTAAATATTGCACGGCCCCCATTTCTACATTTTTCAATACCTGTTCAATTCTCATCTGGTTCTGCAGCAAAATCTGGTCGTTGCTTTCTCTCACTTTCTTCTCAATATCCTGAGAGGAAATCTGATAAGAAATCATGCCGATCGTGATCACTGGTATGGCTACCAGCAGCATGGCGAAGAGGATCATGCGGTATAAATATGTGCGCATCTTCGTTCTCCTCACTTCGGTTAACTTTCGCTTCAATGACCCTATTATATATCAAAACCAGTCGCCCGGCTGGTAAAGTTCGGGCGACTGATCATTTTTTTACTTTTTCGTTTGTGCAGTGCGGTCCTGAAGCTGATGCACGGAGACGTTCCCCCAGCTCAAATCGTCCACCCGATACAGATTGATCTGCTCCCAATCGAGCTCCATGCCTAAGCCCGGCAAGTCGCGTCCGGGAACTATCAAATAGCCGTCCTCGTACTGAACCGGATGCTTGACGATGTCGCCGACATACAGCTTCGGCCCCGTTGGATCAGATGTGTAGTTCAAATTCGCCAGCGAGCTGCCCAAGTGCGCCATCGCAGCCGTCCCTACGGACAGCTCCTGGGTCGTACCGATCAAGCACGACTTACCGGCGACTTCCGCTGCTGCGGCTGCTTTCCGGGCGGAGGTGAGCCCGCCAATGAAAATCGGAGAGATATTAAAGATGTCGACCGAATCATGCTTGATCATCTCCGACTGCTGGCGAAAGCTCCACACATGCTCGCTCACTGGATATTCCGTGTTCATCCGGAAATGATGCAGCCCTGCGAAATCGTTCTGGACAGCCGGGCTTTCCACCAATTGGAATTCGTATTGCGACAGCCGCTTCGTCGCTTTCAGCGCCCCTTTCCAGTCCAGCAAATGGCTGAAATCCAGCGATTTTATGGTAACTTTGGAACCGAACTCGTTCTTAACGCCGTCCAGAAACGCTTCGTCTGCATCCAGATTTTTACCAACATAAAGCCGGAATGTATCAAAGCCTTGGCGCAGCCGCTCTCGGACAATCGCCAAATTCTCCTGAACTTCATCCATAAACCGATGTCGGAAGATCGGGTAACACACTTTGATCCGCTCCTGGATTCTTCCGCCGATGAAGTCAGCGACAGAGATCCCCAGCGACTTAGCACAAAGATCATGCAAGGCCGCATCAATCCCGTTGCGGATAAAATTGCCCTTCTCATAATAGAACATCGTTTCCGGGAAGTTGGCGAGCAGTTCCATATTGATTCGTGAGATGTCAAACGGGTTCTGGCCCAGCAACATCGACTTCAGCACGACCGCCATGTCATGGATGTCCAGCGAATAATGCGGCAGATGGGAGAAGTCCGACATTTCTCCGATGCCGGTTAGGCCAATGTCCGAGTCAATTTCCACAATGACGTGCTTACAGACAAACCCTGTATTTCGAGGCATTGCGATGACCGTCAAGCGAAGATCTGAAATTTTCATCCTTACAGCAGCCCCCATGTTCGTAATATTGTGGATACTTCCTCCTGATCCGGTGCGTCCAATGGATCGACGGGTTCGCGTGTGACGCCTGCGCGCAGCCCGATTAGCTCCATCGCTTCCTTCACAACGACCACGTTGTTGCCGGCGTTATACTTCGCGCGCAAATTCTCGAACGGCAGCACGTTCTCCCACAGCTTCCATACGGTCGGCCAGGCTTGATCGCGCAAGGCTTGCAGCATCCGTATGGACAAGTCCGGATGCACGTTCACGAGGCCGGATGTAAATCCTTTGGCGCCGGCGTTGAAGAAGAACGGCGCCCACTTCTCCGCCGTACCGCAGATCCAGGCGATGTTGTGTCCGGTGCCGATCCGGCGTACGGTATGGGTAAACCGCGGAAGATCGTTGATGGCGTATTTCACGCCCACACATTTGTCCAGCGGTGCCAGCGCGAGCAAGATATCGTCGGACACTTGCGCGTCTTTGAGATAAAGGATGGACGGGATGTCCAGCCCTTCGATCACGTTCCGGTAATAGGTAACCGCACCGGACGTCGTGATATAAGGATGGATGGGCTGGTGGATCATCACGCAATCCGCCCCAACCTGCTGCGCATGGCGGCCGAGCTCGATCGCGGTGGCAACGGAATAACCGATCCCTGCCATGACAATGGCCCGTTGATTGACGATGGCCACGACCCGCTCCGTCACTTGCTTGGCCTCTTCGAGCGTCAGCGCATAGAATTCGCCGGTATTGCCGCAAGGCACAATCACCTCAGCCCCGTGCGCCAGCAAAAATTCAATGTTCGCTTCCAAGCCTCCCCAGTCAATGCGGCGCGTCTGTTCATCAAAAGGCGTAATATTAATCGCCGATATCGTTTCCAGTTTTTTACTGAATGCTGCGTAATTCATAGGCTTATCATCCCTTCGTTCGCGCTTCGTGCGAATGGATTACGGCGTAATCACAACCGTTTTGACCTGTGTAAAAAACTCGATGGCTGCTCTCCCCTGTTCACGGGAATAAGAGCTGGACAACTTCATGCCGCCAAAAGGGGCCTGCGGCTCCACGCCGGCGGTTTCCCCGTTGACCTTGATCAAACCGGCCTCGATGCGATTTACAAAATGATGGATATGCTTGTGACTGTGCGTAAAAATGGCGGCTGCCAACCCGTATCGAACGCCGTTCGCCAATTGAATCGCATGATCGAGATCATCGGCCTCGTGGATGACGAGGACTGGACCGAATATCTCCTCCTGCGCGAGCGTCGACTGCGGGTCGACACGGTCCAGTATCGTCGGCTCGATGTAGTAGCCCTTGGCGAATTCGCCTTCCATCTTCGCTTGCCCGCCGGCCACAATTTCGGCGCCTTCGCGAACTCCGCTTTGGATGAAGTCAAGTATCGACGCATATTGCCTTTGGGAAACGACCGGTCCCAAATAACAGCCGCTGTCCCGTGGATCGGACAGTTGAATACGCTTGGCCCGCTCGACGAGCAGGGAGGTCAATTGCGCCTTCACCGGCTTCTCGATGATGACCCGGCTGGTCGCCGTACACTTCTGGCCTGCGGACCGCATGGCTGCACTGATGATGGTATCCGCTGCCCGCTCCAGATCGGCATCTGCCAGCACAATCGTCGCGTTCTTGCCGCCCATCTCCAGCTGGTATTTCGCGTGGCGGGCCGTAGCGGCTTGGGCGACCTGCTGGCCGACAGCATCCGAGCCAGTGAAGGAGATCCCCGTCACATCGAGGTGATCAAGTATACGCTGGCCGACAACGGCGCCTGAACCGCTCACCAGCTGAACGACACCTGGCGGCAAGCCGCTTGCTTCCAGCAGCTGCATGAGCCGTGCAGCTGCTATAGTGGCATGCTCGGCCGGCTTCCACACCACCGTGTTGCCGAAGATAAGTGCCGGGGCGAGCTTCCAGACAGGGATGGCAACAGGGAAATTCCACGGCGTGATCAGGCCGACGACGCCAAGCGGCACCCGCGTCGTGTACAGGTGGGAGATCCCGTCCGTGGCAGGCAGGACGTCGCCGATGCTGCGCAGCCCTTCACCGGCATAATAGCGCAACAGCACGACAGCCCGGTTGACTTCACCGCGCGCCTCGCCGAGCGGTTTGCCCATCTCCGCCGTCAGCAGCTGGGCCAACTCTTCCTGATGATCCTCCAGCATCTGTGCCGCTTTAAACAAATAGTTCGCCCGCTGCATGCCGGACAATGCGGACCAGCTCGGGAGCGCCTGCTTCGCGCTCTGTACCGCCAAATCCACGTCAGCCGTGCTCAGCTGCGTGCTGCTTCCGACCAGCAGCTCGGTATTCAGCGGGCTGTAATGCGCCTTAACCGGGCGGCTGCCGGGTTCTAACCAGCAGCCATTGATATAGGCGGTGCTTTCAATTACGTTTACATAGGTTTGCATACGTGTCCCTCCATATCTATGCGCCGATGCGCGACAACCCTACTTCTTCGTTTTGGCATATTCCGCCGTATATTCGTCGATGACCTTCTGTCCGCCCGCTTTCAGCCACTTATCCAGTTCGGCCTGCCAGCCGGCATCATCGATTTTCCCCATGATGTACTTGGTTTGTGCGTCGCGAATCATGTTATCCAGTTCTACACCTTTTTCGGTATACGTCTGCGAATTGAACGTCAGCGCTACGTTAGGAACGACGCTTTGCAGGTTCTCTGCTGCAATTTTTGAACCTTTCGCCTGCAGCTCATTCTGCTTCAATGGAATGCCTTTGCCCGTTGTCTCAAAAGACGGCAGGCTGTCGCGATACGGCTTCACTTCCAGGTTGAACAGGGTCAAATCTTTAAATTGGGCTTTGCCATCCGCCGTCTTCGTGAAGTGCTTGCCTTCAACCCCTCTCGTCAACAATGTCGACATGTCAGCATCCAGCAGCTTATCGAAAAAGCCCAGCAGCCGCTTCAGCTCCGCTTCCGTCTTCACGCTTGATTTCGGGAACAGGTAGAAGCCGTTGTTCCCCGTTTCAGCGGGAATTTTCAGGCCAGAGGGCCCTGTGAATGGCACGACATCGACGACAGCATTCGGCGTTGACTTAGATACGTTATCGAACGAAGTAGCGGATGCTGTGACCACGGTGTTCACGCGAATGCCGACCTTGCCCGCATTCCATTTATTGTCAGAATCTGCTGTCTGCACGATCGAGAAGTCTTGATTTATTAATTTTTCCTGGAACATACGCCGGAGCAGCTTCATCGTGTCCATGTACGGTTGGGTCATAAATTCGGCAACGATTTTTCCATTTTCAACGCCCCATTTGTTCGGCGCTCCATTCGGTACTGACAGGCGCGTCATAAAGCTGTTGCTCTGCACAGGATCGTTATAGTTTTTATCCAAGAAGAAACCGTACGTATCGGCTTGACTGTTCTTATCGGGATCTTTCTCGGCCACAGCTTTGGCCACATTGTACCAATCGTCGAGCGTTACCGGCGGTTTAAGTCCGAGCGCATCGAACCAGTCTTTACGATACACGATACCGGCACGCCCAATATCCCTGTATAACGGCAACCCGTACAGCTTGCCATCGACTTTAATGTTGTCGTAATACATCGGACTGAGCTCCGATAAATTTTTGTACTCTTTTAACAGCGGGCCAATTTCCCAAAATAAACCAGACTGAATGGCGTTCAGGGTCGACGCGTTCGCCTTCACTTTAAAAGCTTTCGGCATTTCGCTCGAAGCGATCATAATGTTCTTCTTGTCTTCAAAAGCTGCATCAGGAATCCACTGAATATCGATTTTGGCATTCGTATACTTCTCCATAGCTTGCTCAATATCGCTGCCTTTCTTCGGCGCTTCCCCGACTTGCGGCGTAGCGATCGTCACTTCTAACGGCGTGTTGTTGCCCGCCCCTGCCGACTCCTCTTTGGCTGGAGCGCCACTACCGGTGCATCCGGCAAGTGTCCCCGCTGTGAACGCAATCGTGCAAAATAAAGCTGCAGATCGTTTTCTATTCATTTTTACCCCTCCAGTAATCAGATCATGTTGGTGCATCTTTATAGAATGAAATTGATCGGTTATCCCTTGACGGAGCCTAACAAAACACCTTTAGCAAAATGCTTTTGCAGGAACGGATAGACCAGGACGATAGGGACAGTCGCGACTACAATGGACGCCATGCGGATCGTTTGCGGCAAATAATCGGCCGGATCGGACTGCGAAGTCGAATCCCCGATTCTATCCTGGGACAGCAGCACAATTTGCCTGAGCACAACCTGTACCGGCCATTTGTCGGAATCGTTGATGTAAATGACCGCATTGAAAAAGGTGTTCCAATGGCCTACAGCGTAGAACAGCCCGAACGTCGCCATCGCCGGCATGGACAGCGGCAGCACGATCCTGAACAAAATACCGATATCGTTGCAGCCATCCATTCGCGCAGCGTCTTCCAAACCGTCAGGAACTTGCTGAAAGAAGTTTTTCAGCACGACCAGGTTAAAGGCGCTGATCGCTGTAGGGATCATAAGTGACCAATAGGTATTGATGAGGCCCAACGATTTGACGACAAAGTAGGTCGGGATCATGCCGCCACTGAACAGCATCGTAATGAGAATCATCAGCATGAGTGTCCTTCGGCCCCGCAATGTAGGGCGAGCCAAAGGATAGGCTGTGATCGAAGTTAGCATGAGATTGATCATCGTTCCTAAAGCGGTTACATAAATCGATACGCCAATGCTTTTCACCATTGTACCTGTTGAGAAAATGTATTTATAGGCGCTCAGCGTAAATTCGGTTGGCACCAATAGCAGTCCTCCTTTGACCACCTCTGAAGGTGAGGCAAACGAGACGGAGACAATGTAGATAAAAGGAATGATTGTGATCAATGAAATAAGGGTTAATAGCGCATAGTTCACCCCATCGAACATTTTATTGCTGAACGTCTTGTCATTCATCGGCATTCTTCACAGCCTCCTCTCTTAAGTTTTCACTAGTAAACGCCCTCTTCGCCGAATTTCTTCGCCAGCCTGTTCGCTCCGAGCACCAGCACGAGTCCGACTAGCGATTTGAATAAGCCGACTGCGGCGCTGTAGCTATATTGGGCTTGGGTCAACCCTTTCATATACACGTACGTATCGAACACTTCACCTACTTCCCGGTTCATGGAATTGAGCATCAGGAAGATGTGTTCGAAGCCGGTATCGAGGAAGCTGCCCAGCCGCAGAATGAACAGGATCACGATCGTGCTGCGGATCGCCGGCAATGTGATATGCCATAGCTGCCGCCAACGCCCGGCTCCATCTATGCGTGCAGCCTCATACAATTGCAAATCGACGCCGGATAAAGCGGCTAAGAAAATAATCGTTCCCCAGCCGGCCTCTTTCCAGATGGATTGGCCGATGATCATCGGTCTGAACCATTCTTCGCTGAGCATGAACGGAATCTTCTCCGCCCCGAAGCGCACGAGCAATTCGTTCACGACACCGCCTTCTGTGGTGAAGAGCACATAGAAGATCCCGACCGCAACGACCCACGATATGAAGTGAGGTAAATACAGCAGCGTCTGGACAACTTTCTTAAACAGCGCCTGGCGCGCTTCGTTGATCATGAGAGCTAGAAGAATTGGAAGCGGAAAGAAGAACACCAAATTATAAACGGCTAGCAATAACGTATTTCGGAACAAGGTCCAGAATTGGGGCTCTGTGAAAAACCGCTCAAAATGTTTGAAGCCGACCCAGGGGCTGTTCATAAATCCGGTAAATGGCTTGTAGTCCTGAAACGCCATCACCAAGCCAAACATGGGCACATATTTGAAGATGACAAAATATAAAATTCCAGGAATTAATAGAAGATACATCCACCGATCTCGGATAAGATCTCGCAACAACTGTGATCGTTTGAACGAGCTCACCCGGGCTCCTTGCATCTGCGCTTCCAATGGTTGCTGCATTCGGCATCCTCCTGACTGATTGGGATTGGCTACTTAGTCGTATCATAAGTGACCGTTCGCGTTTCCGGCTACCGTACTCATTTAACTTCTTGCACGCACAGTGTGAAAACCCTTACACCATGAGGGTTTTCAGCGTTGGGTGAGCGTAAGTTATCATTTTTTGCAGCTATCGTCATGGTTTAACTTCTTCTTGCGGAAGCCCAAATAGAGCAGGCTGCAATCGCCTGCTCATGCTTGAAATCCATATATCTATCATCATATAATGACCAAAAATAGGAGGTGGTTCATCTGGCGGCGAAATTATCCATGTCTCAGCAATTAGCACTTGCGCATATCACGGAGTATGCACAAAAGAACAAGCACGAGTCGGACTCCACCATTGCGGAAATTGTTCGGATGTGTAACCTAGATAAGTCGACCTTGGATCGTGCTGTGACGAAGTTGAAAACGCATGCAAGAGTCGCCTTGCATTTTCATCCGGACCGGCCGGATCCGACGATGACAAGCGTAGCTGAAAACCTGCTTGCACAAGGCGTCTATAAGAGCCAGTTTGAGACGTTTCTGTCCAACGGCAGTGTATCAGCCTATCCGGGCGGGCAGCGCGATGTGTGGGAGCGGCAAATGTTTAACGGAGCCTACCAAATCAATGGCGCCACCCCTAATGAGCGCCCCAAGTATGGCGCCTTAGATATCATGGGTCATCCGGATGGGCCTGCGCCCCGGTTCGGGTCGTGCTATTTCCTTTTATCTCCGAATGTTTCGAGGCGGTGCACCTTTACGTATTCGGATTCGCATCAAAACCCCAAAGAAAAAGGTACGTATGAACAATTTGATCTTATCTTAGCTGCGCTTATGAGCGATGTGTTCTTTCGTGATTATGCCATTGGTGAAAAAAATGTAACGGTGCCGAAGCTCATCGACCGGATGCTCGTTCAGCTGGAACAACCATTCCAATCCCCTGTCAGCAAAGAGCCCAGCCGCAACCTGAATCACTACATCGAGGCCCAAGTACATGGCGACGTTTCGCTAAAAGAGGATGTCGATATCCTTGTCGCCGATCCATCCTTCAAGGGTACGCATATCGGAAGCATACTCGAACAAATATGCCAGAAATTTGCCATCGAGCTCTATTGGCACATGGGCTATGCCCTTGCAGCCGAAGCTGTGCCTATGGATTTTCGTGGCCCGTCGATGCCATCACTGGCCCTAAGAATGGCGCAGCACGGACGCATTGATGCAAGCGTGATCGGCTCGGCAGCGATGGACTTGAAGCGAAAGCCGGACGATTGGCGTGACAGAGGAACGGATCCGGAAGTTCTCCAGGAACTAAAATATATGTGGCATGTTCTGGTGAGGTATGGGAGACCGCTGTGATGAGTAGCCGCAGGATCGGCGGCGTTCACCTTCTCAGCAGCCCCGAAGCTGCGGTAAAAGTGTGGCCGTGTCGAACCAGCCCCAATGCTCCGTGAGGCTTACCGCTCGTTCTTTCGAGCATGAAGAAGCGGCTGGAGACCGGTGAAGCGCTCGCTGGCACATAACATGAAAACCACGCCGTCATGGCGTGGTTTTCGCACTATTTTATATAGATACCGCTAACCAAATCATCCGCTATCGCCTCTGTAGGAATAATAAACTCAATCACGCCCATATACCCCGGGGCAACCTCATATTTGTTAAATGAGAGGACCAGCTTGCCGTCCGCATTGATATAAAAGTTTTGATCCGGTGCAATCGTTTTAAACCCATCAATCACTTGAGCAGCAGCGCCTTCGACCCAATATACTTTTTTATCGTCGGCTTTCATCTGCGCTTTCATTTGCTCCTTAATATTGTCACTGATCAGGCTCATATAACGATCGTCTTTGAATAAGCTCGGCAAGGTGATTAACACTTCATTTTTCTTATCGATGGTGTCATATTTGAATGTGGTCGAAGACGATCCCGCTGTATTGACGACATAACGGCCGATCGCAAGAATTTGCTCGTTATCCGTCTTCACCGTGTATCCGCTGTTTACCCCTAAGTGGCCGCCGCCGTTTTGCTTTAACTTTTCCACTTCCGCAGTGAATTGGTCATACAGCTTCTTGTTTTCTTCCACATATTTGTTGTTCAGCGCCGTCTCCAAGGACTGATTTGTCATATTTGTAACCGCAGGTACCTGGAAGGTTGCTTTCGCGTTGCCCTCATCGACCACAACCTCTTTAAACGTCAGCACTTTGACGATCGAACCGACAACCGGCACCTCCGACAACGCTTTGGCCAAAGCGGGACTGCTGTTAACTCCGGTCGTTGTACAGACGACGATGGCAGCTGCGATGCCGATTACCCATTTCAGGTACGCCGTTTTTTTCTTCCTTTGCTTGATCGCTTGTTTCACAATGAAATCCAATTCCTTCGGGATCGGAATGCTTTCATATTGTTCTTTCAACGGTTTGAGCTGCTCTTGCATCTTATTTGACCTCCCGCAGAGCGTCATCACTCATCGTGATGCGCAGTTTGTTCAGCGCTGTGTACAGGCGCGTCTTGATCGTGTTCACATTCTCGTTCAAAACCTCAGCCATTTCTTCGATTTTCATATCTTCAAAATATCTAAGCACGATAACGCTCCGGTAAGCGGTCGGCAATTCGTCCATCGCCTTTTTCAAATCCAAATTGGCATACTGGTCTTCAGAGACGGGGCCATGCACTTCAAGCGTTTGGTCGTCCACGATCTGGATGCGCTTATGTTTTCTCAGGAAGTCGAGCGAGGTGTTGACCACAATTTTATAAAACCAGCTCTTCATCGAACTTTCGGCTTTCAGGCTGCCGGCTGATGAGAACGCCTTATGAATGGCTTCCTGCACCACGTCAAGCGCATCATCGGCATTTTTCACGTAGCTGTAAGCCAGCCGGTACACATTTTCTTTGTGTTCAGTTATACACTCAATCAGCAATTTCTCCATTTTATTATTCATGCCAAAATCTCCTTTTGATACGCGCGTATCAATCACTTGCCTTACACTTGTAGGACGCAGAGATGTCTTAAAAAGTTTGTGCGGGATGAGATTTTTTTGAGAAGAAGGTACACCCTGCCGTGTGAGAATAAAAAAGAACCCCACACTGTAGCTTGCACGACAATGCGGGGTTCTATCTATTTTTACTCTCCTAGCACATAAGGGATCGTCAGCGGACCAAGCGGCAAAACCGCAACGCGCATCTCCTCGCCGTAACGTTCTTTCAACTGCACGATCAGCGCGTCGATGTCCGGTGCTGGCGTGAACATCGCCTTACGCACGTCCTCGTCCGGCAGCGAGGAATGCACGCACACATCCGCCCAAACCTGCACGACCGCCTGCTTCTGCACCTGCCACTGATCGAACATTTGGAACGAACCGCTGTTGATCAGCTCCAAAATCTCCTGCGGCGTCTTGCGAAGCTGCAAAATCTCGGCATAGTTGCCATGAGTCGGCAGACCGTCCGAGCATTCCGCAGCGCAGATGATGGTGCCGCCCTGCTTGACGATTTTATGGGCAGCACTCATACCTTTGACGGCTTGGTACAAATTCTGATCGAGCGGATAGCCGGAGTTCGAGGTGAGCACCACGTCGTATCGCGCATCGACCGCCACCATCGCATGCTCCTTCACAAAAGCGCAGCCGGCTGCGTGCGCCTCGAACAACTCGCCGGCGAACACTGCCGTGATTGCTTTGTCCTTATTCAGCGTCACGTTCAGCATAAACTCCGGCTTGCACATCCGGTTGACTTCCGAGGCCATCTGCTGCAGCGGGTTCCCGGACATGTTGCCCCATGTGGCAAGCGGGTCGCCGATCATCCGGGCGTTATGAAAGGTCAGGATCGTTTCAATGCCGGCAATCCCCGGCATAATACCCTTCGGGCCTCCGGAGAAACCGGCGAAAAAGTGCGGCTCAATAAACCCGGTCACAATCCGAAAATCCGCTTCCACATAATCTTTGTTCAAGTATACATCGCAGCCGAAGCTGCTTCTTCCGACACGAACGAGTTCTTCCTTTTCCTGGCAATGATGGTTGATGACCCGCACACGCCGGACGACATCCGCCCCCAGCATTTGCTCCAGCTCTTCAGGTGTTTGGTCACGGTGCGTGCCGGTTCCGTTAATAATGACGAACTGTTCATCCGGCACATGGGCCAGCTCTTCCAGCAGCCAAGGCACCAGCTTATGGTTCGGCGTCGGCCTTGTAATATCGCTGATCACGATGGCTACCCGATCCGACGGCTTCACCATCTCGCGCAGCGGGCGGACATCCCCGATTGGCTGCCTCATTGCTTCCACGACAGCCGCCTTCTCATCATCGAACCCATCCATATGCTGCGGCTCAATCATCGTCGCTGAATCCGGTACTTCCACCGCAAGCTGTCCTCGGCCATATTGCAATAAAGTTTTCACTCGCATCACCCCTTAAGAGATGTACAATTTGAAAAGCGCCTGCGTCCCGCAGTCCTGATCCCCTTGCTGAACGAGCTGCTCATAGAGCGACTTGGCCAGCTTCACACCGTGCATGTCCAGTCCCATCGCTTCGGCAGATTGCAGTGCAATATTCAGATCCTTAATAAAATGCTTTACATAAAAGCCCGGCTCAAAATTACCCGCCAGCATCCGCGGCCCCAGATTGCTCAGCGACCAGCTGCCTGCCGCACCGGTTTCAATACTTTTCAGCACGGTTTGCGGATCCAGTCCGGCCTTCTTGGCATAGCTCAGCGCTTCGCTTACCCCCATCATATTCGAGGCGATAGCGATCTGGTTGCTCATCTTCGTGTATTGGCCGGCGCCTGCCGCCCCTTGGTAGACGATGTTGGTGCCCATCGCTTCAAAAATCGGCTTCACCGCCTCAAACGCAGCCTGATCGCCTCCGACCATGATGGATAAGCGGGCTTCCCGCGCCCCCACATCCCCGCCGGACACCGGGGCGTCCAACGAGAAGCAGCCTTTGGCTGAGGATGCCTGTTGGATCGATTGCGCGAGTGAAGGACTCGACGTCGTCATATCGATCAAGTACGTGCCTGGCTTGGCATTCGCGACGATGCCATTGTCGCCGAGGTACAGCTCCTCGACATCATGCGGATACCCGACGATCGAAATGACGACCTGAACCGCCTGTGCCAGCTCAGCGGGACGATCGTGCCAGATGGCGCCTTCCGCAATCAATTCATCCGCCTTCGACTTCGTCCGGCTGTATACGTGCAGCTCGTGTCCAGCCTTCATCAGATTTCGTACCATACTTTTCCCCATCACACCCGTGCCGATAAAGCCGATGCTCACTTGCTTGCCTAAACTCATATCCTAGTCCTCCTTAGGTATGTATAAATACTATGACTATCCATTCTTTTAATTCTACCACTACTAGTCCAAGAAGCAAAAGGAAGCAGCTGTCTCGCCGGCGAACTGCTCTTTATTGCGCTCCGCGCGCCCTACCCTTCAGCCAATCTCCCGTTTCTGAGAGGCTCCCTGCTGCTCCATACACACCGCACGCAGTCCGATTTTGCCTCATTTCACACGCTACTCCCACTGCCACCACTACTCCAATCCGATTTTACCCAACTACAGACGCCACTCCCACCGCCGACACCGCTCCAGTCCGATTTTACCCAACTACAGACGCCAAAAAGCAGCCTAACGAGCAATTTCCCCGCTGTAAGCAGGAAAATCCGGACTAGAGATACACTTACCTCCCACCGCCGCTCTGTAGTTCGACAAATCCGGACTTCGGCACCCCGCAGCCGCGGCACGCACATGAAAAAGCCCTGCAGCGTCCCTAATGTCGCTACAAGGCTAATTTTGCACTATCATTGGCCCTAGGCAGACCTTGACCTGCCACTCGCCACCCTCACTTCTCCTTCAACAAAATCATCACTCCATAAGGAGGGAGCTGCACCTTCTGATTCAACATATTTCCACTTAATATTTCCTTCGTCTCCTGATTAAGCTGAATCTCCGCCGCCACACTTCCATAATTTAACAAAAATACATATTCCGCACCACCCGACGCACGGATGCCCACTTCAACTTGTGGCGGCAGCGCCAGCCAATGTTCAACAGGCGACTGTAAACCTAGCCTGCGAACAAGCTCCCCAACGACCGGTTCACTAAAAGCCGCCCCATAGTACCACACTTCCCCTAAACCAACCTTGCGCTTTGTCAATGCAGGCTTGCCTTCATAATAGTCGGAAGCATAGGCGGCAACCGTTTCTACACCCGGATCTTCCACCTGTAAAATTTCGTTAAACCCCTCCGCCCGCCATACCGGTTCCTGAACCGAATCCGGGGTAGTGGTGGCCATTGCAGCTGCTGTGGTAGTGGCCGAAACCGCCACCGCTACCCCCACCGAAGCCGACGTCAAACCCGCCACCGGCGCAGACGTCGACTCCGCATCCGTCCACCGCAGACGCGCCGCCTGCACAGTCCCTTTAATCAGGGTAAAGTCTTCGACCGTTACCCCGCATAAGCTGGCCACAGGCCCCGGCATCGGCGCCATCAAGCAGTGGCCCTGCTTATTTTTGTAGCCCGTGCGTGCGCCAAAAATAACCGTCCCCCCCTGCTCGGCAAACTTAGCCAACAGTTCCGCAGTATCCGCTGTCATAATCGCAGCGTGCGGATATATTAACATCCGGTAACGAAGTAAATCCGCTACCGTCGTATGGCTCCGCATATAGAGCACATCCACAGGAATGTGCTGCGCCTGCAGCTGCTTAAACCATGCCCGCTCACTGACCCCCGATAAAGGTCCGTGCCACCTGTCCAGCTCGCCGTCCCACAAGTTATCGTAATCGCGCACGAGGGCGACATCCGCCTGGAACTTCGTTCCAGCCAGCGCCTCGCCGACAACAGCTAGCTCCCTGCCGACTTGCCCCGCTTCTTGGATGCGGCGATTCGCCCTATTATGGTAATCATTAAGTCCATGCCAATAGATTTCCGTTCCTACCGTGGCCGTGCGCCAACGAAAATAAAGCAGCATATCCGCACCGTGCAGAATCGACTGGTACGTCCACAAGCGCATCTGCCCCGGACGCGGGGACGCCATCTCGATGCGGTTGACCCAACCGCCCGGACCTGACTGCTGTTCCATCACACAGAAATTTGCTGAGATCGACCGGGATCCGCTCAGGTGCAGGCTCCACGCCCGATCCAGCAGCGGGTTCTCCTCACTGCCCGGAAAAATCGTGGAGAATTGCGGATAAGAATCATAAGAGAAAAAGTCCAGCAATTGATCGGTCATTTCATGGCTGTCCAGATGCCCGAACAAGCCGTTCGTAGTAATCCACTGATTCGGCGCTAACTCGCGAATGATATCCGTCTGGATTTTGGCGAAGGAAATCGCATTGTCCGAAATAAATCTTTTTTCATCCAACGCTTGATGTGGGTTCGGACTGTCTGATACCGTTGGGCGGACCAAATGCACCTGTTCCCACGCCGTATACGTCTGATTCCAGAACACAGTGCCCCAAGCCTGATTCAACGCATCCAAGGTGCCATATCTCGCCCGCAGCCACTCGCGAAACGCCCGGTGATCCGCCTCTGCATAGAAGACGTTGATCTCGCAGTTCAACTCATTATCAATCTGCCAACCGATGATCGCCGGATGATCCTTGTAATGCTCCGCCAACTCGCGTGTAATTCTGGCGCAAAGCTCCCGATACTTCGGGCTGCTGTAATTATAATGACGCCGGGCGCCATGCTGGTACGTGACTCCGTCTTGCGATACGTTCAGCACCTCCGGATAGCGCTGCGTCAGCCAAGCCGGCGGTGTGGCCGTCGGAGTGCCCATAATGACCTGCAACCCGCACTTATGCGCCAAATCTAACGCCCGATCAAATAAATCGAAGCGGAATTCGCCTTCCTCCGGCTCAAAAATTGACCATGCAAACTCCCCCACGCGAATGACAGACATATGCAGCTCGCGCATTCTGCGGAAATCATCCTCCCACAGCGCCTCCGGCCAGTGCTCCGGATAATAACAAACGCCGAGCTGCAGAGCTTGAAGCTGAATCGATTTGCTCATCCTATTTTGCTCCTTACCATGTATAAGTTAACCTTTCACTGAACCGGCGGTCAAACCACGGATAAAGCTTTTGGAACCGATCGCAAACAGGATCAGCACAGGCAGCGTCCCAAGCGTCAAACCAAGAATTTGTGCCGCCAAGTCAGTGCGGTAAGCCGTTCCAAGTGAATTGATACCGAGTGGAATCGTAAACAATTCCGGCTTGTTGATCATGATGAGCGGAAGCAAGTAGTTGTTCCACGACCATAGAAACACGAGTAGAGATAGCGTAGTAATGGCTGGATAAATAAAAGCAAGGACAATGCGGAAAAACACGCCGATATCGGAACATCCGTCCATCCGGGCGCTCTCCAGCACTTCCGTCGGAACCGCTCCCCGTATAAACTGCGTCATCCAAAATACGCCGAAAGCATTCGCCATCCATGGCAAAATGAGCGGCACCAGCGTACCTGAAAGACCGAGGCTGCGCATTTCAATCACGTATGCCACAAGGCCTAGCTGTCCGGGAATCATCATCGTCAGCAGAACGCCGGCGAATATTTTTTTCTTGTATTTAAATTCATGCTTGGCAAAGGCAAAACCGGCGAAAGCGCTGACAAATACCGAAAGCACGGTGCTGGCGATCGAGACGATCAAGCTGTTTACGTACACGAGATCGAACCGGCTGTCCGCCACCGTCTGCAAATTCTGCAGCAAATAGTTGCCTGGGACGAGTACGATTTTCTGAAACAGATCCTCGTTCTGATACGTTCCCATAATCATCATGATATAAAACGGCAGGAGGGCAAAAATAGAAATAATGGCGATTCCGACGGTACCGGCTGTTGTCCGTACGTAGCTGCTCATCCTTGATCCCCCCTTTGAAACCTGGCGCCAAGGAATGAAAAGACGGCAATGATTAAACAAAGTCCATACGCAATGGCTGCACCAAGCCCGTATCGCGTCGTACTGCCGTAAGCGGTATCGTACATGTTCCATACCGTCGTCAAGCAGCACCGGTCTGGACCTCCGATGACCGCAGTACTCGAACCCATCCCTGCCCCGCCAAGCAACAGCATCGGTTCCTCCAACAGCTGCAAGCCGCCGATAATACCCGTAATGACGATAAATACCGTTACCGGCTTAAGTAATGGCAGTGTGATGGACCAGAACGTTTGCAGGAAGGTAGCACCATCCACTTCCGCAGCTTCGTTCAAATCTTTCGGAATATTCGCCAGCCCGGCCAAGTAAAAAATCATCGTGTAGCCGAAGCCTTTCCAAGATAACATCAGCACGATGACCATTCGGGCATAGAACGGGTCCCCGAGCCAATATATGCCTTCGTCGATCACACCGAGCTGCAGGAGCAGCTTGTTCACAAACCCGGCCTGCCAGTCGAACAGGAGATTGAACATCAAACCGACCGCTACCGGCGTCACGATATAGGGCAAGAAATTAATCAATTGAAAAAAAGCTTTCCACTTGACCCACTTGCTGTACAGCAAGGTTGCGATACCTAAGCCGATAATGATTTGCAACGGCAGTGTCAAAGCCACGAACAGCATCGTATTACCGACAGACTTGAAAAAGTAGGAATCCGGGTTAAACAGAAACTTGTAATTGTCCAGACCGACGAATGTTTTGCCGCTGATGCCGTCCCAGTTCGTCAAGCTGATATACAGCGAGAACAGAATCGGAATGAATCCGAAGGCAACATATAAAATCAGGTAAGGCGATAGAAAAAAGTAGGGCACCCACCTTCTTTTTACGGTATTCATAACGCACACCCCCTCAATTGTCGATGGATCGAGGAACAGCTGCCCAAACCAGCCGCCCCTCGACCTTACTTGTAAAAATTACATCGTAATATTCGGCGCTTTCGCTTTCAGCTCTTTTTTAATTCTGTCCATCGCCTGATCGACACCGAACGAATTATCTTTGGCCAGCGTCTGCAAAATAATGTTCATCACATCGTTCAGCACCAAGTCGTTCACGTTCTCGGATACATCTTTGGTTTTGGCGGAGATGTCCACGAAAAATTTCTTACCGATATCCTGATTGCCGAAGCTCGGCCATGTCCAATTCGTAAAGGAAGGATCGTCATAAGCCTTTTTAAAGTGTGTGAACACGCCGTCCTTATGCTGCGACACCGCTCCGTCTTGCGTCATGGAAGTGAACTCGATCCATTTCCACGCCAGCTGCGCATTTTTCGCGCCCTTGGGAATGCCGTGCGAAGAGCCTCCGGCGATATAACCGCCTCCAGGGGCAACCATGAGTCCCCAACGTCCTTCTTTTTTATCATTCGGCGAAATGACATACTGCGGACCCCATACAGGTGCCATCGCAAAAATGTATTTCTCCTGGCCGAACGTGGCGTTCCACGCCGGCGTCCATTGATCCAGCTTATCGACCGTGCCGGAATCGCGGAATTGAACGAGGCTGGTCACAACTTGCTGCAGCACGTTCGTGTTCAATTTGTCACCGTCAAAGTAAGAGCCGGACCGCTGACCCTTGATGAACGTGTAGACGTCACCGAGGCCAGGGAACATTTTGACTTTCCCACCGCTTTTCTGGACGATCTCCTTGCCCTTCTCGATGAAAGTGTTCCAGTCGGGAATCATCTTTTCCAGCTGCTCTGGGTCATCAGTTCCCAAATATTCCTTCGCAAGCGGCTTCAGATAAGCCATCCCGGCTACACTCATATCGTCAGGGATTGAAATCAGATGACCATCCTTCGAAAAAGTAGGGATGTCATAATCAAAAAGCAGGGATTTATCCGCGTTGTAAGGCGCAGCCTCCAGATTTTCCAGCACGTTCATGTCAAAAATCTTGGCCTTCTGCCCGCGTTCGATCCGGATCACGTCCGGCAGCTCGCCGCCCGAGGCGATGGTCGTCTGCAGTTTCTTCGTCACGTCGGCTGCGGCAACATTGACGCGTTTCATCTTAATATTCGGATACTTCTTGTTGAATTCCGCCAAGGCCGTCGGATGCTCAGGCTCCCATGTCCATAGGACGAATTCACCTTTCAGATCCTCATTGCCCTTGGCGCCCGCAGCTGTGCCGCCGGCGTCTTTGGTTGCCCCGCTGCTTGTTGCCTGAGCTGTAGAAGCCGATGTTTCCTTAGCCGCCGGTTTAGCCGCACCGCTGCCACCGCCACTGCTGCAAGCCGCTAATGAGCCCACCAGTACGATCGTTGACATGGTTGCGCCAAATTGTTTGATCCAATTGTTCTTCATCATTGAATACCTCCCTTTAGCTTGCAACTTACTGTATACGCTTCCAATCATACATGGGACTAAAAGTAAGCGTAAACAATACAATCCTACTATTTTGGTCGCAATCCTACATTCGCCTATCGGACTCCTTACTGGATACGCTATACTGTTAATAATCTGGTAATAGGGGTGAGACGTATGAAAGTCATGTTGGTCGACGATGAACCCATTGTGATCGAACATATCAAAGGTCTTATTCCGTGGGAAACGTACGGTTACGAAATCATCGCCACCGCCACGAACGGAAAGAGCGCGCTGCGTATCTGTGAAGAGAAACGCCCGGAAATTGTCATTGTTGACATCCGCATGCCGGTCATGGACGGTGTGCAGCTGATCCGTGCTGTTTCCGAGAAACAATTAGGCATCCACTTCATCGTCCTTAGCGCTTATGAAGATTTCAGCGTTGCCCGGCAGGTCATCTCGCTTGGCGGGGTTTCCAGCTATTTAATCAAGCATGAGATTGACAGCCACAAGCTGCTGCAGGAATTGAATAGAGCGAAAGCGGCCTGGGAATTGGAGAAGAAACAGCATCGCATGATGCAAAATGATGTGATCAAAGACCTTGTGACCGGAATGGAGCAACGGCCTGCTTACAGCATCGACGGAATGAAGCCCCCGTTCGGCTTGGCGCTGATTCAGAAGGATGTCCCGTTCTCAATCGATCACTTGACCAAAGCGCACGCAGAGCCGGCGTATGCAGCCAAGTGGATCATGGAGGTCACGAAGCATTGTGCAGCTAACGAGCATTGGCAGCTGCTGGGCGAATTCCAGACACACGGGACGCAAATCGTGCTGTTATTTGCCCAAAAGAACAAAGCAGCCTGTGTGATGCACAGCGAGCTGCAAACGCTTTTACGATCGATCCAGCAGCACCTCTTCGGCGAATATAGCCGGACCTTTTCCATCTTCTATACATATGGGGGGCATGATCCGTCCTCTCTGCCCGTATCGTTTCAACAGGTCGCCCAAGCAGCCCGGCATACGATTTACTGCGGGCGGGAGGCCTTGCTCTGTGCGAATGAACTCCCCTTGCCTGTCGACTTCGCTCCCCCTTCCGGCCGGCTTATTCGCTTCGACGAGCTGCATGAGAGTCTGGAACAGCAGGACAACGCGAGGATGGAGAAAGCGGTTAAGGAGCTCTTTGATCGCATTTGCCAACCCCGATGGGACTTGCGCGGTTTTTATGATACCGTTAGCGGACTAACCAACATTATTCAAGAGCCGGCAGTCCTATATGGGATGAGGGATAGCGATATTTTCGACGTGAAGCTCTATGGGCCTGTTTATCAGATGGAGGAACTCATTGAACGGGTGATTCTGCACCTGCGGGCGCGCCTCTCCTCCATGAACGAGATCGGCCCGTTATCGGGCAAGATGCAGCGAGCGCTTCGTTACATTCATGAGCATTATTATGAAGAAATCAGCATCGACGACGTCTCGTATGCGATCGGTTTTAGCCCCTCTTACCTGCATCAATTGTTCAAAAAAGAGATGGATCGCACCTTTCTGGACTACGTAACCGAGTACAGAATTCAGCAGGCCAAACGGATTTTGCGGCAAGAAGATGCAAAAATTACCGATGTCGCTGCCAGAATCGGCTATCGTTCACCGCAGCATTTTACCCAGGTTTTCAAAAGAGTGACCGGATTTCTTCCCCATCAATACCGAGAGGCAGGAAGCCGGCCATGAGAAGCTTGCGCTCTGTGATTCTCATTCGGCTGGTCATCGTAGCTGCTGTAAGTTTCCTGCTTGCTGCAGGCTTCACCTATTATTTCTATCAAAAAATTCTCCTCAAACAAATGATCCATGACGATGACACCAAGCTGGGCCAGACGGCTAGGCAGCTGCAATATATGTCCGATGATATCGTAAAATTTGCGTCCTCCTTAATTATTTCCAATCAATTACAATCGTTCTTTAACCAATATGGGCAAATGGAAACTTTCGATAAGCTCTCGCTTCTGCAAGATACGTTCAGCTATTTGGATGAAAATAAAGGACTTCGCAAGGAAGTGACGAGCTTCGCGCTCGTAATGCCTGGTGGTGAAGCGTTCTACAGCGAGGCTAGATATGACAACTATATGAACGATCGCATGAAAGAAGCGTGGTATCAAAATTTTGTGGCATCCGGGCAACTGGGCGGCTTTACGGAGCCTCATCAAATTTTCTTTAATGCGGTAACGCAGAGCAATACGATCAGTTATATCGTTAATGTCAAGGATGTCCAGCAGTCGGGGCGCACGATCGGACAGTTGATTCTGAATTTGGACTACAGCAGCTTCGAATCCCTGCTTACGTATGGGAGCACGGACTTCGACGGGTTCTTATGGGCGAATGACAGCAATCATATTATCTATGAGAAAAAATTGCGGCAGCCCGATTCCACGGATGAGAACGTATTTAAACGCGAGGCTTTATTGCAAAAGGAGGAAGGGATTCGCGAAATCAATGGCGGTTACTTGTTGGTTAATCGCTTCGCAGGTAATAACTGGAGGTTAATCTCGTATACTTCCCATCAAACCTTAATAGAACGCGGGAGGATCGTGATCTATTTACTTTCAATTTTCTCGCTTGCCAGTACGATCCTGATTCTTGTCTTGATCATGCCCGCTATTTTCCGCATCACAAGACCCATTATGCGTCTTTACCATGCTATGAACGCGGTTTCCAGCGGGAACTTGCAGACGTCTGTTACGATCCAAACCGGCGATGAGCTGGAAAAGCTGGGTCAAGGCTTTAATCGGATGATCGAGCAGCTGCGCATGGACTTGGAAGAATCAATCCGCTACGAGCAGGAGAAACGGGAGCTGGAGCTGGAACTGCTCCTCTCCCAGTTGAATCCGCACTTCGTCTACAACACGTTGAATGCTGTCATTTACATGGCTCAAAAACAGGGTAACGAAGATGTCGTCCGCATGGTCGCTTCCTTCATCCGCATCCTGCAGGATGCGGTGCGAATGGGCGACGGACATGCCCTCATCCCGCTGCGCGAGGAGATCAGCATTTTGCGCGATTACGTGGCGATTCAATCTTATCGCTACCTTGACATTTTCGAGGTGGTCTGGGACATTGACGATCAATGGCTGGATTGTTTAATTCCCCGCAACCTGCTTCAGCCCTTTGTCGAAAATGCGATCTTCCACGGCATCTGCCCGAAGGATGCTAAAGGCACAATCCGCATATCTGCATCGGCCAAGAGCGGCATCCTTACGCTTATCGTAGAGGATAACGGCATCGGCATCGAAGCGGAGCAGCTCACCGCCATTTGGGACAAGGGCGTCAATAAGGACGGCCCCGGGATCCGGCATATCGGCTTATCCAATACCAAAAAACGATTGGAACACTTGTTCGGAAAACAGGCCATCCTATGCATCGAAAGCGTGCCTGACGAAGGGACGACAGTGCAGGTGAGTATTCCTGAGCGGTATGGGTGAGAACGGGATGAGCGCAAACAAAGCAAATAGCGGAAGCAGCGCTTCCGCTATTTGCTCTATAAATTCTCTCACCACACTTTAAGCACTCTACCTTATTTCCAATACCTTCTTGATAGGCAATGCTCTTTGGCCAGCTTCATCGTACTCATATCTAATATTTCGATACTTTTAATCGTCTCAGGGGAATGAATCATCTGGTTGTTGCCGGCGTAAATCCCAACATGGTGAATCGCACCCTTGCCCTCATCATGAGCAAAGAAAAGCAAATCACCTGGCTCCAGCTCCTCCTTCTCTACAAGGGTCCCCTGTTTGGCTTGATCCGAGGCATCCCGTGGAATGGCAATTCCATAATAGTTATGCATGGAATAAGCAAAACCCGAGCAGTCAAAGCCATAAGAAGACATGCCTCCCCAGAAATAAGGCAGCCCCAGAAATCTTTTTCCCTGCTCTACGATCCCTTGGCCGATGTGGCTGACTTCCGCTTGCGCAGCTTGGAAGCCATCGCCTTCGCTTAAGCGTACATCAGCCGCTTTGACATAACCTATCCCCGCTGGCGTCTGTACACGCACCGAGTGTCCCGATTGCTCCAGCACAGGAAGTGAAGTCAGATAACTCAGCTCGATCATCGGTGCAGATAAAGTGCTATCCGTATACAGCCATGTTTTATCAGAGACTACCTCTGCTCGTTTCGAGTCGGCCAGGGCGTTAGCAGATGCTTCCGACAATTGGCAGCTCGCTATCCAACCCGGATAACCCAGCGGATCCTTCCGCGTTCCCTGCCGGGGAATCAACACCTTGCTCCACCCTTCACGTTCTTCCGTGACAAGCACGGTCGCGCCATAAAGAACCTGAGTTTGCACTCTGTTGGCCAGACACAAATCCAGCTTATCATCAAGCGTCATGCGTTCCAGCCAAGCTCTGATTTCAGCCGGGTTCTTTAAGGCAGGCTCATCCATTGGCCGTGGAGATTCCGGCTTCGTCCAAACCGTTGCGACTGAAACAGCGACCGTCATTTGCTTCTGCATCGTCACGCCCCCACAACGCTTTGGCTGCCAACGACGTCAAGAATGCCAAGTCCTGCCACTTTGGGGAAGGTCATGACCCGTCCGTCATACAGGACACCGCCAACGACAATATCATGCTGCATCATTAAGGGTGCATCGAAATCGCAACGGGTAATATTTTTCTTGCTTGCTGCGAGATGAGCTGCAGCGGTTACGGCCACGCGGGATTCAATCATGCTGCCCACCATACACTCGACGCCGAATTCTTCCGCAATATGGTTAATGATCTGCGCTTTATAGATCCCGCCGGATTTCATCAGCTTGATATTAATCAAGTCGGCAGCGCGCGTTTTCAGCACCTCAAAAGCTTGAAGCGGAGTAAACACACTCTCATCAGCCATAATCGGCGTTTCCACATGGTCAGTGACCATTTTCAGTCCTTCGATATCCCCAGCTTTGACAGGCTGCTCGATCAATTCAATATCAAGCCCCAAGTCCTCCATACGGCGGATCGTGCGGATCGCATCCTTCACCTGCCAGCCCTGATTCGCATCGACGCGAATTTTCACATTGCTGCCTACGCAGCTGCGGATTTCCTTCATTCTGGCAATATCCTCTTCTAGGTTATCCTTGCCGACTTTAATCTTCAATACGTTGAAACCATCCTGCACATAGCGAATGGCATCTTCACCCATTTCCTTAGGCGAATTGACACTGACTGTGAAGTCCGTCTCAATCTGATCTTTATAGCCGCCTAGGAATTGATATAACGGCAGCCCGCAATTTTGTGCGACCAGGTCATAAATGGCCATATCTACTGCGGCTTTGGCACTGCTGCTGCCGATCATTGATTGATGCATCTCTTGCAGAATGCGTTCGTAAGCGAGCAAACTTTTCCCCAATAATAAAGGTTTGAACGTATGGACAATAGCCGATTGGATACTATCCAGACTATCCCCTGTAATGACAATCGTCGCAGGCGCCTCCCCCCAACCGACCCGGCCGTCGTCCGTCTGAATGCGAACGATGACAGATTCCGTATTATAGACGGTGCGCAGCGCTGTTTTAAACGGCTTTTTGAGTGGTGTCGACTGCCGCATGACCTCAACACTTTGAATAATGTTCATAGGGTTGCCTCCTGAAAGTTTGTGCTGCCGGGCTAGCGAAAGACCATATGCTTTTATGCCTCAACACCGGGCTCCGTGCAGGCCAGCAGCTTCTCGTAGGTGCTCATTCTTGCTTCGATTCCGATAGGAACCGCGATATTCGGCGAGCAGTGACCGATTTTAAAGCCTGAAAGTGTCGGCTTGCCCGCAGAAACGATATGATCGTGAAAAATCTGGTCTAAAGTCAGCGATACCTTACGCTTCTGCGGTACGCAATTATTGAAATCGCAGATCAGAATGCCCGCCGCATCGGCAAATTTGCCTGCTTGCTTGAGCTGATTCAACATGCGATCGAGGCGATAAGGCTCTTCATCAATATCTTCCAGAAAAAGGAGTTTCCCCCTCGTATCCAGCTCATAAGGCGTTCCAAGTGTGCTGACGATTAAGGAAATGTTCCCCCCGACGATCGGACCCAAGGCTTCTCCGTCTACCAGGGGTTGCAAGGGAGAAACTTCTTCGGTATAACGCAGGATGGAGGGCCGCAGAAGCGTCTCATAGTTTTGAAGCGTGAGTGGGTCCACATCCTTATCCAAATCGATGAGCATAGGACCATGGAAAGTAACCAAACCCGCATACCGGCTAATTGCCGCATGCAAAAACGTAATATCGCTGTAGCCCCAAAAAATTTTGGGATTCGCCCGAATAAGCTGATAATCCAGCAAATTTGCGATTCTTCCAGAGCCGTAGCCGCCTCGCGCACAGATAATGGCTTTGATACCGGGATCAGCGAACATCATGTTCAACTCCGCAGCACGCGCCTCATCCGTTCCCGCCAGATAGCCGTGCTGCATCGTTACCGTATCTCCCAGTCGAACCGTTAGCCCCATGTTCTCCAGTACGGTTGAAGCTGCTTTGACCTGCTCGATGTCCACCCAGCTGGATGGGGCCGTAATGCCCACCGTATCGCCTGGATGTAAGCGTCGAGGCTTGATAAGATCAACCATGTTTAAAACCCTCCCATCCCAGCTATGAAAAAAGGGAGAAGCACCTCTTACAGGTGCATCCCGCCAGTCATTTGTTTTATTTCAAATCAGCCCACTTAAAGTCGATGAAACCGAAAGCGTGTCTGACGACACCGTCCAGCTTGTCGTTTTGCAGATACGTGGAATTATAGAAGTAAAGCGGCAAAATCGGCGCTTCGTCCATCAAAATCTTTTCTGCATCATGCATCATTTTGTAGCGTTTCGCTTCATCCGATTCCGCATACGCATCTTTGATTAATTTGTCATATGTAGGGTTGACCCAACCCGTACGGCTGAACGGATTCGTCGACTGGAAACCATCCAGGAAGTTGATCGGATCAGCAAAGTCCGGAAGGAAGGAAGAGCGGGATAGTTGCAGCTGGAGCCCTTTTTGCTCAGTCGTCAGCACCTTGCCTTCTTTGTTCGCCAGTTTCACATCGATACCCAAATTATCCTTGAACATCGCCTGCAATGTTTGGGCAATACGCTGGCTTTCATCATTCGTGTTATACGTCAAAGTAACTTCAGGCAGCGTCGTGTATCCGGCTTCCTGCATCCCTTTGGCCAGCAGCGCCTTCGCCTCGGAAGCATCAAACTTGATCAGACTGCCGCCAACTTTGCGGAAATCTCCCCCAGCAGCATCCTGCAGTCCTGGCGATACATAGCCATCCGCAGGTTTCTGCTTCTGCTTCAGCACCAGATCAACAAGCTTTTGTCTGTCTACAGCTTCCACAAAAGCTTTACGGATATTGGCGTTATTGAACGGTGCCATTTTCACATTAAAACGGTAGAACGCCGTGCCTGCGCCATCTTCAACCTTCACTTTGTTCTCTGCGAACAATTTCTCGCTCATATCCGCCGGAATGGATCCGGTTGTGCTAAGCTCACCAGTCGTGAAGAGCTGGTACGCGGTGTTTGTGTCATTGATCATTTTGAAGGTGACGCCCGACAGTTTCACGTTGGCGGCATCCCAGTATTGATCGTTTTTGACCATTTTCAATTCGCTGTCGTGTTTCCAATCCGCAATTTTGAACGGCCCGTTGCTAATGATCGTAGCTGCCTCACCTGCCCATTTGGCATTCCCTTCGACGGTAGCTTTATGCACCGGGAAGAAAGCCGGGCTGGACACCATGCCGATCAGCCAAGGAGCCGGCTGGGTCAATGATACCTCAAGCGTCTTGTCATCGACCGCCTTGATTTTCACATCGTCGGCTGACCCCTTACCTGAGTTGTAAGCTTCTGCGCCTTCAATAGGATATGCGAGAAAAGCGGCATCAGAAGCTGTTTTTGGATCCAGCAGCCGTTTCCACGCGTACTCGAAGTCGGAAGCTTTGACCGGATCGCCGTTCGACCACTTAATGCCGTCACGCAAGGTAAATGTGTATTTTTTGCCATCTGAAGAAGCTTTCCACTCTTTCGCCATAGCCGGCTCCGGCGTTTGGTTTTTGCCAAGCCGTGTCAGTCCTTCAAAGGCATTGTTGAGGACGTCGTAAGAAACCTGGTCGAAGCCTTTCGGTGGATCCAGCGAAGTTGGCTCTTTCAGATTGTTGTAAAGGAGGACTTTAGACGCCGCTGCTTTGCCTGCTTCCGACTGCTTGGCGCCAGATTCCTGTGTGCCCGCACCTGGATCTTTACTGCATCCGGCTAGTAACGTACCGATGACCAATACGGAGCTGATTAGCAATGCTGAAACTTTTTTCATGAGCACATCTCCCCTTTAATAATTGTCTTATTTATCCTTGAGCCGTCATGATGCTGCTCTTGCTTGGCGGCTGGAATACAAGTTTAGCCCGCGGATCCTGAAGCCAGCAGGCCACCGAATGGCTGCTCGAGACCGCCGTCTGCTCCGGTTGGAAAGCCCCGCACACTTCCATCGCATGACTGCAGCGCGCTGCAAACGCGCAGCCTTGAGGCGGTGCGAACAGATCCGGCGGCGTTCCCGCAATTGGCGTTAACGGCAGCGACTTGTCTGTGTCCAGTCGTGGCATCGAAGCAAGCAGCCCTTTGGTGTAGGGATGCTGCGGATTGCGGAACAGTTCATCCACGGTCGCGGATTCAACGACTTTGCCGGCGTACATCACATTCACGCGATCGGCCGCATTGGCAACAACGCCAAGGTCATGTGTGATAAGGATGATGGAGACGCCAGTCTTCTTTTGCAGCATGTTGAACAGCTCGAGGATCTGCGCCTGGATGGTCACATCGAGCGCCGTCGTCGGCTCATCGGCGATCAGCACCGATGGCTTGCAAACCGCTGCGATGGCGATCATCATCCGCTGCCTCATGCCGCCGCTGAACTCGTGCAAATACTGCTTCAAGCGCATCTCCGGGCTGGTAATTCCCACCAGACCCAACATGTCGATAGCTTGCTTGCGCGCTTCTGCACGTGATATTCGCTGATGGCGAATGATCCCTTCCATAATCTGCTCACCAATGGAGATGGTCGGATTCAGCGCTGTCATGGCATCTTGGAAAATCATCGATATTTCCGAGCCTCTCAGCTCTCGCAGCTGCTTCTCGCTAAGCTTCGTCAGCTCTTTGCCCTTAAAGCGGATGCTCCCTTGGCTGATCTTCGATGTATGTTCGGGAAGGAGGCGCGTCATACTGCGGGCCGTGACGCTCTTCCCGCAGCCGGATTCGCCGACGATCGCCAGCGTCTCCCCCTTGGCCAGCGTAAAGCTGACGCCGCGCACAGCCTTCACTTCTCCGCCATGCGTGGTGAACGTGACATGCAAATTGTTCACTTCCAAAATAACGTCGGACGCGTTCGTTGTTGTTGTTTTCATTGTCGCTACCTCCTCCGCTTCGGATTAAAAGCGTCCTGCAAACCATCGCCGACGAGATTAAAAGCAAGCATTGTGATCGAGATAAAAAATGCCGGATAAAACAACCGCCACCATTGTCCTGACAAAATCGTCGACAGACCGTCATTTGCCATGACGCCCCAACTGGCAAGCGGAGGCTGAATCCCTAAGCCGAGAAAGCTTAAGAACGCTTCAGCGAAAATCGCCGAAGGCACCGAGAACGTCACCTGTACGATGATGACCCCGATCGCATTGGGCAGCAGGTGCTTGCGGATGATGTATCCCGCGCCTCCGCCCAGCGTTCTTGCCGCCAGCACATACTCCGATGATTTCAAGCTCAGCACTTGCCCGCGAACAATCCGAGCCATCCCGATCCAACCCGTGGCACTGAGGGCCACAATGATCGTCAGCAGGCCCGGGCCCATCACGACCATCAGCAGGATCACGATCAGCAAATAGGGAATTCCGTACAAAAGATCGACGAACCGCATCATGATGTTATCGATGCGTCCGCCGAAATAACCGGCGACGCCGCCATAAATAATGCCGATGACCAAATCGATCAAAGCAGCCATAAGGCCAATGAACAGCGAGATACGCGCTCCATAAAGGATACGGGCATACACGTCACGCCCCAGGTCGTCTGTGCCAAACCAATGAAGAGCCGACGGTTTGTGATTGGCGTCCAGCAGCACTTGCTTTGAATAGCTCTGATCCGTAAGAAGGGGACCACATATGGCGAGCAAAGCCATCAATATAATAACGATCAGCCCGGCCATGGCCAATTTGTTTGCACGCAGTCTGAGCCAGGCTTCTTGCCAGAACGACAGCCGAATGCGAACAATCGCTTCAGCCGTCCCTTTGTTCTTGGACATCGGGACGAATAAAGTATCCGGTACGTTCATCGTTTACCCCTCCTTCCTGTGCAGCTTGATGCGGGGGTCAATTAGCCCATAGGCGATGTCCACCAGGAACATCATAATGACTAATAACGCGCTATAAAATACAGTCGTTCCCATAATGAGCGAGTAGTCTCGATTATTGATGCCGTCGACAAAATACTTGCCCATACCCGGTATAGCAAAAATCTTTTCAATGACAAAGCTCCCTGTCAGTACGTTGGACACCAGGGCGCCCAGCAAAGTAACGACCGGAAGTACAGCATTCCGAAGCGCATGCTTGATGACGATCGTTGTCGGTGACAGGCCTTTGGCCCGCGCTGTTTCGATGTAATCGGCAGTCAGCACTTCCAGCATGCTGGCTCGTGTCAGTCTTGCAATAATTGCAAGTGGTCCTGTGGACAAGGCAAGTGCAGGCAGGATCACATGCTTCCAAGATCCCCAGGTCGCGACCGGGAGGAGTTTCCACTCCACAGCCACATACTTGATCAGCAAGGTTGCGACGATGAAGTTAGGCACTGCAATGCCGATTACGGCGAAAATCATGGCCATATAATCGATCATTCGGTTCTGTCTCAATGCGGCAACCGTACCGAGGGCGATTCCGGCAACGATCGAGATCAGAAGGGATACGATACCCAACTGGAAGGAAACTGGAAAACCCCGACTGATCATGGAATTGACGGTGTCCGGGAAGTGGCCGATAGATGGCCCGAGATCCAATGAAAGTAATGATTTCAAATAAATCAAGTACTGTTTCGCAACCGGCTGGTCCAAATGGTAAAATTCCATCAAATTCTGAACCGCTGTCGGGTTCGCATTTTTGCCGTCTTTTTCAAACGGCGAGCCTGGAACAGCATGCATCAGTAAAAAAGTAACCGTAATAATTAGCCACAGTGTGACAATCATGGAGATAAATCTGCGAAGAATATATGGTGTCACGCTATCACCCGCTCCCGATTATTAGCAAAATGCCGTTCTCATCGCCAGCTCCGTCATTACGAGCATCGCTTGATACGCTTCTAGAATGTCTCGTGCCTGGAATGTAACAATCGGGCTGTGATCGTCGATGGTCGTACCGGGCATCAAGTGCGCCCACTCCGCTTGGCCGTAGTTGGCAAATTCAATCTTCAAGACCGGGCGGTCCGGCGGTACGAGCGGTTGTACATGGCTGCGGTTTGCCAGCGCTTCCTTCGTTTTGTCACGAAGGAGCTGCCCGCTTTTTTCCGGTGTCAGACACAGCGCCGAAGTTCGCGATATCCGCTTCTTCACAACCGCCGTCGTCACGCCCGGAATAAGCTCTTCCGCTTCAATCGCGGTTTCATCATCCCCGGCCACTAATAGAACAGGCACACCGAAATAACCGGCCACATAGGCATTAAAGCCTAACTCACCGATGGCCCGATCATTAATGTACATATTCCGAACGCCGAAGATCATCGTATGGCTCAATACACCTTTGGTAGCTGCCCGCGTGTGATAACCGAGAAAAGCCGCTCCAGCGAAGGATCCGTCGAGCCCCTGAACCATAGAATAAGGCTTCACGTCCCCAGAAATCAGCTGCGTATCGGGATGCAATCTTTCAATAAGCAGATTATTCATTTTGGAATGACTGTCATTGACGATAACTTCCTTGCAGCCTTCATCAAAAGCAGTGCCAATAACATGATTGGCTTCATCTGTCATGATGTGCTGGCCGCGTGTGTAATTGTACTGTCTGGAATCGACAAACGTGTTATCGACAAGCCCGGTGATTCCTTCCATATCTATGGAAATATACAATTTCATAAGTAGCCCTCCCAGTTTTAATAAAGTGCAAAAAACCCAGCAAACAGCCTCGAGCACTTCCTGCCCAAGTTACCATTTGCCGGGTTTTATTTACGGGTATGTTGCCATACGGATAAATAAAGCAGCTTACACTGTACCGGTAGACTGGAGTCCAAGTTCTTCCCGGCCGCTAAGTGCTAATTTATATTTTTTTTGTGCATCTTTGTAGGCTACGATTAATGCCTTTTGTGATGAACCGTGATACCTTCGGCGGATCTCCTCCGCCACGTCATCAAGGATGAGCATGTTGTGCCCGATAAAGATCGAGCGGACAAAGTCCGATGTGAGTGGAATCGTCGTTGAACAGCCTGCATCAACAATTTTATGGTTTGTCGGGTCAACAACAAGTCCTATAAAAAAAGCGTTGTACTGCTGCGTAATCGGATTGTTCACGGAAGCTTGCGCGTCGCCGATGATGTAAATCGTATCTTTGTCGTATAACAAACAACCACTCTCCCTGTTAGCATTCTGTTCGATTTCTGAACGGGATGTGTGAAGAGATAGTGTCTTCAAACGACCAACAGAAGCCAGAATACTAAATATGTGATATATTCTAACATCGTAATAACATGTTGTAAATAAGGAATATGTTCACGTTCTGATCTACTTCACGAAAGTGTTATGCAGCAGCCTTGCAAGCTCTTCCTCTGCTTCAAAATAGACGCCCTGCGCCTTTCTCTGGACAAGGCCGTTCATGAGCAGAATGAATCCCCACCTGCCCTGTGCGTGAACATACATATCGCTAAGCAGTCCATAAGCATCACCGGAGTGTCCGATTAGCCTCTGTTCTGGAATCAGATCGTCCGTCATCATAAATTGCAGCCCACAGCTGCGGAAGAACCCCTCTTGCCGATGCCCCGCCCAAAGTGGCGTATGCATCAATTCGACGGTTTCCGGCTTCAGAATTTGCACACCGTTCCGCGTGCCCGCGTTCGTATGCGCTTCCAAAAAGCGCGTCAAATCGTCCACGCTGCTCCGCAAGCCGCCTTGCGGACTAAAGAGTGCTCCGTTGGTGCCTGGTACATATGCGCTGTAATCGTTGAGAGTCGGTCTCTGACCGCCAAAATCGTCCGTACCTACGACAAATCGATCCTCAGCTTCCGCGTATTCATAGAGGACTGCGACGGAATTCATGTCAGTCAGATCTCCCAAATGAAAACTAGTCCGATTCATTTGCAGTGGTTCGAACAGATGCGTCTTGCAATAAGTATCAAAGCGCTCCTTCGACAGTCGCTCGACCACAGTGGCTAAAATGACAGCTCCAAGATTCGAATATTCAAAACCGTTCGGATCCCCCGGCTTACTGTCTCCCCAGAGACTGTCCGTGTAATAATCCCCGCCTGGCAGGAGCAAGTCGGCAAGACGTATCTTCGGCGGATTCTCATTGCGTGAATCCACGACAAATCGAACATACTCATCTTGCAACCCCGAAGTATGGGTCATGATGTGCTTGAGTGTGATCGGTTCGTTCGGATACTTATCATTGCGTAATGGAAAACCAAGGATTTCGCCTACATCTTGATCAATTCCGCATAAGCCCTTCTCCACAAGCTGCATAACCGCCGTAGCGACGACCGTTTTCGAAATCGATGCGATGCGGAATACCGTTTGTGATGTAACGGGTATGCATCTTTCTATATTCGCCAAGCCATAGCCTGCGCTCCATACCTGTAGCCCATCTTGTATGACAGAAGCTGCCAATCCAACGATCCGATGCTTGTCCATCACCTGCTGTATCCGCTCATCCAAAACGTTCAAGGCAAGCCGCCTCCTTCAACCTTGCGAAATAACGCGATGTTTAACCGCTTTGTCTCAACAATTGATACTTTTCACTATTATATCCGATGAATGATGCAAAACCTGTTGAATTATGTCGGAAAATATTTCTCAATATCCTACAGAGATAAATGCCCAAGCATCAACGCGATAACTTCATACACTAATGATGTAGTCCATTAATTTAGGGGAAGGGTGATACGAATGGGTTTCGGAGCAGCAGGCGTTGGTTGCGGTATCGGTACTTCGGCAGCAGCAATCTTGGTCCTTTTCATTCTCTTGGTTATCATTACGAGTGCATTTGTTTGGTAATTGAATAATACGAAGGGGCTACAGCTACTGGCTTGTAGCCTTTTTCTATTGCTCATACCAGGGCTCCATCTTAATCTTATTTAAAAAGCCTCTAGACCGTTAAACAGATTGTCCGTTATCATGATTTTATAGACATTACGATGCTTCATAAGAAAGCAGTGATACCCTTGTTCAACTACATAGTGGAAAACTTTTTACTTAATATTTCTTTTATCTCTATTCCATTACTTTTTCAACTCATTGTAAATGGGAAATTTCCTGGGACTGTCAAACAGATCGCATATTATCTCATCTTTGCAATTCCGACGATCCTTTGCATGTCATTTCCGATTCATAAAGAAAACGGTCTGCTCTTTGATTTCCGCCTCATTCCCGTCATCCTGGCTTGCTTGTACGGGAACAACGTTGTGGCCTTGCTTGTAGGCTTTACTTTAATAGGATCAAGGTTTGTCCTTGGGGGAGAAGGCTTTCTTTTAGGCACTATATCTACATGTTTGACTTATCTTGTTATATTCTTCACTAGGAAGAAATATCACACTTCAGGTCTTATTTTTAAACTGTCGGCGGTATTTGTTATTTCCTTCTTCGCAAAAATGTTTGGCAAATTGTACTATCTGGTGGGCCATCCGGACTATCCTCATATGAGCAATTCAATGGCCTTTTATGCGATGCAGAGCACTTTCCTGGTATTGATGGTGTATATTATCGAATCTATTCAAAAAAATATGCAGCTGAGAAAAGAAATGATAGAATCCGAGAAATTGCGCGTTGCCAGTGTGATTTCAGCGTCCGTCGCACATGAGATCAGGAACCCGCTGACAGCGCTGAGAGGGTTTATCCAGTTATTAAGCTCAACATCCTTAAGCGATGAGAAAAAAAAGAAATATGGAGAGATATGTTTGGAGGAGCTGGACCGTGCACAGCAAATAATTAGCGATTATCTATCACTAGCCAGACCTCACCCGGAGTATGTTGAAATCTTGGAAGTTGGCCAGGAGATTAAATATATTGAGTCGATTCTCACTTCTTACGCACTGCTCAGAGGTGTGCAGCTGCAGATTGAGACGAAACATGAAGCGAACATCGAAGGTGATCGTCAAAAACTGAGACAAGCCTTGATCAATATTGTTAAAAACGGTATTGAAGCCATGGAACAAGGCGGCGTATTGGAGCTTAAATCACAAATACGCGATAATAAAGCTTTAATTACGATCTCCGATACTGGCGTAGGGATGACCGTCGAGGAAATTAACCGTTTGGGAACGCCCTACTTTTCCAATAAAGATAAAGGAACAGGACTTGGCACCATGGTCTCATTCAGCATAATCAAGAATATGTCTGGAAGTATTGCAGTTGATAGCCAGAAGGGGAAAGGAACCGTCTTTACGCTCGCCTT
>Ga0209566_100358_pt1 | contig 38426 bp, 39 predicted proteins | sample Araplavi_mTSA_r2_2_FD_184287 | JGI IMG/M metagenome (GOLD analysis project Ga0209566, IMG submission 184287) | Arabidopsis root microbial communities from North Carolina, USA - plate scrape CL_Cvi_mTSA_r2 (SPAdes) (version 2) | ecosystem: Host-associated > Plants > Roots > Endosphere | place...
AATCAATTCCAAGGTGCTCCCGGAAAATGCGCTGACCCGGTGCTTAGTGACAATCGGTTCACCCTCTATCGGCTGTACGGACGCGTGAATTTGCGTCGCTTCGTCCGAAATGGTCATTCCACCCCTTTGACGGATAGTGGCGAATATCTTATTGCGGGGGCTGACTTCCGGATAACCAACGCTAAAAGCGACGCGGACGAAGATGACCGTCATCTTGTGCTTTCGTGCATGTTCGACAGATTTTTGAACAGCTTGCAGCATGTCCTGATGGTCCTGAAAGCGCGATACGATGCCGTTCTGCATGTCCATGACCAGTAAGGCTGTGTTTTCATGATTGTTCATCGGTTGAATACTCCTTTTGAATTGAATTATAATAAACGGAGAGTTCTCCACTACATAGTAAACGGAGATTTCTCCGTTTGTCAAACAGCTTTGAAAAATTTCGACGTTAGGATCTGATCATATGATGAATAAGGGAGAACCCCCGGCTCGGACAGAAAGACGCGATGCGGCAGAGAATCGCCAGCGTATCCTCGATGCGGCACAAAAACTGTTCGAAAGCAACGGCGTTGAGCAAGTAAGCATGAATCAAATCGCGATCGAAGCGCACATCGGTCCGGGTACCCTGTATCGTCGTTACCGAAACAAAAGCGAGCTGTGCCTGGATTTGATCAAAGACAGTATTGTGCTGCTATTTGACGATATTTATGCCTACCTGAAAGAACATCAGGCTGATTCGCCCGAGCAGAGGTTAATTGGCATCCTCGGCCTGTTTATCCGATATCGCGAGAAAAAACTGGAGCTGCTGCGAGGCATCGAGGAAGGGGCGCCGCCGGCTAACGGACAACCTTCGGGGAAGCGTACGCAAAGCCCGCTGTATCAAGAACTGCATGAAATCATTTGCGAGCTGTTCGGTAAGATGACCGCAAGTGAGGCGGATGACCCCGGAAATGTCTTTAAAGCCGACATGCTGCTAATGGCGTTGAAAAGCGATTCCTATCTGTTTCAAAGAGAGAGGCGCGGCTATTCGCCAGACATGTTTTTATCACTGTTGTGTTCGACGTTTATTCCGACCAATGGGCGTTTAGAAGCTTAAAAGGATGTGGAGAACGGCGAGGGAGGAATCATGTGGCCGTCCGTCATCTGTGACCTCCTACAAATGTGCATTGACAATCGAACGGGCGTTTCATATGATCCTAATAGGATTGTAAAAAAATGCAAATGAGGTCGATTGTAGATGGCGACTACGGATTGGGCAAACAAAATTACCGAAATCACATTGTTTGTAGAAGATTTGTATGTATCAAAGGCATTCTATCAAGAGACGTTTAAACTTACGACTATTTATGAAGATGAAAACTGTGTAGTGTTTGATTTTGGCCATACAAGCATCAATCTGTTAAAGCAATCGAATGCCAGCGAGTTGATTGAGCCCGCCCAGGTAGGTCGTGGCGGAGATGGTGCGCGGTTCCAGTTCACGATTCAAGTGCCAGACGTTGACAGCGTATGTGAAGAATTGGAGGTGCGAGGCGCTACATTATTGAATGGGCCTATAACGCGCCCCTGGGGGCGCCGGACAGCTTGTTTGGCAGATCCGGACGGTCATTTGTGGGAGATTGCGCAAGTACTGTAGAGAAAAGCCGGGGTTAGGGAATTGAACCAGGTGGCTTTATGTTTGTTTGGATAAAGAGTTTTGAGCGTCAGAAACCGCGGTAATCGCGGTTTTTTCTATTTAATGATTTACAGTGCTTTTCAGAAAAGTTAAATCGATAAAGTTATTATCCAAAAAAAAGCTCAAGTTATAAGGTTAACCATCATAGACATTTAAAACGAGGGAAATCGATTTCCTAAGCGTCAGCTTACCAGCAGGAAAGCAGGTGGACAATGAATGATCGGGAAACTTTTCATGAAGCAGAAAGACAAGCTATACGTACAAGGTTCGAAAGCGGGCATGCCCCCGTTCTCTTTAGTTGACCTCGGAGATGGAAAAGCAGTTCGGAGAGCGATTATACAGCTTGCAGGGCCATCCTTGGTGGAAATGCTGCTCATTAATTTTGTGCAAATGCTGAGTATGATTCTGGTAGGCCGAGTTGGGCAGGAAGCGATAGCCGCTGTCGGATTGACTGGCTCGGTTTATTCTTTGCTGATTGCGGCGTTCATGACATTGGATGTGGGAACTACGGTCATCGTTGCCCGATCGATGGGTGCAGGCGATGTTCAAGCGGCGAATCGTGCAGCCAATCAATCCGTAACACTGAACATCTTGATGTCTATTGTGATTATCGTCCTTGGCTATATGTTTGCAGGAGATCTATTGCGCATCATGGGGGCGACAAACGCTGTGCTGGAACAAGGTACGCATTACGCCGAGATCTTGTTTTTATCAACAGGATTTAATACGATCTCCATGGCGCTCACTGCAATACTGCGTGGAATGGGTGATACGCGTACACCTATGAAAATCAACGTACTAGCGAATATCTTAAATGTGGCGCTTGGCTTTCCGTTGATCTACGGCTTCATGGAGATGCCCGGGCTGGGAGTGACAGGTGCAGCTTATGCCACGATGATTTCGCAGTTTATTTCTATGCTATGGGTCGTTCTTCTGATGGTTAGCGGTAAAAGCACGATCCGGCTCTCGTGGGGTGAAATGATTCGACTTGATAAGATAACACTTGGACGCATTCTGAAGATTGGACTGCCTGCAGCGGTTGAGCAGGTGGCCCTGCGTGGAGGTATGTTGACGTTCGTCACGGTTGCCGCCAGCCTAGGAACAGCAGCACTAGCCGCAACGCAAATCTCTTTCAGTATTTTCGGCTTAACGTTTATGCCGGGAATGGCATTTTCCATTGCCGCATCGACGCTAGTCGGTCAGGCGCTCGGAGCCGCTAAACCGGATCTTGCAGAAAAATGCGGCTGGCAGGTACGTAAGATGGGCATGATCGTGTATGGAGCGATGGGGCTGTTCATTATTTTGTTTGCGCCTTATTTGGTCATGATGTATACGCCGGATCCCGTCGTCGTTGAAAAGGGGGCCATCGGCTTGAGAATCATGGGGTTTATTCAAGTTTCAGCAGGAACGTCATTTATTCTGGCCGGCGCGTTAAGAGGAGCTGGTGATACTCGGTATCCGCTTTATATAACTTTGCTCGGCGTATGGGGGTTCCGAGTCTTCTTCAGTCTAATTTTTGTATATCTGCTGCATTGGGATATTGCTGGTATTTGGCTGGCTGCGGCGGCCGATCAAGTCGTACGCTCCTTGTTTATTGTTCGGCGATATAAGTGGGGAGCCTGGAAGCTAGTAAAAGTGTAAATGTAACCGCGGTTTGAACTATCGCAGATATCTGACACAACCCTTAATTTATTGTATTCACAAACACCTTGTGAGAAAATGTTTAACAAGAAGTGAGGTGTCTAAATATGAAAACGATTGGACTTATTGGAGGAATGAGTTGGGAATCCTCTCTACTCTATTACCAAATCATAAATGAATATGTCAAAGAAAAATTAGGTGGGCACAATTCCGCTAAAAGCCTCATGTATTCGGTTAATTTTCAAGAAATCAAAACGTTGCAGCATCAAGGTAACTGGGATGAGGCTACAAAAATGATGATTGATGCCGCACAAAAACTTGAATTGGCTGGCGCAGATTTAATTATTATTTGTACAAATACAATGCATAAGATGGCACAAGAAGTTGAAGCATCGGTTTCTATTCCGCTTCTTCACATTGCCGACTCAACAGCGAATGAAATTGTAAAGGATGGAATCCAGAAGGTTGCTTTACTAGGCACTGCATTTACGATGGAACAAGATTTTTATAAGGGCAGACTCACAGAAAAATTTGGCCTCGAGGTCATTGTGCCAGATGAAGCGGATCGATGGGTCGTACATGACATCATATATCAAGAGCTTTGTCTTGGAGTTATTAAAGAAGATTCTAAGCAAACATATTTAAGAATCATAAATGATCTCAGGCTGCGAGGCGCAGAAGCTGTGATTCTCGGATGTACCGAAATAACGCTGCTCGTCGCGCAAGCTGATTGCAGTATACCTGTGTATGATACAACGCGAATTCATGCTGAAAGTGCGATAGATTTTGCTTTAAAAGGGACTACTATGCAAACGTTGAGTGAGTATTGAGAGACAATAATTCAATAAAACAAACCAACGGCAGCCGGTCCATGATCCGGGTGCCATTTTTCGAAATAAAAGTTATGTCATCTGTTATTTATTATTAGGCAGGTTCTACTCTAATAATCTATCTTCTGATATGATGGATTATGGGAATTTATGTATCTGAAGATGGGATGGTGATGACGATTAAATCACAGATGACCGCACAAACGCGCAAGGAAGGGGAACGAGGATCGACATCAAAATCAGACTCTGCACGACTCGAGTCCACGGCTGAGCAGACCTTGCTCACCGGCAGCGTCCAGCGGCTAAATGCGTTCGGAGCTTCGGGCATTACGCCTTCCGCCTCTCAAGTGATGCAGCTGCAGCGAACGATCGGCAATCAGGCCACAGCCAAGCTGCTCACCTCCCGCATGAATGCAAAAACGGTCGTACAACGTACCCCGGCGACCATTCAGCGCGAAGAGACCTTGCCAGATCCGGTGAAGGACGTACAGGTCAGACCGCTATTGAATTTGATTCAATCGCAGCGGCAGCAAATCTCAGATTTTCTGAGATCGAAAGAGCTAAGCTCTGATGATCAGGAGGCTCTTGAGCAATGCTTTAAGAAGCTGACGACTTTGTATGTCCAAATGGGAGAAAGCGATGATCCTATGGCACTCTGGGAAAGCTTTATCACATGGACGGAGAATTCGAAATGGGCAGGCGGCGGCTCCGAGTATTGGGAGACTTTCACACAGCTTGCCAATGCAAGTGACGCGAAAAAAGAGAAAGAGATGGATGAAGAGAAGAAGTCCGCCAAATCATGGAGTTCGGAGTGCGAAGCCGTTTTCGACGATATGAACGACCAATACAGTCGATGGAATGGCAAACGCAGAACACGGGGTGCCTGGTGGGGCTCTGCTCAGCCGGGCTCAACAACCGGAGCTACAAGCGTCCCTAGCGCGGTCATTCAGGAGCTCAAGAAACGGGTCGGCGGCTCAGGCTGGAGATTCTCGGATAGCTTCAGCGGCGGCATCTCGTTTCATAGAACGCGAGGCGGTGTGGATTTCATCTATCACATGCTTCCTCCGAATTAATGCCTTCCCTATCAATAGGGCTTTGCCCCGAGCACTTCTCACTGCTTGGGGCAAAGCCCTTCGTTGATCTACCTCTTAGATAACCTGTACTTGAGAGGTGGAAACCCCATTTTCTTTCGAAAGACCCGATAAAAGAAACTAAGATCCTCGAAACCAACCGCGTGTGCGATATCTACGATTTTTGAGCTGGTCGTTTCCATCAATTTGCAAGCTTCCCTGATTTGAATGTCATGCTTAAATTCCACGAAAGTCTTTTTCGTAAACGTTTTAAATTTGGCCGTGAAAGAAGGAATGCTCATACCGCACAGACGGCTCAATTGATCCAGGCTGAACGGCTTGTTGTAGTGCTGTTCGATGAGGGAGACGACAGACGCAATCCACTGCTCATCCGTATAAGCTGGAGTCGGGAGCGGATTTCCGTATGCCGCGTAATACCGACTTAATTGGACCAAGCTTTCGATAAAACGAGTTTTAATCACCAGTTGATATCCGGTCTCGCGTTCTTTTTCTTCCCTGTGGAGGGAAGCGAGATGGTTTTCAAATAAACTTTTGCGAAGTCCTGACAGCGTGACATGAGGATAAAACGTAGCGTTCTTGCGTAAAAACGGTGCAATGTAAAAAAAATCCAAGAAAGAGGGAATTTCACACAAAGCATTTAGTTCTCTATGCAGCAGCTCCAGCTTAAAAAGGACATTGTAAACGATCGTGTCTTTGTGCAGTGCGCCTTTATAGCTGTGATAAATGTTCGGCTCCAGAATGAAAATATCTCCCGAGCGAAGCTCGTATGTCATCCCGGACATTTCATGGACCGCGCATCCTTCAACAACATAGACCAGCTCGACAAAATCGTGTGTATGCAGGGGGATTTCCTGCCCTTGTTGAATTGTATAGAGCTCTATATGGAACGGAAAAGAAAGATCGTCAAAATATTGACTAGCTTGAAACGTAAACATGATCGTTATCCCCCTACTTTTAGCAAATCATCTCATCCTTGTTTAATGATCATCCAAGAAGTTATTCCTTCGTCGTGATATAAAGAAGATACTATGATGACAAGGAGCTGGTAACGATCGAACACGTGGTTAATCAGGAGCAGATCGAGTTCTTTAAGCAAAATGGATTTGTCCAAATCGATCATTTCTTATCTCAGCAAGAGTTGGAAGAGTTAAGACATTTTATGGATGAAATGATGGACTCAGACCAGAGTAACTCCATTCAGACAGATAAAAGAGGAGGAGCTTATTATCGCGTATTGAATCAGCGAGTGAATACTTGGCGCGATCATGCCGGAATGGCTAGATACTCGGCTCATCCGCGGTTTGCGATGGCAGCTCTTCAGTTGACCGGCGCCGAAGGAATCCGCCTGTTTCATGATCATGCCCTGTTAAAGATGCCGGAGGATTCCAGGGAAACGCCATGGCATCAAGATCTTCCCTACTGGCCGATGAATGAGCCTGGGGCCTTATCGATATGGATCGCGTTAGACGATGTAGATGAAACCAACGGCTGCATGATGTTCATACCTCGCTCACGCAATGCCGGCAAATTAAATCCGATCAGTCTTGTCGATCCACAGGATATTTTTGAATATGTCAAAGGCACCGATGTGGAAAATGAAAAGCCCGTCATATGCCGCATGAAAGCGGGGAGCTGTACGTTCCATGACGGACTCTGCTTCCATTATGCGTATCCCAATTATTCGCAAAAGCCAAGACGTGCGCTTGCCATCATCTACATGCCGGACGGCACAACCTACACCGGCAAACCGCATGTCGTAACCGACGGATTGGGATTGAAGGGAAATCAGCCGATACGAGGTAATACGTTTCCGCTGCTCGCGATCCGGTGACATTTGCAAAAATGGAGCAAGAGCATATCCAGTAGGCTATCCGTTGTTAATTCAAGCAAAAGTGGAAGCATGGCTTCCGCTTTTTGTTGTTTAAAGCATCGCTTAGCGGGAATGGTGGATTTGTGAAGATTACAAGTAGTATACGTGATTCTCCCAAGCAGACCAATAAGTTTACTTACTATACTTTCGTTAAGTATGTGAAAATAATTTCAGTACTTTTAAAAGGATACCAAGTATTCTATGATTAGGTAGTCAAGCTTGTACAACCAAATGGAAGGAATGTGGCACATGAAATATCGGAAATTAGGCAAATCGGGTCTTAAAGTCAGTGAGATCAGCCTGGGCAGTTGGCTTACATATGGGGGCTATGTCGAAAAGAAAAATGCGGTGGATTCGATTCGTCAAGCATACGACCTCGGTATCAATTTTTTCGATACGGCTAACGTCTATGAACGCGGAGAAGCCGAGAAAGTAGTAGGAGAAGCTCTTGGCAGTTACTCCCGCGATTCCTATGTACTTGCGACTAAAGTGTTTTGGCCAATGGGGGAGGGTCCCAATGACCGTGGATTGTCCCGTAAACATGTTTACGAACAATTACATGCCAGTCTTAAGCGTTTGAATACGGATTACGTGGATATCTATTACTGCCACCGGTTTGATCCTGAAACTCCTGTAGAGGAGACGCTTCGTACCATCGATGATATGGTGAGACAAGGCAAAATTTTGTATGCTGGCGTAAGTGAATGGACGGCTGCACAAATGGCGGAAGCGCTCGCTGTGGCTGATAAATATTTGCTTGATCGCATCGTCGTCAGCCAACCGGTCTATAACATGTTCAACCGATATATTGAAAAAGAAGTGATCCCACTCGGCGAAGAGAAAGGCATCGGTCAAGTCGTCTTCTCGCCACTTGCGCAAGGTCTTCTCAGCGGGAAGTACACGTCGATCTCCGATATTCCTGCGGACAGTCGTGCTGCCAAGCTAGAGAATATGAGAAAGGGCCTCACGGAAGATAAAATCGCCAAAGTCGAGCAGCTTAACGGCATCGCCAAAGAACTGGAGATCTCCGTAGCTCAACTGGCGTTAGCTTGGATCTTGAGACAACGCAACGTTGCGAGTGCGCTCGTGGGTGCGAGCCGTCCAGAGCAAGTTGTAGAAAATGCGATGGCATCCGGGATCGAGCTCTCATCGGATGTAATTAATAAAATTGAATCCATTCTAGCGTAAAAACAGTTTTTAACCTACTTTCTCCGGTAAAAGGAGAAGGAACGTTAAAGCCGGCCTAAACGGTCGGCTTTTTGCTTTTCATGCTAAACATCTACACTTTAATTTTGCGGCAGAAACATTATTCTCCAATCGGACGTCTTGAGGGTGATCGATTTGAGTTCGGGTTTGGATTCCCGAATCCAAAGCCAAATCAGATACCCCTCGCCAACTTCAGCAAGACCTGCTAGCACAAAAATAAAGGTGGCCATTAACACCTATAACCCCCTTAAAAAAGGTTTTTGGTAATCTTTTGCGTTAAATATTCAATTCGTGGCATCATTATCTCATCATCCATCGTTGAAAGTTTATCAGCTTTAAACAACTGAAATTTCTTTAATCGATAAAAATCAATTAAAATTTGCTTAATGGTTAATTGATTCGTCATGAGATATTTGACGTTAAACATGCCACGTAGAATTTCATCCTGCATGATTAACAGCTTGCCATTAATATCGTTGAAAATCCCCTTGTTCACCCCTTCTTCGTAGAAAGCAAGCACATGGTGTTCACGTTTCTTGATGGCTTCATTTAATTGATCGTGCCATTCCGGATAACTGGTTTCGAGTTCCTTTAAAAAGATCTCTGTAAAATATACGATAAGCGAGATTGACTGTTCGAAAATTTGCTGAAATCGGGTTGTAAAACTTTGATCTGATTCCAAGGCGTCAGAAGTCAACTCGTTCATATACGCAATAAAACCACTTACAATGAAACCGATGATATCTTCCTTTGTTGAAAAATACTTATATAGAGTTACTCTGCTTATCTCCATCACTTTAGCGATTTCGTCCATTCGCACGGATTGAAGTCCATTTTTTCTTATATAAGGGATAAGCTTAGTCATAAGCTTGACTCGGGTCTCATTCATTTTATTTAATTTTTTATCATGGTCATTCAAATTTATAGCCCCCTCATTTTTATTATAGCCTCAAATCAAGCGTAATACATACAATTTTTATCAAAAAAACAAAATTAACAAAATTAATAAAATTTGTTCATTTTATTAATCCGATGTGATATCATGATCAGTGAAGTTACGAAATGAGAGAGAGGTTATCAAATGAAGACGCAGAAACTTGGAAACAGCGAACGAATCGTTTCTTCTATGGGGTTAGGAATGATGGGAATGTCTCCAGGCATTTATGGTGCCATAAATGAAGAAGAGTCTATAATGACTGTTCATCGAGCCTTGGACCTCGGGGTAACGTTACTTGATACGGCTGATACTTATGGCAACGGTCATAACGAGCAGCTATTAGGTAAAGCATTGAAAGGGCGCCGGGAACAAGCAATTGTTGCTACTAAGTTTACATTTGGGCCTAATTGGGAGTTCATTGGTGGGCATCCGGACTATGTAAAGAAAGCAATCGACGAGAGCTTACGGCGTCTTGATCTCGAATATATTGATCTTTATTATCAGCACCGAGTTGATCCTAATGTTCCAATCGAAGAGACGGTTGGTGCGATGGCAGATCTAGTCCAAGCAGGGAAGGTACGTTATCTTGGTCTTTCTGAAGCAGATGCCGCAACCATTCGCCGAGCACACGCTGTACATCCTATTTCTGCTTTACAAACGGAATATTCACTCTGGAGTAGGGATGTGGAGGAAGAAATTCTTCCAACAGCCAGCGAACTAGGCATTACATTTGTGGCTTACAGCCCGCTAAGCAGAGGATTTATTACCGGAGAACTTCGTAACTACGAGGATTTTAAAGCCGACGATATGCGTAGAATTTTGCCACGCTTTCAAGGTGAGAATTTTCAAAAGAATGTTGATTTGGTAGACAAACTTGGAGAAATTGCCAAAGAGAAGCAATGTACGGTTGCACAGCTGGCAATTGCCTGGACGATGGCTAAAGGTGCGCTGCCGATCCCAGGTACGAAACGAGTGAATTATCTTGAAGAAAATGTGGAGGCAGTAGATATTCAATTGACTTCTAATGATCTCGAGCGTATGGATGCCGTGAGTCCACATGCATTCGGTGGGCGTTATCCCGGTATGTAAATAGTGGTCGATGGTGAACATATAGAAAGCCTGCAGGATAATCTCTGCAGGCTTTTTTAATGCAAACAAATTTGAATTGAAATTCTATATTCTATCTATTAAAAAGTAGAATTCTAAAAAATGAGAACTTCGACACCATGGCTGAGAAAGCTGTCCGTTTCGGTCTGATTGGCCAATTCAAGAAGCTTGAGCAAAAAAACATCGTGGAAATTCTGCGTATGAGCCAATAATCGCGATTATTTTCAAAAAGATTCGTAAGTGCTCTGAAAATAATCGATAATAAAATGCTTAAATTTCATGACAGCTGGTGATAGATATCGCCTCTCTATCACAGCAAGGCCAATACTTCGCTGACAATTTGGCTCTTCAAGCCGAACTTGAGCAATCTTATTTTTATTAAAACCCGTATTCGGCAGGAGCGATACGCCCAAACCAGCTGCGACAAGCCCGGCTGCAGTCGCAACCTCCTCGCTTTCGAACGTGATTTTCGGCTGGATCCCGTTCTGTTGGAACAGCCGGTCTGTCGTTAGCGTTTATATTAAATAAATAGCCGCTAGTTGCCGAGCCCCAAGCAGGAATGGGGAGATCGAGCAATAGCGGCTTTTGTTCAGTAATAGTGCCTGGTTAGCTAAAATAATCGTTTGGCTGTAACAAAACGTTTCTTCCACTTGTCATCAAAGTTTTCAACATGAACGCCTTCTTCTTTGGAATACGTGTGAAGTATCTTTCCGTCGCCTGCATAAATGCCTACATGCCCAATGTCCAGACCGCGAGCGCTGAAGAATAGCAAATCTCCCTTGCGAAGATCGTCTAGCCCGACTTCTTTCCCTTCCAGGGCTTGCTCATAGGAGACGCGCGGAAGCTCGATGGAGAGTACCTCTTTGAACAAATAACGGACAAAAGAAGAGCAATCGAACGTCTTGGTTTGATCGGAGGAGGCACCAAACGCATACGGCGTTCCCAAGAACTTATAGCCGAGCGTGAGCAAGTCATTTGCTTTCTGCTCGGTGAGAGCCGAGTTCGAATAATCCGAGTATTGCGGATCCGCAGAAAGGAAGCCGATTGCACCGTCTTTCGTTTGCACCTCCAGCCAGTTCGTGTCCATTTCTCGAATGACATGTATGTTCTCTTTTTTTGGAATCATGCGGAGCACTTGTGAACCGGTGTTCGGAGCGTCACGTAGATTAACGCCATATTCAATGGTCGTTTCGTAGCTTCGGGCAGATGAGATGGTAATGGATCGGTCGTAGTTATGCCATTGCACGAGATTGCCGAGTGTTTCACTGATTAAACGCAGCGGGATCATCGTGTTCCCGGCAATAATTTTGCCGGAGATGGGAATGTCGAGTGTTTCTTTATTTTTCGTTGCGGTCATTTGCCCGATTTGGTAAGTAAATACGATGTCACCTTTCACAGCCTTCACTGTGCGAGTCGTTTCGTCCCATGACACTTTGGCGCCTTCTGCTTCAAATATCGTACGCAGCGGGACAAGGCTGAACCCGTTCTCGATCATGGGCGGGGTTTCAAAGGAAAGCGCACGGCCGTCCAAGTAAACGGCAGGAGGGCTGTCTGCTTCAGCATGAGTGACCGAAGCGGGCAGCAGACCGATGACCAGGAACATACCCACGGCTCCGGTTTGAAGCGCTCTTTTCATACTCATATGATCAGCTCCTAACAAGTTAACTTTGCTAATGTATAGACGAAGCCAAATGCTAGTAAGTTTCTCTCCAAATTGTGGAAAGTGCCTAATGATACTAACAAAACTGAGCACCGATTCGTGGCTCGAATATTGCAAAGCTTTCAAGGCGTCGAGCGGGCTTGGGTTTGGCGTCATAGCGGAAGTGGACTTCCGCTATGACGCGTTTTTGAGCCAGCGAGGGGCGATATCCCCGAAGGCACGCGATCATCTCGCGAATCATACCGTCATACCAAGTTACTCTAGATTCATGTTACAATCGAAAAAAATGAGGTGAGGTGCGTCATGAAAATTACAGTGCTCGGTGCAGGTGCAGTAGGTGGATATTTCGGCGGTCGGATGCTCGAAGCAGGTTTGGATGTAACCTTTTTGGTTCGGGAGAATCGGGCAATTCAGCTGAGGGAGACAGGACTGGAGATTCAAAGTTCTCAAGGGAATGCCCATATACGAAATTTAAAATTAGTTGTTAGTGCCTGTGAGATTGATGCTTGCGATATCGTCATCGTTGCGGTAAAAAACTATCATTTGAATCAAGCAATAGAGCAGATTCGTTGTCTTGTTGATAAAGGTGCCAATGTGTTACCTCTTTTGAACGGGGTGGAACACATTGAAATTTTACAGCAAGCATTCGGGGAAAAAGTTGTGATGGGCGGTTTATGCCAGATCATATCAACGTTAGATCGTGATGGACGCATCCTTCATAATGGCTCGTTACACGATATGCAGATTGGGGCTCTGCACCCGGATCAGGAGTCATTGGGCCGTAAGCTATTTGATGCACTCCAAGATGCAAATTTGAGATGTTTGTATAAAGAAAACATTACGCTTGAAATGTGGCTAAAATACGCTTTTATAACTGCATTTTCAGCAATAACGACCGCGGCACGACTGAAGATCCATGATGTGCTTGCTACACCTGCGACACAAGCCGTTTTTGTGCAAGTGTTGAATGAAATGCAAAAGTTGGCGAAAGCGAATCAGGTACCTATACCGGACAATTTTGCTGAAACCACTGTTCATCGCATGCAGCTAATGCCTAAAGGTGCTACTTCCTCTATGCATCAGGATTTGTCGAAGGGACTGCCCCTGGAAGTTGAAAGCTTGCAAGGAGGAGCATTAAGATTAGCTTCGCGGTTAGGTGTAGAGATCCCCACTATCCAAATCTTATACGGCTTAATTAAGCCATATGAGGGAGCTAAATAGGACATTACGTTTTACATCGAAGTAATTAAATACCTAGCTCGCTTTTGATTTTTGGCCGAATTCCTCGGTTAAGCAAGCCCTGACAAATTTGAGGATACTTCTTTACGACATACACGATCCACTTCCAATAATTTATAAATATCTCCGCATCACGCCATCACACATTCAGTGGCGCCAAGTAGTATGCTTGTACTCGGATGTTCACGAGTTTGAACTAGCGGCCCCAAAGAAATATCCTCTTCGAACTGTACAAAGTGGAGGAGCTTTACAAAGGAGAGCTGCTACCAGGAATTTACGAGGAAAGGCTGGATGCAAAACGGAAATTATTGTCGCTAATTTATTCGAACGTACAGTAGCATCCAATTTCAGACAAGCTCTTAGTATTTTGCTCTTCAGGGATTGTGTGTATATGTGGTTTTTGTTGCCAATAATAAAAACGCCTGAAATGATGTCACACTCTAGAACTGTCAATTGTCTTCATAGTGTCAAACAAAATAACAAGCAATTGGATGAATAAGTGCTAAAACATCAGTAGCCTGAAAATAATGGCTGCACAACTAGGAGGATTCATATGAAAATTGTAGTTTTCGGCGGTAGTGGTCTTATTGGAAAGAAACTGGTAAACAACCTGCGTGAATTAGGCCATGAGATTGTGGCAGCATCACCTTCCTTAGGTGTCAACTCCGTTACGGGAGAGGGATTGGTTGATGCGATTCGCGGCGCACAAGTTGTTGTTGATGTTACGAACGCTCCTTCATGGGAGGACCAAGCAGTTCTAGACTTCTTTGAAACATCGACTCGAAATCTGCTCGAGGCTGAAAGCGCCGCTGGCGTGAAGCATCACGTTGCGTTGTCGGTAGTAGGGACGGATGGACTCCTTGAAAGTGGTTATTTCCGAGCGAAGATGGCCCAAGAAGAAATGATTAAGTCTTCCAAAGTTCCTTATACAATCGTTCGTGCGACGCAATTCTTCGAATTCGTTGAAGCTATTGCTCAATTCTCCACAGAAGGGCAAATCGTTCGTATGCCGTCTGCCCCTATACAACCGATCGTATCGGATGATGTTGCTGCCGCTTTAGTGGATTTCGCGCTTGAGGCGCCTGTGAATGGTATCGTTGATCTGGCAGGTCCAGAACGTCTTGGTCTCGACGAGCTCGTTCGTCGTTTCCTGACTGGAACAAAAGATACCAGACAAGTGGTAACAGACGACACAGCTCGTTACTACGGTGTTCAGATTGATGATAAAGATCATTCTCTCGTCCCTCATGGCAAAGCACGCATCGCCTCGACCCGTTTCGAGGATTGGATAAAACCGCACCGCGAGTCAAGTATAATACTTCATCAATAGAAGAGAAGGAGATCCGGTCGTTGCGGATCTTCTTTTTTCATTCCGGACATAGAAATGAAATGACCCATTCACCAACAAAGAGTCGTCCAATCATAACCAATACCTCCTTCATAATGTACATTAAGGAGGTGGCACATTTGACTCTCGCTCGAAACTATACTTTATCCGATTTAAAAGATGAAGTTTACTATTTTGATAAACACTGGAAGAGAATTATCAAAGCTGACCGCGCCATTTATGTAGCAACGAAAAATAACGCATCGCTTACGATAAGTATTATCAATTCAAAAGGAAACAAGATTCCAAAAGTGATTCAAAAGTATAGAAAAGGAAGCAGGATTGTCGTAATCGGTATTGCCGTGCACGCACCAGCTCATACCACAATAAATCTATGATTGACTATCGCTTATAGGTTTTTGGGATGCAAGAATACGTACGAACGAAAAGACGACCAGCCATTTTAGGCTAGTCGTCTTCTTATGTTTATATAGATCAAAAGTCCTCAGCCCTAACACCAGGTCTATCGCTCGCACCAGCTTTTGAGCCCTCGGTCATTCGTTCAACGTTCGCAAACGTTTGATATCTTGAATAGGCGAGAGACCGAACATTCGGGTATATTCTCGGCTGAATTGCGAAGGGCTCTCGTACCCGACCTGGAAAGCGACTTCAGCAGCCTCCGTTGGCTCGGTTAATAACAGGCTTCGAGCCGCTTGCAAGCGCAAGTGTTTTTGAAACTGTACGGGACTCAAAGCAGTCACATCTTTGAAATGTCGATACAGTGTAGGAACGCTCATATTCGCCAATTCCGCAAGATCATCGATACGAAATGGTTTTTCGTAATTTCTCTTAATATGGTCGATGACATCTATGATTCGATAAGCACCGCCACCATCCATAGTCATTTGTTCCAAAGCTATCCCATGATCTCCTTGCAGGATGCGAAACAGAATTTCTTTTGTAATAAAAGACGCGAGTAACGGAATCTCTTCCGGATGATCAAGCAATTGAACTAATCGTTTAACCGCATCTAGTAAAGAATCTCCCATCCGGCCAACAAACAAACCTCTTCTTGCCTGTTCTTGCGTATACGTCTGTAGCTTGGATTCCTGAATGACCTCGAGGATTTGATCCGGTGTAAATTTCAATTTAAGGGCGAGATAAGGAGCCTCCGGGGAAGCTTCGACAACTTGGCTGATAACGGGCAAATCAACGGATGCAGCTATATATTCAGCTGACTCATAGCGATAAAGCTCCTGAGCGAGCATAACTTCCTTCTTGCCTTGAAAAACAAAACATATCGAACGGTCGTGTACACCGTGCGTAGGATTCGTCACTTTATTTTGATGAAAGAGAAGTAACGATGGAATTGCAGTAGGGTGCGTGCCATTGTTCTGTCCGGTATGTCGTTCTATTAGTTGAGCAATAAGTTTGCATTGTTCAAGTTGGCGTTCGATCATGTCATCCTCCTTAGTATATCCGGTAGATGCTCTAATCATAATATACATTCAAAAGCATCTGCAAATGCATGTGATAAGATTAGGCAATTATTTGAGATGAATGTGATACCGTGCACCAAGGCATCCGTTGCATAATAAAGAGGCTGAAACCAAGGCTTTCAAGCTAAATAGAACAAACGGAGGAGAACAAATATGTATAAAGCAACCCCGCAAGCCCCTATTGGCTCCGGTTTTGGAGCTTCAACAACAGCCGCTGACGTCATCCAAGGGATCGATTTGACCGGTAAAACCGTTGTGGTCACTGGCGGTTATTCCGGCATTGGATTGGAAACCGTCCGTGCCTTCTATTCCGCCGGGGCCAAGGTTATCGTACCTGCTCGCGATATGGAGAAGGCGAAGGCCGTTCTCGCGGACATGCCGGATGTACAAATCGACACTATGGACTTACTTAAACCCGAATCGATCGATGCTTTTGCAGATCGTTTCCTTCATCAATACGATAAGCTTCACATCTTGGTCAACAATGCTGGCGTTATGGCAGCCCCGCTAGCCCGAGACGAACGGGGCTATGAATCGCAGTTCGCCGCTAACCATCTCGGCCATTTCCAGCTGACTTGCCGCCTTTGGCCGGCACTTGTTCGCGCGGAAGGGGCGCGTGTCATAGCGTTATCTTCCTTTGGTTACGTACGAGGCGAAATCGACTTTCATGACCCGCATTTCGAACATCGCGAGTATCATCCTTGGGTTGCCTATGGTCAGGCGAAGCGCGCTAACGCTTTGTTCGCCGTCGCGCTCGACGCGATTGGACAGAGTCAAGGCGTACGAGCTTTCTCTGTTCATCCAGGCGGCATCGCTACGGATTTACAGCGTCATTTATCACAAGCTGAACTAGAAGCAGTTAAACTCTTTGATGCGGTTGGCCAGCCGATTATCGATCCCGAAGGTGCCGACAGGAAGACTCCACAGCAAGGCGCGGCAACCAGCGTGTGGTGTGCGACGAGTCCACAGCTGGCAGGTATGGGCGGCGTCTATTGCGTAAATTGCGAGATTGCTCCTCTGCTGCCAAGCGATGAGTCCATGGAACGATTCGGCATTCGACCTGGTGCGATCGATCCGGTTACCGCTGGCCGTCTATGGCAGCTCAGCGAACTGCACACCGGGACGAAGCTCGATTGAATTAATCCTTTATCACGACTATATATAGATATCGCTACGATTGGAAGAAGGGGAGCAAGTGAACCAGACTGTCACTATTCAAAACAGATCAACAGAGAAAAAAACTCACCGTCCCATGGTGCTAGCCGCTCTAGTCGTATCGATGTTCATGGCGGCCATCGAAATGACGATTATCTCAACCGCAATGCCGAGTATCGTAGGAGAGCTTGGCGGGTTTTCACTCTACAGCTGGGTATTTTCAGCTTTTACGTTAATGCAGGCGGTAACAACTCCGATTTACGGGAAACTATCCGACTTGTTCGGACGCAAGCCTATTTTTATTATCGGTATCTTTATTTTTCTGGTCGGTTCTGTATTGTGCGGCTTTTCGAAGTCCATGGTCATGCTCGTGATTTGCAGGTTGATTCAAGGGCTTGGTGCAGGTGCTGTCCAACCTATTGCAATGACAATCGTGGGGGATATGTTTACCGTTGAAGAACGTGCTAAAATCCAAGGATACTTCTCAAGTGTATTTGGTATTTCATCTGTGATCGGTCCTCTTGTTGGCGGATTTATCGTTCAATATTCACACTGGTCCTGGATATTTTGGATGAACGTACCGCTCGGGATCCTATCCGTTGTTGGTGTCATTCTCTTTTTGCACGAAGGTGTCGAAAAGCAAAAACACGCTATTGATTACACCGGATCCGTCTTATTTTTCATATCGATTACATCTCTAATGATTATGATGATTCAAGGTGGAGTTGCATGGAGCTGGACATCACCGCAAATGCTTTGTTTGTTACTCGTGTTTATTATGGGGAGCGGACTGTTCTTAAAGCAAGAGCTTCGAGCTGAAGAACCGATGATGCCGCTGCAACTCTGGAAGAATCGTTTTATCGCAGTCGGCAACACGGCAACGTTTACGTCCGGAGCTCTTGTTATTGGACTGACGAGCTTTATCCCCGCTTATATTCAAGGGGTCATGGGTAACTCTGCGTTCATAGCCGGGTTTGCGCTCACGGTCATGACGGTAGGTTGGCCCATCGCGGCATGGGCGGCCGGGTATTTAATTATGAAAATCGGCGTCCGGACAACGGCTGTAATTGGCGGAATCGCCATCTTCATCGGTTCATTGTTTTTCATCACATTAGATCCTGCCAAAGGAGCCATATGGGCAGGGGCGGGGTCGTTCATGGTGGGAATCGGAATGGGATTTTCCAACTCTGCATTTATGATTTCGATTCAAAATAGTGTTCAAAGGCAAATGCGTGGCGTAGCTACAGCTTCCAATATGTTTATGCGACTATTAGGCAGCTCGGTTGGGGCGGCATTGCTCGGCGGCGTATTAAACCTGAGATTTAAAAGTTTTGTCTTAAGTGCGGACAACCCGCTGGGCAATGCCATTTCCGTGAATTCGATTAACCAAGTGCTAAACACTTCAGAAACGAATCAAATCCCAGCAAGAGAATTGCATGTTGTCCAACAAGGTTTGACGATCGCGCTACACAGTGTCTATTGGGGTGTGTTAGCACTTGCGGTTATTACGATGCTGGGTACATTCTTTTTGCCTGCTAAGCAAAAATTAGTTGAAACTATGAAAAGTTAAGAAAAACCTTGTGCAAGCTGCTTCGTGTTAGATCTATAGTTCTGAAAATGAGATATACAACATCTCATCATCGAATTATTCGTGATGGTAGATTGGATGTATATTATAGGAGCTCGGTGCAACGATAAGAAGGAAGAATGATAGCTGTGATTTGGTTTGAAAAGACCATAAGCTATGACATTTAGACTGCCTTTTAATAAATAGATAAATAACCGGTTTAATCGAATCCCCGGAGAATTCGGACATTTGAAATAAGTAGAAATTTAAGAAAAAGAGAAAGGAAGGGAAGACCAATGAAAATTGTTGATTTGGGCACACAGGGATTAAGGGTAAGCCAAGAAGGCTTGGGCTGTATGGGAATGAGTACGTATATTTATGGACCGAGCGACGATAAAGAAAGCTTAGACACTCTCCGTCGGGCAGTTGAACTCGGCATTACATTCTTCGACACTGCGGAGACCTACGGAATGGGGCACAATGAAGAATTGGTTGGACAAGCATTCTCGGGCATACGTGAGCAAGTGATCATCGCAACCAAGGTCGGATTTGGATTTACGGATGATGGCAAGATTAAGGTCGTCGATGGCAAACGTGTCGTGGATGGCAGTCCCCATAATGTCGTTAGAGCCATAGAAGGATCGCTTCGTCGTCTACAAATGGATTACATCGACCTTGTTTACCTTCATCGTATCGATCCGACAGTACCTATTGAAGAGACGATTATGGCCATGAGCAAACTTGTAGCCGAAGGTAAAATTGGCCATATCGGATTGTCCGAAGCCGCAGCCGGTACCATTCGCCGCGCACACGCCGTTCATCCGATTACTGCCGTACAGACGGAGTACTCATTGTTCGAGCGTGGTGTTGAGGCTAACGGTGTACTTGAAACCGTCCGAGAACTAGGAATTGGTTTTGTGCCGTACTCACCCTTAGGTCGTGGCTTTTTGACGGGCCAGTTAAAGACGGACCAACTTCACCAAACGGACTTCCGCAAGACGGATCCTCGACTTAGCGGAGAAAACCTGGACTCTAATTTACGAATAGTTGAGGCGTTAAGCTTGATTGCAGCTGCCCGAGGAGTCAAGCCCTCACAGTTGGCTTTGGCTTGGACAATCGCTCAGGGCTGTGTCCCGATTCCTGGAACGCGCCGGATTTCTTATCTGGAAGAAAACGTCGCTGCTGCAGATCTGGTTTTAACACAAGAAGAGTTGGATAAGATTGATGAAGTCGCGCCGGTTGGCATCGCGTCAGGGGATCGTTATACCAAGGATAATATGTCATATGTAAACATCTAAGAAGTGTATCCCGGATAGCCGAAAGTGAGAGCAGAATATTTCGCAATGATATTTATTCATGAAGCAGCCGGTCATTTTGATCGGCTGCTTTTGTTCAACGAAGTTGGAGCTATTAACCCTGCCGAGCTTCAAATGACCTTTACTTTTTCGAGTGAAGAGAGCCAAGTGTAGCATTTTCTCCAATATGGACAGCTCTGCTTTTGGAGATGCCTATTCTTTGGGCCGTATAAATTCCGGTGTGACCTGAAAATAAATAACTTATGATGCAGCCGATGAACATGTATAGAGCACCCTCCGCACCGAATAATTCGATCCCCATAACGAAACAGGCCATTGGGGTGTTGGTGGCACCGCTGAACACAGCGATAAAACCAATGGCCGCCAGAAAAGAGGCGGGAAGATGGAGATAGTGTGCTAACGCACTGCCCAGCGTCGAACCGATGGCAAATAAGGGGGTGACTTCACCACCTTGAAAGCCAGCCCCTAATGTGACGGAGGTGAAGATGATTTTAAGCAAGAAGGTGATGGGGGCGACCGTTTCGCTGAATGACTGCTGAATGAGCGGAATACCCAAGCCCAGGTAATCTCTTGTACCGAACACGTATACCATCCCAATAATCACGAATCCGCCACAAAAACTTTTGATGATCGGATTCTTGAAGATTTTCGTGAACAATGCTTTTAGACGATGGGTGAGCTCACTAAACAATAAGCCTGCTAATCCAAACAAGATGGAGGCGAAAACAACTTTCATCAAGAGAAGAACACTAAAATCCGGTACGGCACCTATATGATAATGAAGATGGCGGATTCCCCAACTACTCGTAACTTTATCCCCTACGAAGCTTGCAATAAAACAAGGAATCAGCGCCTCGTATCGGACGAGGCCAATAACAAGAACTTCAAGGCCAAATACCGTACCTGCTAAGGGCGTGCCGAATACAGAACCAAAACCGCTGCTTATTCCACACATTAAAAAGATTTTACGGTCGAGGGGTTGAAGCTTCAGAACGCTGCCGATCCATTCAGATAAACTTCCTCCCATTTGGACGGCGGTTCCTTCCCGACCAGCCGAGCCTCCGAACAAATGGGTGACGAGCGTACCCAATAGGACGAGCGGTGCCATTCGCAAAGGGATCTTCCCCTTGTTTTGATGAATTTCTTCCAAGATGAGATTATTGCCTTTAGATGAATCTTTGCCGAACTTCAAGTAGAGGTAACTGACGACAGCACCACCGACAGGCAACAACCATAACAGCCATGTATGGCTATTTCGTGCGTTCGTTGCCCAATCCAAGCTCGTCAAGAATAGAGCAGAAGCTGTACCCGTAAAGATACCAACCAGCCCGCCAATGACAATCCACTTGAGCAAAGAAGCAAGGATCCCAACGTGAATCCATCTTTCTCCATAGCCCTTAACTCTTACGATTTGATCTTCAAAGTACCTTTTCAATGTTCTTCTCTCCTTCATCGTACTGATGCACATACAAAAAAACTCCTACCAGTCCATGTCAAATAAACTGGTAGGAGTTATTAGCACAAAGGCGGTTAATGGCGAACTCCATCGCCTATACAATTCGTACTTAATTATTATACGTATAACCCGTATCAAAATCAATATGTGGTTGTACGGGAGAATAGAAATCACGGGCAGCTGTTTTTATTTTATTTATAATCTCCGAGCAGATAATTGTAGAAAGGTTCGTCCACCCAGAATTTATAGGAGTCGACGTTCAAGCTGGCATTGATTTTCTTCAGGCCAGTAACAACTTCGTCAGATTTATCGCTGAGGGAGAAAGACTGTGCATAATAATGGCCTTTACTGACTTTATTGTTAGCAATCACTTTATAGTCTTTCACCTCAGATAAGGAGTAGTAAAGCGGCTGCCACCAGGAAGAATAAATGAGTCCTATCTGGTCATCACTGTTCTTTTTCGCATATTGGAAAATGACCTGCTGGAACTTGTTCTTTTGCTCATTATTATCGAATTCGAACTCCATGTCGTATTCCTTGGCATAGGCAATGAAATTGCCGTTCTCGATTTGGACGACTTGATAATCGTCGGATTGTGTCGGCTCGCCCCATTCTTTCAAATAGATGAAGGCGGACGTTTTCGGCTCTAGCTGTACTTTCGCCTGGATGTTCTCGCTGCGGAGCAATCCGATTAACTGAATCGCATGTGTAATGTCAGAATGCCCATAGGTGAGAGATAGCTTAGGATCAAAGTTTGCATCAAAACGAGAATCCTTCAAGTTGTAGCCGGTAATGAGATTCTTTTTCAAAGCTTCATCGAAGACAGAACGTAATTCTGTTGATGAAATTAGATCCTCTGTACGCCAGGCATCGTTAATTTTACGGAAAATATCATCATCGGAAGTGGTACCGATATAATGCTTGTATTGATTATTGAATGACAGAATCTTTCCAAGCAGGTCGTTAGCAAAGCTTTGGTTAGCGGCAGCATCCGCTTCGAAACCGGATGAGACAAGACCCGTATCAATTGCAGCGGCCAGCTCTTGTGCAGCTTGCAGCGTTAATTGATTGTTTTGATCGTAATCAATATGTACTTTAGCCAGAGCAGCATTGATTTTATCCTTCGGATAGGTATAGGCGAGTTCTTTCAAGCCGGAGGCTTTTAGAGCGATGAAAGTCGCTTGCAGCTGAGTAAGCGACTGATCACCCTGCAGCGCACCTTCGGATAGAATACCTTTTTCGTGTAAAGCAAGGGCTGCCATGTAATAAGGACTATCCTTTTGTAAATCTGTAAATACATTGGTCTGATCTTTCGCTTCCGCTTTCAAGACGCGGTTCACTGCGATAATGAAATCACCTTTCGTTAAGGAGTCTGACAAGGTGATGGCATACTTATCATTCAAAAACTGCTTGTATGAGGCTGTTGAATCACTCGCTAAAGCCGCACTGCTTAAAGTACTTACTGAGGCTAGGAGGAGAGCTGTTAAGATGGCGATTTGGAAGGGCTTGCTGGATTTCAATGCTTTCATAAAAATGAAACACCTCCGATTATTAATTCATATAGGAATAGTATGTTTTATTGAAATATATCAGTTATGCTTATAGGTGTCAATAAATAATGGTTGACTCCATCGAGGGGGTGTGAATCCGAAAAACTGTTCGATACTAATGGAGCCGTTCTATTCATATTCTTGTAAAAGAATGCACGAAGAAGGAGAGTGAGGTTAGTTGAAAGCAGTGAAGGTTCGTTTACAACCCCTTGTAAGTCAAATAAATTTACCTACTGTTTTGAAAACAGCTTATCTTCCCGGGGACTCCGTTGAAAGATTATTCATTGCAACCCAGGTAGGAGAAATCTTTTACATAGGGAATGGAACTATAGGGACTTTTCTGGATATTCGCCAGCAAGTTATCAAGTTGGGAGCTTCGAGCGGTGGGTATGATGAACGAGGTTTGTTAGGGCTGGCGTTTCATCCCCATTTTTATTATAACGGCATGTTTTATCTTCATTATTCAGTTGCTGGCACCCAAGGACCGGGTGCTCTTCCTAAGCCCTTTAGGCCTGACCCGTGTAATCCGGGAACATTGAACTTAACATGGATGAACAGAGAAGCGGAGTATGATCACATTGACACCGTTGAAGAATGGATCTTGCAATCGAATGGGCAGCCTCAGAAACGACGGACACTGCTTAACATCCGAAGACCATTTATGAATCATAATGGCGTCAATAGCTTAACCTTTTCACCTGAAACAGGAAAGCTTGTGATAACAACAGGGGATGGCGGATCGGGCTATGATCCGTTTCATTTAAGTCAGGACGATATGGAAATCGCCGGAAAAATCCTTGAAATGGATGTGACTAAGCCTACATTTATCGAACATCTGCCTGTTGTCTCCCGATTTCATGAGCTTCCCACAGCAATTCAGGAAAATCTGACGATAATGGCCAAAGGGGTTCGCAATATTCCGGGAGTTTCTTATCAAAAATTCTATAATCAGTATATCAAATATGCAGGAAATGTCGGACAGGATCTGGTAGAGTCGATTTATTCGTTTATCCATTATAAACCGATACCGGTTGCTCAGCTCGTTCAAGCTTCATTTATGAATGCTGAGCTTGATCAGGGAGGCTTCATTAATTTGGGCTGGAGAGGTTGGGAAGGTGCTTTTCCGACAACGTTGATAAGAAGCTGTTCCGTCAACCAGACTCTGGATGAGCAAACATTGGCTTATTATCAGGAAGCAGTAAACACTTCAGCAAAGCGTCTGCTGCCTTTAACGAGTTATTTTCATAAGGATTCACGCCCCGCTAAATTTGGGGGAACAGCACTTACCGGCGTTCAGCCGTATGCAGGACGTTGGATACCCGACTTAACAGGTAGCGTTGTGTTTACAGATGTTGCCCGACGTGTAGAGTCACGGCCACCGACTAGGGGCGTTCTAGCTTACACACGAGTAAGAAACGATGGTCAACCAAGCGATTACAGTGTGATTGAAACCGATTATGATTTTGGGAATCAATCCGCTTATTATGTTAGTTTGGGAGCGAATCGGGATCAGAGCAGACTTTATCTAGGGGTTTACGGTTCTATGAAAGTGGCTGATTCCAATCAAGGCATTGTATTTGAAATTGTTCCATCACGTTAATGGAAGTGACATAAAAGGCAGCTGGCCTCACCGGATCAGTTGCCTTTCTTATTCTCAATCGGTGAATGATTTGGCAGCTCTAAACGCCAGCAAGCTCCTTCCGGTTGGGCGCAATTTTCATCGTCTTCATTAATATTTAGCAAGTATTTGGAGAGACGTACCGCTAGACTGTCACTGATATAGGATGACACAATGCTGAAATTTCTGTTGAGGATAATCCAGCAACATGAGAAGCGACCCTAAATAACTACACCTTATTTTCTTAATTTTCAGATCAGTCTTGTTATAAATTGGCTGACCCCATATTATTATGATGATTTTCTAAGTAATTCATGTAAGTAATTAGCTGAAATTGATGGCCTAAAGCTTTAAAGGAATTTATCAAACTGGTGTAAAAACTGCAATTATCATTCATTTCTCAACGCATTATCGCTCTGGTACTGCTTATAGTTAGCTAGTAATTGTTCAATAGGAGAGGAGTACAATAATGGAATTATTGTTATTATCGAAAGACTTAACTCGGCTCTACTGCCGGAAAATTTTGATGCCTGAAGGTGCAATCGAAATATTGGTGAACATGATAAACAAAATAAACAATGATCAAAAGCTTTTTGATATTTATATGGATTTTTATAGGAATCATATAGTAAGCGGTTATTGGACTACAGTTTGGGAACCGTTAACGATTCATTCTTATGTGGAAGAAGTTTTCGGCAACGAAGCTTCTCTATTTTATCTGCATGCAGCGCTACAAAGACTGCCTCTTGCTGAGCAGAAGTATTCCGAAAGAGGGTTGAGTGAACAATTATTTGTAGAAACCCTAAGGGATATCGGTGTTTGGGTACAAAATGCCTATCATTTAGTGGGGTATTATGCGATTAGAAATTTCAGCTGGATCTGGAGGCATCTTGAAGCGAGACTGTTTCGCCTGGGTAGAATGCAATTCATGGAAACGAAATTTTCAGGAATTGTAAAAGGCTTTTACAATGCCAAGGAAGATACCTTTATGCTCTTATGTGGTGAAGGGATGGAGTTAAGAGCAAATGGTGATATGCAAGGAGTATGTAATAAAGAGAAGACTACCGATGGATTTGTGACGGAGTATGAGGAAACAAACGATTATTTTATTGGAAATCCTATTACGCCCATGGGTAAAGGTTTAAACCAACAAGTAAAACTAAAAAGGGATGAATGGGAAAAAGTACTGGACAAGGATGATACTTTGCTGGAGATCCACATTCCAAGAGATACAGCTTTTGATATGGAATCTATAAGAGACTCCTATTTACAAGCTAAGGAATTTTATGCAACCTATTTTCCAGAGGTCAAATACAAAGGTATGGTATGCCATACCTGGCTCTTTACTCCCCAACTTCGCGAAATGTTACCGCCATCAAGCAATATCGTAAAGTTCCAACAGCAATTCTACCTTTATCCGACCGCGGGTTCAGTAAGTTTTTTATGGAAATTTGTATTTAATGACTTAACTGAAATCAAGGATGCAAAACCCGATACATCATTAAGAAAGCAAGTTCTTAATTATTTACAAGAAGATAAAGAGATATTCGATATGAAAGGGATATTTCTTGATATATGCGGTGATTTTGGAACTGTATCCTACGGAAAATAACCGACATATCCCCTTTGAAAAAGCTTGAGCTCCTCAAGCTTTTTTTATTTTATCGGAAATCTCGGCAAGGGTTCTACAGACAGGGACGGACGCATTCGTTTTTTTTAGCCAAATAGTTCATGTCCTAATCATATTATGCCTTTTCATTATAGGGGATGAGTCTATATACTGGAAGAAATCAAATCGGATATCTCGCCAATAATCAATGACGTTACTGAGAAATGAATTAACTCTAAGTTGGAAGCGGGTGTTGTTAGTGAGTTTATTTGTACGAGAGGCGTCATTTTACAAAACTTTTTTTACACTGACCCTTATTATCGGTTTGCAAAACATGATTACATTCGGGGTTAACTTATCCGATAATTTAATGATCGGCGGCTACAGTGAATCGGCGTTGTCCGGTATTGCGATAGCCAATCAGATTCAATTTGTGCTGCAAATGCTCGTCATGGGGGTAAGTGAGGGGCTGGTCATTATGGCGTCCAGATACTGGGGGGCAAATGACATCGGATCGATTAAGAGGATTGCCAGCATAGGCATGCGCTTATCGATTCTTGTAGGTTTGGTGATGTGGCTTATCGTCTTTTTCTTTCCTCAAAACTTACTTTCATTGTTTACAAATGATCAAAGTGTTATTTCGGAGGGAACCAAATTCATCAAGATCATTTGCTTCTCCTATCTATTTTTTTCCGTCACCAGTATACTGCTTGCGGCGTTGCGGAGTGTGGAGACGGTGAAGATCGGCTTTATTTTGTCCTCAACCATGCTCATCATTAATGTGTGCCTGAATTATATTTTGATCTACGGACATTTTGGTTTTCCAAGTCTAGGCGTACAGGGAACAGCCATTGCAACCTTAACGGCGAGAATTATTGAACTGATCATTGTCTGCATCTTCGTGAAGCGAATAGACCGGAAAATCCAATTGAAGCTGCGTGATTTCTTTACCATCGATATGGAGCTGTTTAAGCGTTATGTCAAGCTGGGGTCACCTATACTAATGTCCAATTTTATCTGGGGGATCGCAATGGCGACACAGACGTCCGTTCTGGGACATATGGGGGCGGCTGCGATTGCGGCAAACAGCATAGCGACAACTGTTTTTCAGATCGTATCTGTCGTTGTTTTTGCTTCGGCGAGCGCTACTACCGTCGTAATCGGCAAAACGATCGGCGAAGGGCATATGGATAAAATCAAAGCCTACGCGAAGACGCTGCAGATGCTCTATCTTATCATTGGATTATGTACAGGCGCTGCTCTGTTCGTTACCAAGGATTATGTCCTGGGCTTTTATACCATTTCCGCAGAAGCAAGAGACCTTGCCCTGCAGTTCATGACCGTATTATCCATCACCGTATGTGGAACTGCTTATCAAATGCCCTCATTAACAGGGATCGTTCGCAGTGGAGGTGACACCAAATTTGTATTATACAATGATACGATTTTCATGTGGATGATTGTATTACCAGCATCAGCACTGTGTGCTTTCGTATTCAATCTTTCACCATTAGTTACATTTATTTGCCTGAAATCAGACCAAATCTTGAAATGCTTTGTAGCTATTATAAAAGTAAATCGATTCAAATGGATCCGAGCTTTTGATTCCTATTCGTCAGAAACGAAAGAGAATATCGCTTTGTGAAAGGTGTTATCATTCAGGCCCGACTCGCTTCATTGGTCGGGTTTCATCATTTTTACGAGACAATGAAGTTAATTGTTTATCACATTAACTTTCATCCGCCAACCGCTCCGATCATTCCCCCAAAACGGCCTGCTCCGTTCAGAAGATATCTTCTGGATATATCATGCGTCCACCCATCATGGCCAAGATAAGCCCAGTTTCGACTTTTGTTTCATAAATTCAGCATGTTTGAGTTAAAATAATGGAAAATTTTAAGGAGCGTATGCACATGATCGTCGTTACGACTGAAAATATTCCAGGATATAGAGTCAAAGAAGTCAAAGGAATGTGCTTTGGACTGATTGTTAGGAGTCGCGGGCTTGGCGCTGACATCCTAGCAGGATTCAAAGGTTTGGTGGGAGGTGAAATCAAACAGTTCACAACGTTGCTAGAAGATCTCAGGAAAGAATCCATGGACCGCTTGGTACAAAATGCTCAGGCCATGGGCGCGAACGCCATTGTGATGGTTCGCTTTGATTCAGGAGAAATTGGAAAAACGATGGGTGAAATTGTTGCATACGGTACTGCTGTAGTGGTTGAAATAGATAGAGAATGAAATGGATCTTAGGTTATTATGGCGTTCAGTTCGTTATTATTCTGGTAATCATGATCTTGTCTTTACTTATCTATGACAAACGCTACAAAAAAAGAAAGACTGTGCTTATTCCCAAAGGGTTTATTCGCATGGAGGAAGTTAGTGTAGATCCCGTTACGCATGAGAAGCAGCGCGTTTATTACAATCCGGAAACGGGTGAGCGAATATATGTTCGTGAATAAAACGAAAACAAATCTTTCTTATCGGGACACATTAGATTCTACTTTATTCACCACGTTCCTAATGAACTGACGATGTTACTCTTTGTTATCTAGAATTGATCCTTTTGTGAACCATTTATAAAACAAATAAGACAAATGTAATGTAATGGAAATTGTAATGAACGAAACATACCATGACCAATGGATATAAGCGACTAGTTTTGTGGTTTTTTGAAGTACCACTTCCCCTACGGTGAGCACAGCAACAAAAGACAGCGTGTAAGCGAATTTGACAATTGTCGGGTAGCTTGTTGGATAGCGTACATTATATATTGCCGAAACACAGGGTAAAGCAAAAAATTCATAGGTTAAGCTCGTACTAAGTGCATGCGCAAAGAATCTGCTTGGGTATGTAAGAAGACCAAGCTGTACCGCAAGTAATCCCATTGGCCATGTTAAGGCCTGCATGAATAAATAGCTAATCCAGGCCTCTCTGTAGAGACTTCGTGGAACGCTTACAAAGACTAATGCGGCCGAGATGAACCAAACGGCGACCTCAATTACGCGTTCCATCCTTAATTCCTCCATAGGGGTAAGATTGCTTAAAAAACCAACGAGTGAACCAAACGGAGCAAGGCAACAGTGGAATAAACACCAGTAAGTGCAGGGGGATGGCCCAAGGGACGTAATGTCTCAAGTCCGTATAAGCGTTCTTGAGGACTATCATGATCGCATCGGCAAGTGCAAACAGTGCAATGTCCAGTATTCGTCTCAATTTTTGATGCTTTATGTACTGAAAATAAAATAACGTGCAAATGGAAGGAGTCGTGAAATAGTCACCTATAAAGTCGGTTCGAGTGGCGTTCGGAAAAAGCCTTACGGGGCAAGTCTCCCAGTACAATTCAACAAATATGGTACTGAAAAACCATGTCACAACCTGGGCGACGAGAAAGCAAACAATCGCCTCCCGTAATGTGTGGCGAGTGATATTCATCATTAACAAGATGAAGAAAACGATACAAGTGACTAGATACCACAGGAAATTTATGTCTAGACGCATAGCTTCTCCGATAAGGTGACTTTTTCCTTACGTTTCCCATCAAGTTGGGGAAGTATTCCATGTTGGCACGCTGAAACGTTTTGCAGGTAGTCGTTCTGTCGCTAATGAGTAAAGCAGACGGTTAAGTGAATATTTCCTGGGCAAGCGCAATAATTGACTGATTATATTCTAGTTCGACAAAAAAGAACTCCTATTTTTCATAAATGTATCAGAGTGTGATGAAATGAGCTATTGTCGATGGATGGCTGCGATCCTGTTTGCATGCAGATTTGCGGCAATGCGGATTCGATGTGGCGTGGTCACCGAGCGCTCGGACGTTGCGAATTGTGCCAAAGGTGCGATGGGAGCCCGCGACGGACGATCCGGGGACTTGGCAGGAGGATACGTCCGTGCTGCCAATTGACACGCACCTGAAGGATGTGCTGTATACCGACATCCAGGCTTTTTACGGCGATAAGCCGCTGCGTTCATTTAACATCGACGGTCGGACAGCTATCATCCTCAACGATCTGGCTGCTTTCGGTACGGTCGTGTGGAACGAGGCGGAACGGACGATTCGATTCCAGGCGAAGCCTTTTGCCGCGGAGGAAACGCGAGATGCCTGGCGGGAAGCGGGAGCGGATTATGTGCTCCGGTCAGTCGAGGATGTGAGTTTTAAACTGGATTTCAAGGAAGAAGGGTAGTTTTATAATGAGCAGCAGGTTGGGATCGGGGAGGACGGACTGCCGTTTATGAAGCTTGAGTTTTTCGCAGATAAATTGGGGTTTGCGATAAGCCGGGATGCAGACAGCAAGAGCATATTGCTAAGCGACGGGCTCTATGCCTTCTCCATCCAGCCGGGAAGCAAGCAAGCGATTACGAATTGGGGCGGTCAGGCTTTGCACTCGTATGAGCTTGTCTTTCCGCCGAGGATCATCAACGGAGAGCTCTATATGTACAGCATTGATTTGGAACGTTTGTTCGGATATGTCGGAACATGGGACCAGAATGCCCGCAATTTATCGATCCACTATATGAGTTTCGACGTGGAAGATTACGGGTTGCCCGTTCAGGAGGGCAGCGATAAGCTGACCGTCAGGGCCGTCTCGGAGGTGCCGTGGGACTATTGGTCAAGCAGCAGCTTGGCACTGAAGCAGGATAACGACCCTATTTTCGGCAATTTTGGCCCGGCCATGCAGAAGACAGGCGAGAAGGGCGAGTCCGTCTCGTGGATGGAAGCGCCCATACAGCTGCATCTGGGTGCAAACGGCATTAGCAGTGAGCTGGAGCAGGGAGAACGCATTTTGTATGCGACCACGTCCCCTGTACACACTAGCTATACATCCGTGCTGCTCACGGTCGGCATTCCCGGATTCCAACTGGATCAGACCGATTCGGGCTATATCAAAGCCGACGCTTCCAATCCGACGTTCACCGGAAAGGCGGAATCAAGCTTTGCATTTTCAATTCGGAAATTCGAAGAAGGGCATGGTTTCGTTTCGATCTCTTCGCAGGAGCAGGTTGAGGCTGCCGGCGGTACGTTCCGGATGCCCATATCTTTAAACAAAGGCAACGGGCTGTATCAAATACAGCTGTATACGCGAGTGGCCACGACGCGTGGGCCGGGTTACATCAGCGAAGGTTATTTCTATGTGATGCTGCTTCAGCCATAGGAACTGAGAAAATGGTATAGCTCGAGCCATTATGCCGTAGTTCCCGTCGGTGACGTAAGCGAATATTGGAGTGCTGTGTACATCGAAAATACGGTAATACTCATTGCGATATTCTCGCAACTCTTCTCATATGATGAAGGAATTACACGGTTTAAATAGAAGTATTCCTATACTGGTTAAACATCTAATAGATCACTTCATAGGAGAATCGTTGATGCCATAAATAATTGTGTCGTGAAGAAGGCAGCTCAACAAATAAAGGGGATAAAAATGAATCAAGAGGAAATCAAGCAGCGAATTAAAGATTACCAGCAGGCGGATGGCGTGCAGCCTCTTATTTGCGGAAACAACAGTAAACACGAGAAATTATACCCTAAGGTTCTTGAACAAGGGCTGATTCTTCTTTGCCCTACCTGCAGTTACAAGCAGACGTACATTCCTGATCTCTTTTTCGATGATGGTTTTTATGAGTGGCTGCGGGGGATTAGGAGTTTGAATTTTTAGGAGAGCGCAGAATTGGTCGAACACAACGATATTTCAATACACAGAACTCGCTTCCTCTATGGCTGGAGCGGGTTCTGTGTGCGTTCATGCAATGAATTGAATAGTTCCCGTATGTGGTAAGATTCAAGGTAATCTGGTTCTGCGCAGAAGATAACCCGATCGAGGCTGCTGATAGGGATCGCCAGCTGTGCTGAGCTTATGAGCAGAATAGTGGATTGGATCATATTGGAGAACTATTTATACATATACCGGAAGATCGAATCATTCAGCCAAATACGTCATGGTGTTCCGCAACGATTACGGCAATGCCGAGGCGGAGACGATTGAACATGCCAGCACGACGAACCTGGGTCTGGCATTCAGTGACGACGGTATAAGCTGGGACGTGCAGCCCGAGCCTGTCTGGTCCTGGCATGACGAAGAAGTCGTGCGGGTGTACGATCCAAGACTAACTGTCATCGATGGCAAATGCTACATGTGCTTTGCGGTCGATACGAAGCACGGCGTCCGGGGTGGCATCGCCGTTACTGACGATTTCCAGCGTTTTGAGGTGCTCAGCATGTCCGTGCCGGATAACCGCAACATGGTCTTGTTCCCGGAGCGTATCGGAGGCAAATACGTTCGGCTGGAGCGGCCGTTTCCGGTATACGGTAGGGGAGGCATTGACCGTTTTGATACATGGTTAAGTGATTCTTCCGATCTCAGGTACTGGGGCGGCTCCAAGCTCGTGCTGGGTGTGGAGGCCGTTCCGTTCGCCAATGACAAGGTCGGCCCGGGTTCGCCGCCGATCAAGACGGAGAAAGGCTGGTTAACGACGTTTCATGCTGTTGACATTGACAAAAGTCGCGGAAAGAACGGTTGGGAGCCGTCATGGCGGAAGCGTTATTCAGCCGGCATCATGCTGCTTGATTTGCATGATCCGAGCCGGATCGTCGGCATGAGCAAATCTCCGCTTCTCGCTCCGGAGGCAGCTTACGAGATATCCGGCGGCTTTCGTAACGATGTTATTTTTCCAGGCGGTATGATTCTGGAGCCTTCTGGCGAAGTGAAAATTTATTACGGTGCGGCGGATACGGTGGAGTGTCTGGCAACGGCCCATGTGGACGATTTGCTACGGCTGTGTCTGTAGTAGGGCAGGGCAATCACTTCCAATCAAGGAGAGGAAGTGAGGGCTTGTGTTGATACTTCTGGTGAAGTTGATGCTGAGCTTGCTGCCAGAGCTGATGCTCAGGGAAGGCAATACCTCAGAAAAATCGATAATTAGCCCGTCTGAAGCTCCATAAAAATAATGATTGGGGTAAGTTCAATTGCTTGTTCAGCATTAATTGCACAAATAATGTTAGGATAAACATATTCCTTCTGCATACGACGGGCTCTTGCACACGCTGTTACGAAATCTTTTTAGTCAGCCAAAAGCTGACTTTTTTTGTATAATAATAGGGTGAAACCGGTAAGCAGACCATTCAATTAAGTTGTACGTAGTAAAAGAGATGACTTACTATAGATCCACTGCTCCAGCCAGCATACATGCGACTGGATTCTTTCCTTTTAATGCATGACTATATGTCCTCACGTGTATGGTTACGTATTATGATCTTTACATCTCCACATTTACCCTAAATAAGAAAGTTCACCGGAAATGGGCTGTTTTATAATTCTTGCGTCGCTTATGCAATGACTACCTTCGGAATATCATAGAGAAACCTTAATCTCTCGCATATTCTACTTTCATAATATCCATGAAAGGGACTTTATTCAGTTGTTCATTCCGTTGGATATGGACTTTTCCAGTACGAGGGTCCATATGTACAATTTTTCCTCGGACTACATTCTCAAAGCCCCAAACTGTCAATTGAATTTCAGAATTCTCATGCATGGCTTCTGTTAATTGATTACCAATCTCCTCTAAGACAAATTCATCACGTGTAGGTCGTTTTGCAACTTTTGATTTCGCCATAACTATCCTCCATATCTCACTTCCTAAAGTTAAACAATAATCGATATTAAATATTGAATCAAGCTCATCGTATCAGAGGCCGTAAAACAAGGAGAAATGATTAACCAACTTTCGTTAAAATCCAAGGGGCTTTATTTTAATACGATTTTCACGTACAAGAAATAGGATCTAATCATATGAATTGCTCCGTCTCTATGAACGATAGGAAGCGATCTATTTATATAAGCAATGACCTATTGTACTGGATAATTCAGTAGATTACACGGTGCAATAGGATAATTACAATGAGCCATAATGCAACTTGAAGCTTAGCGCATAAAATCCCTGTTTTCATCAAAATATGGGATCACATCCCATGGAAAACGTCGATTTATAAAAGAAAATATTTCCAATTTATGGGTTGACAAATATATCCAATTATCATTAAGATTTGTATATAGTACTTTGTTAGTCATTTTAACTATCAAAGGGGGTGAGTAATGTGCTTGGTCGCGGTCAAACAGGAAATACCAAGTTAGTTAAACAGATGAATAGACAAGTGATTATCAACCGGCTTAGAGAATATAAGCGGATTTCCCGGGCTGATCTTGCGAAGCTGACGGAATTAAGCCGTCCTTGTGTATCTTCCTTAGTGGACGAAATGATTCGTGAAGGCCTCATAAACGAGGTCGGCATCGGGGAATCCAAAGGTGGAAGGAAACCAATTTTGCTTGAGTATAATTTTAAAGCGAAAGGCATTATTGGTGCTGTATTTGAGGGCAGTACGCTTCATATGGCTATAGCAGATCTGAGTGGTGAAATGCTTTTAAATTACGGGACGCGCTTAACCCGTCCAACCAGTGGTGAAACAGCAATCCGCGCACTGGAATCAGGTGTGAAGATCTTGCTGAAGCAAAGTGGATTAGATAGAGACCGTCTACTTGGGATTGGAATCGGGCTTCCTGGAATTACACAAAGCACCGACGGAACGATTAGTTATGCGCCAAGCACAGGTTGGATGGGCTTGCCCGTTCAGCAAGAGATGGAAGCAAGATTACGCATTCCAGTATTCATCGAAAATGATGTTAATTTAATGACTATTGGGGAATTTTACAAGGGGATTGGCTATGGCATTCGTAACCTAGTGCATATGTACGTAGGTACAGGTATCGGGGCAGGCATTATCATTGACGGTCAATTTTACAGAGGCTTTCGTGAGGCTGCCGGTGAGATCGGTTATATGATGATTGGTCCAGTTGGTCGAACTCGTCGTGGTGAGTATGGCGTATTCGAGAAGAATTATTCGGTTTCAGGCATCAATGAAAAAGCTCGGCGGGTTCTGTCAAATTGGAATGAAGAGACGAGTGTAATCACTGAGCTTCTCAAGCAATCCGAAAACGGAAACCGGGAAGCGGCGCATCTCTTCGAAGAAATTCTCACTCATTGGGCCTATGGTATGGTCAATTTGATAAGTTTACTTGATCCGGAATTGTTAATTCTAAATGGAGAAATGGTAAACATTGGTGAGCAGGGGTTGATGAGGTTGAAAGACCTTTTATCAGAGTGGGTTCCCTTCGTTCCACCTATCAAAGTAGCGGCATTAGGCAATAAGGCAGGGATAATCGGAGCTATACATATCGTTTTGGAAACGCATTCATTAGAGGGGCATCACTAATAATTCTATATGAATTTCCGGAGGGATCGGATCGATGAGAATGATAAAAGGGAACATAACGAAATGGTTTACCGGCATGATGCTATGCACCATTATGACAGCGGTCACAGCATGCGGAAGTGCAGAACCAAGCAGTGGGCAAGCCACGAAGCCCTCAGAGCAGCCGGCCGCATCGGTTAAGCCTACAGAAGCAGCACCTAAGCCTGCAGAGAAGCAGAAGCTCGTCATTTACACCGCTAGAGATAAAAACGTCGTGGATGAGATTATTCCGAAGTTTAAGGAGAAAAATCCTAATATTGAGGTTGAAGTGTTGACCATGGGGGCACAGCAAATTATGGAGCGTGTCCGTGGGGAGAAATCGAATCCGCAAGCAGATTTCTGGTGGGGCGGGACCCAATCTGCGCTAATGACAGCAGCGGATGAAGGACTGCTCGAAAGCTACAAGCCGAGCTTTAGCGATAACATACCAGCTCTTTATAAAGACGCGAAGGACCGCTGGTACGGTGAAATGCTGCTTCCTGAGGTTATCATGTATAACTCCAAAGCGTTAAAGAAGGAAGATGCGCCTGCGGACTGGGATGATCTACTGAATGCTAAATACAAAGGCAAGGTTATTATTCGAGGTGTTCTTGCTTCCGGTACAATGAGAACGATTTATTCGGCAATGATTTTCAAAGAAGGCGGAGCAACTGACCCGAAAAAAGGTTACGATTGGCTGAAAAAGTTCGATGCCAATACGAAAGAATACGCACAGGACCCAACCAATTTGTATTTGAAGCTGGCACGTGAAGAAGGAACTCTGTCAGTGTGGAATATGCAGGATATCATGATCCAGAAGGAATTACAGAAGCAGCCGTTTGACTTTATTTATCCGAAGAGCGGTGCGCCGATTCTGGTAGACGGTGTAGGTATCGTTCATGGTGCGAAAAACATGGATGCAGCCAAGAAGTTTTACGAATTCCTTTTTGATTCCAAACTCCGTGTAGAATTGGCAGAAAAGCTCTTCCAAATTCCTACACGGACGGATATTAGCAAGGATACGCTGCCAGCTTGGCTGAAAGGCGTTGAATTAAAGCAGATGGAATTAGATTGGATGATTATGGCCAACAAAGAAAAGGAATGGATGCAGTACTGGGATGAAAACATCAGAGGTAAAGGCGGTAAGTAAATCAGCTATGGTAGCGGAGGGGTTCCTCCGCTACCAGGGCAACAAGGGAGGCAGCCTGCTTGATTGATGTAGTCTTGGAACATGTAAGCAAAGAATTCGGCAAAGTGAAGGGTGTACAGGATGTAGATGTCAGAATTAAACCGGGAGAGTTTTTCACGTTCCTTGGACCGAGCGGATGCGGCAAAACAACAACACTGCGAATGATCGCCGGATTCTATTATCCAAGTGCAGGACGCATCGTATTCGGACATGAAGACGTAACGGTACTCCCTCCGAATAAACGTAATACAGGTATGGTTTTTCAAAACTATGCACTCTTTCCGCACTTGACTGTCTTTGAAAATGTAGCATTTGGCTTAGAAGTCAGGAAGAAATCTAAAGCTGAGATTACTGAGCGAGTAGAGCGAGCATTAAGACAGGTACATCTCAGCCAATTCGGAAACAGGCGGATTGATCAATTATCAGGGGGCCAGCAGCAGCGTGTGGCACTAGCTAGAGCGCTCGTGATTGAGCCTAGAATATTGCTCCTGGATGAGCCATTATCCAACTTGGATGCCAAGCTTCGGGAGGAAACGAGGCTTGAAATTAAGCGACTCCAGTTAGAGCTCGGCATTACAACGATCTACGTGACACATGATCAAGCGGAAGCCATGTCCATGTCAGACCGCATTATGGTGATGCAGGGCGGCGTCGTCCAGCAAATTGGGACTCCTGAGGAAATCTATCATCGACCAATAAACCGCTTTGTTGCTTCTTTCATCGGCGAATCTAATTTGTGGGATGGTGTTATTGAGGAGCGTAATGGGGAGGAAATCAAAATCCGCATGGGTCCGAACATGATGTTAACTGCTTTAGCCCGTAATACTTCACCGAATACGACATTGACAGTTGGGGCGGGTATCACCGTATCCATTCGACCAGAATCGGTTCGTGAAGCACTGCCGGAAGAGCGGGATGAAACGAATGTTGTTTCAGGCAAAGTAATGATTTCCGAATTTACAGGTATCAGTGTTAATTATTTGCTTCAGGTAAAGGAGTTATCCCTTAAAGTCATGTTTGTTAGTCAAACTAGAATGTTTAAGCAACGTGGGGATGAGATGTCGATTTATATCCCTAAGGAAAGCGTATATATACTGGGGTAGACGGGGGATCCAATGATGAAACCTGAAATGCAGTCCTATATACAACCTGTCACTCGCAAGCGTTCTATCTTGAGTTCACCTAATTTCGTCTATGTGTTAGTCGCACCGTTGTTTCTTGTACTGTTGGCTTATGTGTTATTTCCCTTAGGGCAGACTTTTGTTCAAAGTGTCATGGTTGATGGACAGTTTACGATGAATAGTTACGCGAAGTTCTTTAGTTTGGAGCATACCGCCAATCTAGAAGCCCTATGGACCAGTCTTTATTTATCGGTACTTAGTGTGATTACTTGTGCGATCGTTGGCATTACGATGGCTTTCTTACTAGAGCGTTATGAGTTTCCGGGAAGGAAGATATTGGCTGTTCTTGTCCTGGTTCCGATGGCATTGCCCCCGCTTATCGGCGTATTGTCCTTTACGTTCTTATATAGTGAAAGCGGGATAATTCCTCGATCACTGAAGTTGCTGCTTCATTTGGATCAAGTGCCCTTCTCTCTCAAGG
>Ga0209566_100359_pt1 | contig 38333 bp, 27 predicted proteins | sample Araplavi_mTSA_r2_2_FD_184287 | JGI IMG/M metagenome (GOLD analysis project Ga0209566, IMG submission 184287) | Arabidopsis root microbial communities from North Carolina, USA - plate scrape CL_Cvi_mTSA_r2 (SPAdes) (version 2) | ecosystem: Host-associated > Plants > Roots > Endosphere | place...
CGATCCATTTCTCCCGCTCATACCCGCTGCCGTCCATCCATTCGCTCGCCGAGGTCCCCAGCCCTTTGAGCTCAGGGTAGGTAAGGAGAAGCTGAAGCACCATTTCTCTGATATAGCTGCGGATGAGCTCCGACTCACCCCGAAAACGATTAAGCGGGTACCCGACACGGTGAATGAGATGGTCATACATATTCCCGAAGTCACCCACCGCGTCCGGAAGCCCTAGACCACGGGCTGCTTCTGGAGTGAGCCGGATGTTCCAAGTAAATAAGTAGACATCAATGCCACGGCTTGCGGCATAACGGAACAACTCCCGGAAAAACCGGATATTACGTTCTATCTCCGCATCCGTGTAAGGATTGGCGGCTCGGAACAACGGAGAAACAACCATTAGGTGGTACGGATGCTCCGACCATAAACTGAGGCAGTTGTACCGGTTTAAAGCCAGCATATCCACATACGCTTTCCAGAAACTCAGATCCATACATGTATCTTCATTCAACACGAAGGGATCACCGGAATCAAAAGGAGCGTATGGCAGATTAAACTTAACGCCACGTAAACGCAGTGCGGGTTTGCGCCGGATCTCTTCACCATCCTTCAGCTCCGTCCCGCGCGCCAGCCGCTCCGCAAATTCCAGACAGCCGTACATCAGCCCGCGCGAGTCGAACCCTTCAATACGGATCAGATGACCTCGCCGGGTAATTCTGAAGCTCTGCTCCTCATCGGTTCCGCTTCCTTTGGGTTGGTGAAGCTTTTGGACGACGATGCCTTTCTCGGGATCCATCACGGGCCCTTTTCCGCTAAACTGTTCGACGTAAAACGAACCCTTGACCGTCAGGCTCTTCTTGATTTGCTCGATGCCGAATTGAACCAGATCATCGTTGTGATCATATACGAGCTTCATATACATCCCCGTCTTTGTCATCATCCTATTGATCCTGCCTGTAAAGTTTAATGAGAGCCTGTGTGCCGCTTTCCGCCTCTCCAGTCTCCGCCAAACGCTCATATAGCGACCTTGCCAGCGATAATCCGTGTGCTTCGAGCCCCATGGCTTCCGCAGATTGCAGCGCGATGCCCAAATCCTTGATCATGTGCTTGACATAAAATCCCGGCGCGTAATTCCCTGCAATAATCCGTGGTCCCAGGTTGCTTAGCGACCAGCTGCCTGCTGCCCCAGTTTCGATACTTTGCAATACAACCGTCGGGTCAAGTCCTGAACGCTCCGCATAAGCCAATGCCTCGGTTACACCCATCATATTGCCGGCAATGGCAATTTGATTGCACATCTTCGTATGCTGTCCAGCGCCCGCCTTGCCTTGGTACACAATATTGGAGCCCATAGCCTGAAAGACGGGGAGTGCCGATGTAAAGGCATCCTCGTCACCGCCGACCATGATCGAAAGCTTGCCATCTCTCGCACCAATATCTCCGCCTGAAACGGGAGCATCCAGCGCCCGTACCCCGCGTTTCAAGCACGCTTCATAGATTCGCTCAGCTAACGCCGGGCTCGAGGTGGTCATGTCTATGAGCAAAGAACCTTCTTTAGCTGCGGCCAGAATGCCGTTTTGACCGAGGACGATCTGTTCCACATCCCGGGGATATTCAACCATGGTGATCGTGACATCCGCTTGCCGGGCTAAGCTTTCAGCACTGTCATGCCAGACCGCTCCTTCCTGCAGCAGTTCGTCCGCCTTGTTTTTGGTCCGGTTATGGACATGAAGCCGGTATCCCGCTTTCATGAGATTGCGTGCCATACTTTTCCCCATAACTCCTAAGCCAATAAAACCGATTACGCCCTTTTCCGTTGACGAATTCATATCCTTTACCTTCCTTATCTTCGGAATACTTGCAAGATCGATTAACCTTTGACGGAACCGAGCATGACGCCTTTGGCAAAATGCTTTTGCAGGAACGGATATACCAGCAGAATCGGAACCATAGCCAGCATGATGGCGGCCATTCGTATCGTTTCCTGCGGGACAATCCGGTCATCCCCGCCTGCTCCGGCCTGCCCGACGCCCGTGGAGTCGGAATCAATGACCAGTGATTTGATCAGCACTTGGAGCGTCCACTTTTTGGAATCCGATATATAAATAAGCGCGTTAAAATACGTGTTCCAATGCGACACGGCAAAAAAGAGCATGAATGCGGCAATCGCCGGCATAGATAACGGAATGATGATCCGGAGAAAGACGCCGATCTCCGTGCATCCATCGATTCGAGCTGATTCTTCCAGCTCAGGCGGGTGTGATTCCAAAAAGCTCTTGATCACGAGCAGGCTCCATGCGCTGGTCAGCGTTGGCCAAATCAGGGACCAATAGGAGTTAAGCAGCCCAAGCTGCTTGATCAGTAAATAACTCGGCAATATCCCCGCATTAAAGACGAGGGTGAACACCACGGCACCAAGCAGAACCCCTCTGCCTGGAAGCGTTTTCTTGGTAAGCACATACGCAAAACTGAAAGACACGATCAGATTGAGGAATGTCCCGACCACGGTAACAAACACCGTGCTCTTCAGCGCATGGATGAAACTGTTGGTCGATAAAATATATTTATACGCCGACAGCGACCACTTATCGGGAAATAAATAAAATTTTAACGGGACATATACCTTCGGATCGGTAAACGAAACGCTGAACACATAAATAAACGGAAACAAGCAAACCAGTGAAATGATCAACAACAGCGAATAATTCACATAGTCGAACAAAGTCAGCTTCTTTTTCGCAACGAAACTCATTGTGCTATCCTCCTTTTCGTAAAGCGCTTTCTTAATAGATACCTTCGTGCCCCAGTTTTTTCACAATATAATTGGATACCATAACCAGTATCAGGCCGACCACGCCTTTGAACATACCAACCGTCACACCGGTGCTGACTTTTCCCTGGAGTACCCCTATCGAATACGCGTAAGTGTCGAAGACCTCGCCTACAGAGGAAACGAGCGGGTTCATCATCAGCAGCACCTGCTCAAACCCGACATCGGCCATATGCCCCAAGCGCAAGATCAGCAAAATAATAATGGTCGGCCGGATCGCAGGCAGTGTAATATGCCAGATTTGCCGCCATCTCGTTGCTCCGTCCACAACCGCAGCCTCATATCTCTGGGGATCAACGCCAGCCATGGCCGCTAAAAAGATGATGGTTCCCCATCCTGCTTCCTTCCACATGTTTTGTGCCGTAATCAACGCCCAGAAATAATTCGGATTGGAAAGAAATGCGATCGGTTCATGCCCCCAACCCGTGATAACTTTATTCACGATGCCTACATCCGAAGATAAGATGAAGAATGTGAGACTGACAACGACGACCCAGGACAAAAAATGCGGCAGATATACGATGGATTGATTGAATCTTTTAAAGGCCTCGTGCCGCACCTCGTTCAGCATGAGCGCAAGCACAATCGGAACCGGAAACATAAAGATTAAACCGAAAATATTCATGGCAAACGTATTCCGAAGCATTAAATAGAAGCTTGGATCAGTGAACAGTTCGGTAAAGTGCTTCATCCCCACCCATTCGCTGCCGCTGATCCCCGCGTACGGATTGTATTCCATAAAAGCCAGAAGCAGCCCCCACAGCGGAACAAATTTAAATACAATAAAATAAAGAGCGCCCGGTAAAGCAAGCATATACACGTATTTGTGCCGGGCCAATTGTCTCCAGCTGCGGGAACGGGCCTGTGTCACACCCTTCGTTGAAAGCCCTGCCGTCGATTGCATCATCATGCACCTCTCTTTTTGTTTGAAAACCCTTACAATACACGATTAAGTATATGACCGGGATTATAGGCATCCAATAGACAATTCTTGAGGATGACCGGCTCCATAGAGCGATAGACAATTATTGTCTTTGAGGCAAAATCTGTCCGAAGGCCATGAAAAAACGACGGAAGCTCTCCTGTAAAAAAGGAAAATTCCCGTCGTTCCTGCTTGGTTACAACAAGCTATTGTGAATCACATAATACGGCTGATTGGATAAGGTTTCATCAAAACCAGGTAGATAACAAGCGGCGCCTTGTGGATCCCGGACCTCAAAAAAGTACACGATCGGATAAGGGGAGTCCGTGTAAGAATCGGGGATCTCAACCGTAAACTCACTGCCTGTCCGCTTGGCTTCCCTTTGCTGATAAGTCTCGACTTGATTCACATGCCGATAGTGCAGAATAACCGTAATTTCCGTAGACGACTCCAACGCGTGCACCTCAGCCTGCAAACAGATCTTAGTTCCTGCCTTGAATCCTGTAGGCGGGGTATGCTTGAGCTGGTAGTTGCAAATGGCTTCAAAAGCTGACTGCGGGCGAAATGCTCCCAACGGGCTCAGGGCATGACGGGGAGACGAATCACGTCGGCGAAGCTCCATTGCCGCCAAATCCATATCTATGGCCGTCATTCGCGAAGCCCAATTCCCGCGCATGTAGGACACAACCCCAAACGTGATATCCTCTTTGTACACGTCTCTTGTTACAGAAACGATATGCATCCATGCTTCTTTGGCCAAGCGGTAAGAGCGGATAGCCTCTTCCAAGTAAAGTTCATCGTCGTTTTGTTCAAACATGGCGTATGCGACCCCTGCTCGTAATTTCGCAGCGAAGAATCTCCCCAAACCTGCTTGAACCTCTACATCCGTCGCCCAGCGCCGGAAGACAGGATCTTCCGCATCGTTCACTTGTGCATAAGCTTGACCTATAGCACTCTCTGCCTGCTCTGCAAGCTTCTGCAGACGGTCCGCCACCGCAAGCGGTGAAAGCTTACCGCTGAACGTTCCCTTGCTAAGATCGGCGGCATACTCGTTGATTCCATAGAAGAGCGCCGGATCGGCCGGACTCACGGCACCGAAAGTTTGGGGTACCGGTGTGTCAAAATCATAAGGTGACGGCTCTCCACTCGCGACAATCGGCATATTGGCATACATCTCGGGCCAATATACGTTGTTCGCCGCCGAAGGCAGGTGCGCGACCGTGAGCAGCGGCAAGATGCGGCTGGCATACGCTAAGGCTTGCTCACAAGCCTCGGCAGCTCCCCCGAACTTGGATTTGGTATATCTCCTCCACGAGGTGGAATCTGCTTGAGGGTTGTATAGCAGACGGCCCCACAACCGGTAGCTATACTCATATTTTTTCCACTCTTGTCCATGCAACTGAAGTGTTCGATCTTGATAAATCTCCCTGCCACCTGGTGATCCTGAGTTTTTTCTGCCTTTGAAAGATAAGGGTTCACATAGATCTACACCAAGACTTCCGCCAAACGTACCTAGTGCCCCATAACCCGCTGCGATTGCGGGGTCCCCCCAAAGGAGCAGCCTTTGCGTACCCGGCCATAGACGGAACAGTACGTCGTATTCCCTCTTCTCCTTTAGAAAATCTGCGTAGCCGTATCGTGTAAATCTGCGGTATGTTGCTGTGATCGACATCAGGTCATCACGATCGGTCCGCTCTACCGGCAGTTCCATGCTGCGGATCGCAGCCTGATGATAGGGAAGGCCCATATGCTCCGCCCAATATTTCGGAGACACCACGACAGGCAGCCCAACCTCCGTCGCAGCCCGGATTCTGACATCATCGATTCCTTTGGCATGGAGATCCAGTTCGACTCGCCGCCCGCAAGCAGCCATGCCTGAGAAAACCTCCTGCCAGAACGCTTCTGCAGGCTCCGGTATCCCCCCTTCGTAATGCGTTCGGATTGTAACACCGTCTATGTACGGGCATTCCTGCAACAGCTTGCGCAGCGCGTGATGGCAGTACTCCGCATGAGATGATGCGTTCAACCCCTCTATCACATACCTCGCATTCGGGCTGTCACTCGGATCATAGGCATGTGTCCAAAGCCCCAATTGAAAATGAATGCCCCTCTGCCGACAGGCTTGACCAATATATAGAAGCGTGTTGAAATTGCGTTCCACTTCTCCGTCAGGAAGCCCTTTCACGCGAACGTCATACTCAGGCAGTGCGATCAAGTAAGGATAAGGGAAACAGAAATAATTATCCTGTACACCGGGATCATGCCCATAGTCATAGCCCATCCCCAAAGCAAGATGAAACCTGTTAAAGCGATGAGTCGCTAATTCAGTCAAGTAGGCATCCCAAAAGCTGCGATCGTAAAACCAGGCTTTATCCTCTTGTTCACTGGCAAAGATGCGGTTCACAGACCTTACTGGAGAAGCCGGACGATCGGAGTAAGACCGGATCTGATTCCATTCATCCAGCGGATCATCCGCATATCGAAGCATGTCAGCTAATTCCAGAATGCCATACATGACTCCTTGAGCATCACTACCGGTAATCTCCAGAACTCTTGAAGTCTCCGTTTCCGTCCAATTCATGCTAAAAGCCCCGCCTATTGCAGGCTTATTACCGTCATCTAGCGCGTCCTGGGAGTTAAGCCGAAAGCTTAAGGATGATTTCTCTAAGGGCAAGGATCCCGCTTCACTCATGCGAATCCCCCTGCTTGCGCATATATCCTTCAAATGTTGAACCGCCCAGTTTACAGATTCATGATGATCCTTTGCATCGTGAGGTAATCTGATGAGCATCAGCTCGTTTCTTTCACCCATACGTCATCCTCCCTGGATAAGAGTCATTTGGTCATCGACAAAAAGAGGCGCCTCTTCACAGCAGGTATTCGTCGTACCTCCACATCGGCGCCTCATCCGTTAGCAACACGGTTACATCTATGAAATTAATTAACGCTGCCTCGTACGGAAAGCACTTGGCGACATTTTCATGAACCGCTGGAATATACGGTTCAGGTTCCGTTCCGAGTACCCTACGGCGATCGCGATTTCACTTACATTCTGATCGGTCTCCGCAAGCAATCTCTTGGCTTCGTCCACTTTACACTCCACGACGTAATCGAGGAAGTTGACTCCCATTTCTTTTTTGAAAAGCCGGCTTAAGTAAGAGGGACTGAGACCAACCTGCTCCGCACATTGCACGAGCGACAGATCGCTGCCGCAATTCTCCCTAATGTGTCTGCACACTTGTTGAATCACGGATTGACCGGATTCAGTCCGGCACTGTGATGTAAGGAAAATGTAGTTCGGAAATAACGTGCCTGCAAACCAATCGGCTATTTCCTCTGAAGTGTGCATCGCCTGCAACTGCCCATACCAATCATGCTCTAATAGATCAAGCAGGTTCGTCCCTTGTTTCTCCAAAGATGTTATCAATGCCGAAAGCAGAAGGTGATAACTTTGATAGATAAACCGATAGGACTGCGAAGCGCAAATCGCTTCTGTAAAGAGATCCAAACCTTCCGTTGCTCCCTCCGGTTCCCCTTGCTCTAAGGAACTGATGATGGAAGTTTCATGTTCGCGGGGATACCGGAATGAAGTCTGCTTCTTCTCATTCTCCAGTTGTTCAATAAACAGTACATTCTCCGTCTTGTGAAAAATTCTGGATTGTAGCGCACTCTCAGCTTCTTTACACGAAACAGGCACATCTTCAATGTGGAAATAAAACCGCCCAACGCCAGCAGAAGCTTTTATGGAAAGATGATTTTCGAGCGAAGCACAGACAGATTGCGCATAGTCCAAGGCCTGTCGATGCATGCTTTCCTGTTCGGTATCCGCACTAAATTGCAGCAGCGCGACCCCTCTTCCCTTGTCAGGTATGACATATCCCTGTAAACTGGGGCTTGCTTGAAGCAGCTCCTGCATCACATTAGAAATCACGAAAGCGATGATCCCTTTCTCTTCAGGACGAAAACGCTTATCTCTCGCCAGATTATCCGCGTCTACAATGATCACCACGTTCGTCGAGTGTACGGATACGCCGTTGGCTTCACAGTCACGCAATAAAGGTTCCTTCCTCAAATATTCCCCGTTAACCAACTGCTGAAGGAACTTCTCCCTCAGTGTCGGTTGAATGCTTGCCATAAAACCACCTAACTTTTCTGTCTCCTTATTCAGGAAGTCCAAACATGCCTTGATGTAATCAAGTTCGTTATCTTTATTTTGAATATGACCGATGCGCAGTGCCTTGCTGTGTCTCATCAATTGCCCGATCGGATTATACGCCCGCTTGGAGTTGAAATAAGTCAACAGCACGCCGAAGAATATGAAAATAATTAAGAAAAGCAGCGTAACGCCTCGGATCCAGTTAAGCTGATTGGCGATGATTTGCTCCGGTACAACGGTTACGTAAATCCGTCCATAAATATTTTTGGTATACAAGAAGTGGGCAGATTCTCCGTCCACACCTTTAGCCAGGAAATTACCTGAATTCGCGTTCATGTCCTTAATCCCCTTGATGCTTTGCAAACCGCTTAACAAGGATACAGCCTGGTCGTATCCGGGCTCGTTATCCCCAGGCACACGCACTTGATGAATCACGAATAAATTCTGTTCGCTAGGAAGCAGGAACGTCTCGGGATCCATAAACGCACTGAAGGCGGATTTCTCAATTTCAAAAGCAAGAACTCCCTTCACCTGCGTCCCCCCCGTATTCGGCAGGACCCTTGCGAACGTCACATACCCATCTTTTTGTGCCGAAGGCGTATAGGACCAGCGAGAAATATTTCCCTCCTGGAGAATTTGATCGATATCCTTTTGATAGGGATAGTTTTCCTTCTCAATAGCCCCGTAGCGGTTGGATAGGACGACATTTTCCGCCGTATTATAAAAGTAAATTTCATTCACAAAGCTGTCGCTGTTCTTCACCAAATTGATTTTATCCAGAAAATCACGGTGCCACAGCCAGCTGTCACTCTTATTGGGATCAATAAAGAAGTCCGTCAGGATGGGATCGACGGCGAGCTGAAGGGACTCCTGTTCAATCGTCTGAAGCACCCGCTCAGACCGATCCTTCATCGAAGACAGCGATGCCGTGCTTTCGTTCATGATTTGCTCTTGGGCGCGCTTCATGGAAAATTGATAGTACACTGCACTAGCCAATATTAACGGGATGCAAACGGAGATGCATCCGAGCCAAATCAGCTGATACAAATATCTGCCCTGATTCGTGATATGCTTGGAACTTGACTGACGAATGAGTTGGATCCAGTTAAACATAAAGCCCCCCACATCATATAGCATGTATGTACTGATCAGTATACTTCGCTTTTACCAGGCGCGAACCCTTCGGCCGATGTACTTTTACTTCTAAATAAAAGAGGAGGGCCACAAGCTGCCTCTGTGGCCTCCCCGCTCCCTTCATTTCCTACTTTCCAAAATACTGCTTGTAACTTTCGGCAAATTCCTTGTAAGCCTTTTTCAAGTCAGGGTTTTCGTTCAGCTTATCTACATAACTCTTATATTCGTCCATCGTGATTTGACCGACAATAGCCTTCGTTACCATGGCCTGCCATTCTTTTTCGTATTTAGGCCAAACACTGGTCCAAGTGTTCGAGTTAATAATTGAGAATGGATTGAGCTTCCCTACTTGTCCGTAGACTTCGACTTCTTTTAATTTGGCATCATTGTAAGCTTTAGGCGCCGATGGATTCAGCACCTTCATTTTATTGTTAAATGCAAGTGAGAAGACTTGGTTGGCGTTGGTGGTCACTTGTTTAATACCAAGATCCGTCAACGTCGGTTGTCCGTCTACAACTTTGTTATGCACACCTTCAATACCGTAATAGTTGAAATCGGTGTACTCCGGCGTAGTCGTCTTTTCAAAATAGTCGAGAATTTGCTTCACTTTCGCTTCCGGCACTTTCTTGGAAATATAGAACGCGCCGAATGTTGGATTCGCCAAGCTAACCGCCACGCCGCCCGGTCCTTTCAGCGGAGGAAGTGTAATCACTTTCGCATCAGGCTGCGTTTTCTTATTCTCCTGTTCCCATGAATAATCGCGCCAAATATTACGTACATACGAAGCTGCCCGGCCTGTAGCGTACATTTCTTCGGCTTGCGTCTTCTTCATGGATGAGAATTCCTTGGCAAGAATACCATCGGCGTACAGTTTGCGGAACCAGCTTACCATTTCCGTATAGTTAGGAGTCAGATAATTTCTAACCATGCCCCCGTCTTTATCATAGACAGGGTCCAGACCCCCGAATGCCCCTTGAAACGTTTCATCCCCGTCAGCCAGCAAGAAACCGTGTCCAATCAGACCCACAGTATCCTTTTTGCCGTTGCCGTCCACGTCGCTATCCACGATTTTCTTCAGATCAGCCGCATATTCATCAATCGTCGTTGGAACCGGCAAATTCAATTTATCCAGCCAATCCTTGCGCATCTTAATACCCAAATCAATTTGAGGACGGTTACGCGGAATTCCGTAAACCTTTCCATTCAGTTTCATGAAATTCCAAACGTTTGGCCCAGCGTTATTTTTCATATTGGGATATTTACTGAAGTCGCCCAGGAACGGCGTTAAGTCCCAAAATGCACCTTGATTGATCGCTTGCAGAAGCGTCGGACGTGTAATATTGCTGGATACGATAATTTCCGGCAGGTTACCGGAAGCCAGCACCAAATCAAACTTGGTATCATAGTCGCCGGAAGGAACCCACTCTACATTTAACTGCGTATTTGTCCTTTTTTGCCATTCCGTCCAATATTCGTCGTTCATGTTCGGCACATCCGCATAGGACGGAACCAAAAATTGCAGCTTTAATGGCTCTTTTGGTGCCGCACTGGCATCGCTTTGCTTGGCCGTGCTATCCGTGCTCCCAGCTGACTTGCTGCTGTCTCCGCAGCCTGATAACACTCCGGCGGTGAGTACGCCTGCCATAACCACACTCAAACACTTTCGATACAGCTTAGACATATGAACCCTCCTCATCTTGTTTAACAACATTGGTACAAAGCGTTTCCAAGCTTGAAGTCTGTATGTAGCGAAGCGCTTTCATTTCGTATTGTATCCCCTTGCAGGAAGGCAGTTTAGCGACATTTCTTGATTTCCAACCGTATCTTGTACCGATAACAAATAATGTCCGATGCGAATAAATTGTCTGATTCTCATTCTAGCATGCTCCGTGACCCGTTAATAGCGTGATGTCATCATCTTTTTGCGTGTGTAGAACTCTACACCGTCCCGGCCGTTTGCATGAAGATCGCCGTAAAATGATTTCTTATAGCCCGAGAAAGGAAAGAATGCCATCGGAGCCGGAACGCCCACATTAACGCCCAGCATCCCTGCATCGATCCGGTCGCGGAACTGCCTGATCGCTTTGGCACTGTCTGTGTACAGGCACGCTCCGTTAGCAAATTCAGAAAGGTTTGCGATGCGAATCGCTTCTTCTAGGGTAGCAGCGCGAACTACGCTCAGCACAGGAGCAAATATTTCATCCCGCCAAATTTTCATATCCGTCTGAACACGGTCAAAAATGGTCGGGCCTACAAAGTAACCGCTCTCCTGCGTCTGAGCTGAGGATCTTCCGTCCATGACGAGGGATGCGCCTTCCTGAACGCCTGTTTCGATATAATTCAAAGTCCGGTTTTTATGGGAGGCCCGGATAACGGGTCCCAGGAATACGTCCGGCTCAAGCCCGTTGCCCATCTTTATCCGCTCAGAGGCGTCCTTCAGCTTCTGGATGAACGGGTCGGCAACATCGCCGACGGCGACGACAACCGAACAAGCCATACAGCGCTCACCTGCGGAGCCGAAGGCCGCATTAACGATATTGCTGACTGCAAGGTCGAGATCGGCATCAGGCAGCACAATACTGTGGTTCTTAGCCCCTGCCAGCGCTTGGACGCGTTTGCCTTGGGCTGCTGCCGAGCGGTATACATGCTCAGCAACGGGCTGGGACCCGACAAAAGAAATCGCCTGAATGTCCGGGTGCTCGATCATGCCATTGACGATCTCTCTTGCACCGTGGACAATGCTGAATACGCCATCAGGCAAACCGGCTTCCGCCAAAAGCTCCGCTAAACGATTCGCAAGCAAAGGCGTTCTTTCAGAGGGCTTTAGGATAAATGTATTGCCGCATGCAATGGCAAGCGGAAACATCCAGCATGGCACCATCATCGGGAAATTAAAAGGTGTAATGCCCGCAACCACCCCTAGCGGATAACGGTACATGCCGGATTCAAGACCGGTAGCAATATCAGGCAGCTGTGAGCCCATCATCAAGGTTGGAGCACCCGCTGCGAATTCTACGCACTCGATTCCGCGTTGGACTTCACCGTACGCTTCCGTGTAGCTTTTGCCGTTCTCCTGCGTGATGAGACGGGCTAACTCTTCCCAATGGCTTACCAGCAGCTGCTGGTAAGCAAACAGTATGCGGGCCCGCTTCGGAACGGGCGTATCTCTCCAAGCTTCATAGCTGCTGAGGGTGGCAGCTACGGCAGCTTGCAGATCATCCTTCGATGACAACGGCACATGCGCGATGACCTCACCCGTTGCCGGGTTGGGCACGTCCTCATAAATGGAACTTACCGGCGGAACCCAACGTCCTCCGATATAATTGTGCAAGCACGGTATATTGGCCATGAAACGAAAACAGCTCCTTATTCAATTTGGTACTCATAGCAGGTATGGTATAAAGCTTCGATTTCTGCCTGTGTAACCGCTCTCGGATGGTTGCCTGGACTTCCGCTCGCGATGGCATCGGCGGCCATCTTCAGAATGGAAGCGTAGAATTGCTCCCTGTTTATCCCCCAATCATGCAGATTGGGAATGTTCATCAGCCTGCAAAGCGACTTTACTTCTCCGATGACTGCAGTTACGAGCTGCTTACGATCTACGGACACTAAATCCGGCTGCATAATCCGCCCGATTGCAGCGACCCGTTCCTGGGCGAATTCAGCCGTAAACTCCAGTACTGCCGGCAGCAGCATGGCATTGGATATGCCGTGAGGTACATGAAACAGGGCCCCGAGCGGGCGGGACATGCCGTGCACGAGCGTTACAGAAGCATTGGAGAAAGCAGCTCCCGCAAGCATGGACCCAAGCGCAATTTGCGCGTAGTCTTCTGCTTCCCCTTTCTTGGCGTAGCAGACCGGTAAATGCTTGATCAGCAAATCGATGGCTTGCAGCGCCCATCCGTCGGTCATCGGGTTTGCCTTCCTGGACCAATAAGCCTCTATAGCGTGACACAGGGCATCAAGACCTGAAGAAGCAATGACCGAGGGCGGACATGACATGCACAGCAGCGCATCAACGATGGCTACCTGCGGAAGCAGTTCGGGCTGGGCAATCATCATTTTGACATCCGTGCGGGTATCGATAATGACAGTTACCTTCGTAACTTCAGAGCCTGTTCCTGCCGTCGTTGGGACGGCAATCAGTGGCAGCGGGCGATGAGCAAATGTTTTTTTACCGCCTACATAATCGGAGATAACTCCGCTATTTGTCATCATGACTGCAGCCGCCTTTGCCGCATCGATGCAGCTTCCGCCCCCGATCGCGATCATGACGTCACATTGCTCCGCTTTACAAACCTCAAGAACCTCTTTCAAATGCCGGTCGGTCGGCTCCGTATCCACGCCCGTGTACACGGCGCAGGGAATCCCCGCCTGCTGCAAATCGTTTCTGCATGTGTCAACATGCCCGATCTTTTCCATCATAGGGTCACTTACAATCAGCGCCTTGCGGCCTAGTCCCTGCGCATATGCGGCCACCTGTGAGAATGCGCCTAATCCGTATACGATCCGGCCTGGCAGTAAGATCTCATGAACCATACCATCCATTCCCCCTGTTATTCGATAACAACCACTTCATAATCCAACACGCTGGACAAACTGACGGATACAGCATTCTCCCCTATTGTCAGCACTAACGGGCTGTGATCCGATAGAGCAAAGGCCCGTTTAGGCTGGAATGTTCCATCCAAAGGAAGCTGGATCGTAATATCCCGTGCAGGGATCAGCTCACTGAACATTCTTCTGCCGCCGTTTATATTCACAAGGTGAACGAGACGCCTGCCCTCCTGCATGCGTAATGTCGCAATTAAAGTTTCAGGGCCTTCCACACGTAATGGAAGTCTGTCCTGCGTTGTCCAACGGACCGCATTGACAATCAGCAATGCCCAATCCGGATAGCCGTTTCTGGCAAAAGCAGTATCCGGCTGACCCGGGAAATACACGACTCGGCCGCCCGAGGAAAGCTCGTTGGTCAGGAGCATCGGCAAGCCTGTATCCGGCTCCTCCGTATAGGACATCCCTTCCGGGAATACGCGGAATGGAGCAGATAATGTTAACGGTACCGCTGACGCTGGATCCGATAGCACCCGGCAAAATTTATTGGACGCCGGGATGACTTGGGTATTCCCCAGCCCATTCAATAAAGGATTGGAAGCATCCCGGACATTCATATAGCTTTGTTTGTAGACTCCGTTATTTTCGCCCATGACAGAGTCTGTGCTCATATAAGAAGCCTGGAATAAATCCGCAAGAAGAAAGTCGTCACGTTTGTTTCCATCCGAATCGAACAGGGACGTTTCAAATGTAGCAATTACACTTCCGCCTTGCTCCGCATAGCTTCTCAAAGACGCAGCGGTTTCCTCTGACATGCAGGCGGTCGATGGCAAAATAATCGTCCGGTATTTGCCCAACTCCCCCTGTTTGACGACCGCATCCGAAATAATATCGAACGGAATATGAGCGTCCGAAAGAGCCAGTTCGATCCCGCGAATAGCATCTACATATTTCGATTGAGGTTGTTCCTTCCCATAGTAGAAAAGGGTTTCCTGGGAATAAACAATAGCCACATTCGCACCCGACCGGTCACCGTTGAAGTAAGACTGATTCTCCTCTACAAAGTGGTACAGCGACTTCACAGCAGGGAAGCCGCGCTGGTCCTGATGGCCCTGGATCGGACCGCCCGATAAATTCAGAATGGCATTGCCGCCATTGGCGTAAATCTGTGCCATATATACCTTTTGCTCAGCTGGCGGCACCGCGTTTCTGCGCCAAGGCCAGGCCTGGAAATAAGAGGCAAGTACCCAGGGCTGGTGATCGCTCACATTATCCAGGAAATTCGCTTCTTCGGCAGGCCATAACAGGAAGTCCCAATGGCTCGTGTCCCCATCCACGCGTACACGGGTTTGAGCCTCCACTTGCACGGCATCAATGTAAGCAGCCATCCGTTCGATATCAAGGGCTCCTTTTGTTGTCCATCCTGTTTCCCCGAAGCACACACTGTTGCACATCACCGGCATGTTCGGGTCGAGGGATTTTACCAATTCATATAAGAAACGGGAGCGATCGACGACACGCTGCTGCCGCCATCTTTGAAACGTGCCCCAAACCGGATCGTTCCAGTCCTCTTTGACCGGAATGACGAAGCCCGAGTATGCGCTAAATGCTTCCTTACAGCGGGCACAATGGCAAATACCGTTTCCATAGGAGGAGAAACCGTAGCTGCCGCCGCCGAATTTAATGCCATCCACCTCATAGCGGGTGACGATCTCGCGCAAGATTTCCGCTAAGTATTCATTCTGGTATCCGCTTAACGGACAGGCGATATAGAAGTCGCCTAAGTCCTGATTCGCCTTGAATGGCTTGCCTTCATGATCGCGTGAGCACCAATCCGGATGCTCCTGTGCAGCATTGCCGGGAATTAAGCTCAAATCCATGGCCGCCACTGCCCGGATATCATAAGCGTGAACCGCTTTCACAATATCGTTCGTTAAGTCCCTGTCACCGAGAAAAGGGCTTTTTCTGATAGAGAGATCTGTAGGATGAACCGTCACATAACCAGCGCAAAAAAAGGAAAGGACATTCGCGCCAAGCTCATGCAAATCTTTCGCAAAACGCTCCGTATCAAAATCTTTGCAATCCACATCGCGGATTGTTAAATGTACACCCCTGCTTCGCTTTCTCAACCAATCTGAATTTGCCATATCCATCCTCCTGTTGAGTTCGTACACTTCGTTCGAGTCTGATTATAGGCGCAGTCCCTTCTGCATCCTATAGACACTTCTTGCAGCCGGTCGCTCGTTTGGCGAAGTGCAAGTATTGTCCGAGGGGACACAATTTGTCTGCAGCCAAGCTGTACGCCGTGTGTCCGATTCCGTACCTATGGCTGATCTCCGGCAACAAAAGCAATATCAGCCAATACTTGCGGCCGGAACAACACCCATGAAAAAGGAGTCTTGCCCAGATGCATCAACGGATGTTCCTTATAATGCGAACCTGTCACCGCGATCAGTTTCTCCCAATGCCCAGCAGCATGGGGCGCTTGTAACAAATGAACGGCTTGCTCACGCTGGCCCTCGCTTCCCGTTCTCTGATATCGCCGGTACGCGACGGCTGCACGTAATTTATCAGCCATATAGAGATTCAAATACGCCCAAGCTTCAATGTCTGCTTTTTCACAGCAAAGCTCAGGGCAGTCGCTTGGAAGAGAATCCAGCTGCATCAGTCCTTCTCTAGCATTGGTTTGGAGCGAGTCTGCCAACTGAAGCGGAGTGATCCGGTTAGAGATGACACCATTCAGCTCCTGTTCCACGTATTCCGATACGGACAAATAATCGGGATTGAACGTTTTTCGTTCCAACAGGTCCTGCAGGGAAATGAATGAGGCTCCGTTATCATATTCCGATTCATCGGTGGACAGGAAGCCTTCGGCATACAAGGTAAAGTCCCACGTGAACGCATACATGGAGGCGAGAGCCATCGGCATTTTGCAGACGGAGGCATATGCCTTAAGGAGTGCTTCTCCTACAGGAGCACTGTAGTGCTGCTCAATCGCATGCTCAAACACGTCATTCTTTGTCACAGGGTCATAGAGAAGTCTGCCCCAGAGCATGTAATACAGCCAATTTTTCTCAAACAGATAGGCCCAATTGCGATGATCGCTATGCTGCGAATGCGAGTAATCAATGCCTGGGATCATACACTCGGATCCCACATAATAGCCCCCCACATATTCCTGACCGTTCTCTGCAATATGCTGACGGATGAAATCAGGCTGTGCCCATCGGAGGGTGAAAAAGTCTTCATTCCGAACCATCCATGTAATTTTGTAATTGGCTGGCACCGGCTTCCAATATCCCTCCATTCCATCAGCGCCGCCATGGGTCAGCAGCAGCTTGGGGGAAGAGTACGCGTGAGACCAATTAAATTTCACTTCCACCCATACAGGCTCGGGCAGAAACCCGTTCTGTTCAATCGCTGATCTTGTGATGGAAGGATCTACGGAGAATGGAGCACGGTGAATAAATTTTACCGGACGACTCGCGTTCCTCATGCCCTCGAAATAGACTTCATTTACCCAGTCCTGCCGGCTCTGTGGAGTCATGTCGTTCATGCGCTCGCCAAGTGAAATGCCAAAACCGGTCAAATCAGGGTACTCGTCAATCAACTGCGTGACACATTCCCTCGTGTATTGTTTAATCTGCTCCGTAGAATACGAATCCCCGTAATGATAATACGTTTCATCACTTATGGCTTGTGGGTCATAATGTTCCCGGAACGATTCAGAGACGAAAATATTCCAATTAACCAAATATGTCTCGATCCCACGCTGTTTGGCCATCCGGAACAGCGCAGACCAATAGCTCTTCCATTCTGCCAATTCCTCATCGGAAAACGGGCACGCTAACGGAAAATGGACCGGGCGGATCATATACGGAAAAGGATGCAAGTTCCAAAGCGTAAGCACGTTATATCGGTTAACGGCCATCATATCCAGAAACTTTTCCCAATATGCCAAATCACGGACCGTCTCTTTTTGGAGTTCAAAACATTCGTTCTTCCGGTAGCTGGACCACGGTAAATTAAATTTCACCGCACGGAACGGAAAGCGCGCGTTCACGACGCACTCTTGCACATCCGCAAGGGATCCAGTCCGCCGAAACCGCTCTTCAAGCTCAAGGGTACCGTACATGGCCCCCGCTTCATCACCGGCTATCACAAACAGCATAGCATGGTGGCTGGCATTCCCCCTCCGGATCTCAAAGCCTTCTGAAGCAACAGCACTGCTCACGACCATTCCGTAAGACTCCGCATCGCGATAATCCGCGAGGATGACTACCCTCTCTATCGCAGCATCGTTCTCCCTCATTGAAGCCGGAACGCTCTCCCTGTGTCTGCTTATCGTCTCCTGCAGCTTAGCTGCTGCAAAGTGGATCATTGACGAGTCTTTCCGATACACGACATCTGTAGCCATTCTCTGTTTCCCCTTCCCTGCATCATATCTGTATTCCTTGATGATTGTACCTAAACGGTACCAGGCATATAACTGACAGTTCTTGAATTGCCCGCTCATAAGGCGCCTGGACAAAGAATTGCTGACGGAACAAAATCTGTCCGTGCAGCAAAAAGACCGGCATCTACCGGCCGGTCTTTTCTACTTAATACATCAGTATGTTTTCCTGCAGCTGCTGGGAACCACGCACATTCTCACCGGACTGGTATTCCGGCGGGATCCGCCTGGCCACCCCGGTACGTATAGCTGCCTCCACTACCGCGTCACGAACACGCGGAACGACCTTGTCGTTGAAAATACTAGGGATAATGTATTGTTCATTCAACTCTTCATCCGTCACGATAGAAGCAATTGCTTCGGCAGCTGCCAGCTTCATTTCCTCATTAATGCGTGATGCCCGGCAGTCGAGCGCTCCACGGAATATCCCCGGGAAGCAGAGTACATTATTGATCTGATTCGGATAATCGCTCCGCCCTGTAGCCAAGACCTTCACCCAAGGCTGGGCAAGCTCCGGGTCAATCTCAGGTTCCGGATTCGCCATGGCGAACACGATCGGATCCCTTGCCATCAGGCGCAGATCCGACACTTTCAGCACGCCGGGACCGGATACGCCAATGAAGACGTCCGCACCGCCGATCACTTCGGATACCCCTCCCTGTTTACGCTCCGGATTCGTAATCGCTGCGATCCGGTCCAATGTCGGATTTCCATAAGTGCTCCCCGGCACCAATGCCCCGCATCGGTCGACGGCTATCATGTTCCTCACTCCCGCTGCCTGCAGCATACCGATGCAAGCAGCTCCTGCTGCACCGATGCCGCAAATTACCAAGCGGATTTGCTCGATAGACTTGCCGACTACACGCAGCGCATTCAGCAGACCCGCGAGCAGCACAACCGCAGTTCCATGCTGGTCATCATGAAAGACGGGAATATCCAGTTCCTCCTGAAGCCGCCGTTCAATCTCAAAACAACGCGGAGAGCTGATGTCTTCCAAGTTGATCCCGCCGAAAGTAGGCGATATCGCTTTAACAATCCGCAAAATTTCTTCAGTATCCTTGGTTTGCAGACAGATAGGGAATGCATCCACATCGGCGAATTGCTTAAACAACACGGCCTTGCCTTCCATAACAGGCATCGAGGCCTCAGGTCCGATGTCGCCAAGCCCCAAAACCGCAGTACCATCTGTAACAACGGCTACCGTATTCCGTTTTGCCGTTAAGGTATACGCTTTCTGAGGGTCCTCTTTGATCGCCATACAGATGCGTGCAACGCCAGGGGTGTAGACTCTGGATAAATCTTCCCGGTTTTTAATCGGTGCTTTGGGCGTTATTTGAATCTTACCCCCCAGGTGCGCAAGAAACGTGCTATCCGAAACATGCACAACCCGCGCTCCCTTCAAGGCATTGACCGCACGGATTAGCTGCCGGTCGTCCTCAGCGTTCAACTGAACGGTAAGATCTTGAACAATAACAGACTTGCCCGCACGGATCATATCCATGGCGACTAAATCTCCTCCTGCTTGATGAATCACCGTTGCCACTTCTCCGAAGGTAATTAGCGATTTATCAATCTCGACCCGCAGGATCATGTTCGTGGTTATAGACATCTTCATTCCCTCCTCTTGCCACTGGCGGCTAGTATAAGCCTTGCGATATTTTAGGCATTCCGTGCAGCGCCGCTGACTTTAAAGGCTCTGCGGTAGCGATGCAAAATAGGTTCCGTATAACCATTTGGCTGATCATATCCTTGAAGAACCAATTCAAGCGCTGCCTGAAACGCTGCCGAGCGCTCATAATCGGCTGACATGCTGCGATACGCGGGATCATTCGCGTTCTGCTTATCCACGACGTGCGCCATTCGCCGCATCGTCCCGATCACTTGCTCTTGACTGCAAATGCCGTGATGCAGCCAGTTCGCCAGATGCTGGCTGGAAATCCGTAGCGTTGCCCGGTCCTCCATTAAGCCGATGTTATTGATATCAGGGACTTTCGAACAGCCGATCCCCTGCTCCACCCATCTTACGACGTATCCGAGAATACCTTGGGCGTTATTATCCAATTCCTGCTGAATCTCCTCTGGGGACCATGAAGGATCGGACGATACCGGAATCTCCAGAATCTGATCCATATAATTGGCATTATGCTTCAATAGTTGCGATTGAACATCCCTTACATCCACTTGGTGATAATGCAGCGCGTGCAAGGTTGCCGCCGTCGGGGAAGGCACCCATGCCGTTGTGCAGCCTGCTTCTAACTGGCTGATTTTCTGCTTCAGCATCTCCTTCATCAGATCCGGCATCGCCCACATACCTTTACCGATTTGCGCTTTGCCTTGCAAGCCACAGATCAGGCCGACATGCACATTTGAACGTTCATAACCCTGCAGCCAGACTGAAGATTTCATATGGTTCTTCCTGATCATCGCTCCGGCTTCCATGGATGTATGCATCTCGTCACCCGTTCGATCCAAGAATCCCGTGTTAATAAAGACGATTCTATCTTTTACCTCACGGATGCAAGCTTTTAAATTCAAGGATGTGCGCCGTTCTTCGTCCATCACGCCAATTTTAATCGTGTGACGTGCAAGACCGAGCAAATCCTCTACACGATCAAAGAGCGTGTTGGCAAATGCGGCTTCTTCCGGGCCGTGCATCTTAGGTTTTACAATGTAGATAGACCCTTTCATTGAATTCCGGTGAAGACCGTTGCCCTGCACATCATGCATGGCGATAGCGCTGGTCACAACGGCATCCAGAATGCCCTCCGGAACTTCCTGCCCGTTTCTGTCCAAAACGGCGTCGATCGTCATTAAATGCCCGACATTGCGTACAAAGAGAAGGGAACGGCCAGCTAGTTCGAATGCATGGCCCTCTGGAGATACATAGCTGCGATCCGCGTGAAGAGCACGGGTTACGGTGGCATCGCCTTTTTGGAAGGATGCCTGCAGGGTCCCCTTCATGAGACCCAGCCAGTTGCGGTACACGTCCACCTTGTCTTCTGCGTCTACAGCAGCAACGGAATCTTCACAGTCCATAATTGTAGTGATCGCCGACTCCATGAGAATGTCCTTTACGCCTGCGGGGTCATTCTGACCGATCCGGTGATGACGGTCGATCTGAATTTCAATATGGAGTCCGTTATTCCTCAGCAGTACAGCCTCAGGGTTGTTCGGGCTGCCTTGATATCCGACAAACTGGGCATTTTCATTCAGACCGACAACCTCCCCGCTGGTCAGAACGATCTGCAGTCGCCCCTCAACAACCGTATAGGCAGCTACCTCGGCATGCGAGTTCTTCGTTAAAGGAGCCGCTTGATCCAGAAATGATTTCCCGTAGGCAATGACCTTCAGGCCCCGAACCGCATTGTACGAGGCGCTTCGTTCAGCGCCATCCCCCTCATCCATGACGTCGGTGCCATATAAGGCATCATACAGGCTGCCCCACCTCGAATTCGCCGCATTCAGCGCATATCGTGCATTGTTTACAGGAACCACAAGCTGCGGACCGGACTGCTTGGCGATTTCATCGTCAACACCCTGTGTCGTTATCTGGAAATCTTCCGCTTCCGGTTCCAGGTAACCAATTTGATACAAATAAGCTCTATATGCCTCTGCATTAAAATCATCCTTGTGCTTCTTATGCCACTGATGCAGCAGGTTTTGAAGCTCATCCCGCTTTTGAAGCAGCTTCTGATTGACCGGTGTCAGCTCGTCAATCAACGATTCCAGCTGTGTCCAGAACTTATCCGCGCTTAAGCCGGTTCCCGGCAGTACCTCAGACTCTAGAAAACGATGCAGAACGGATGCAACTTGCAGACTTCCTACTTGCACATATGGATTCATAGTTTCCCCATCTCCTTCGTTATTCACAAATTGGTGTGTACAGGGTTGGATAAACGGCCGATGCCTTCAATCCAGCAGTCAACGACATCTCCATGACGCACATAGTCTGAACCTGCCGGCGTGCCTGTCAGGATCACATCTCCCGGATTCAAGGTCATAAACCGGCTAATATAGGCAATCATCTCATCAATTGGCGTAATGATGCGTTCCATCATTGCATCTTGCTTCATCACACCATTGACAGCTGCCTGAATCCGAGCGGTGCGATAATCGAAATCCGTCTCAATGACCGGTCCCAGCGGGCAAAATGTATCGAACGCTTTTCCGATCGTCCAGTGTCCCTCCGGGTGAAAATAATTAAATGCCCCTAAATCGTTAGCTACCGTATAACCGAAAATGATGTCATCTGCCTGGGAGGCGTCGATATTCTTGGCTGAGCGGCCAATGATGACAGCCAGCTCCGATTCAAATTTAATCTCATCTGTTCCCTGGGGCAACATCACAGCATCTCCAGGACCAACGACAGTTGTCAACGGTTTAAAAAATAAAATAGGCAACTCCGGGACCGGAGGCTTCTCCACGTTGTCGGGAACAAAGTTTTTTCCGATGCCAATGATATGATTAGGAACAATCGGAGCTCTCAGCGAAACCTGCTCCAGATCAAAAGTTCGCCCTGTCTGTTGCCGATCCGAGAACATGTCTCCGACAAATTCATGAATGATGTGCCCCTCCAGGTATCCGCTGCGAATGGTCTCCTCAGCAGGCAATGAAAATCTCACTAGTTTCATGTTTACACCCCTATGTTCAGTATAATGAACGATGTTCATAAAATTATCACTAACCATATCTTCCCATAGGTGCTGTTGGTTGTCAATGAGTGAAATACACCGAATATAACAAAAATCCCGGACCGCTTATGTAAGCGTCCGGGATTTTTGTTATATTCGATCCCTATGTTTGTAGTGTTGCTGGCTGAAGCCTATAGGCTCGTGGAAAGAGTCGCTGCCAACTTTGTCATATCTTGAATCGTCTCTTCCCTCTTCGTTTCCCAAGTGTGAACGGGCATCGAGCAGCTGACAGCAGCAATAATCTCGCCCCTGCGCCGTATCGGCGCTGAAACGCAGCAGAACCCCATGACGCCTTCCTGAATGTCCAAGGCATATCCGATACGCCGCACTTTTGCCAGTTCCTGAATGAAAGCTTCACGGCTGTCTATGGTATGGACGGTCCTTTTCGGGAGCTGTTCATGGGGAAGCAGGTCCCGGACTTGTCCGGCATCCATATCGGACATCAGCGCTTTTCCAAGCCCTGTGGAATGGGCCGGGAAGCGCACACCAGGACCGGATACCATCTGTACAGGCGAAGGTGCCTCTATCTTCGCTAAATATAGCACTTCATTTCCATCCAAGCGGGCAAGTTGAACGGATTCCTGAAGCTTTCGCATCACAGGCTCAGCCGCACGTCTGAATTCGTCAATGACATCGAACTGCCTGAAATAGGCACTTCCGAAATTACCCAGTGCGCTGCCAACTGCATAAGTTTCATTACGATCCCGATTAATCCACTGGAGCCGTTCCATCGTATGCAGCAGCGAGTGCAGCGTGCTTTTGCTGATGCCTAGCTGCTTGGAAATATCCGAAAGCTTCCATGCGTAGGGATTCTCGGCTAACAGGGATAGGACTGCATGTGCCCGATCCAACGCAGGAACGGAGTACTTCGTGTCCAAACCATCACATCCTACTCAACGAATATGTATCAAACCGGACCTCCGGCTATGACGAGGATTAATACTTTATTATAGTTACAAATGAAGCAGGAAGTAAATCGTAACCTTGTATCGACAAAAAAGCAGCTTGCCTCCGCAGCTGCTTCTTCGCTTTTAGGGATATAGCGGGTTGAGTTCTACATCAATTGATGTCACCGACTGTCCAGCTTCGAACGATAACTTTACCCGCCAGAGAACGCTCTTCCTCCGGCACCTTCTTTGACAAAAAAAAGCAGGAGTAAGCAGCTCACTCCCGCTACTATTTTCTCATTTTTCGTGCAAATCCTGCACATCTTCAGGGAATAGCGGAACCGTATATATGTTGACTTGATCGAGTCGTCCATCGAAAAAGGAGCCGCCGTTCGCACCTCCGAATGCGTCCTGACCGAACCGTTTACCTAAACCCGCCAGATCGATATGGGCGTCGATAGAGGTATACGGGGTGGGTGCCGATGCCGCCAACGCTCCATCCAAATAGAGCAGCAGCTTGCCTCTAAATCCGACATCGATGGCCAAAAAATTAGTTACTGCTTTCGAGCGGGCTTCCGGCTTCCCTGAAATTCTCGATTATAATAACCCGAAAACGACAATTGGCCCTTTTACGCGATGGCATTTATATCAGAAACCGAATGGCAGGAGGGAAAGTTTCTCTACTGCATTTTTGTCTCCGGATGTTTTAGAGGTGAATGGTCGGGGAGTAAATGGTCGTAAATTAAAATTATTTTCTGATTCGACCGCTTTACGGGTGATATTTTCTAATCCTGTTTGTTTTGTTACTAGAAATAGGAGGGTAAACGCTGCCATTTTAGGAAGACGTACAACATCTCCTTTAGTCCGTTATCAATTGTTCTCGTTTGAATCATTGGATAAGTCGGGTCGCGCACTCTGTTTGGGGGAAACGGCTCTCTTCCAGAGCCAAGTAAATCGCTTGTTGACCAATCTTCGCAATAACGGGATCAAAGTAACAGCAGTCCATAATCACTGGCTGTTCGAGAACCCGCGTCTTATGTATATTCACTGGGAGTCGATTGATAATCCTATTGAATTTGCAAAGAAAGTAAAGCGCTCTATCGCTTTTCTGGGTTAGCTGATTACCTATAACTTTCAGACTTCAGCCAATCTCATTCTTTTTATAAGATGAACTGCCCCCCTATTGTTAGACGCAACTAACCTAGGGGGGCAGTTCAATGTTATTGGCTGCCTTGCAATTTAAAATCAAACTAATAACAAGTCAGTACGGTTCATGATTTGAGTAAGCGTATATTGACGTAGGATATTTATCGTTTCCTGTTCAACTTGATGCAAGATTTTTTCAAGTTCAATAGACAGATTCTCATCCGTTTGGCCGACATCTAGTTCAGCCTCTTGCTCTACGAAGTAATTATTTATTGCAGAGTAGACCTCACCTAGCGTTATTTCGTCCGCAGGCTTTCTTAAGGAGTACCCTCCGTCTCGGCCCAGCTTTGATTCGACGATACCTGCACTCGTCAACCCTTGCATAACTCGACGAACTACAACGGAGTGAGCCTTGATTAAACTTGCAATGCTTGAGCTTGTCATTAAGCATTCGCTTTTTGCCAACCTTACAAGAACATGGACGGCAACCATAAGTCGGGGAGGTCCAATATTTACTCTTGGGTTCGTTGTGGTCATACTAATCACCTTAAAATTTAAATAATCGTCCTATGAGGAGCATTGTTTGATGCTTCTCCAATTCCCAATTACTTGCCTTTGTTACTTTTAACTCTTCCCGATTTTTTATACATTTCTTAGGATCAAATTATTAATCGTTCTTCGGCTTTGCTGGATCCAAGGGCTTTTTGTCCAAAATATCAATAACACCTCCTGCGATTCCAAGTGCGAACTCTTTTGTATCGATTTCTTTATTGGTCAGCACAATAACTTCCATATTGTCTGCGGTATTAATGGCATTGAAGCCGAGAAAGCCTGAAATTTCACCATTATGCCATTTCCAATCTGAAGATTGCTTTAGCTTGCTTCCGATCCTTGGCATTAACAGCATTGTAACTAAGAAATCCTGGCCACCCTGTATACCTCCTATTTAGACTTAATGATGGAATTTATAGCTTAGGAATTTATTTATACTTCGTAGCCCCATAGCAAATATACAATTATATAGTTAACCAATCAACTAGACTTTAGTCCTGCGCCTTGACTCTTTATATGAAAAGGAATTATAAAAAGCCGCGTTTTTACGCGGCCTTCCATTCATTTAATGTATAGAACTTCGATTATGATCTTCAGAAAATTGAAAGAATAGGGTCTGCATTCCATCCTTATTTGCTTCAAATGTTAATACTGTTGGCTCGTCGGCTTCTATAATGGCAAAATCAGAATACAAAAGTTGAAATGATTGCCCACTCATCGGGTTATATAAACAACCATGACCTTGAAGGACTAAAGAAGCACAACTAACCCCACCAGGAACAATATGACAATGAGTACGATCCTTTTCTAGCTTAATGTTCCATACAGACGTGCCGGCAACCGAGATTAGTGGTAACTGGTCTCCCATCAACCTATTTACTGGAGTTCCTTCATGTTGCTCCTGCGGAAAGACAGCATCAAAATAACGGTACAGGAGATCGATGTTCACCGTAGATAAGCCCCATGCCCAATAGAATAAGGGACCTACTCTTTTAACGAGTGCCTCTTTATGAGGGTAAGGAATAGCCTGTATTTTCTTATTTTCTTTTCGAGCGAATCGGCTAACTCCTCTTTCTTGTACGGAGTAAATGTTGATTTTCACGATCTGCCTCCAACTGATCCAGATTCACGATGAAGATATATTTTGCACGGATTCAGCAGCTTCTGCTAGCGTTTCCGACCATGTAGGATGTGCGTGAATGGTGAGTGTCAAATCATATACCGTGGCACACATTTCGATGGCCAAAGCGGCTTCTGCGATGACAGTTGCAGCTTCCGGTCCTGCAATGTGAACACCTAAAACCCGTTTCGTCGAATGCTCAGCAATGACTTGAATATACCCATCCTGACTCCCCGATAAATGTGCGCGTCCATTCGCTGCAAACGAAGATCTTCCGACAAACACCTTGATTCCCCGTTCATTGGCTTGTTTTTCCGTCAAACCGACACTAGCAATTTCAGGATCCGTAAAAATAATAGAAGGTATGACCGAAGCATCCTTCGTGGAAGCCAGACCAGCGATCACTTCAGCAGCCACTTTACCTTCATAACTTGCCTTATGCGCTAGCATCGGATGACCCGCCACATCTCCTATCGCATATACCTTGGGATTCGTTGTGCGCAACTGATTATTCGTAAGTATAAAGCCTAGCTTATCTGCTTCGATGCCTGCTTGCTGCAAACCCAAATCAGTACTGTTCGGTTTTCTTCCTACAGTAACTAGGACCTCATCAGCTACGAAAGTCCGACGTTCCCCTTGAACGACAGCCTCGATAAGTACTTCCCCGTTTACACAATGATAAAGAGAAGCCCGTGTATGTAAATATACATCTATACCAAGGATTTTAAGATGTTTAGTCAATACATGTACTAATCCTTCATCCGTTCCAGATAATAATTGATTCGCGCTTTCTAATACGATGACCTCGCTGCCAAGCTTCCGATACGCTATCCCTAATTCGAGTCCGATATAGCCGCCCCCGATGACCACTAATTTTTTTGGGATATGCTTAAGGTTCAATGCATCCGTTGAATTTAAAATATGGTTTCCGTCAAATGGGAATGAAGGAAGTTCAACAGGTATAGACCCTGTAGCGATAATACATTGTTGGAAACGGTACCGTTCACTCCCATGTTCAGTTAGGACACGCACCTCATTCTCCGATACAAAAGCGGCTTCTCCCTGGACTAAGTTAATCCCGCGTCCTTTCATCTTCCCGGTTACACCTTGGGCGAGCTGATCGATAACAGTCTGCTTCCAGACTTGTAATTGTTCCATTTCAACGGTTGCATGCATGAGCCGTATACCTTGACTGCTAGATTGTTTTATTCTATGATACAGCTCTGCTTGCGAAATGATCGCCTTGGAAGGGATGCAGCCTTCATGAAGACATACGCCGCCAAACCCGCTTTTTTCCACCAGTGTAACAGATTTCCCCAACTGCGAAGCCCGGATCGCAGCTGCATATCCGCCCGGTCCGCCTCCTAAAATCAGAAGGTCTGCGCCTATTGTAAATTCGCCTACGACCATCTCATCTCAACTCCAAAAGCTGTAGGATTGGATTTTCAAGATAGTGAAAAACATGTTGGTTAAACCGCGCAGACATACCGCCATCAATAACTCTGTGATCAAATGTTAACGATACCGTCATTATGTCTCTAATGACAATCGTGTCTTCCCCCTGTACAACGGGTTTACGCGTAATTCGGCCTGTAGCCATTATTGCTGCTTCTGGATAGTTAAGAATCGGTGTGGCGAACTTCCCTCCGAAAGATCCAATGTTGCTGATTGTAAATGTACTGCCTTGGAGATCATCTACGTGCAGGGTCCGATTGAGGGCTTTCTCAGTCAACGTAGAAATTTCCGCTGCCAATTCCATAATGCTCTTGGTATCTGCATGTTTGATAACAGGAACCAGCAATCCCTCTGGCGTGTCTATAGCTATTCCAATGTTGTAGTATCGCTTTAAAATAATTTCATTCGCATCCGCATCAATGACAGCGTTCAAGTAGGGATACTTTTTCAATCCCGAAATAACCGCTTTGATAACAAAAGGCAGATAGGTTAGTTTGATGCCTTGCTCCACTGCCCATGCAGCTGCTCTTTTACGAATCTTCACCAATTCGCTCACATCCACATCATCCATACCTGTGACTTGAGGAGCCGTGAATTTAGATTGCACCATTCGTTCAGCGATTGTCCTTCTCAAGCCTCTCAGCGGAACCCTCTCTTCTAGCCCTGCTGATGGAGCAGGAATATCTTTCACCGATTCTAAAACTGCCGCGCCTTTCCGATCATCCTTTTCCTTATGTGCCCTCAAATCCTCCTCTAAGATACGCCCGCCCTTACCTGTTCCTGTTACCGATTGCAAGTCAATCGCGAGCTCTCTTGCCAGTTTTCTGATATACGGTGTGGTTAGAGCCGGCGAAAGCTTATTTTCACCCCCCACAGTTTGGGGGTGATTTCCCGTCTGGTTTTCAAATGTCGTTTCGAAAGCGAATACGACAGTACCTACCCTAACTAACTCGCCCTCAAAGACGTTAATCTGTACCACCTTGCCGTGAACGGGAGATGGGATCTCGACTACAGCCTTGTCGGTTTGCATTTCAAGAATAACCTGGTCCGCTTGAACGACATCATCTATTTTGGCTAAAATTCGAATGATTTCCGCTTCGTGAATTCCCTCGCCAACATCAGGAAGCTTCCATTCAACATACATGGATCAGTCCCACCTTCTGCATGATTGAATTACTTAGTAGCTGACCGTTTTGTGGACGGCATCCATAATTCTGGCTACGCTTGGGAGCCAAAAATCTTCTATCGACGGTGCGGGGTACGGCGTATCATATCCGGTCACTCTCAGAACCGGCGCTTGCATGGAAAGAAATGCATGTTCCTGAATTTGCGAAATCACCTCTGCTCCTGCTCCTCCGTGTTTGACCGCTTCGTGGATGATAACGGCTCGGCCCGTCCTTTGAACAGACGTCAGGACGGTTTCTGTGTCCATTGGTGCGATGGTCCGCAAATCGATGACTTCACATGAAACCTTGTGGTGTTCTTGCATTTGCTGAGCTGCTTCAAGTGCCATTGGAACAGTCGGGCCCCAGGCAACAAGGGTGATGTCATCACCCTTGTGGACAATTTTGGCTTGGCCGATAGGAACTTCGTAATACGCCTCCGGCACTTCTTCACGCCAAGCCCGATACAGATTCATCGGTTCGAGGAACAGAACAGGATCCGGATCTTGAATGGCTGCAAGCAGCAACCCTTTAGCGTCGTAAGGCGTGCTCGGCATGACTACTTTCAAGCCTGGCGTGTGCAGAAATAACGCCTCAAGACTATCGGCGTGCAATTCAGGTGTCCGTACACCACCTCCGAACGGCGCGCGAATGACCATGGGCACATGATAACGGCCTTGCGATCGGAAGCGCAGCCTCGCTGCCTGCGAAGCGATCTGGTCCATGGTTTCATAAATAAATCCAAGAAATTGAATTTCTGCTACCGGCTTCATCCCGTTTACGGCGAGTCCGACCGAAGCACCTACAATCCCTGACTCCGCCAGCGGCGTATCAAAAACCCGATTCTCGCCGAATTCCGCTTGTAATCCATCCGTTGCTCGGAAGACACCGCCGTTTTTTCCAACGTCTTCACCCAGCATGACTACGCAGGAATCTTGCTGCATCGCGGTGCGCAGTCCTTGATTTATGGCTTGTATCATTGTCATAGATGGCATTTGATCACCTCCGCTACATATAGCGCTGCATCTCTTCCTTTTGCTGAACGAATCGCTTAGGCATTGTTTCAAATACATGATCAAATACGGTTGTTGGAACCGCCTTCGGAAGGCTTTCAGCTTTAACAACGGCGGCCTCTATCTCCTGTTTTGCTTGATCTTGAATGTCCCGCTCCATTTCTTCATGCCATAAGCCTTGATGCTGAAGAAATGTGCGATAACGATTCAATGGATCGCGATTTTCCTTCCATTCCTTCCATTCTGCATGATCCCGATAACGGGTAGGGTCATCCGCAGTCGAATGTGACCCTAAGCGATAGGTGACCGCTTCAATCAGCGTTGGCCCCTCCCCTCGGCGTGCACGTTGAACAGCTGTTTTCATCACTTGATATACGGCAAGCACATCATTGCCATCTACGCGCACTCCTTCGATCCCATAGGCCGTCGCTTTTTGCGCAATCGTCGGTGTCGCCATCTGCTTGGAAGCTGGCAGGCTGATCGCCCACTGATTATTTTGACAGAAAAAAATAACAGGGATTTGTTGAACAGAGGCGAGATTCAACGCTTCGTGAAAATCTCCTTCAGATGTGGCACCATCACCGAAATAGGTCACAGAGATGCTTCCCTCTCCTTTCAATTTGCTCGCCCATGCCGTACCGACAGCATGAAGCAATTGAGCGGCAATGATAATCTGGATGGGGAATATGTTCAAGTGGCCAGGCATGTTACCTGCATCCGGATGCCCCATGCTGACCAACATCGCTTGTTCAATAGGAAGTCCGTGATACATAAGACCTGCAAGCTCCCGATAACTCGTTGTGATCCAATCTCGTTGATCCAGCGCAGCAAAACTGCCGATTTGTGCTGCTTCTTGGCCGCTGAATGGCGCATATGTCCCCACTCTCCCCTGCCGCTGCAGGTTTATCATTTTTTGATCGAATGCCCTCGCCTTCACCATCCATGCATATAAGCCAATCCATTGCTCAGATGATAAATCCGGCAGTGTCCCGCAAATGGCGCCATGTTCATCAAGTACGCTTACCAACGGATAGTGGTCTGCAATCGTTTTAGTCAACATTAGAATCCCTCCTGCCCCCGGTTTCACGCTGCAACTCCATTAATGCGGCAGTTCTTGCAGAAACGCCATGTTCAGAGGCTGTCTTTAAGATCCTTTTCGTAGCATTTCCGATCACTTTTTCCAAGTACCCATAGATTCCTTCTATCGATTCTTCAACCTGGAGGTCCAGGGCAGCGCCGAACAGCCCAGCCCCGCCAGAGTTCGCTACGAAATCGGGAATTACGCAGACACCACGATCATAGAGCACCTTTTCAGCTTCAGCCGTTGTAGGTAGATTAGCCCCTTCAATGACCAATTTCGACTGTACACGACTCACATTACCTGCATGGATCGCATCCGCGATAGCCGCAGGTATAAGCATATCAACGTTGAAATCGATCCATTGCTCGCGATCTAGCCGAATATACTTGTCGTCCAGCAAGGCACGGTCGATGACGCCTAGCTTGTTGCGCAAAGGCAAAAGCTCTTTGATCTCCATCCCATCTTCTTTGTAAATCGTCCCCTGTGCATCGGCAATGGCCACGATCGTGCAGCCCAGCTTCTGCAAATACAACGCAGCACTTGCACCTACACTGCCAAAACCTTGAATAGCCGCAGTCGTGCTGTTTATATCCGTTCCTAATAGGACTTGAGCAGCTTGCTTTGCTGAAACGGCAACCCCATATCCTGTCGACACATCGACTAGTGTCATGCCTTCAACATCCAGTGATAGCAAATTTTGTAATCTTGATGGAATTAGCTCTGCACTCGGATGCTTCGCAATCCATGCTTGCACAGGGCTTTGAATGCCGATCTCGGCAAGAATTCGATGGATGTCCGCTTCCCTTGTTCCTAAATCCTCACCGGTTGCCCAGCAATCTTGGAGGTACGGACGATGTGCCTCAAGAAATCGCTTCAGAATGTCTAGCGCATCGGGTTCTGACGGATCGTAATCGATACCGCCTTTTGCGCCACCGGAAGGCATATCGACCATCGCTAGCTTCAATGTCATGGTTCGGGCTAATCGCTCCACTTCCTGTGCTTGCAGGCCTTTACGCATGCGGATACCGCCACCGCAATAGCCATTCAGCAATCGATCGATAACAAAAAAACCTTTCACGCCAGTAAGGGGATCCACCCATTCGGTTTTTAGAAGAGGATGGTGCAGCAACATGTATGTCCTCAACCTCCTTATCATGTCTTTGATGAGAGCAACAATAGGAGTTCTTCCAAATATCGAGATGTTTGCCCTTCTTGCCAACACCAAAATAGAAGGATGAACTCCTGATGTACGTTTTTTCAAAAAAGTTAGCTAATGGTGCTCCACCGTCAAATCAATCCGTTCAATCCGTCCCTTCAAATAACAGAACGACAGCTTGCGCGAGAATGGCAATGCCATGGCGCAGTGCTTCCAGATTAAACGTCATCTGCGGATGATGCAGCCCCGGCTGCAAGCCGGAGCCTAATCCGATCATGGTGGAGGCGATCTCCGGCCTTTCCTTTGTATAGAAGTGAAAATCTTCTCCTCCCGGGGTGACCGGAGGCGAACTAACCCCATCGGAGCCGAGGACGCTCGCTATCGCTCGCCTTGCAACTTCCTCCATGAATGCATTAGGTACGGCAGCATACAAACGGGTCATAGGCTTCAAAATGACTTTAGAGCCGTTAGCGCTCCCCGCATGAAGTACGGCATTGGTGATCTTGCTGACCAATAGATCCATCACTTCATTCGTTTGCGCTCTCACATCTATGGCGAATTCCCCAAGATCAGGAATAATGTTGACACTATCGCCTGCACAAATTTTTGTGACTTTGGCTGATGCGGATACCGTCGGATCAACCTTAACCGCATTTACAGCTGTAACGATGGCGGCGAGCGCATCCACAACGTTAATCCCCTGATTGGGTCGGGCGGCGTGCGCTTGAACCCCATGTACTTTGCCCATAATCTGGGTGGTAGAGCCATGATAGATGGCCGCTGATGCTTGACCGAACGGGATTTCTTGCACAGGACGCAGATGGATACCCAGCAAGCAATCAACATCTTGGACAATTCCTTTGTCGATCAGTGATTTCGCCCCGCGTCCCGTCTCTTCCGCCGGTTGAAAAATGATTTTCAACCGCCCCTTGGGACGAAAACCGCACGCGAGCAAGCCTTGTACAGCGAACAAAACCATCGTCATGTGCGCATCATGGCCGCAGGAATGGTTCGCTTTCCATTCCCCTTGCACGTTCTGATATAAAGCGTCGATATCGGCTCTTAGACCAATCGTAGGCCCATCCACGCCTCCATCCCAAACAGCAACGACACCCGTCTGGTCACTAAAGGTCTGATAAGGCAGCTTAATCCGATCCAGCTCTGCACATAAGAAGGCGGTCGTGTTCGTCTCCTGCCAGCCTACTTCAGCTAACTCATGCAAATGATGGAAGGTCGACTCAATGGTTTCTATGTTGCCGTTCGTCCATGCCTGAATTGCATCCTTCAACTTGATCCTTCCTTCCGTCCAACACATTAAAGTAACTTGGCAATTTGCCTATATCCAAATGTAACTCTGCTAATAAAATTTCTATCATTACGGATGAAATGCATCGTCAAATCCATTCCTCTCATTGAGAAAGAAAACAAGTCTTTTTCAACCACTTGCATAGGGCAGCACTGGTTCTCCATAAATAACATCAGTTTGTTTTCCATCAGCTGAATTTGAATTTCCATGCCTTCAGATGATCCATACTTCCCAGCGTATTCACTCAATTGATCGGCATCCATTTGCATATTTGGCAGGTTCATATGTGAGGCATGCACGTTGCGTCCCTCAAATATATTGAAAGCACTTGATAACAATGCCGCAGCAGGCGCTCCTTGCATATTCGTCAAAGCAACGCCCGTCAGTCCTCTCTCAGGAATGATACTTAGGTGTGCCTGTGCCCCTTTAATACTGCCTCCGTGTTCAACCAAGGTAGCGCCATGGTAATCTGGGGTAATCATGAAGCCATAGCCATAGTATTGGTCAAACTCACATGGCATGTATGGGGTGAGCATCATTTTGACACTTACTTCACTCAGGACGCGCTGCTTACCGACGAGTCCCCCTGTTCGAAAGATATCTGCATACTTCAACATATCCCGGACTGTTGACTTCATAAAACCGGCGGCTCTCATAGCAGGTGCATCCCACCATACAGGGGACGGGTACACCTCTTTGCTTCCGTCCTTAACGCTCATTCCATAAAGCATCGTAACCTGATTGTACTCGGATAATTTATCTAATTGAAAAAAACTGTTGCTCATTCCGGCCGGTCTCAGTAGATGTTCGGTGACATAGTCTTCATAGGTGACACCTGCAATCCGCTCTATGATCAGTCCTAATAGAGCATAACAGTCATTCGAATAGCTAAATTGTTCCCCAGGCGCTCCTAACAATTCAAAATCAAGATTAGCGATATAGTCAATAAACTGTTGATAGGAATTAATCTCATGATCGATAGACTGATTTAACTGACCGTACACAGTCTCGACCGCATGAGGATCTTGATTCAAACTGCTTTTCATGGCCGGAATCAAGGACGGGAGAGGCGGCAATCCGGCTGAATGTGTCATGAAATGATGAAGCGTCATCTTTTCCACATTTTTACTATCCTTCAACCGAAACTCGGGGATATACTTGACAACAGGGTCATGAACAGAGAGCTTCCCTGCTTCTTGTAACTGCATGATCGCAGCACAAGTAAACGATTTGGTAATGGAACCGATCCCGCATACCGTGTCCGGTGTCATCTCGAATTGTTTTTCCATATCGCGAAAGCCAAATCCATGCGTAAAAGTTAAAAGACCTTCCTTAGCTAGTCCTACAGCTGCTCCAGGAACTAAGCTTTCTTCTGCTACTTTCCTCGCATGCTCGATATACAATTGTTTCCCTGCATCTGGACTCATTGTTACATCCTCCCAGGCTAGCAAAAACTTTATCCATTCTTGTGCAATTGACGAGCTCCAAAAGTAACCCGACTTACCACGCCGCCTGCATGACGGATAAAACGTATATGTCTATCCGTACCTTTAAACGTAAATGTAAAACAATCTTCTCCGACTGCCCGCAAGTTAAAATCCGCATTTAGAAACTGAAGGACCAGATTTTCATTTTGAAATTCAACTGTGATCCTCACTCCCTCTCGGGATTCATAGATACCCACATAATCAGATAGAAGCTGAGGTGAAATGTGAGTGTCAATGTATGCGTACACCTGTGCATCCGCAGGCCTCGAATGCCTGCAATTCAACAATCCTGCCATGATCTCCGCAACCGGAACCCCTTCCAAATTGGTTAAAATGATCCCTGTTATCTCACGGTCTGGAACGATAAACATTTGCGAAGAGATTCCTTTCAGCCCACCGGTATGCTCAATTAAGCGCATTCCTAAGTAGTTCTCATGGATGCCAAGACCATAACCGTAATAGCGATTCGGATCAATTTGAACGAACGGTTTCATCATATCTTCGATACTTTGCGAAGAAACAATCCGCTTCCCCTTGACCAAACCTCCAGTGCGAAAGATTTCCATGTAGGCCAGCATATCCCGGATCGTGGACTTCAGGAAACCGGCAGCCCGCATGGCAGGGGCATCCCACCAGACGGGCGAAGCAACAATCTCCGTGTTTCCATCCACCATTTTGGTCGCATACAGTGTTGTGATGTCTGTGTGACCATCCCATTCATTTAGGACAAATACACTGTTCGACATGCCGGCAGGCGTCAGAATATGATCTTGGATAAATTGCTCGTACGTCTTTCCACTGACTCGTTCAATGATTGCGCCCAACAAAGCATAGCCCTCATTCGAGTAGCTAAACTCCGTCCCCGGCGGCCCCAACAACTCAACATCCAATCCAGACAAATACGCCATCAGGTCTTCATAGGTCTCTATGATAATCGTTTCTTCAGCTGCGAAACGCTCAAGCACCTCCAGACCCGTCGGATCCTCCCTCATACTTGACCTCATCGCATGAAAAAGTGTTGGCAGTGGCGGCAAACCTGCAGTATGAGTCATCAAATGATGAATCGTTATTTGTTCTACCAAGCCGTTTTTCAACCGAAGTTCCGGTAAATAAGTGCTCACCTGATCGTGGACAGACAATTTACCGGCTTCTTGCAGCTGCATGATCGCCATACAACTAAATGATTTGGTAATGGAGCCAATGCCGAAGACTGTGTCCAGAGTAATACCCTCTTGTTCTTCAAGATTACGAAAACCAAATTCCTGCCGATAAACAAGCTGCCCTTCTTTGGCTAAACCAATAGCCAGTGCTGGAACCTTATTTTCTACAATGAAACGTTGTGTATACGCCTCAAAAGAATCTGCCCAGTGCCGCTCTTCCTTCGTCACGACAGCATCGCCGCCTTTTCGATCACATAGTATTGAACAGGTTCATCACTCCGGATCAAACCGACCGCAGCATAGCCCTTCGCAAATGCATCGCAAAATTGCTCTCGTAGTGCATACCGCCATTCACTAGCGAGCTCTATGTCGGACTGCTTCAAGCTCTGAATCGAAGTAGGAACCGGAATTAGATAACCGGATTTATTACCAGCATTCTTTAGCGATACTGGCACCGGCTTCACACCACATAACTCCCAATTTATCAATCGATCATAGGTTTTCCACCCCTCTTCCTCAAGAGACGGTCCTTTGATGGCTGCAAGGGCACGATTGGAATTCAGCTTCCATTCCACGATGCACCTATCGGAGGGAAGTCCGCGATTGATCTGATCATTCATTTCACCGTAATACGATTCCACATATGTCTTTACATAAGCGCCCAGCTTGCATAAATTCAGATACGCATTGCGGCTTTCGAGCGGATCGTACGTCCATACCATTTTATTGTAGCCATTGGCCAGTGCTATTGTCCGCTGCTCGAATTTCAATTGATGCCCCATTCCCAAATCGCGATAATCAGGATGGATACCAAGCATATGCGAATATAAGTAATTTTCCCCAGACCGGTAGCCGGGAAACCCGTAACAAAACCCTATCAGTTTCTCATGTAGATAAGCACCTATCACAACCCCACCGTTATGCGCAGCAGCGATCAGTTGTCCCAGTGGAACAACACCTGCTCCCCAGATCATTTGTTGCAGTGCAATGATTTCTTCGATTTCCTTGACATCAGTCACGCTTCTATAGGAAACAGGCAACTGTCTCAAATTCCTCACTCCTACTCCATAAAACTCGCTTCACGAAGCAAATACTTTCTCATTACGCTTAAATTGAGCTCATATCCAATACCAGGACTATCCGGAACGGCCAGGATGCCTGGTTCCAATAAGGCGACTTCCGGTGTTACGATATCTTCTGCCCAGTAGCGGTTCGATGCTGAAGTATCCCCGGGAATCGTAAAGTTAGGCAGCGAAGTGATGGCGATATTATGTGCGCGTCCCACGCCAGTTTCCAGCATACCGCCACACCATACCGGGATATGATGCTGCTCGCAGAGATCATGTATTTTCTTGGATTCGCTAAGCCCCCCCACACGACCGATCTTGATGTTTATGATTTTGCAGCTATTTAATTCGATCGCTTTTCTAGCATCATCAACGGTATGAATGCTTTCATCCAAGCAAATCGGTGTGCTGAGTTCCTTTTGCAGTTTGGCGTGATCGATAATATCATCATGAGCCAGCGGCTGTTCGATCATCATGAGCTGATAGTGGTCCAGTTCTTTCATGATTGCAAGATCAGCCATAGAATAAGCGGAGTTCGCGTCCGCCATTAAGGGAAGCGCATCTCCGAACTGCTTGCGGATTGCTTCAATTGGCTTGATATCAAAACCAGGTTTAATTTTCACTTTGATTTTTTTGTAACCTTCATCGACGAAACGTTCGACCTTCTTTAATACGGCATCGACCGTCGGTTCGATTCCGATACTGACACCAACATCAATCGTCTGCTTCTTCCCGCCCAAAGCTGCAGCGAGTGAAATGCCCCTCTGTTTGGAATACGCATCCCATACTGCCCCCTCAAGCGCTGCCTTCGCCATGTTGTTCCGCCGAATCGGCGCAAACAGACGAGATACATCTTCTGGCGCAGTAATTTCCGCTGTTAGCAAGCGAGGGATCAGGAGTTCCGCAAGGATATACCACACCGTTTCAATCGTTTCCTCGTTATACAACGGATACTCCATCGCCACGCTTTCTGCATGACCGACAACGCCCTCACTATAAACGCTAACAA
>Ga0209566_100360_pt1 | contig 38280 bp, 28 predicted proteins | sample Araplavi_mTSA_r2_2_FD_184287 | JGI IMG/M metagenome (GOLD analysis project Ga0209566, IMG submission 184287) | Arabidopsis root microbial communities from North Carolina, USA - plate scrape CL_Cvi_mTSA_r2 (SPAdes) (version 2) | ecosystem: Host-associated > Plants > Roots > Endosphere | place...
ATGCTCCGTTCTTTACGCGCAACCTCGTCATCCTGAAGGACAACGCCGGGCGCACCGGCGTGGGCGAGGTGCCGGGCGGAGAGGGCATTCGTCAGGCGCTGGAGCGCGTGATTCCGCTGGTGGTGGGCCAATCGATCGGCCGTACCAATGGCGTGCTGAACAGCATCCGCCGAGCGCTGGCCGGCGGCGGTGCTGCTGCGCATCAGGCGACGGTGCATCAGGTGACCTCCGCGTCGGAAGCCGCCGTGCTGCGCCAGCCGCACGAGATCAACCTGCGCATGGACAACGTCATCACGGCAGTGGAAGCGGCGCTGCTCGATCTGCTTGGCCAGTTTCTCGACGTGCCGGTGGCCGAGTTGCTGGGCGCCGGCCAGCAGCGCGATCGCGCACCGATGCTTGCTTACCTGTTCTACGTGGGCGATCGCCGCAAAACGGATCTGCCGTACCTCGATGGCGCCAACGGCACCGATGACTGGCTGCGCTTGCGCCACGAAGCGGCGATGACGCCCGACGCCATCGCGCGTCTGGCCGAAGCCGCCACCGAACGCTACGGCTTTGCCGACTTTAAGCTCAAGGGCGGCGTGATGCGCGGCGCCGAAGAGATGGAAGCGATTGCCGCCATCAAGGCACGTTTCCCGCACGCACGTGTGACGCTGGACCCGAACGGCGCCTGGTCGCTCAATGAAGCGATTGCGCTGTGCAAGGGGCAGGGCCATCTGCTGGCCTATGCCGAAGACCCGTGCGGCCCCGAGGCCGGCTACTCGGGCCGAGAAGTCATGGCCGAATTCAAGCGCGCCACCGGCATCCCGACCGCCACCAACATGATCGCCACCGACTGGCGCCAGATGGGTCACGCAGTGCAATTGCACGCGGTAGACATTCCGCTGGCCGACCCGCATTTCTGGACCATGCAGGGCTCCGTGCGCGTCGCGCAGTTGTGCGATGAATGGGGGCTGACGTGGGGTTCGCACTCCAACAATCATTTCGATGTGTCGCTGGCCATGTTCACGCACGTGGCTGCAGCCGCGCCGGGCAACATCACCGCCATCGATACGCACTGGATCTGGCAGGAAGCCGAGGAACGCCTGACGCACGAGCCGCTTCGCATCCAGGGCGGCCACGTGGCCGTGCCGGATCGCCCGGGGCTCGGCATCGAAATCGACATGGACCGCGTCATGGCGGCCCATGCGCTGTACAAGACCCTGGGTCCCGGCGCCCGCGATGACGCCATGGCCATGCAATACCTCGTGCCGGGCTGGACATACGACCCGAAGCGCCCGAGCCTGGGGCGCTGAACGAACATCCCATCATCACTTGAATCAATCACGGAGTCTGTGATGTCTGAAACTACGCTGGTCTCTACGGCCGGCAATGAAAGCGAGAAGGCGCTCACCATCCGCGTGCACGACAGCGACAACGTCGCCATCGTCGTCAACGCGCGTGGCCTGCCTGCCGGTACCGTGTTGGCCGACGGCACGGTGCTCGTCGAAGGCGTACCGCAGGGTCACAAGGTGGCGCTCGTCGACCTGGCCGAAGGCGATGCCATCGTCCGCTACAACGAGGTGATCGGCTATGCCGTGAGGCCGCTGCCACGCGGTAGCTGGGTCAACGAGCATGCCGTGAAGCTACCGTCTGCGCCCGCGCTGGATGAGCTGCCGCTGGCAACGCGCCCCGATCCGAAGCTGGCGAAGCTCGAGGGCTACACCTTCGAGGGCTATCGCAACGCAGATGGCACGGTCGGGACGAAGAACGTGCTCGGCATCATGACCAGCGTGCAATGCGTGGCTGGTGTGACGGACTACGTGGTCGGCCGCATCAAGCGCGAGTTGCTGCCACGCTTCCCGAATGTCGACGATGTGGTCGCGCTCAATCATGTGTATGGCTGTGGCGTCGCCATCAACGCGCCGGCCGCCATCGTGCCGATTCGCACACTGCAGAACCTTGCGCTCAACCCGAACTTCGGCGGCGAGATCATGGTGATCGGCCTGGGTTGCGAAAAGCTCGTGCCCGAGCGCCTCGTGCCGGAAAAGCTCGCCCCGGGTGGACGTATTCCCATTGAAGTTGCAGGGACTGCCGATTCGCCCGTGCTGCGCCTGCAAGACGAAGCGTTCGACGGCTTTATCGGCATGACCGACGCCATCATGGAGATGGCCGAGCGCCGCCTCGAACACCTGAACAAGCGCCAGCGCGAAACCTGCCCGGCATCCGACCTAGTGGTGGGCGTGCAGTGCGGTGGCAGCGATGCGTTCTCGGGCGTCACCGCCAACCCCGCCGTTGGTTTTGCGGCAGACCTGATCGTGCGCGCCGGCGGCACGGTGATGTTTTCCGAAGTGACCGAGGTGCGCGACGCCATCCACCTGCTCACGCCGCGCGCCATCGACGAAGAGGTCGGCCGCGCGCTGCTGCGCGAGATGGCCTGGTACGACAACTACCTCAGCGGCGGCCAGACCGACCGCAGTGCCAACCCATCGCCGGGCAACAAGAAGGGCGGCCTGTCCAACGTGGTTGAGAAAGCGCTGGGCTCCATCGTCAAATCGGGCAGCACGCCCATCGTTGACGTGCTCGGCCCCGGTGAGAAAGTGCGCCGCAAGGGCCTGATCTTTGCCGCCACGCCGGCCAGCGATTTTGTCTGCGGCACGCTGCAACTGGCCTCGGGCATGAACCTGCAGGTGTTCACCACCGGACGCGGCACGCCGTATGGCCTAGCCATGGCGCCGGTCATCAAGGTGTCGACGCGCAAGGCCCTGTCTGAACGTTGGCACGACCTGATCGACCTCGACGCCGGCCGCATCGCCACCGGCGAGGCGAGCATTGCCGACATCGGCTGGGAACTGTTCCACTTGATTCTTGACGTGGCGAGTGGCCGCAAGCAGGTTTGCGCCGACAAGCTGGGCCTGCATAATGCCTTGGCCCTGTTCAACCCCGCCCCGGTAACCTGATCTCCTGATCTGATATGACCTCTGAAGTGACTATGCAAACCGACCCGCTCGATGGTGTCACCACGCGTTGCCATCGTCTGCTACTAACGGGCGCAGGCGGCAACCTCGGCAAGGTGCTGCGTGAGCGTCTGACCAAGTACGCTGATTCTTTGCGCTTGTCTGATATATCAAATGTGGGTGAAGCGCGTGCCGGCGAAGAGATCGTGCCGTGCAACCTGGCGGATGCGCAGGCGGTCGACGCGCTTGTCGCCGGCACGAATGCGATCGTGCATTTGGGCGGCGTGTCTGTCGAGCGGCCATTTGAAGAAATCCTGCCCGCCAACATTCAAGGCACATACAACCTGTATGAAGCCGCTCGCCGTCATGGCGTGCGCCGCATCGTGTTTGCCAGCTCGAACCACACCATCGGCTTCTACAAGCAGGGCGAGGTAATCGACAGCACCGTGCCGACCAAACCCGACGGCTACTACGGCTTGAGCAAGGTCTTCGGCGAGCAGCTCGCCAGCTTCTATTTCGACCGTTACGGCATCGAGACAGTCGCCATCCGCATCGGCTCGTCGTTCGCAGAGGCGAAGGACCGCCGCATGCTCGTCACCTGGCTTGGCTACGACGATCTGGAGCAGCTCATCCGCCGCGCGCTGTTCGTGCCCCGCGTGGGCTTTACGGTGGTCTACGGCATGTCGGGCAACCGCGACCATTGGTGGGACAACCGCCACGCGGCGCACCTCGGCTACGTGCCCACCGAGACGAGCGAGATCTTCCGTGAGAAGGTCGAAGCGCAGCCTCCACTGCCCGCCGACGATCCCGCGGCGGTGTACCAGGGGGGGGCGTTCGTCAAAGCCGGCCCGTTTGGAGATTGACCCGATGCACGTGAATGTAGAGCCGACCGTGGAGCGAGTAGGCACCATGCGATGCGGCGTCGGTGAAAGCCCTGTCTGGCACGTCGGCCAGCAGGCCTTGTACTGGACGGACATTCCGCGCCGCATGCTATGGCGCTGGACTCCGTCAACCGACCAGTGCGATGCGTGGGCGCTGCCGGAAATGGCCGGCTGTATCGGTATGACGTCGCATGGCTGGGCGCTGGCGATGGAGACTGGAATCTTCCACGCGCCGCAGCCAAAGGCGGGCGTCGAACTCACCCCGGTGGAGCGGCTCGCGACGGTGCCACATCCGCGCCCCGACATGCGCTTCAACGATGGCCGCACCGACCGCCAAGGCCGCCTCTGGGCCGGCACCATGGTGCTCGACATCTCGCTGGGGTTGCCCGTCGGCGAGCTTTATCGCTTTGATGCATCGGCTGGCGAGGCGCGCTTGGATGCCGTCATCGATGATCTGATCGTCCCCAACGGCCTGGCCTTCAGCCCCGATGGCCGCACGATGTATCTGTCGGATTCGCACGCGAGCCGGCAAATCGTCTGGGCGTTCGATTACGACATCGACAGCGGCACGCCGCACAACCGCCGCGTGTTCATCGACATGAACGCCCACCCCGGCCGCCCCGACGGTGCCGCCGTGGACGCCGACGGCTGCTACTGGATCTGCGGCAACGATGCAGGCCTGGTACACCGCTTCACGCCGGACGGGCGCCTGGACCGCAGCATTGCCGTGCCCACGCCCAAGCCCGCCATGTGTGCCTTTGGCGGGCCGGGGCTGGATACGTTGTTCGTCACGTCGATCTTGATCGACGAAGACCCGCTCTCGGGCGCCACCTTTGCATTGCGCCCGGGGGTGAGTGGATTACCGGAAGCCGCTTTGCCCATTTGAACGATCTGAACGCAGTACGCCCCATACCAGAATAAAACCCGGGGGGGCTCTAAGGAGACAACATGAAACCCATCAAAGGCTTGCGCTGGTGGATCATCGGGCTCGTCTTGAGCGGCCTGGTCATGAACTACCTGGCGCGCAATGCGCTGGCCGTGGCGGCGCCTGAAGTCAACAAGGTGCTGAGCATCAGCACGCAGCAGTACGGCTATATCGTGGCGGCATTCCAGGCTGCCTACATGGTGATGCAGCCCGTGGCGGGCTACGTGCTGGACGTGCTCGGCACCAAGCTGGGTTTCGCGCTGTTTGCGGGGGCGTGGTCGCTGGTCTGCCTGTTGCACAGCACGGCGGGCGGGTGGCTATCGCTAGCTGCGTTCCGCGCCATGCTGGGGATGACGGAGGCGGCGGGCTTCCCCTCAGCCTTGCGTGCAACGGCGGAGTGGTTTCCGGCCAAGGAGCGTTCCATTGCAACGGGGTGGTTCAACATCGGCTCGTCGGTGGGGGCGGTGGTGGCGCCGCCACTGGTGGTCTGGTGCATCCTGCACGGCGATTGGCGTTTGGCCTTTGGGGTGATCGGCGTGATGGGGCTGGTGTGGAGCGTGCTGTGGTTCGCGCTGTACCGCGTGCCGACCAAGCACCCGCGCTTATCCGAAGAGGAGCACGCCTACATCCGCGCCGGCCAGGAGGCGCAGGAAGACAACGCCAACGCGCCGAAGCCTTCGTGGGGCAAGATCGTCAGCAGCAAACGGTTCTGGGGCATTGCCATCCCGCGTTTTCTGTCGGAGCCGGCGTGGCAGACGTTCAACTACTGGATCCCCCTGTACATGGCCACCGAGCGCCATATGAACCTGAAGGAAATCGCGCTGTTTGCGTGGCTGCCTTTCCTGGCGGCGGACGTGGGCTGCGTGCTGGGTGGTTATCTGGCACCGTGGTTCCAGAAGCGGTTCAGGGTGTCGCTCGTGACGTCGCGCAAGCTGGTGATGGTGACGGGGTGTTTGTGCATGGTCGGCCCAGCTTGCATTGGGCTGGCGACGAGCCCTTACACGGCGATTGCACTGTTTTGCGTGGGTGGCTTTGCGCACCAGACGCTGTCGGGCGCGCTGTACACCCTCACGTCGGACATGTTCGGCAAGCACGAAGTCGGCACGGCGGTGGGCTTGGCAGGCATGTCGGGCTACATGGGCGGCATGCTGTTCTCGCTGGCGGTCGGCTCGCTGGCAGCCACCATCGGCTACAACCCGCTGTTCGTGGCGCTGGCCGTATTCGACATCGTGGCGGCTATCGTGGTGTGGACCATGCTGAACGACAAGCAGGTACATGCTGCGCCGGCGCATCCCGGAAGCACGGCGCCCAGCACGGCAGCGTAGCGCTTACGTTGCCGCACCATTCGGCGCATCATGCAGCCCGCTGAGCGATCTTCGGATTGAGCTTGGCGGGGCTGAGGGGGTTGAAGTCGCCCCTCCCGCCGTTGCGCCAGCGGCCGGCAGCGCACGCGCGGCGCTTTCCGCTTGCTCAAACGTATCGAACCAGGCGGCGACGATCAGCGACATGAGGCCTCCTGAGAAACGCATTTCTCATTGCGCACGCAAACGCGGGGCCTGGCCCAAAAGTCGCCCCAAAGTTACCTAGATCAGGTGATTGGCTGGGCAAGTGCTCGTCGCCATACTGCGCAGCACGGCCCGATCGAGGCCACGCCATTCCAAGACAAAGACAACGAAGTCATGGTCACCCGGAACACGGGCGGCCAGCCGATGCTGCCCGGCAACTCGGCAGCCTTGTGGTGTTGAAACGGGAGGGTGTGCCATGTTCAACGGCTTTTCCGCAGTGCCGGGCGCGATTGTGCCCTATGCATACGATTGGCTGCTGGTAGGGCTGTCGTATCTCATCTCGATGTCAGGCGCGTATGTGGGCTTGCGGTGGTCAAGACGCATCCGCAACCAGAACGGCAGCATCGACACAGACCGACTGATCTGCGCCAGCGTGGCGTTGGGCGGTGGAGCCGTATGGTCGATGCACTTCATCGGCATGGCCGCCTATCGCACCCCGGTGCGCCTGGAGTTCGACCTGTTCATGACGGTGGTATCGCTACTGGTGGTCATGGTGTTTGCCGGGGCGGGGCTCGTGCTGGCGTCGCGCGCCGCGGGCAATCGCATGAAGAACATCGCGGAGGGTGGCGTGCTGACCGGCCTGGGCGTGGCGGTGATGCACTACACCGGCATGGCCGCTGTGCACACCAACAGCACGTTCGAATGGGACATTTCGATCATGGCGGTTTCCGCGCTGATCGCGATCGTGGTCTCCATCGTTGCGCTGTGGCTGGCGACCACCGTCAAAACGCGCAACCAGCAGATCGGCGCAGCGTTGGTGATGGGCGTGGCCGTGTGTGGCATGCACTACACGGGCATGACCGCCGGCACGATGATCTGCACGGGGCAAAGCTATTCGCCGTCGCTGTTCGCCATCGAGGACGGCAATATCGGCTATGCCGTGTTTGCGCTGGCCGGCACAATCCTGATGATCATTCTGTTGATCGAAGCCACGCATACAACGAGCGGGAAGCGCGTGGCCGCACGTTAAACCCGAATTCCGCAGCCCCAAGCGCCCGGCCGATGTATTTTTCGGTCGGGCGTTTCTCTTTGCGGTGGCGCGCCCCGCTACAATCGCGGGCTGGAATTCGTTGATGGCGCTTGAAATGGGGCTTGGCTGGTTTGGCATTTCTACCGTGTGGCTGTTGCCGCTGGTGTGGCGATACGCAATGCGTGCACTGGCAGGGGAACGTGGTCTCCTGCAAGGGCGGGGCACCGTCCGGCTTTGGCTGGTGACGCTGGTTGCGCTGTGCGCCAGCAGTACCCTTGAAGCACTGACCGCCGGCGGCGACCCGCAAGACAAGGCGGGCGGTGCGGCGGGGCATACGTTGTCGTCGCTGTTCTCGCACATGCTGGGCTGGACTGGCGCCTTTGTGCTGATGCTCGGTGTGCTTATCTGGGTGGCGCCGATGGTGTTCGGCCGGACCTGGCAGCAAGTGCTCAAGCGCAAACCCGCCGCAGAAGACGCATCGCCGGACGAACCGTCGCTCCAGCAAAGCGAGCCTGCGGAAGAGGGCCTGAAACCCACTGCACTGGGCCTGGGTGGCGCTGGTGAAGCACGTTGGACTGGCTGGACCGGCAACACGGGCCCAGCGCAGCCGACGACGCGCCATCGCGGTATCGAAGCTGTGTCCGCACGTCGTCAGCCGGCTTGGCAACCGCCGCCGCGCACGCGCCCATCTCCGCCGCAGCCGGGCGAAATCTGGCCGCTGCTCGACGCGCAGAAAGCGGCGCCTCCAGAACCACCCGCCAGCCCCAAGGCGACCCCTGCAGCTGCTCCCACACCGACACCAGAAGCTGCACCGATGCGCCCCAAACCGCGCGCCACGATCGTCAGCAGCCCGTTCCACCAACCGCAGTTGGGGCTGCGCGAGCGCACGCCTCCGACACCCGCAGCGCTGCCAGAAGAAGTGTCATCCGCGCCGGAGACGGTGGATGTGCCAGCAACGGAGCCTGCGCAGGTCGAAACCGTCGAAGCGGACTCCGTTGCCATGACACCAGTGGCGACAGCTGTCGATCTGGATGCCGTGCGCCAGGAGGCGGAAGCTTTGCTGGCGGAACTGCGCAGTCTGATGGCGCCGGCCGCATCGGAGCCCGAACCCGTGCCAGATAACGCGCCGGTGATCGAAGACGCTGTACCGGCATTCAACGCACCCGTGGTGCAGGCTGATGAAGCACCGGTGACCGAAGCCGCCGCCACGCCAGAGCCGAGCGAAACCGCGCCGGAAGCGGCCCCTGCGGCCAAACCGCGTATCGTCTTGCCGGCCGTGGTGGGCGCAGTTGTCTCCCGCGCTGCGCCGCCGGAGCCAAGCGTCGCCACACCCGCACCCGCGCCTGCCCCCGCTCCGGTGGTGCCGCGTTATGTGGACTACCGCCTGCCCAGCTCCGCCCTGCTGACAGCCGCATCGATCAGCGCGGAAGCCGTCTCCGCCGAGCACTTGGACGAAACCAGCAACCTGATCGCCCAGCGCCTGGCCGAGTTCAAGGTGCCTGTGACTGTGGTGGGCGCCTCCGCCGGCCCCGTCATCACCCGCTTTGAGGTGGACCCTGCGGTGGGCGTACGCGGCGCACAGGTGGTCGGCTTGGTGAAGGATCTGGCCCGCGCGCTGGGCGTGACGTCCATCCGCGTGGTCGAGACCATTCCCGGCAAAACGTGCATGGGCCTGGAGCTGCCCAACGCCAAGCGCGAGATGATCCGCCTGTCGGAGGTGGTGAACGCCGCGGATTTCCAGTCGCACGCCTCGCACCTTGTTCTCGCCATGGGCAAGGACATCACCGGCAACCCGGTGGTGACGGACCTTGCGCGCGCGCCGCACCTGCTGGTCGCCGGCACGACGGGTTCGGGCAAGTCGGTGGCCGTCAACGCGATGATCCTGTCGATGCTGTACAAGGCCACGCCCGACGACGTGCGCATGATCATGATCGACCCGAAGATGCTCGAGCTCTCTGTGTACGAGGGCATTCCGCACTTGCTGGCGCCGGTCGTGACCGACATGAAGCAGGCCGCGCACGCGTTGAACTGGTGTGTTGGCGAAATGGAAAAGCGCTATCGCCTGATGTCCACCCTGGGTGTGCGCAATCTGGCCGGCTACAACCAGAAGATCCGCGCAGCGGAGCAGGCGGGCCGCAAGGTGCCGAACCCGTTCTCGCTGACGCCTGACGCGCCCGAGCCGCTCTCGACCCTGCCGATGATCGTGGTGGTGATTGACGAACTGGCTGACCTGATGATGGTCGCCGGCAAGAAGATCGAAGAGCTGATCGCACGCTTGGCGCAGAAAGCGCGCGCAGCCGGTATCCACTTGATTCTGGCGACGCAGCGGCCGTCCGTGGACGTCATCACCGGGCTGATCAAGGCGAACATTCCGACGCGGGTGGCGTTCCAGGTGTCATCCAAGATCGACTCGCGCACGATCCTTGACCAGATGGGCGCGGAATCGCTGCTGGGGCAGGGCGACATGCTGTTCCTGCCGCCAGGGACGGGCTATCCGCAGCGCGTGCACGGCGCGTTCGTCGCCGATGAGGAAGTGCACCGCGTGGTGGAGCACTGGAAGCAGTTTGGTGAACCGGAATACGACGAAGCCATCCTTGCCGGTGATCCGGCTGAGGCGGCTGCCGGCGGCGATTTGTTTGGCGGCGAGGGCGGGGATACAGAAGCCGACCCGCTTTACGACGAAGCCGCTGCGTTTGTGCTCAACACGCGGCGAGCGTCCATTTCGTCCGTGCAGCGGCAATTGCGCATCGGCTATAACCGCGCGGCACGGCTGATTGAGCAGATGGAGGCGGCGGGGCTGGTGTCGCCGATGGGGCGCAATGGGCAGCGTGAGGTGTTGGCGCCCGGTGGCGCCGAGTAACAGGCGTTGGCCTGGCGAGTGTCACGTTGACGGTGCGACATACTCGATATACAGCACCCACTCGTCGGCCCGCACGGGGATGGCAATGGCGCGCTTGGTCGATCGCGTCGTCATCGAACTGATGTTGTAGGCCACACCGCCTTCAGTGGTGGTGCGCCGCAATGCATCTTTCTCGGGTTCCGAAAGCCATGCACGCACAAACGCCTCAGGAACCGGAACTGAGTTGGCATAGCGAGGCTTCCCCGCTAGGCGTGCGCTTTCCGAAGCTGGCAACTTGATCGCAACGATCAACGCCACATAGTCTGTGGGCCCCGGTACGCCAATGCCGGTATTGTTTTCCGGGAGCGTGGCAAGCTCGAAGCGCACGGCTTGAGGTTGCTCTCCAAGGCGAACAAACTGCCGCAAGGCTGTGGGGTCGCGGCTGACGGGCGTGTCGGCTGGGTTGCATCCAGCGAGTGCAGCGCCCATGCACAACACGGCTAGGCACGTCCGCAGGCCGCTGCGAAAAGCGGCGACAGTCCATTCGATTGCGTTTATGACGGAGTGACGAAGGGGCATTGCTGTCGGCTTAAGCGTCCGCGTATGTCTCGGATGTCAGCTTGGCTTCCAGCATGTGCGCGATCTCAGCAACGGCCGTCGTGAATATGCCCTCGTGCCGAACGTGATAGCCGAACGGCAACTCATAGTAGGCGATGCTTCCATACGCGTCGGAAGCCTCACCGAATCGAAATGCGAGACCGAATCCGCCAGAGCCCTTTGCGGGATGGACCAGGGCACAGGTCACCTCTGTGACAGCGCGGTGCCGGAAGCGAAAGCTGTCGTTGCCGCATCGGAACCCGACCCATGCCAGATCGTGCGAGCGGAAGACCACGAGGGCATCCTTCGGTGAGAGCGCCGAACCCTCCAGCGCTTCGGCCACCTCGCTTGTCGACACCATGGGAATGGAGCCGTCGGAATCATCGTGCTCGACATCCACGCTGACGTGCCTAGCAACCATGTCTTTCAGCAGGTCGTAGACAAGTCGTGTTGCGTCTTGGCGTGCGTCGTCCACGCCATAAAGCGCCAACGGCCTGAAACGTGCGCGACCACCGATGTGCTCAGGCAACTGAGCGATTGGCTGCGCGATCTCTGCAGTTGAACGAAGCGCGTCTCCACGCGCTTTGTTCCTGCGCTCGGCGATACCACCCAGCCAGAACACCAGTGCCGTCTGCGGAATCAGCACCGCAACCATGACGGCGACCATGACACCAAGGCCCGCGAGGAAGCCGTGCTGAGGACCGACGAGCGTTGCAACCTTCGCGCCGGCGTACAAGGGCAAGGCTAGAAAAAGAAGCCAGAACATAAGGGGCCGCCGCCTTCCGCGACTTCAGCGCGACGCTTCAGCCGAGATCGCGAGAGATTGCAGCCACTGCCCAAGCTGCGCCTCGCCGTCCTCATCGAGTTGGCCCGAGAGGGCGCCAAACCATTCCACGATCGCCTCGTCCGACAGGTTGGCCTTGAGAATGGGTAGGCTGTTTTCCAGAAAGCTGGTGAAGAACGGGATGCCTCGCATATAGAGGAAATGCGAGTCTGTGATGTGGATATGCGCGTAGACATCGCGCAGCCAAACCAGGTACGGCATCGCCTCGGCCATGTGCCCGCTCTGCTTGAGCGCAGAGATGAACTGCGCGCGCGCGGTCACGCTGGACAGCTCGTGCGTCTGCTCGTTGATCTCGTCGAACTTCATCAGCCAGGCCTCGCCGCGGTCGAGTTCGCCGCACATGACCGAGGTAGTTGCTAGCTGCAGTGCATTGTGCGCACTGGGCTCCTGTTCGAACAGCGCTAGCCAGTAGGGGAACGCTTCCGGATAACGGCGCATGTCCGAATAGGCGAGTGCGCATAAGCGGTTGGCGTCGGCGTGGCGGTTCGCGTAAGGAGCAGCGGCGGCAATGGCGGCTTCGTGCTGGCCTTGTTGGTAAGCCTCCAGCGCGGGGGCGAGTTCTGGGGCGATGTCGGTGGACGGGGCGCCTTCGTTCTCTGAGGGGCGGGGCGTGTTGGTGGCAGCGTCGTTGGCGGTTCGACCAAATAGTTTTTTAAGGAAACCCATGGTGTTTTTGTTGCTGGATGGAGAGCGGGGCTAGAGCTTCGGTTCGCTCTGATCAGCATCCCATTGCCAGATGGTGCTGCCATAGTCGGAGGTGATGGTTGGCATCACCTCGCCTTGCTGGAAGTGCCGGCGTGAGTTGGCTGCGGCAGGCGTGAACCACCAGCCGCTACGCGGGCAGGCATCTCCGCCGGGCGCACGTCCGGGCTGGCGATAGCGGTTTTGGGGCAGGAGGTCGGCGAGGCCGTCGACGACGGTGGCGCCTTCTATGCGGCGCACGCGGGTCCAGAGGGCAGATGCTTCCGAGATGTTCTGCTGGCCGTTGTAGCCAACTAAAGCCGTGGGAGCTTCATCACCTGCACACAGAAACTGGGCGCAGGAGTCGTCGACGTCTGGCAGATAGATGCCGGATTCAGCGACTGTTTTACCGGTGCGGGCCTGAAACGAAGGGTCAAGTTCGTAGCGTGGCCAACCGGCAGGCGCATTCAGCGGACCTCGAGCGCTAACGTCGTAGCTTGTGGACAAGCTCGTCATATTCCATCCGATACGGACGGTATGGCTAATATTGAATGCGTACTGGTTAGCTTGGTAGAGCAATTCTTCATAGCGAAATCTGGCGTTCGGCTGCACTTCATCGAACCAGTCTGCCGAAAAATCCCGCTGTCCTCGGACATCGCTGGTCACGGCGTCTGCAAACAGCAAGGCGTCATAGTCGCGATGCGTCAATCGGATGAGGCCGTCGTCTAGCATCAATGCTGTCTTGCGGAAATTAGGTAGCACGCGTTGGCCCCAAACGATGTCTGGCTGCAAGGGCTGGGGACGGCTGCGATAGTCTGCAGGTAGCTGTGTCATGAAGCGAGTCATGCAGTCTTCCACATGATCGAGCATGGCCTGCCAAGCGGCGCGCATCGCTCCGAAGTATTCAACCGAGGTGTAGCGTTCGAGCAGGTAGATTTCCTGCGGATAAAGCGGCGTGCTCATTTGGAATTTCGCATCGGATGATTGGCGGGCAGGTTATTCAGATTCAAGCTGTTTGTCAGCTTGGGCAACCCGAGGAACTCGTCGGTTTCGCCAGGGAAATCGGTGTAGCCCCAGCTCGTGGGCTGCCGTTTGCCTAGAGACTCAGGCTGCAAATGCGTTGGGTCGAGAACGATCTGGTTTGCGCCGCCTTCCAGCACGTATGGATGCCCTTTCAGTGTCTGGCTTGCGGCCGGGCCTTCCCACACGTTCAGACCGGCACCGGGCGGTACGGTATAGGTCAAGTACTCGCCGTTGCGGTTCCAGTGGCGCCATACCGCAAAGCGCCGGCGCCAGTCATCGCGGCTCTTCAGTTTCAGGAATTCCTCTTTGCGCATCCAGCAGATGCTGTTGTCGGCAGAGGAGGGGTCGACTACGCGGTACAGCACCTCCCCGGGCGGAATGGTGACAGGCTTTGCGCTGTGGAAGGTTTCGTAGGCATTTTTAAGTGGAGATCGCTCGCCAGCCTTCAATGTTGGATTCAGGTCAGGCCAGTTGGCAACTGGCTCAAACTTCTCTAGCGGCTTGTAGGGCAGGCGTTTTGCCTTGTCGACCCATTTCGCTCCGTTGTTGTTCAGCAGCGTTGCTTCGTCGTCCGGCGTCAGCCACTGGTATTTGTGCGGATTCACCGCATCGACATGGGCCCGATACAGCATGTCGCCTTCGATCTCCAGTCGACGCTCCAACTTTGTCAGCCACTTGCTGACCGGCTCAAGGACCTCACCAAGACGCTTGTTCATCATGTCCCGGATGCGCTTGACGGACTTGAGGAGTTCGCCCGCGCGAGTGGCCATGGCGGCCGTGCCCCAGCGCTGGATCAGGTCCACGAAGTAGTTCAGTGCTTCCAGCACCTTGTCGAAGGCGCGGACAAGCTCGCTCACAGCCAGGCTGCCGTTGACCTTACGAACCATGGATGCTATCCAGTAGTAAGGGTTGGATTAGCTTGGAGATTTGTTCCCAGGGCTCGTCATTGCCGGGCTTGGGCATCTCATATTCGACGCGAGCTGCGCGCTGTGGCACGTTTTCGTGGCGGGCGTGGCCTGTCGCGTCGAGCTTGCCGGAAATGACCTGACCATCCTCGAAATGGATCTTGTACTTCTGTCCTGCGAATGGTTCCCCTTCCATGTCGCGATGATTGATTTCGATCCAATGTTTCAGGTCGGTGGCGCCGGTTGGCAATGCCGGCAAAGTAGCGGCCTGCCCCCCCGGCCCAATCATCGGATGCCCAGCCCCCTTCACGTCGAGCTTGGTCGTCTCGAACGTGATTGCATTCCCCTCCAGCCGGATCAGCGAATCCCCGCCATGCAGCACGATGTTCTGCTGCGCCAGGATTTCCACCGAATCGGCAGACGAGGTCACGGTCACGGCCTTATCCGCCAGCACAGCCAGCGCATCGGTATGCGCTTGAATGGAGACAGGCCCACCTTCGGCAATCACGCGAACGCCATTGTGCTGCGCAAATAGGCTCACGCCCTTGGCGGCCGCAGCGGCGATGACATTGCCGGCGGCGAGGTGCCAATCCGCCTGCGCCGTGCCATGCAGATGACGACCGGCATAGACCGTGGTGGTGGCCTGCGAGGCGAAGGCGATGCTGGTAGGTGACTCCGCCACCAAAAGCGGCTGGCCAAACTTGTCGACCGGCTGCTTGGTGTCCTGCCCGTTGACGTTGCTCGGATAGTGGCCGTCTTGCGCGGGGTCCAGCGCTTTGTCGATGGGCTCGAATGCTTCGTTCGCAGCCAGCGGCAGGGCTTGCTGGCTGGCGGCTGCGTCCGACAAACGCTGCGCGGTCTTCTGCGCGGCGGTGAGTTGGCCGCGCGCTTCATGCGCATCGAGCAGCGTGCCGCCTGCTTGTGCTCGCGTGGTGGTCGAGAGCAGCAGGCCAGCGCCCGCGCGCACCACGGCCCACGCGTCGGTGCGCAGTTCAGCGCCGGTGCCGCGCCATTCGCCACGATCGCCGCCGGTGGCCCCGTGCGAGGTCACATAGCCGAGGTTGAGCTGGCTGTTGGCGGTGGAGCTGGCCAGGCGCATGCGCAGCTGGCCGGGGTGATCGTCGACGACCCACTGGTTGTAGCCGTCACCGCCGAGGCCCTGTGAGTGCCAGCCGGACAACGCCTGCCCCAGCGGCGCTTCCGCAGCCGGCCAGGGCAGGGCGTCTTGCGTGTTGTGCAGCTGCATGGCGATCAGCGGCCGGTCGATGTCGCCGTCGATGAAGGTCAGCAGCACCTGCGTGCCAGCGCGCGGCAGGTGATTGCCCCCCCAGTTGGGTCCGGCGCTGGCGGTGGCCACGCGCACCCAGGCGGTGACTTGCGTGCGGTCGCTGCTGGATGGGTCGGAGAAGGCGTTCGTCTCCGGTGCCCGCAGCCACGGGAAGCGGATGCGCACACGGTGGTCGCGGTCGGTGGTGAGCGGTGCACCGTCATCGGCGATGACCACAGCGGCCTGGCCTTCGGGCGCGGTCGGGCGGCGCCGATACGGCGGCACGATAGGCGCTTCCGCCGGCACGGCGATGAAACGATTGCGGTAGCTGCCCGACTCGATCTCGGTGGTGGCCAGCAGCCGCGCGATGTCTGCGCCGAGGTTGTTGGCCGCTTCGTGCTCAACCTGCAGCGTGACGAACTCGTTGTGCTTGCTGTCGAAATGCTGCGTGAGCGTGAAGCGCTGGCCGGCGCCAAGCTGGCGCACGCTGCCTTGCCCCTCGTAGCGCAGGTAGGCGCCTTCATGCACTTGCATGCGCAGTTGCGCGGCGCGGCTTGCGCCTTGAGCGTCTGCAAATTGATAGGGGCCTGAGGCTTCAAAGCGTTCCAGCGTGGGCAGTTCGCCACCAGGGTCGCTGGCTGTGGCTTGGGCTGCGGTGGCGGCCAGGGTTTTGTAGTCCCATGACGCGACGGTCACGGCGTTGGTGCCCACGCTGTGCGCGTGCGAAAGGCGCTCGATGGCGTCTTCGCTTTCGGTCGCATCCACACGGTGGAAGCGGATCTCCGGCTGCGGGCAGACGGGGCGCTGTGCATCGTTGTCAAAGATGACGACGGTGTGGCGCGACTGCGCGTTGCTCTGCGGTTCATCGCTCTGGTCATGCTCGATGCGGAACGACAGGCCTTCTTCGGCCAGCAGGCGCATCACGAAGGCATAGTCGCTTTCGCGGTACTGGCAGCAGATCGAGCGCTTGGCGCACGGTTGCGTGGCGTCAATCTTGTAGTGCGCGGTGGGGTACTCCGCAAACACCTCTTCGATGATCTCCAGTGCGGTCTTGTTCTGGTAGACGAAGCAATCGCTGCGGGTGCGCAGCCGGTCGAGCCAGGGCACGACACGTAGGCGGTAGCGCGCCAAGCCACCATCGCCGCCCATGGATGCGCAGTCCGCCACGTAGCCGTGCCATGCGCGGCGTTTGCCGTCGGCTTGCTGCAAGCGCAGTGTTACCTCTTGGGCGGCCAGCTTGGCCGTATCCAGATGCGCTGAGGGGCTGAGGCAATCGATGTGCAGTACGAACGAGGCCGACACCGCCTCGGTGGCGGTAAAGCGCTCGACCACCAGATTGTCAGAGGCGAGCGCCGTTTCCAGCGTGATCTGGCGGGTCTGCTGCCCGAGCAGCGCACCCAGGACGGCTTGCGGCACGGCGGCCGGCAGGTTGAACAAAGGCTTCATCGGAACAGCATCGCGCAGGGTTCGGGTTGCGGGGCAGCGGGTGGCGGGTTGGGCGGCGCGCAGCCATCGTGGCCGCTGCTGCCGCCCATCACAGACTTAAGGCAGCGAAATCGTCAGATGCGAAAAGCGCGGCCCGAGCTTGATGACTTGCGAATAGCCTTCCAGCGTTTCATTGGTCTTGGTGCGCAGCGTGTGCGACAGGCCAATGTAGGCCAGCAAGCCGATCAGCGCGAATACGGCACCGAAGATCCACAACGGCGTTTCGCGCTTGAGCGTGTGGGCCACCTTGTCGGGCAGCGGCCATTGCGGTGCAAAGGCAGCGCGCTTGCCCTTGATGGCGGAAATCTCGTCGCCCAGGCGCGCGGTGAGGTACGCCAGCTTCTCCGGCCCTTCGAGGATGTACTTGCCGCGAAAGCCCAGCAGCAGGCACATGTGGAACACCTCCAGCGCCTGCAGGCGCGGCGCACCGTGCGCGCGCAGTTCTTCCAGCTTGACGAAGAAGGTCTCACCGGCGAGTTGCTCGCCAAACAGCACGAGCTGCAGCGGACGGCGTTCCCACGCGGTGCGAATGGAGAAGTTGGACGACAGGATGGTTTCGTCCACGGCAGCGCAGAACGCGTACTTGGCGTCGAATACATCTTCGGCCGACACGTTCAGGCGCTTGGCGCCACGATCGAAATCTTCCAGAAACGCACGCACACGCGAGAGGAAATCCTCCGCGCTGGCCGGCTGCTGGCCATTGCGCAACTGGAACAGCATGAAGAAACCGTCGTACAGCAAATCGAGCAGCGTACGCGCGTGCGTGCTCGACTCGCGCGCGTCGGCTGCGATATTGCCCGGTGCCGGCGTTGAACCGCCAAACAGTGAAGGGGTGGTGGTAGCGCTCATGAAGTCACCGCGATGAGTTCAAGTTTGAGTTCCCGGATGCCGGCCGGGGCATAGATGGTGATGGTCTGCGCCTGCAGCATGCGTTCGTACAGCATGCCGCGAGCTTCCACTGCGAAGTAGCACGCGCCCGGGCGCACCGGAATGGCCGGTGGCACCTGCGGCGTGTAGGTGAGCGGCACGCCGGGCATGGACGACAGCACGAGCTTTTCCACGTCATCCGGCGCACCGACCTTGAAGCGTGCGGGAATGGCATCCACCAGTTCGGCCGCAGGCATGTCCGCCGACACCGACAGATAGAAGCTGGTGTCTTCGTCGATCTTGCCGGAATCGATCCGGCCCAGGTGGAACGACGGGCGCGTTTCTTCCAGCGCAATCGCAAAGTAGCGCGTGGAGATCACGGTATCGAGCAACTCGCGCACGATGGTGTCCAGCTTGGCAAACACGGGGCCAGGGGCATCGTGGTCGTAGGCGGGCAGGTCGGCCAGGGTGTAGCTCTTGGTGAACGTCATCAGCGCGCCGGCCAGGCGCAGCATCTCCTGGAACAGCCGCTCGGGGTGCAGATCCGGGTGGTGATACAGGTGTGAGAGCGCTGCAAACGCCGCGTTGGCCGTATGCAGCAGCCAGAACGAGGCAATGTCGCCGGAGCGGAATTCGATGATGTTCTTGGTCGGCTCGCGGTGGAAGCCGTACAGCGCATTCACCTTGGCCTGCAGCGCGTCGAGCAACCGGCGCAGGCGCTGATACAGCACGGCCGAAGCATTGATCGCCAAGCTCGGTGCGACAAAGCTTTCGTCCAGCTCAAAGCCGCCGGTGCCGGTGCGCCGCACCCGTACTACGGGCAGCGAGATGAACTGGTCGCGCGGCTCCGTCTCGGCCACCAGCTTGACCGACTTCTTCAGATACGTAATCGCAGCGGGTTCGGCTTCGGTATACAGGTCGGCCGTTTCTTCTTCCGTGCCGACAAAGCGCGACACGGTGGCGCCTTCCAGCGGCTCGCGGTAGTTGCCGCCGTTGTCTTGCAGCGGATACAGCGCGATGTGAAACGTCAGCTCGGAGGTGCCAGCCGGAATGGCATCGAGCACCAGCGGCGGGGGCAGGGTATCGGCTTGCGGGGCGAAATACAGCTCGCCGTCAGGAAAGAACAGCGACAGCTCGATCACGCGCAGCACGCCGCTGGCCAGCGCGTCGGTATCAAAGCGCGCATGGCGCACACCCCAACCGTAGGGCTGAATGGCTTGCGCCGTCGCGTGCAGGCGGGACTCGTGATACGCGTCCTGACGCTGGAAGTGCTGCGGGCGCAGGAACAACCCCTCGCCCCAAAGAATCTTTGCGGAATAGCTCACGTTGACCTTTCTCGTCTTTAGTGCTGGTGCATCAGTGCGCGGGCTCAGCTACCGCAGGGTGCGGCCGACAGCAGGTTGAGGTCGGTCAGCGGCGTGCTGCCGGCAGGCGTCGTCGGCGTGCCGCTGGCCAGCGTCATGGCGCAGGCGTGCAGCCCGATCACGATGCCGGATTTCTCGTTCTTCTCCGTGTTGAAGGCGAACTTCCAGCGCTGGGCGGCGGGGCTGCGGAACAGCGCCACCACGCCGAGCGTGGTCGCCTCGCGCGAGACCTTCTCTGTAAAGTCGTAACGCTGCCCCGGGATCAGCGTCATCTCGCGCACCTGCACGAGGTCAGTGCCCAAGGTCTGCTTCTCGCGTGCCGGGTCGATGAAGGTGTCATACGGCGCCTGCAGGAAGCTGGTCGGGTCCTTCAACGAATACAGGCGGACCACCACCGCAACCGGGCGCCGATCATTCGCGGCGTTCAGGTTGTTGCCAGCGGTCAGCTTGAGCGGCACCTCGCGTGGCGGCTTCTGCGAGTCGGGCACATTCGACGACTTCAGCCCGATCGCTTCCAGCGCACCGTTGGCTGCGCCGGCCAGCACGCTGGCGCCCGTCGAGCAGGCCCCCAGGGCCACCACGCTGGCACCCGCCAGCATCAGCTTGAACATCGTCGCGACCCGGCGCCGTGGGAGGCGGTCGCAGCCCGGCTGCCTCCATACCGTGTCGAATTTCATCGTCTTCATACCTGATTTCTGGATTATTTAATTCTCTTGATTTGACCCGTGCCGCCACCCGTCAAATCGAGCGAAAGCAGCCAATGTTTCGATTTCTTAATAAACGGTATTGGCTCAAATGTTTCGGTTTCTTAATAATCGAGATTTGCGGCCCAGCCTTGCTGTAAGCGGTTGAATTCAAAGGATGTTTCGGTTTCGTAATAATCCGTTTTTGGTTGTCAACGGCGACGAGCGGAGTGTACTATTTCGCGCCAGTCGAGACCAACATTTAACTCGCCAATTCCGGCGAATTTGATTGGATGCTTGGATTTCGACACACCGCTTTGAAACCTTGAAGAGTCTCGCCGTGGCCAAATCCCTGCCTATTTCCCGCGTTCTCCGTTCCCTCATCGTGCTCGCTGGTGCCGCCGCCCTGATCACGGGTTGCGCGACCTCCAATCCTGGCCCGCAGACCGACGAGGCATTCAAACAAAGCATGTCCGAAGCGGAAACCGCCGCCAAGGGTGGCCAGCAAGACAAGGCCATCGACCTGTACCAACAGATCGCCAAGCAGAACCCGACGCGCGATGAGCCGTGGGTACGCATCGCTCAGCTGCAGTTCGCCGCAGACAAATATCCGCAAGCCATCCTGGCAGCGGAAGAGGCGCTGCAACGTGACAACGCTGACCGTCAGGCCAAGAGCATCCTGGCCGTGAGCGGCCTGCGCGTGGCGCGCCGCTCGCTGCAAGAACTGCGTGCCGACAGCGCGCTGGCTGGCGACGTCAAGACCGATGCGCAGGTGCTGGCCCGCATGCTGCGGGACACGCTGGGCGAACAAGTTCTGTTCCCGGCTGAACAGAAGACCCAACCGGTGCGCCGCCGCGTCGTGCGCCGTGCGGGGCCTGCTGCTGCGCCGGCTGCCGAGGCTGCCAACCATGGTGCTTCCACCGCTGCCCCGGCCGCTGCCGCCGGCACGAGCAGCGGCAGCGCCGACCCGTTCAGCTCGCTGCGCTAAGCACTGCGCCAATTTCGCGCCCGTGGAGGAAAGTCATGGCAAAAAAAGAAAGTGTGCAGAAGCGTCTGCAGAAGGTGCGCCCGCCGCGCGTGCAACTGACGTATGACGTCGAGATCGGCGACGCGATCGAGCAGAAGGAACTGCCGTTCGTCGTTGGCGTGGTGGCGGACCTATCGGGGCAATCCGAAGTGGAGCAACCCAAACTGCGCGACCGCAAGTTCGTCAACATCGACCGCGACAACTTCGACGATGTGATGAAGGGCGTGGAGCCGCGCGCGGCGTTCCAGGTGCCCAACACGCTGACGGAAGAGGGTGGCCGCTTTGGCGTCGACCTGAAGTTCCGCTCGATTGAAGACTTCAGCCCCGAAGCCGTGGTTGAGCAGGTTGAGCCGCTGCGCAAGCTGCTGGAAGCCCGTTCCAAGCTGGCTGACCTGCGCAACAAGATGGCCGGTAACGACAAGCTGGAAGATCTGTTGTCGGAAGTGCTGAAGAACACCGAAAACGCGAAGAAGCTCGGCGCCAAGAACAACGGAGGCGAAGATGCTTGAGAACCAATCCGCCGCACAAGGCGCCGCGGTCGCCGAAGAACTCAGCCTGCTCGACAGCATCGTCGAGCAAAGCCGTGTTGCCAAATCCGACTCCGAGCGTGCGCGCGCCAAGGACATCATTGGCGAGCTTGCCAGCCAGGTGCTCAGCGGCACCGTGGTGGTGTCCGACAACCTGTCGGCCACGCTGGATGCACGTGTAGCCGAGTTGGACCGCCTGATCTCGCAGCAGTTGAGCGCTGTCATGCACGCGCCGGAATTCCAGAAGCTGGAATCCACCTGGCGTGGCTTGAACTATCTGGTCAAGGAAACGAACACCGGCCAGACGATCAAGATCAAGGCACTCAACGCCACCAAGCGCGACCTGGTGAAGGACTTCAAGACGGCCATCGAGTTTGATCAGAGCGCGCTGTTCAAGAAGGTCTACGAGGAAGAATTCGGCACGTTCGGTGGTGCGCCGTTTGGCGCGCTGATCGGTGACTACGAAGTCACGCGCCAGCCCGAAGACATGTACTTCATCGAGCAGATGGCGCACGTGGCGGCCGCCGCGCATGCACCGTTCATCGCGTCGTCGTCGCCTGAGCTGCTGGGTCTGGAATCGTTTGCCGATCTGGGCAAGCCGCGCGACCTGGCCAAGGTGTTCGACACGGTGGAATACGCCAAGTGGAAGTCGTTCCGCGATTCGGAAGACTCGCGCTACGTTGGCTTGACCATGCCGCGCTTCCTGGGCCGCCTGCCGTACAACCCGAAGGACGGTACCGTGGTTGAGAGCTTCAACTTTGTTGAAGACGTGGACGGCACCGACCACAGCAAGTACCTGTGGTGCAACGCAGCCTGGGCCTTTGGTGCACGCCTGACGGCCGCGTTTGATGACTTCGGCTGGTGCGCGGCCATTCGTGGCGTGGAAGGTGGCGGCCTCGTGGAAGACCTGCCAACGCACACCTTCAAGACCGATGACGGCGAGATCGCGCTCAAGTGCCCGACCGAAATCGCCATTACCGACCGCCGCGAGAAGGAACTGAGCGACCTCGGCTTCATCCCGCTCGTGCACTGCAAGAACTCCGACTACGCCGCGTTCTTCGCTGCGCAATCGGTGCAGAAGCCCAAGAAGTACGACACCGACAGTGCGAACGCGAACTCGGTGCTGTCTGCGCAACTGCAATACATCTTCTCGGTATCGCGCGTGGCGCACTACCTGAAGGCGATGATGCGCGACAAGATCGGCAGCTTTGCCTCGGCCAAGAACGTGGAAACGTTCCTGAACCGCTGGATCTCGCAATACGTGCTGCTGGACGACAACGCGACGCAAGAGCAGAAGGCGCAATTCCCGCTGCGTGAAGCGTCGATTGAAGTCAAAGAGGTACCTGGCAAGCCGGGCACCTACCGCTCGGTGGCGTTCCTGCGGCCGCACTTCCAGTTGGATGAACTTTCGATCTCGCTGCGCCTCGTGGCGGATCTGCCAAAGTCAGCCAACTCGTAATTCCTGACCGGACTCTCCCCGGGGGGGAATGTTCGGGCATAACACCCCCGTTACGCTCGTTACCCGTAGCAGTACCAACAACCAATCTATCGAAGAGGGTCTCTGTATGAAGGATATCTACGTCAAGTTCGACAGCCCGGCAATCAAGGGTGAGTCGCAAGACAAGGATCACAAGGACTGGATCGAAATCAACAGCTGGTCGCAAGCCATCAGCCAACCGCGTTCGGCCACGGCTTCGACCGCCGGCGGCCACACGGCTGAGCGTTGCGAGCACCGCGACATGGTCTTCATGAAGGACATGGACGTCGTCAGCCCGCTGCTGTACCAGCACGCTTCGGGCGGCACGACCTTCGGTGAAGTCACCATCGAATTCTTCCGCGCTGACGGCGAAGGCAACCGCGTGAAGTACCTCGAAGTCAAGCTGAAGAACGCCATCCTGAGCGAAGTGGATTCGCAAGTGGTTGCACAAGGCATCCCGACCGACACGTTCAGCCTGCGCTACGCCGCTGTGCAGTGGAAGTACACGCAGCAGAAGGGCGCTGGCGGCCAGGGCGGTAACTCGCAAGGCGCCTGGAGCCTCACCAAGAACGACAAGACCTACTCGGTTTAACGTTTGGTGTTGTTCTGATAACAAGAGCCGCAGCCACCGTGCTGCGGCATCTTGTTTTATAGCTGCATATGAAAGGCTTCGAACCCAGCCTGCTCGACAAGCTCTTCGACGACGAGCCCCATGCGCCCATGCCCACGGCATTGCGCCAGCTCTCGCTGGAAGAACTCAAGGGCAACGTGGCACGCGACATTGAATCCTTGCTCAACACGCGCATCGCGTTTGAGGAGGAAGACCTGCACGGCTTGCCGGAGTGCAAACGGTCGTTGCTCACCTACGGCCTGAACGATTTTGCCGGCCTGAGCTTGGCCAGTTTCTACGACCGTAACTACATCTGCCAGTCGCTCACCAAGGCGATCGAGCGGCACGAGCCGCGTCTACAGCATGTGAACGTGTCGCTGGAGATCAACGAGCGCGCCACCAATGCGCTGTGCTTTGGGATCAGCGCCGTGCTGCTGGTCGGGCCCGCACGCGAGCCGGTGACGTTCGACGCGACGCTGCAACCGTCAACGCTGCGCTACTCCGTCGCGCGCGGACGCGGCTGAGGCCGCCGCCGGAGAACCGCGCGGCAATATCAATCACCGGACCGCCACGAAGCATGGAAGAGCTGCTGCCTTACTACGAACGAGAACTGGCCTTCCTGCGCCGGTACTCGCGCGACTTTGCCGAGCGGTATCCGAAGGTTGCCGGCCGGCTGGCGATGTCTGGCGACGGCTGCGACGATCCGCACGTCGAGCGGATGATCGAGTCGTTTGCCTTCCTGACGGCACGCGTCAACAAGAAGCTCGACGACGATTACCCCGAATTTACCGAAGCGCTGCTGGAGGTGCTGTACCCGCACTACCTGCGGCCATTTCCATCGTGCTCGGTGGCGCATTTCGATGTGCGTGGCGTGGCCGCACAATTGAGCGCCCCTGTCACCATTGCACGCGGCACCTTCCTCACCACACGCGTGGTGCGCAAAGTGGAATGCCGTTTCCGCACCGCATACGACGTCACCTTTGCACCTGTGCGTGTGGCCGGCGCGACCTTCGAGCGCGCTGTCTCGGCACCCACTGCCGTGCAACTGCCCAAGGGCGCCACCGGGGCGATTGCCATCACGCTGGAATACATGGGCGAGCGCGGCGGTTTTGAATCGCTCGCGTTGGACAAGCTGCGTGTCTACATGGACGGCGAACCGTCGTTCGTGGCCGCCCTGGGCGATGCGCTGTTCCTGCATACCGCCGCGGCGTACATGGAAGCCGAGCGCGGCGGCGTGTGGAAGCGCCTGTCTGGCGTGCCGCTGCATGAAGTCGGCTTTGCCGAGAACGAGGCGCTGATCGATTGCCCCGCGCGTTCGCATCCGGCCTATCGATTGCTGACCGAGCACTTCAGCTTTGCCGAGAAGTTCAACTTCTTCGACATCGACCTCGCTGCAGTGCGCCGTGGCATGACGCCGGGTGCGCCGGTGCGCCGCCTGACGCTGCACCTGGTGCTCCAGGAGCTGCGCAGTGATTCGCACGCTGCACGCCTGCTGGAAAACCTGCAAGCCGAGCACCTGCGCCTGCATTGCACGCCGGTGGTCAACCTGTTCCAGCAGAAGGCCGACCCCATCCGCATTGAGCACACGGCCAGCGCCTACCCGGTGGTGGCCGACAGCCGGCGCGCGCACGGCTTTGACATCTATTCCATCGACAACGTGCAGTTGGTGCGCGAAACCGCCGCGCACGAAAAGGTGACGGAGTTCCGCCCGTTCTACTCGCTGCACCACGGCGAGGAACCGGGCCGCGCGGGCCACTACTGGCTGGCGCGCCGTAACGAGCTGATCGCGCAGCGCAGCCCGGGTTTCGAGACAGAAATCTCCATCGTCGATACGCAGTTCGACCCCGCGAGCCCGCAGACCGACACGCTGAGCCTGACCGTCACCTGCACGAACCGCGACTTGCCGTCCACCCTGGCCTTTGGCCAGCCGGATGGCGATCTGTCGATAGAAGGCAGCTCCATCGCACGCAACATCACTTTCCTGCGCAAGCCGACGCCCTCCATGCGGTTTGGCGGCGGACGCGCGGCGCAATGGCGGCTGATCTCGCTGCTGGCGCTGAACCATCTGTCGTTGGTGCAGAACGGCCTGCCGACCTTGAAAGAGATGCTGCGCCTGCACGACCTGCCGCGCAATGCGATCTCCGCACGGCAGATCGAAGGCATTGTCGGGTTGGACTACCAGCCGGCAACGCAGTGGCTGGCGGGCAAACCGTTCGCCACCTTCGTGCGCGGCCTGGAAGTGCGTCTCACGCTGGATGAAGACGCCTTTGTCGGCACCGGGCTGCACCGGTTTATCCGCGTGCTGGACCACTTCTTCGGCCTGTACGTCCACATGAACAGCTTTGTGCAGTTGATTGCGGTGTCGCGCCGCAGCGGCAAGGAATTGGTCAAATGCGCACCTCGCAGCGGCGAATCGATCCTGGTGTGATCCGGCGGCTGCTCAAGCAGCCGTACCGGTACCAGTTCTTCCAGGCCGTTCGGCTGCTGGAACAGCTCTTTGCGCGCGAAGGTGGCATGGCGCCCGAGCAGGCGCTGGCCACGCGCGTGAGTTTTCGCAACACGCTGTCGCTGTCGTTTCCGCCCAGCGAGCTCCAGGGCATTGAGGCAAACGGCGTGACCGCCGAGATGCTCGAAACCGACGCCGCGTTTGTCGCTGCGCTGGAAGAGGGCGCGCTCGACACGCTGGCCATCACGCCCACGTTCTTCGGCATGCTGGGCGGGCAGGGTGCCTTGCCGCTGCGCTATACCGAGATCGTCGCCGAACGCGAATCCGTCTGGCGCGACCGTGCTGCGCGTGCGTTCTTCGACATCTTCTCGAACCGCGCCACGGCGCTGTTCTACCTGGCGTGGAAGAAGTACCGCCTGCCGTTTCAGTACGAAGTCGACAGCAACAAGCATTACCTGCCGCTGCTGCTGTCGCTGGCGGGTGCGGCAGACAAATCGCTGCGCGCGGATCTCTCCACCACGCCCGGCCCCATCCTTGATGAAGCGCTGGCCGGCTATGCCACGGCGATCCGGCATCGCCCGGTGTCTGCGGCGTATCTGCAGCGCGTGCTGTCGGACTACTTCCAAGCACCGGTGCGCGTGGAGCAGTTTGTGGGCGGGTGGTACCGCGTGCCGGCATCGCAATACACGCGGCTGGGCAGCACCAGCAATGTGCTGGGCGCCACCGCGCTGGCGGGTGCCCGCGTGTGGCAACGCGACTTGCGCGTGCGCCTGTGGATGGGGCCGCTCAAGCGTGAGCAATACCGCAACTTTCTGCCCGGCGCGTCGGGCTCGCTGGCGCTGCGCAAGATGCTGACCATCTTGTGCGGCACCACGCTGGAGTTCGAGATCAAGCTGATCCTGCGCCAGCAAGACGTGACCGGCAGCACGCTCGACAACAGCAACGACGGCCGCCTCGGCTGGGACACCTTCCTGTGTTCCCGCCCCGCGCAGCAAGACCGCAGCGACGCGCAATACACGCTCGCCCCGCTGCATTGAACACCGACATCTTCATCGACGTTTCTCGACTTTTTCATCGAATCTTCGGAGCGCAGCTGCCATGGCCATCCCACTCAAAACCCTGATCGCCAAGCTGAACGCGACCAGCCGGCAAGCCGCCGAGCGCGCGGCTTCCATCTGCATGGCGCGCGGCAACTACGAGGTGGATCTCGAACACCTGTTCCTGGCGCTGCTGGAAAACCGCCGCAGCGACTTTGCCGTGGCCGCCCGCGCCAGCGGCATCGACCTGGCTGCGCTACAGCGTGATCTGGAAGCCGAGATCGGCCGTTTCCAGACCGGCAACACGCGCACGCCGGCGTTCTCGCCGTATCTGCCCAAGCTGTTCGAGCACGGCTGGTTGATCGCCTCGCTCGATTCGCAAATCACGCGCATCCGCTCCGGCCATCTGCTGCTGGCGCTGCTGACCGAGCCCAGCCTGTCTGCACTGGCCCAGCGCGGCTCGCGCCTGTTCGGCCAGATTGAAGCGGACCGCCTCAAGCACGATTTCGACCGTCTGACTGCCGGCTCGGATGAGCAGGAGCAGGCCGTCGATATTGCCGATGGCGGCACCGAGGCATCGCAAGGCGAAGGTGGCAAGCCGGCAGCCGCACTGACATCCACGCCCGCGCTGGATCAGTTCACCGTCGACCTGACGCAATCCGCCCGTGATGGCCGTATCGACCCCGTCATCGGGCGCGATGCCGAGATCCGCCAGGTGATCGACATCCTGATGCGCCGCCGCCAAAACAACCCCATCCTGACCGGCGAGGCGGGTGTGGGCAAGACCGCCGTGGTCGAAGGCTTGGCGCTGCGCGTGGCCGCCAACGACGTGCCGCCGCCGCTGCAAGGCGTGACGCTGCGCACGCTAGACATGGGCCTTCTGCAAGCCGGCGCCAGCGTGAAGGGCGAATTCGAAAACCGCCTCAAGAACGTGATCGACGAGGTAAAGAAGAGCCCCAAGCCGATCATCCTGTTCATCGACGAAGCGCACACCATCATCGGTGCGGGTGGCCAGGCGGGCCAGAACGATGCGGCCAACCTGCTCAAGCCGGCGCTTGCGCGTGGTGAACTCCGCACGATCGCCGCCACCACGTGGAGCGAATACAAGAAGTACTTTGAGAAAGACGCCGCGCTGGCCCGCCGCTTCCAGGTCGTGAAGGTGGAAGAGCCGAGCGAGCCGCTGGCTGCATCCATGCTGCGTGGCATGGCCGGGCTGATGGAGCGCCACTTTGGCGTGCGCGTGTTGGACGAGGCGATTACCGAAGCGGTACGGCTGTCGCATCGCTATATCAGCGGCCGCCAGCTGCCGGACAAGGCTGTCAGCGTGCTGGATACCGCGTGCGCCAAGGTAGCCCTGGGCCGGAGTGCCACGCCCGGCGCCATTGAAGACGACCAGAAAACGCTCGAACGCCTGCAAGGCGAGATCGACGCGCTGGAGCGCGAACAAAGCGCCGGCGCCGAGCACGATGCGCGCCTGAAAGCGCTGAACGAGCAACGCACCGAACTGGAACAACGCATCGCGCAAAACACGGAACGCCTGGCGAAGGAACGCGAGCTTGTCGCCCGCATTCAGGCCCTGCGCGAAGCTCGCGAAAGCGGCAACACACAAGCCGGCGAAGACAACGCGCTGCCCGTGGCCGCCAATAGCGATGTCGTCTCGATCTCCAAGCGCAAGCGTGGCGCAGACAAGGCGGACGACCAGGACGAACTCGCCAAGCTGATCGCCGAGCTCCGCGCCCTGCAGGGCGAGTCGCCCATGGTGCCGCTGCAGGTGGATGGCCATGTCGTGTCGGAGATTGTCTCCGCATGGACCGGCATTCCGCTGGGCCGCATGGTCAAGGATGAGTTGCGCACGGTGCTCAACCTCAAGCCGCTGCTCACCGCGCGTGTGATCGGCCAGGACCACGCGCTGGATGCCATCGCGCAACGCGTGCGCACCGCCACCGCCAATCTGGAAGACCCGAACAAGCCGCGCGGCGTGTTCATGTTTGCCGGCCCGTCGGGCGTGGGCAAGACGGAAACGGCGCTGGCACTGGCCGACATCCTCTACGGCGGCGAACGCAAGCTCATCACCATCAACATGAGCGAGTACCAGGAGGCGCACAGCGTGTCGGGCCTCAAGGGCTCGCCGCCGGGCTATGTCGGCTACGGAGAGGGCGGCGTGCTGACCGAAGCCGTGCGCCGCAACCCGTACAGCGTCGTGCTGCTCGATGAAGTGGAGAAGGCCCACCCCGACGTGCTGGAGATGTTCTTCCAGGTGTTCGACAAGGGCGAGATGGACGATGCCGAAGGCCGCCCGATCGACTTCCGCAACACCATCATCATCCTCACGTCCAACGTGGGCTCGTCGAACATCATGCAAGCGTGCCTGAACAAGGCCGCTGAAGAGTTGCCCGACGCCGACGCGCTGGCCGAACTGCTGCGCCCCACGCTTTACAAGGCGTTTAAGCCGGCATTCCTGGGCCGGATGAAGGTGGTGCCGTACTACCCGATCTCCGACGACGTGCTGGCCGAGATCATCACGCTCAAGCTCGGCCGCATCCGCGACCGTGTGGCCGTCAACCACAAGGCGACGTTCCAGTGGGACAACGCGCTCATTGAATCGGTGCTCGCACGCTGCACGGAGGTGGACGCCGGCGCCCGCGCGGTGGATCACATCCTCAACGGCACGCTGTTGCCGCAGATTGCCGAATCGGTGCTCACGCGCATGGCCGAAGGCGGCAGCATTGAGAAGATCAAGGTGAGCGTGGGCAAGGACGGCGACTTCAAGTACCGCATTCAATAAGCGAGCACACCATGGTCTCTCCGACCGAACTGGCCAACCTGCTGCGCGCGGCCTTCACCCAGGCCGACCGGCTGCTGCGGTTGGAAACCCCGCTGGGGCCGAACGCGCTGCTGCCCGAGCAACTCGATGCCGCCGAGCATATCGACGCGGGCGGTTTCCGCCTGGAACTCACAGCGCTGTCCGACAACGCCGACATCGATTCGGCCAAGCTGCTGGGCCAGCCCGTGCGGCTGGATTTGCTGACGCAGCAGAGTCGCGGCACGCTGCGCCCGTTCCACGGCCACGTCACGCGGTTTGAGCAGATTGGCGCCAACGGCGGGTTGGTGCGCTACCGGCTCGTCATTGAGCCGTGGCTGGCGTTTCTGCGTCATCGGCAAGACAGCTTCCTGTTTCAGGACATGTCGGTCATTGAGGTGATCGACAGCCTGTTTGGCGACTACCAGGGGCAAGGTCGACTCGTGCCCGCGTGGCGCTGGGCCTTGCGCGACAGCTCGGTCTACACGCGCCGCAGCGTCATCACGCAATACGAAGAAAGCGATTTCGATTTCGTCACGCGTCTGCTGGCCGAAGAAGGGCTGTTCTACTTCTTCGAGCACGAAGCCAAGGACGGTGAGGCGCTGGGCGCGCATCGCATGGTCATCGCCGATGCCAACGACGTGTTCGTCGACAACGCACAGGCGAGCATCCGCTTTGGCCGCGCTGACGTCACGGCCACCGAAGACGTGATCGACCGCTGGCAAGGCGCGCGGCGCTGGCAGACCAACGCGGTCTCCATCGCCAGCTGGGACTACCGCGCCAATGCCAAGCGCACGGCACAAGTGGGTGCCCAGGGCAACGCGCAACAGCAAAGCAGCGACGGCCCGCAACTCACGCTGCAAGACACCGATTACCCCGGCCAGTACTGGTTTGAAGACAACAACCAGGCGCAGCGCGTAGCGCGGCTGATGATGGAAGCGCTGGAGCTGCGCGACAAGCAGTTCGACGGCGAAGGCAGCGTGCGCACGCTAGCCACCGGCACGCGCTTCCAACTGCAAGACCACTTCGACCACGACGATGGCGAACAGCGTTTTGCCGTGCTGGCCGTCACGCACCAGGCACGCAACAACTTCAATGATCGCTTTGGCCAGGTGCTGACGGAGGCACTCGGCACGCTCGGTTCGCTTGGCCGCAGCGACGTATTGGCGGCCGGCAGCAACCAAGCCAACGGTGACGATGCGCCGTTCTACCGCAACCACTTCACCGTGGTGCGCGACAACGTGCCCGTGCGCCCGCAGCAGAGCGATGCTCAAGGCCGCGCGCTGCACCCGCGCCCGACCGTCAACGGCAGCCAGACGGCGTTGGTCGTGGGTGCGGAAGGGCCGGTGCATACCGACCGGGATCACCGCATCAAGGTGCAATTCCATTGGCAGCGTGGCGCGCGTTCGGCCAGCCGGCAATCGCATCCGGCAGGCGATGACAACGCACGCGCCAGCGCCGGCCTGGGCGCATGGGTGCGCGTGACCGCCCCCGTGGCCGGCCCCAACTGGGGCGGCGTAGCACTGCCGCGCGTCGGTCAGGAAGTGCTGGTGGAATTCCTGCAAGGCGACATCGACCGGCCCGTGGTGGTGGGCGCCGCCTACAACGGCCGTGGCCAGACCGACGCGCAATACAACCAGAATCAAGCAGGCGCTGCAGGCGCCACCGGCAACGCTCCCGCGTGGTTTGCCGGCGACGCCAAGAGCCAAGGCGCCTACGCCCACAACGCCGTGCTATCCGGCATCAAGACGCAGGCGCTGGCCGGCAGCCAAGCGGGCTCGTCGGGCTACAACCAGCTCGTCTTTGATGACACCGAAGGTCAGGGCCGCACGCAGCTCAGCACCACACAGGCCGCCACCGGCCTCGTGCTCGGCCATCACAAGGAACAGATCGACAGCGCGCGCCAGGCCGACCTCGGCCACGGCGCCGCACTGGCCACCGACGACAGCGGCAGCGTGCGCGCCGGCGCCGGCCTGCTGCTCACCGCGCACAGCGCCAGCACCAGCGCCCCGCTGCAAGACAGCGAAGCCGCCGCCAGCCAGATCGAAGCGATGAGCGACCTGGCTGAATCACTGGCCGATGCAGCAAAGAAGCAGAAAGCCGGCTTGCCTGACGAACCTGCTGCGAAGGAACTGCCCGCGCTCAAGCAACTGCGCCACACCACCGAGGTGCTGCGCCACACGGAAAGCGCAGGCGAGGGCGCCGAGGCTGTCGCCTACAGCGAACCGCATCTGCAGGTATCCGCACCCAAAGGTGTGCTGGCGACCACGCCAGCCGATGCGGTGTTGGTGGCGGGCACGCAAGTCACGTTGACCGCCAAGCAGGATACGAACGTTGCGGCAGGCGGCAACCTCTCCGTTGCCGTGGCCGAAGGCCTGAGCCTGTACGCGCACGGCAAGGCCGTCGGGCAGACCAGCGATGCCACCCCGGGTATCGCCATGCACGCGGCCAGCGGCAAGGTTGGTCTGTCCAGCCTCAAGGGCGAGAGCCATCTGGTGGCCGAGAAAGCCGTGACCGTGGCATCCACGCAGGGCAACGTCACCGCCGAGGCGAAGCAGCATGTGATCGTCAATGCAGCCGGCGCGCAGATCAAGGTGACGAACGGCACGATTGAGCTGCATGCGCCGGGGATGGTGACGTTTAAGGGGGCGAACCATACGATGGTCGGGCCGGGTGGGGCAACCGGCAACACCGAATTGAAGAAAGGCGACCTGAAGGCGTGTCCTACCAAAGATGAGGGCGCGGCTGCCGGTGGCGCAGCACTCATCTAATACATCCTATGCAACTTGAAACGCTAGTACGGGTGCTGGGTGAGCATTTGCAAGCAGACGATGGTCAGTATGGCTATCTACTGGTAGACCCGATGTTGCATGAACCGCTCGCTGATATCGACTTGGTGGCTGGCGGTTGCGAAGTCTGTCCCATTCCGATCAATTTGCCTCAATTGCGGAAAGATCAGTGGCCCAGACTCATCAAACTCAAGCCGAGCGCAGTCGAAGTGCTGGCGGCAAGCGTCGGCCTTGCCCTGTCAGAGCAGAGCAGCCCCGAGCTTGAGAGCCGTGAAGGCTTTGTCATAGGGGGGTGGCTGCGATCCGCCGCAGAGCCCCCTGCCTTAGCGCGGCATCTGCAAGCCTTGATGCGTCCCTTCGAGCCACGCGTCGGCTGGCGGTATTTGCGCTTGGCTGATCGCCGCGTCATGGAGTGGCTGTGGCCCGTCCTTTCTGATCTACAGCGGCAAAAGTGGCTGGGACCAATCACGCAATGGTGGCGGCTGGACCGACGCTGTGAACTGGTCGCACAAGAAAAGGCGGGGGCCGCCCAAGCCGACGCGAGTCAGGCGCTGGAGCCGCTCACACCAGCGCAATGGGCACGCTTGCACGACTGCGAGCTTGCACAGCAGATGCTGCGCGGTTGGATCAGTTTTGCTGAATCGCTGCCGACCGATTACTTGCGCCAGATCGAGAAAGCGTTGAAATCAGTGCGGTTGTTGGGCGTGACTGAACCCTCCGACATTGTGCTGATGAGCGCCTATCAGTTGCAGATTCACCCCGGCCTTTGCGAGCATCCGCGCGTGGTCGAACTGGTACGCAAGGCGCAAGGCATTGATATGCCGCTGCTCGATGCGCTGGCAGAAATTCCGGATCCCGAGGGGTGGGATCGCATTCGACATGAATTGATGGCGGGTAGTGCGCCCGAAATCATTTAGACACTCACTGGAATCGAACCATGGCCGAAGGTCAATCCGTCAGCTACTCACGGAACGCGCAAGTTGCTGCGGCATCTGCCAAGCCCGCGTGCGGTGCGCAGGGATGCCCATCCTGCGTGAAGGCTGGCTTGCCTGTTCTGCTGACCCGCCTGGGGCTAGCGGAGAAGGGCTACGCGAGCGCGAGAGCCAGCGTTCTAGCGCCCGTAGTCAAGAAGCAGCAGGCTCCTAATCTGGTGGCGTCGGGCTACGTCCTACGAACGCTGCGAGCCGGGTATCTATATGCATACTACGAAAAAGCGCACACGCCAGAACTCGTCAAGCAGCATGGGTGGCAGGTGTTCCGCGTTGATCACGGTGGTTATCTGACCCCGATCCCTCTGGCCATGGCGGGCAAAGACGGGGAAGCCTTCTCGTGCAAACGCAGTGAAAGCTACGCTACGGCGATGCTTTTTGTGATTCCGCAACCGAAGCTAACAAAGCGAGTGTGGGTCGGCTTCAGCACGTCGCCATGGAGTGCGGCGACCTTGAGGAAATATGGACGCCAGCTCGATCTCCGTGACAAGCGGATGGCCTGCATCAACGCGCCCACAAGCACAAGCGACGCGTCAATCGTGCTGACTCCTGAGAACGTCGCCCGCTGCATGCCTGACTACGACGGCGCCCTCAAGCCTGACGTGTTGCGTGGGAATCCGTTCCCACGCTTGATTCCCGCCAAGGCAGGTCAGACCAACGGCGCTGCGGCAGCCCCGTCGCCGGATGCTCAGGACGAAAAACAACCCTCGCCACTCTTCAGCAACCCTAAGCAGAAAGTACGCCCGGACGACGCGCAGTTGGTGTGGAAGCAGGCCCACACGATGGTCGAGAAGCTGTCGGATAAGGCGTATACCGACGCAAAGCTGATGATGGTGTGCGTGCCTGATGCGGAAGGCATCACGACGGAAGCTGCACAGCGCCGGATCACCTTGTGCAATTCAGCGGCAGAGTCTGTCGCAACCAAGGAAGAGGCCCGCAAGTTCCAATCCGCCTTGCAGATCGAGGGCATGCTCAAATTGATTGAGCAGAATGGTCAGCAGCATAAGGATCGCAACGCGGGATTTTCCAAGTTGCAGGGCATGAAGGTCACGCGCACGCAGTTCGATGCGATGAAGAAGGATGGTCGGCTGCCCCCGGATGCTGAATTCACGCCGAACCTGGTCAAGCCGGGGATGAATCCCAGGTTTTGGCATCCGGATCCTAGCAACGGAACCGTCCGTATCCCCGGTGCTGGTGAGATTGACAAGGACACCAAGGATGCGCGGACGCGCCTACTCGGCAAGCTGAGAAACCTACCTGCGCCCAATGGCCCCAGTGGTTCGTATGCCCAGTATCTGCAGCGATATCGGGATAAGGCGGCAGCCGACCAAAAGCATCTGGCTGAAGTCGAGAAGGACTACAAAGCGTGGTTGCAGAGCGACGCTCGCAAACTTCTGACCTCCCACGATTTTGACGATGCAACCCATATCGACGGGGTCTACTACGCCAAATGCGTTGCCAACCTGACGCTTGGCGGCCCCATGTCCGACGAAGGGGCGAAGTGGTTCAAGCCTTTTCTGACGTCCAAGTTTGATGATAAGGAAGCGCTGCTCACGCGGGCTTTGCTAGGCAATCAGAAGGAGTTCATCGACTGGCTGACGGATAAGGACCAAGTTTCCAAGGAGTGGGATACAGGCAAAGCCCTCATGGATTTGGAACCCCTCAAAAAGGCCGTTGGCGCTCGCGCGGAGCCTTTGCTGGACGACGCTCGGTGTGCGGCGCAGGCCTTGCTGGGAACGACCACAGCCGTCATCACAAAGCTGGATCTGCAGGCCGGCCAGATCTCTGAAAAGCTACGGTACCAGTTGAAGCTCATCACCATGATGGTGATGACCCGCAGCGAAGCGGATCCCCTGCTCAAGCTTATGCGTGTGCAGATGCCGCTCTCGGATGCTGTTCGAGTCTGGAACGTCATGCGTGGCGACGTAGCCGAAGCCATCAGGCAAACCGTGAAGGATGGCAAGAACAAGGTCGAAAGTCTGCTGCTCAACTCGGCTGTCACCATGGAAATGAATGGTGCACCGAAGACGGCGATGGGTATGGTTGACGTATACCTGATGGTGAGCAATCCAGAGGCAACGCTCAGCAAGGTCAGCAAGACCGCAACAAGAAGTGCTCGCTATCTTGTGGCACCTGCTGAGATCTATGGTGCCAAGGCCGCTCGCGCAGCCACGCAATTCATTGACGCCGTGAAGACATCGGAACTGGCCAAAGGGCATATGAAGTTGGCCATGAGCGCAAGCGGCGTGATGTCCGCAGGTTCGGGCTTCTTGCAAGTGCTCTTGATTCACAAGGCATGTGGTGACTATGCCAATGGCAGCGATCAGGAACGCACCGCAGCTCAATTTGGGTTGCTATCGGCTGGACTCGGGCTGACTGCGGCGCTTCATGAATTGCGGGCGCAATATCTTGAGCATGTGGGCAGAACCGCGGCAGTGGAGGGGATCAAGCGCATCGCTGGATACCTAGCTGCGGGGTCCACTGCCGTAGATGCCGCACAGGCATATGTAAACGGAAAAAAGGCCGGAAATGATGGGGATAATGTCGCCAAATATGGTTTTTGGCTCCAGAGTGCAATCTTTGCGCTAGCAGCTTTGGCGGGTTTGGGGGCAGCAGCCGGTGGTGCAGTTGGTCTCAGTGTGGCCGCGTTGACTGGTATTGGCTTAGTTCTTGTCGCGATTGGAGTCATTGTTGGTTTTGTAATAATGCTGGTTAAGGATCGCCCTCCCGAGACTTGGGCTGCGAAGACTATCTGGGGACAGGCTTCGGATCGCTGGGCCAATATTGAGGCCGAAGAACGTGAAGCGAACAAGGTTCTCTTATGTGCGCAGATCGATTTTTCATTCCGATGGAATGTTATTGAAAATTTGGCTACGTCGGCCATGGCGGCGGACGGCGCTGGGCTATTGGGTGGCGAACAGCCCTACACACGAGAGGCGTGGCTACGGTTTATGCTTCCGCAGACCTTGCGCAGCCGATTGGGCTGGGAGATGCGCATCTACGGCTCAGGGGCAAAAGGTGAAGTACTAATTGGAACAGCGTCCTACGCTGGCTCAAGCTCCATTGCATCCAGCCTGCCGTCATCTGTAGGGGAAATTACTCCGAAATTTTCAGAGAAATCGGACAATGGCGTCACCACTTTGATACTGTCCTCCACCGTGGACATGTCGGTATTCCGCAAGGCACGAGCAACAGTGCAAGTTTTCACACTCCCCGGGGGGGATAACGCGACCTCAGGGGGGCGCTCGCTGATTGTTGATGAGGAGATGCAAGATTGACTAGGGATGTGATGCACACCGGCGATGAAGTCCAACAGAAGGCAGTGTTGTTGCCGGTATGGGACAAAAAGGAGCCGGATTTTTTGATTTTGGAGAAGCTGAAACCGATCCTTCCTCCGGACAAGAATCCCTGGCGAGTTGTGCCTGACGACAAACACGTGCAGGTACATAAGCTTGCGGGAACGCGAGATTGCCTCGTGAGCGTGTACCCCGACGCTATTGCCATGGGGTCTCCCTACGGGAGAAATAGAAAAGGGCTGGGATGGTTCGCGGTGATCATCGCAGCAACGGCTGGACTCTTATTCCTATGGAATGCAATAGATATTGCCTTCTTCTCGGAGGAGGTCGATGTTTTTGGTTTGGCATTTTGCTTGGTTTTTTCCATTATATTTTCCTTGATTGGAGCTTGGTTCTTCAATTTTTCCGTTCGGATGCCTTCAGATTGGCCAATCATTTTCAACAGAGCCAAGAGAACGATTTCATTTGTTCGCCCCACTCGCCCGAAATTTTTCAGGTTTTGGGAATTCACAAATTCTGGTGTGTGCACCTACCCTTGGGACGAAGTCAAGGTACGCAGCTACAAGCTCCTCGTATCCAATGCGGGCAAATCGTTTCATGATTCGTATTGGATGGTGTTGCTTTGGGGGATGAAAGACGAACACGGCCGCAACGTCGTCAAGGATTGCGTTCCAATCGGCTACGAAGGCTACTTTGAAGACGAACGACTGTTCCAAGTCTGGGAGCACATCCGTCGCTACATGGAGGAAGGTGGCCCGCCTATCCAACCTGGAGAGCGACTGCGCAAGCCTGCCAACAACCGCAAGCCAGCGGAGTTTCCCCCGGAGGTGATTGCAGCGGCTGGCGGTCCGGCTTTGAGCGAAGCAGAAGTGGAGCGGCTGGCGGGCATTGAGGCAGGTGTTCAATAGGAAGAGCCGTCCGACGCGTCGGCTTGAGATCAGATGCGCCTGCTGGGTATGCAAGGCTTCTCCACATCGGCCGTCCAAGCCCAGCACGTGCAATGACTATCGAGCAACGGCCCGCTGGGCTGGTGAAGCTGACTGGCACGATCGAAAACTACAAAGTGACCCGTACTGAAGCCAGCTTCATGTTTACGGATACAGATCGAACAAAGCTGGGCGTCATCGCCATCGCAGCGGGTATCGCCAGGCTGAGCGGCCCGGCCATCTCAACGGCGGCCTACGCCGCAAGTGCTGAAGAGGATGCACATGGTGTCGGGGCCGGGGTTCATAGCGCTGGCCTTGGCATCCGCCGCCTCAGACCCCGCCCATCACCCCAAGGGAAAGCCCTGAGCCCACAAGCCAAGCGCGAGGCGGTCGCGAGGATTCGGCAAAGCGTCAACATCTCCGAGCGTCGCGCCTGCCGGCTTGTCGGGCTGTCCCGCAGCGTGCTGCATTACGAAGTGCAAACTGCGCCAGGAAACGAGATGCTCAAAGCGCGGCTGGTTGAG
>Ga0209566_100362_pt1 | contig 38116 bp, 26 predicted proteins | sample Araplavi_mTSA_r2_2_FD_184287 | JGI IMG/M metagenome (GOLD analysis project Ga0209566, IMG submission 184287) | Arabidopsis root microbial communities from North Carolina, USA - plate scrape CL_Cvi_mTSA_r2 (SPAdes) (version 2) | ecosystem: Host-associated > Plants > Roots > Endosphere | place...
CTTGTATCGCCACGCCGCTTGCTCAGCACGAGTCCGATGATTCCCGCTATTAGAACCACACTCGCGATGACAGATCCAACGATAAATCCTACATGCGTTTGCAATGTCATCTTTCTCCTTCACTCTACATTCAGGAAAGCCCCCATGTTCTTGTATTGCTCCATCACTTTCTGAATCAAGCTGTCGCTGACGACATCCACGCCTAATTGCTTCATCATCAGCTGCAAAAATTGCAGACGTTGAACGGTTCCCTCGATATCCCGCATGAACAGTACTGGGTTCATCCATACGTTCAGCAGCAGCAAGAACACTTCCGCACATTCATCGGGATATTCGGTCATAATCGATCCGTCTTTCACCCCCTGCTTCAAAAGAGAAGCAAGCTGCGTCGCATCCTGCAGCACACTATCTTTGATCCCTTTCACGACAAACTGTGGATTATGGATCTGTGAGCATAGTAGAGCATCAAGAGAGTGCGCATCGTGATCGACTGCAAGAGCTTCCAATAGGGAAATGAGCTTCTCGCGGGCATTCGCTGCTTGAGTACTCTGTATTAAGGTCTGGAACATGTCTGCTGTACGATCTGAGCGCTGGTTCATAACCGCCTCCAAAATCTCTTCCTTGGACATAAAGTGATGATAGATCGCTCCCTTGGACATTCCTACTTCATTAATAATGTCTTGAATACTCGTTTTGTCATAACCCTTTTCCATGAAGAGCTTTGCGGATACCGCCATAATCAGCTCAAGTGTCTGTTCTGGATATTTGTTTCTTGCCATGGTGTAGGCCTCCCTCATTTTAAATACCGACCGTTGGTATCTATAATGATAATGTCACAATCAAACTCTTTCGTCAATGTGGTGGAGGCTATTTCCCTACTAGTTCGACTCCATTTCCACTCAGATATTGACTCTCCCCTGACTGGAGACTTTATACTCGAAACAAGATGAAGGGAGACATCAGGATGGAAGGCTACTACTCAATCGGGGAAGTATCGAAAATGACAGGCGCAACAATTAAGACGATCCGCTATTATGATGAAGTTAAGCTGCTTCCAGCCTCTACAATCAGCTCGACCGGTTACCGCTACTATAACGACGAAGATATTGCACAGCTGGAACTTATCTTATTATTGCGTTACCTTGGCTTCGCTGTTCAGGATATCAAGCAGATGCTGCAGCATGAAGTTCCCGTATCCACCTCCATTCAATGGCAGCTGGAGGCCATCGAACAGCAGATTGTACATTTGGACAGAATGAAGAAAATTCTCGTTCAAGCCCAAGAGCAGCAGCATCGGGAAGCTCCACTCGCATACTTGCATGACATTGCAGATGTCGTCCATAAGAGCTCCCGTCAGAGGCAGCAATTCATCGCCAGTAAAATGCAGCAACATTTAGGTACAGAAGGACTTCCATGTCAATGGCGTGAACATATCCTAACCACCTGCATTGGGTTCGTCCCGAAAGAGCAGGAGCTGAGCGAGAATCAGCTTCATGCATGGTCAAGAATTAGTACTATGCTGGACGATCCTGCCTTTGCCCTCGAAATGAAGCAAAAGCTTGAGCCCTATTGGGAGGCAGTATCCAACCAGCAGTTAGATCACTCTCTATGGGGTAAGCCGTATGCCGCGCTCACAAGTACGATCTTGGCGCTGATCGAAGCAGGGGAAAATGAACGCAGTGCGAATATGCAACAAGCCGCATTAGATTACGTCCAGCTCGTCACCGGTTCTGTAACACCAATCACGCGAGAACAGGTATGCTCCTTCCTGGAGCAAGCGGAAGCCATGACATCAGCGCGAATCCAGTTATGGTGGGAGCTTATCACAACACTCAATCCATCTCTTGCCCCCGGGGCGCAAGTTCAGCACATGATTGCGAGAACATTGGCCTATCTAGTCCGTGAACCTGATGAACAATGGATAGCTGGAGGTGTATCATCAACATGAACATGACTGCTGCATGGAAAGTCCCTGTTGAAGAAGGGGATATCCATATTCAAGCGTATGGCATGAATCACGATGTGCCTGTCATGCTGCTGCATGGCACTGCTGCCTATCACTATTGCTGGCGCAGCGTTGCTGCACAATTAGCGTCACAGTATCGCGTTTATTGTCCCGATCTGCTCGGCTACGGAGTTAGTGATAAGCCACGGACTGTCCTATACAGCAAGCAGGCACAAGCAAAGCGTATTCAAGCTGTGATAGAAGCATTAGACTGTGAAGCTGTCCATCTTGTTGGCCACTCCATGGGCGGTGAAATCGCGGCACACATTGCCTTGCAGACTCCGCATTTGTTGCGCAGCTTAACTCTGGTTGCCCCTGACGGCTTCCGCCGCGGAGTAGCCTCCCCTGTAAAATGGGCAGCCCGTAAGGGCTGGATGGACGGCATATTCCGCGGCGCGATAAACCGAAAGATGAAGCCGACTACGCTTGCCCGGATGCTGAGCTTGCCGCTGGAACATATCACGCCCGAATTCATGGACAGATGGACGAAGCCATATCAAGATCCGAATACTCCTTTCGTCATCGCCAAGACATTAGCAGACGACGATACTGGTATCATTGCACATCGGATCTCAGAGATTCATGTCCCTACCCTGCTGATCTATGGAACGATCGATAAAATGATTCCAAAGCAAGTATTCCGCCAATATGAACAGACAGTGCCTAACCTGTGCACTGAGCTATACGACAGCTACGGGCATGTTCTCATGGAGGAGTGCCCTGATCGTCTAGCCGCATCTATTCGATCCTTTATCGTCAGGTGCTGTCCATAGAGTAAATGTTGTTGAACTTTTTTGCCCCCCACATTGGTGTGAACGCACATAAAAAAGGCAGACGCCCCTATTCCCACACAATTCAGTGGTTTTGGAGCGTCTTCGCCCTTCTTAAGGGACTGACTCATATGGTTGCTGCCCTTATAGAGTGGTTACTTATGGAATTGCATATACCGTACACAACTTATTCAATGATATAAAAAAGTGCTGTCCAAGCTACGATTTTAATGGAATCACATTTTTGTCGATTTGTGCTTTGGATGCTTCCCCGATGAGCCCTAATCTCCACAATGCTGTCCCTTTCAACTGATGGCGCTTCGCAAGCCCAATTACACTGGAAATCGTCTTCTCGTTCTCGCTCCAAGTCGAAATGCCCAAGACCAGCTTCTCCTTCGGCACTTCCTTCAAGGCAAGCTTAATGGATTCGTTTACCTTATCCAACGGCTCCGGTGCTTTCTTTCCTGTATACTCATAGGCCATAATAATGAGATCATCCGCCACTGTTGCCAATGTCTTATAGTCATATCCTCGGTAAGCTCCATTCAGTGGATGAAGCGCCAGGGACAGCTTAAGATTAGCTGCCTTGGACTCTTTGGCAAGACGAGTCACGAATTCATTGTAATCCCGCTTTGCCTTCCCAATATCTCCAGACAAGCCCAGCCCTTCAAAATCAAGCACGATGCCGGAGAAATTTTTGTCCGTTGCAAGCTGCACAATATCCGCAATCGCCTTATCGCGAAGCGCCGAATCCTCTAGCATTTTCGTCAGCTCGTTCTTCCGATCTGAAGCAAATACCATAAGATACGGACTAGTTCCTTCCTGCTTTGCCTGATCCACTATCCCCTCAGGTGTTATTTCTCCTGCAGCTTGGGGCCAATAGAAGTCTTTACCGCTCGTTGTGATCGTTCCATCTTCTTGAAGCCTTGCCCAGCCAAATCCCACAGTATCAAATTGAGGGATATACTGGCGCTCGCCGAAAGCTTTTACCGCATAAAAGGCCATACTGTACATCTTCTTCGGCGGTGACTGCAAGGAGACGACTTTCGTTTTCTGATTCCAGGATACTTGTGCACCGAACTGCTTACTGAAAAAGCTGAGCGGAATATAGGTCGTTCCGGTACGGGCAAACGGCGCTGCACTCAACTGCATGGCCTGTCCATTCACTTTGGCTGTCTTCTGGTTCAATTGCAGAACTACTACCTTCTTCCCATCTGTAGCCATTTGATTCGCCGTTACCGTCTTATCTTTCGCATTCCACAGCACTTCGATGCCGAGCGCTTCTGCGATTCCACGGAATGGAGCCATCGTATTCCCCTGTACAATAATGGGCTCTGCCTGAAAATCTAGCGGATAGTTATCCAGCATAATCTTCGTCTTCATAGATTGACTGTTCCCAGCCGCCTCTGCGATGCCTGCTTGCTGCGGAAGAAGCAGCGTAGAGGTCAACACCATAGACAACAGCGAACAGATAAGAAATCGCTTTTTCAAGAAAGCTCCCTCATTTCTTACAAGATTCTGAGAGCGATTGCTCTATTACTCTCTCATTCGGATCTATTTTAACTTATTTCTCAATAGAATTCCTGTACTCCCTTAATGTTCCATTCAATCACAAGCCTGTCGCACCACTTCTGCAAATCAGTCTCTATTTACATCAAAGATATCTCAATGGGAATGATTCGCTGATCGCAAGAATACATATGAGATGTACAAGTTATTAACCACTGTACCAATTCCTAATAGAAGGAGTGATTGCATCTTGTCACAGATTCAGATCAGTCCTAAGGTAGAAGCATTCTTGCAAGGGACGAAAAAGCTGTTCATCAATGGAGAATGGACAGAATCCGCGAAGAATAACGTATTCTCCTCTATGAATCCCGCAACTGGTGAAGTGCTGGCTGTCGTTGCCGAAGCGCAGGAAGAAGACGTCGACAGAGCTGTACAAGCTGCTCGCGATGCCTTCGATCATAGTGAATGGTCCCGCATGAGCGGGGCTGATCGCAGCCGCCTTATTTACAAGCTGGCAGACTTAATTGAATCGAATAAGCGAGAGCTTGCGGAGCTGGAAACGCTGGACAACGGCAAGCCGCTCCGTGAAACACTTGCTGCCGATCTTCCTCTCACCATCGAGCATTTCCGATACTATGCTGGCTGGGCAACCAAAAATGTTGGACAAACGATCCCGACGGCCGGCAACTTCCTCACCTATACGAGACATGAGCCTGTAGGTGTAGTAGGACAAATCATCCCGTGGAACTTCCCACTGCTGATGGCTGCTTGGAAGCTGGGCGCAGCGCTGGCCACTGGCTGTACGGTTGTCCTGAAGCCAGCTGAGCAGACGCCGCTGTCAGCACTCTATCTCGCACAGCTCATTCAGGAAGCTGGCTTCCCGCCGGGCGTCGTCAACGTCATTCCAGGCTTCGGCGAGACAGCTGGTGCTCCGCTTGTCCAGCATCCACATGTTGATAAGATTGCCTTCACAGGATCAACAGTAGTAGGTAAATCCATCATGCAGGAAGCTGCCCACTCCTTGAAGAAGGTTACCCTTGAACTTGGGGGCAAGTCGCCAAACATTATTCTTCCTGATGCTGATTTGTCCCGCGCAGTCCCTGGAGCGCTCAGCGGCATTACTTTCAACCAAGGGCAAGTGTGCTCAGCAGGCTCACGGCTGTACGTGCAGAAGAAGCTCTATGATAACGTTGTTGCTGACCTCGCTTCCAAGGCGAAGCGCATTCGTGTTGGCGCTGGCTTGGACTTAGACACGGAGATGGGGCCTCTCGTGTCCTCCGAGCAGCATGATGTCGTCCAGCGCTACATCGAAGCAGGCAGAGCAGCTGGCGCTGAATTAGTGACGGGCGGAAGCGTACCTTACAATCAAGGCTACTTCGTCGAGCCAACGGTGTTTGCACAGGTTGATCCGCAGATGACCATTGCTCGCGAAGAGATCTTCGGCCCAGTTATTGCAGCATTGCCGTATGATACGATGGATGACTTGATTGAACAGGCTAACCAGTCCGACTACGGCCTTGCGTCTGGCGTATGGACACAGGACTTGAAGAGCGCCCACTATCTTGCAAGCAAGCTTAGAGCAGGAACCGTATGGATCAACTGCTACAACGTATTCGACGCAGCCGCTCCATTCGGTGGCTACAAGCAGTCAGGAATCGGACGTGAAATGGGCTCCTATGCGCTAGACAATTACACCGAAGTGAAGACGGTATGGGTGAATCTTGATTAATGCTGCATTTATAACCCTTGGCATGACATGACAGTTATCCAGCTGCCAGCAGCTAAATAAGAAGGGAAGGCCGGTCTCTAGGAGCCGGTCTTTTTCCTACTGGTCTGACAAGCTGGGACGGCTCATTCTATTTCAGCAGTCGAATTCAGATTTTGTTCAGCCAAATATGGTTGAATAGAACTAACGAGTACGACTATGACTGCTGGAGGAATGCGAACATGCTATTATCCATCATTCAACAAGAGGCACTTGAGCAGGCAAGACGACATGGAGGACGGCTCATTCGCTGGAGTGGAGGATGTTGGACATATGAGGGAGCTGCTATTTTAGAAGAAGATGATCATAGCAAGGCATTCCCCGAATGGCATTGCACCACCAATACGATCTTCGCCTTGGTACGGCGCGGTTACCTGTTGATGGAAGACTGGCGGAGCTGTACACTTGTTGAGTCACTCCCAAGCTTGAAGTCTATTAATATGCGGGCTATTCTGGAACATAGGCACTTGAAATCGTAACACGGCTATTCACTATTTGTAGAATCAGCTTATATTATCCCTGCGTATTCAGGAATAGAAATAGAATGGGGGCTATCTTAACAATGGGACTGCATGCCATAATTGTTGATGATGAGCGACTCGCTCTAAAGAAAATGGAAAAATTGCTGACGGAACAGACCGGAAGAAATAAAATTGAGCGATTAATGGCTTGCTATAATCCCTATGATGCAATTGAAATTGCACAGCGGGAGCAGCTCCACGTAGCATTTCTAGATATTGAAATGCCGGAGATTAACGGGTTCGAATTAGCCGAACGTCTGCTGCAAATTCATCCAAAACTACATATTATTTTTGTGACGGCCTATCAAGAATATGCGGTCAAAGCATTCGAGCTTAATGCGCTGGATTACCTACTAAAGCCGGTCCACCACAATCGGCTGGCATTGACCTTGCAGCGGCTTACCTCAATGAATCCGCATAATGGGACAGCTCCTGCAATCAGTCATGAGCGAACACCCCAGCTGACATTATGCTGTCTGCAAAGCTTGCACTATATCGATGCGAACGGCGCTGCACAACGATTCCCTTGGAAGACGTTGAAAGCTCAAGAGCTATTCGCGTATCTGCTCTATTACCGAGAGAAAACCGTGAATAAGCAGGTACTGATGGATCTGCTGTGGCCGAATTATGATACGGAACGCGCTACGACGCAGCTGCACACGGCCATTTATCAAATTCGAAAAATGATCAAAACCGCAGAACTCGATATAGAAGTCAAATATAAAGACGAAGGATATCGTCTGGCTTGGGGCGCATTGCGACTTGACGTGGAAGAATGGGAGAACTCTGTTCGCGAAGCTCCCTTACTGCAGACGGATACCTTAGCGCAGCATCTTGCCATCTTGAATGCATACACAGGAGACTTCCTAGAAGAGCATCGATATGGCTGGGCCGAATACGAATGGGAGCGCATACGAACGATCTGGTTGAACCATGCCGAGGCAATTGCTCAATACTACCTTTCGGATGAAATGTACTCAGAAGCTACTCTGATTTATCGCCAAATTATTGACAAGTTCCCTCATATGGAGCATGGTTACTTCGCGCTAATGAACATTTATGCCTCTCTGAATCACTCAGCCGAAGTACGCAAACTGTACAATCTTCTGACAAGCAAGCTCGAAGAGGAGTATGATACGGCCCCTAGCAAGGAAATTACCGACTGGTACCATCAGTGGATGATGGAATCTGCACAAGCTAATGGATCTGCAATCTAGCAGCTGCTCAGCACATACACCGACCAGCGCCTTACCCATCCCGATAACCTATCGGGATTTTTTTGTGTAAATTATGTCTCTTCATCTTAATATAGTCACCATATAATCATCGTACGCACCTCCACCTTTCTCATTTCCGCACAAAAAATGTCAAGCAAATCTGTTTAACATACCATTTCGTTGGGTAATTTCACATGTCAGGAAATGTTTTCTGAAACTTTCATTTGGTTTGACAAAACTGAATCTTTTAGTAGACAATGATTCAGTTGCAAAAAAATTTAAAAAATAGGAGATTCTAAGAATGAACAACCTTAGAAAGACATTATACGGTCTCTTAGTAGTCGCTATTATGTTGAATCTTGTTCTGCCTCCCACACTTGTTCAAGCGTATGATGGGTTGCCGAATGCATTGTTCAATACCGGAGATCGTAATGCCACAAGCGTTACCGACCTCACCTATGGCAAGGATCCGAACAATGGCCAGGATCCGAGCAGCGTGACGAAGGTTACTTACGGGGCAATTACAGACAATATTCTTACTTCCGTCTCTATAACGGATGCGAAGGGGAATAATATTTCATCTATTCGTCCAAATCTGAATGAATATGTGAATATAGACTATACTTGGAAGCTTCCGGCCGGTCACCATTACGGCGCTGGCTCGACCTTTACATTCCGACTTCCAGACAAGTTCCAGTTATCGGCTCCAATTAAGAATCAACCTTTGAATAAAGGTGGCATCGAATACGGCACCTTTGACATTACATCGGACGGTCAAGTAACCTTCACGTTCAATGATGAAATTGAGGATGGCCAAGAGCTAATCGGCGATTTCTTCGTATGGAGATATTTCGACGAGAAAAAGTTTGAAGGTGGAACCCAGCAAGAAATATCCTTTGATATTCAAGGGAACTCCAGCTTCGAAATCCCAATTCATTTCAACAAAAATCCAAACAGCAAAGAGATTACAAAGCGTGGCACAGCCAATCGAACGATCAATCCTACGGAAATCGAATGGGTTGTAGACTTCAATACAAGTGAAGACAACATCAATAACGCTATCTTCACCGACATGCTGCCAGACGGCTTGGAAATCGATATGAGTTCTATTACAGTACATAAGCTTGACGTTCAATTGAACGGAACCGTTAAGGAAGCTGAGCAAGTAGCTTACCTACCCGTACGTGAAGCCAATGGCTTCAAAATCGAGCTGGGCAATATACAAAATGCCTATCGAGTGAAATACAAAACGAAAATTACCAAGACAGAAGACAAACGCTATACCAATGCTGTTCAGGTCACAGGAGATAATCACAACCCTCTAACGATCTCTTCGAGTGTGGATGTACGATTCAGCAAACCGCTAGAGAAACAATCGACCGGCTACGATCCTTACACGCAAACGATCAATTGGAAGATAGAATACAATTACAACGAGCGTGAAATCGACCAAGCGAAGGCGTGGATTGCGGATGTTTTTGACACGAAGGTTCAAGAACTCAATGTGGATTCATTCGTAGTGAACGAGATGTCTATTGACGATAATGGAAAAGCAACCGTTGTCAGACAACTGGGCAAAGATGAATATACGGTCGTAAAAACAACTGACGGATTTAAGCTGCAATTCAAAAATAAAGTAACGAAAGCTTATACCATCGAGTATTCAACCAAATCCATTGACCGAGTTTATGAAAATGGGAAAATCAACAATAAAGTCACGATGCATGACAACACCTCTAAAGAGGCATCGAGAGACATTTACCCTGTCATCTTCTTCAAGGGCCATGATGATGTTAACTATGCCAACAAAACGATTGGTTGGTACCTCACCCTGAATCAAGACAACAAGGTGATGGAAAATGTCGTCGTAGAAGATATATTCAAGACGAGAGGTTTGACCATTGATGAGAAAAGCCTCGAGAAGAGCTTAGCGGACGCTGGATTCATCAAAGATACGGATTATACGGTTGATTATATCGTGGATCGTGTAAATCCCAACTATCATAATGGATTCACGATTAAATTTACAAAGCCCCTTACTTCGAGTGTGGTCATACGGTATCAGACAAAATTCGATCCAACCCTGAATACTACTAGCTATACAAACGGCGCAACCCTGAATTGGGAAGAAAAAGGCGTATCTCAGAAGCCTATCACGAAAGAAGATACCGTTACACCAGATGGCTATACGAAGAACAACGGGAATAAAAGTGGTACTTACGATGCCCGCACGAAGGAAATTACGTGGACGATCGATATCAACTACAACCTTCACCACATCGATAAAGCAGTACTTCGCGACTTCTATACCGGCGAGCAGACATTCGTTGACGGCTCTCTGACTGTACACGAATTGATCTTGTCGGGTGGCGCAAATGGTGTTACAGAAGGCAGCATTACAAACGATTTTAAATTCGAAAAGAAAACGGAAAATAATAAATCGGGCTTCGAATTAACGTTCAACAACCCAATTAACAAGGCTTACCGAATTACCTACAAGACAAGCCTTAACAATCAGTCTGTCGTCAAATCCTACAGCAATGGAGCAACATTGGAGGATAAATCGACATCAAACAAAGTATTCGACGGCTCAGCTTCCGTGTCACCGCAATACGGCGATGAGTATGTATCCAAGACAGGTGTCCAAGGTAAAGGGGAACAATCGGACATCGCGTTCTGGACCGTCAACATTAATCGCAGCCAATCGCACATCAAGGCCGGTTCGGTTCTGACAGATACGTTGTCTGCCAGCCAAAAGCTTGTGCCAGAATCGATTAAGCTGTACGAAACGACCGTGTCACAGAACGGAACCTTGACTAAGACTTCCACGCCAATGGATTTGGAACGAGTTGCAGAATTGAAGGTCGATGGCAACAAGCTTACGCTTACCTTCAAGACAGAACTGGATGAAGCTTACGTTTTAGAGTATCAATCCTTTATTGATGCCGATAATGGTGAGAATTTAAGCAACAAGGTATCTTTTGAAGGTCAGTCCTCCGGAACCGTAAACGGCAATGAATCATCAAGCATCAAAGTTGAATTCGCGGGAGCAGGAGGCGGAGCAAGCACCTCCAGCCGCGGAGATTTGAAAATCAAAAAGGTCGATGCTGCTACAGCAGCGCTGCTGGAAGGCGCGAAATTCGGGCTGTACGATAAATCGGGAACGATTCTGCTGCAAGAAGCTGTAACGGATCAAGACGGAATCGCAACATTTACTGATTTGCGATTAAGACAATACAAGATTAAAGAGCTGGCCCCTCCTCCAGGCTACTTGCTGCCGAAAAAGCCGGAGCAAGTCATTACACTGAGCAAGGATGGACAGGTCGTTACAATTAAGAACATCAAAATCGTAAGAGATTTTGAGCTCACGAAAGTAGATGCTGAAAATAGATCTAAGCTTCTTGAAGACGCTGTGTTCAAACTCCAGCGGTTTGATGGGGTCGGATATGCAGATGTCAATGGATATACGAACCTTCCTACGAAAAAGAACGGTAAGGTGAAACTGACGGATCTTCCTCCAGGTCAATATAAACTGGTCGAGGTTCAGGCTCCCGCTGGGTATAAGCAGGAAGCTAAAGAAATTCCATTTACGATCGATGAAAACCAAACCGTACAAAAAACGGGGACTGTGACAAATAACCGAATCAAAGGCTCTGTTGAACTGACAAAGGTAGATGACGGCAAGCCTGCTTCACCTCTTGCCGGGGCTGAGTTCGAGATTCAAGATGCTAAGACAGGTAAAGTCGTACGCAGCAAGCTGATTACCGGAACAGACGGTAAGGTGAGCACGGGCAACCTGGATATCGGAAGCTATCAATTTGTCGAGAAGGCTGCACCTAAGGGGTACAAGCTCATTGCGACTCCATTGAAATTTGATATAGAAGATGAGAGCAAGATCGAGCTCAGATTTGTAAATGAAAAGCTTCCGGGCTCCTTGAAGCTCTTGAAGATTGAAACGGGCAAGAAAGATAAAGGGCTTGAAGGCGCTCAGTTCCGTCTCCTTGATGAGAACCAGCAACCTCTCTTGGATAAGAATGGCAAGCCATATCCAATTCAGACTACGGATAAGGATGGACTTATTCTGATTCCGGATCTGAAGGCGGGCACTTACTTTGTCGAAGAGACTAAAGCTCCTGATGGCTATCTCATTGATAAAAAGCTGACCGAGTTCACGATTACGAGTGAGAAAGAAACGCTCGTTACTGTCGAGAATACTCTTGAGCCTCTTCCGGGCTCCTTGAAGCTCTTGAAGATTGAAACGGGTAAGAAAGATAAAGGGCTTGAAGGCGCTCAGTTCCGTCTCCTTGATGAGAACCAGCAGCCTCTCTTGGATAAGAACGGCAAGCCGTATCCAATTCAGACTACGGATAAGGATGGACTTATTCTGATTCCGGATCTGAAGGCGGGCACTTACTTTGTTGAAGAGACTAAAGCTCCTGATGGCTATCTCATTGATAAAAAGCTGACCGAGTTCACGATTACGAGTGAGAAAGAAACGCTCGTTACTGTCGAGAATACTCTTGAGCCTCTTCCGGGCTCCTTGAAGCTCTTGAAGATTGAAACGGGTAAGAAAGATAAAGGGCTTGAAGGCGCTCAGTTCCGTCTCCTTGATGAGAACCAGCAGCCTCTCTTGGATAAGAACGGCAAGCCGTATCCAATTCAGACTACGGATAAGGATGGACTTATTCTGATTCCGGATCTGAAGGCGGGCACTTACTTTGTTGAAGAGACTAAAGCTCCTGATGGCTATCTCATTGATAAAAAGCTGACCGAGTTCACGATCACGAGTGAGAAAGAAACACTCGTTACTGTCGAGAATACTCTGAAGCCAATTGATCCTGTTGATCCTGTTGATCCGCTTGATCCTGTCGATCCGGTTAACCCAATTGATCCAGTTGATCCTGTCGATCCGGTTAATCCAGTTGATCCATCACATCCTAGTGACAATTCGAAGGAACCGACTGAAAATGGAAATAACGAACCGAACAAACCTATCAAGCCAGAGGAACCAGGCAAGACAGAAGAACCTGAAGATAACGGCAGCATTCCTGGCCACATCACAGAAGAAGGATCTAATAAAGAGCCTGAGAAAGAAACGGGCAATGAAACAGGCGACAAACCGGATAAGGAAACGAATCCAGGCAACGAAACTGGAGATTCCGGTAAAGAGTCCAACCAAACGGATGATAACGATTCTAGCAATAGCAAGGACAAGGATAACAACGCCACTGACAATGGGTCGAACGAGAAGTCCGAAAATAACGGAACATCGGATAAAGTAAAAGATAAGAGCACAAGCGATAACATCACCAACCGTGAGCAAAATCGAAAGCAAGATAAATCCGACAAAGTGCTGCCGAAAACAGGCGAAGACAGCCCGCTGCCTATGCAGCTTGCTGGACTGGCACTTGTCATGCTCGGATCCGTTTTATTCGCCATTCGCAAGAAATGGATGAAATCTTAATAGCGAATTGAATACAGAAGGCCTGCTGATTGATTCAGCAGGCCTTTTGATTATTTAGCTCGGGATTGCACATAACAATGTACTACAGTATTCCTCTACCATTTCAGCACAATTCCTTCCTCCATCCATGACGGAACATAAAAAATGAAAATCAAACTCCCCATCCTACTCAAAAGAGGATTGATATTTCGGGCATGATCGAGTAAAGTAATAACTGTGCATACTGTATATCTATCTAATACACAGTATGCACAGTTTCGAGCAAAGAGGGTATTTCATGAACATTATTATTAAGAACGTGTCCGACGTTCCCTTATATCAACAGATCAAGGATCAGATCAAGGACGCGATTCTGCGCGGCGATCTGAAGGAAGGCGAACTTCTCCCCTCCATTCGCTCGCTTGCGAACGATCTGCATGTCAGCGTACTAACGACCAAGCGCGTATACGCTGAGTTGGAGGAAGAAGGATTTATCATGACGAGGGCTGGGAAGGGCTCGTATGTGGCGCCAGAGAGCCAAGAGCTGCTGGCAGAGTCCAAGCGTCATCTCGTGGAATCGAAGCTCGCGGAGGCATGGCAGCTAGCCCGGACACTAGATATTCCGAAGGAAGAACTACGTGAAATGATGGAACTGCTATTTGTAGAGGAGGATGAGCAATGAGCAATCTATTGGAAGTAACGAATGTTAACGTTCAATTTGAACACTTTCGTCTGAACAATATTAGCTTCGCCCTACAAGAAGGCTGTATTACTGGCTTTATTGGAACGAACGGTTCTGGGAAGACGACGACCATTAAAGCCATTCTAGGACTCATTCAGAAAAACGCGGGCAGCGTTTCGTTTCTGGGGAAGGAAATGGACAAGCATGAGCGCGAGTTGAAAAACCGCATCGGCATCGTATTTGATGAAGGCTATTTCTATGATGATATGACGCTGTCGGAAATGAAGAGCATCATCGCTCCTGCCTATACGAACTGGGATGAAGCCATCTTCCAACGCTATATCCAGCGCTTCAATCTGCAGCTGAATCAGAAGATATCGACCTTATCCAAGGGCATGCGCATGAAATATGCCATTGCTCTCGCCATGTCCCATCATGCCGATCTACTCATTATGGATGAGCCCACGAGCGGTCTTGATCCCCTCATCCGGAGTGAACTGATGGAGCTTCTATTGGAGTTCATGAACGAGGAAGGAAAGAGTGTCTTTTTCTCCACACATATTACGTCTGATTTAGAGAAGATCGCTGATACCCTGTTGATGATCGATCATGGGGACATCTTATTTCACGAAGACAAGGATGCATTGCTGGATTCCCATGCCCTCGTGAAGGGAGACAAGAAGCTGCTTAATGAGCGCACAGAATCGCTCTTCTTATCTCTACAGGTTACCGCATACGGATTCGAAGGCATTACGCGCAGCATTCCCGAAGTGCGGCAGCTAATGGGCAACGTGCATATGGAGAAGCCGTCCATCGAGGCCATTATGCTGGCTTACATAGGAGGTCATCGACATGCTCATTAATCTGGTCAAAAAAGATCTCATCCTTACGAAAAAGTATTTGCTGGTCATGCTGCTATTCGCCATCGGCGGACCACTCTTTATATCTTATCGGATGCCGCTAAGCGGAAATGGAAACATCAGCTTTCTTATTACCGTACTCTTTATGGAGTTTATTTTATTCAATACCGTGTCTGTATCGGAGGAAAAGTATAAGGGGTCCTCGCTGCTGTGTGCCACTCCCTATACACGCAATGCGCTAGTCAAGGCTAAGTATCTGCTCGTTCTCACCATTTTTATTGTGAGTCTCGGCCTTTATACAATCACATCCCTTGTCGTTCCACAACTATTGAGCCGCTTGAGTGTCTTGGGCGTAGGGACGGCCTTGCTGCTCGTCAGCCTGTACTTCGGCGTGTTGATTCCGTTGCAGTACAAATATGGTTATGAAAAAACGAAGTTCATATCTATGATGATCATATTCGTGACCCCCTTCATCACTCCAGTGATCATGAAGTGGTACCAGTCTCGGCCAGTTTCCATTTCGATCTCGCTTCCACTTCCACACGAGATTCAGCAGTGGATTCCATGTATCATTGCGCTTGCCATTGGCATCGTGTCTATGATGATATCGATACGTATTTATGCAAGCAAGAACTTGTAATTGTCTGTACAAGTCGCAAGCTAAGATAGTAAACAATACACCTTAAGGCGAGGGACAATCCCCCGCCTTTTGTCGTTCATAAGCATGTGAACGTCTACCCCCTTTTATGGAAAAATAGTAATCTACGGCCATCTTCCCTTCATCGAGAAGCCACAACAATTTAATTTCCTTGTTCTTCAATTTTTGCAGCAATCACCTGTATATTCATAAAGGAGGGCTGCCTAAAGGTCGGGTAAGTTGACCTAGGGCAGCCCTAGAACTCATTTCAGAATACATCTATCAATATCTTTATTTCGTCATAGCAAAAGAAACACTCGTCCCCTCATTCACCTTACTGCGAATAATGAGACCCGCTCCATACAATTGCTTCAATCGTCGGTCTGTATTCAGCAGCCCAATTCCCCGCTTCTCAATCCCATGGAATTCAAGCAGGGTATCAACTCGATGAGCATCCATACCTACACCGTCGTCGCGAATCTCCACATGAACATACCGATCATCCTGCGTAATCCTGATACACACTGTCCCCCCGCGAGCACGGCTTAGCACCCCATGTCGAATGGCATTCTCCACAAGCGGCTGGATTGTCAGTGGCGGAATCATCACTCGAATGTGCTGATCCAGCTCCCAAATGACATTCAGTCTGTCCTCGAAGCGAGCATGCTCGATAAATAAGTAGGAACGAACGAGATCAAGCTCATGTTCAATCGGTACCAGCTTCGACGAGTTCAAGAAGTCGAAGCTGATTCTCAAGTAAGAGCTGAATGCCTCAATAAGGTCATTCATCTTGTTCGTGTCGAAATCACTGAGCGCCGTAATCGTGTTCAATGTATTGAATAAGAAGTGAGGCTGGATCTGTGCCTGCAAGTAGGCAGCCTCCATGCGCAAGCGATCGTTCACTGCCTGCTTCAGCTCCGTCAGCGCCTGTACGCGGGAGCGTAGTTCCATAGCATCAACAGGCTTCGTTACATAATCATTTGCACCCGCCAAAAATCCCGAGTGCACATCCTCCGCGTTGCTTCGCGCAGTTAGGAGCAGAATAGGCAATTCCAGAATCGTAAAGCGTTCGCGAATGAGACGAGTTAACTCGTAACCGGACATATGTGGCATCATGACATCCGTAATGATCAAGTCCCACTTGGCTGCATCCAGTTTGCTTAAGGCCTCTTTGCCGCTCGTTGCTCTCACAACCTCATATTGATCGGTGGACAAGATGTCTCCAAGTATTTTTAAATTGACGCGATCATCATCGACAATTAATATCATTGGCTTATACAGGGCGGAGGCTGCCTGCTGCTGTACCACATGAAGCTCGTCAGAGATCATGCTCACCTCGCTTGCAGCCTGGACAGACACAAGCGTCTCTATGGGGTTCTCCTCCTGCACAAGCGGACTTGTGTCCGGTTCAGCTAATGGCAGGGTGAAAGAAAATACAGATCCCTTTCCAAGTTCCGATTCCACTTCCAATCTTCCGCCATGCAGCTGCACCATTTGCTCACAAATGCGAAGTCCAAGTCCGATTCCCCCAGCACTTGTATTCGTATCCGCAGTTCCTTGTTCATAAGCATGGAATGCCCGCTCCTGCAGTTCCTTATTCAAGCCAATGCCTGTGTCAGCAACAGAGATACAGGCCAGTCCTTCTCGAACCTCTGCGGAAATCGTTATTGAGCCCTCGTCCGTGAACTTGATTGCATTATGCACAAGATTGGACAAAACTTGTACTAATCGCTTCTCGTCCGCTATAACAGGCGGAAATGTCTCTGGAATCGCCATAACCAGCTTGATTGGCTTGCCCTCCATCATGAAGCGCAGCATGTCCAGCACGCCAGACGCCACTGATTGCACACGAAGCGGAGCGCATTGTAAAATGACTTTGCCTTCCCGGAGCTGCGCCAAGTCAAGTAAATCATTAATGGTATGCGACATGCGGCGACTGATCGTAATAAGCAGTTCCATATCTGCCCTGCTCTTATCATCCATCAGTTCCTTCTCGCGTGTGACAACGGACTGTGCAATATTGATGACACCATGCAGCGGCGTACGCAATTCATGCGACGTGTTTGCCAAGAATAGATCCTTCTTCTCGTCAGCCTCCCGCAACTGCTCGTTCAATTTTGCATTCTCTTCAGCATTGCGGAAATACCTCTTGAACCAATACGCCGAAAATCCAACGATCGAAGCGATGATGTTGATCGGATAGTAAATCATATTTTTCGTTCCGTTATAAATAAAAACGCTCCAGGTAATCCCTGACATAACACTGACAGCCGCAAGCAGCAAAATATAGGCTTCCCTACGGTTTTGATAGACCATCTGGATAATCAGGTATGATAACCAAACAATCGGGAAGAGATAAAGCACGCTGAAAATCTTATAGGCCGTCGTGAAGGAAATATACGGCGCAGGGGCAACAAGTATAAATGCCGTAAACATGACTAAGAAGCCTGTATATCCGTGGAATAGCTTACCGCGCCGTGTAAATCCAGAAAAGTTCCTTCCCATAATCATCATGAAGCAGGCATGCCACAAATAAGCAAGAATCTTGATTCGAAGCGCCCAGGTATAATTGATTGGAAGCCATAATAGCAGGATCGAATCATTGTCAGCTATGACTAATGTGCCTGTCATTGTCATTAATAACCCGAAAATAATAAACGTCTTCTCTCTCGGATTAAAGCAATACAAAATGACGGCATATAGGCCGTGCAGCATCAAAATGATGAAAGTAACTAATTGAAAACCGATGGAATACCAGCGTTGAAATTCCACCGCCGCCTGCGTTCCGAATCTAACAGAGCGAGCGATGCCTCCTTTATAGGGATTGTCGAAGTTGGAGACCTGAAGCAAAACCTCAATAACGCCTTGATCCTCTGCCTCGACCTCGTAGGAAGTGGTAAAGGATGCCTGAACGGGTCGATATGACTCGGCATCGGTGGACACTACCCCCGATTTCGCATCGATTTGTCCATTGATTAGAAAGACGTTGGCCGCTTGAATTTCTCTTATCCAAAAATGATAGGGCTGATTTATCGGCTGATCGACCAATACGCGAAGCCGGTACGTCCCATAGCCATATGAATTGCTTTTATGCTGCCGCCAGCCCTCCCTCCAATCTCCGGGAACCTGAACATAGCTGGATTGGCCTCGGAACTGACGCAGCTCATTTTCATTAGATATGAATGCATCTGGATAGAACTCCCACTGACCATCCAAATATACGGTATGCTTGTTGTCCAGCTCCATTCCTCGCAGATCAGCAACCCCATTAGCCACCTTGACATGCTGAGATGCTTCCAGAGTCATAAGCCACGTTACGTGGATACCGGCAAGCAGAAGCACGAGCAATAATGTGCTTACAATGATTTTTTTCTTATTCATCATACTATGGGGTTTCGACAGCAATCTTCTTTTTCCTGCATTTTGGCATCTTTACCCACTTTTATATTCACTAAAAAAAGGCGAGGAGCTCCTCGCCCCTCGCCTCATACAAGTTAACCTACCTGTCATCGTTCTGCCAGTATCTATCACTCATCTGCTATTCGACACGCAGCGTATACCATTCGATTGCCGAAGGCTTGCTCGTGATCTGACCCGCCATCGGGTTGGCATAGTACCACGTAATCGACTGATCCTGTACAAGCGGCATCATGTTCCCAGGGGATGGAACGCCTCCGAGATAGGTCGGCTGCTTAAGCATCGTTCCTTGGCCATCCACGACCGCATACTTCATTCCTTCTCCGAGTCGGCTCGACTCCGTCCATAACAAGACAAACTTATTATCATTGATCTTGCTAATATATGTATCCCTGATGAACACGCCGTCCTCAGACGTATGCTGTGTCAGCCATATCGGCTTGATGCTTGATTGATCTTGCGCATTCTTCGGCACGACACTAAGGAATACATTTTTGCCTTTCCCATCTTGTGAACCGGTGGTACTATTGGCGCCAATGGCAAGATAGCTGGATGCAGATACTTCTAGTCCGCCCAAGTTGGCGCCTGTGTAATTATCACCGATCTTGCCCGGTATATTGATGAGGTCAATTTTTTTCGTAATCTTACCACCCTGCTCCACCTGCAGTACAATAGAGCGCGGATACGCATCGCCATGGTCAGCATATACGATTCTATCTCCATCCATGCGAACATATGTGGCAAAGGAATGGCTCACGTGGTTAGACGGGAACTGACCACTCTTACTAAGCACCTTCATCGCAGCCATATCAATGGCAAAGGTCATATTCGACTGATGCCGCAATCCATCCTTAGCGGTCTTATATCGAAGACGAGTCGATTGAACTACGAGTTTGCCATTGGCGCTGTCCATCGTAACATTCCCAGATCTGAACGGCTCTGATACGTACACATCTGATACATCTACCTGACCAAGCTTGTCCCACGAAGCATTATATTTCACTACGCGATATACTGCCTTTGTACTGGATTCCTCCATGTTGTCTTGTCCGAATACGAGATAATAATTGCCGTCCTCACCTTGATGGAAGCCTCCCAATTTGGGCAGCTCCATGTTCAGCGTCTTACTTCCCGCTCTGTTATAGTCCTTATTGAATTGCTGAATATGTATCTTCTGCTTTTCCGAGTCCCATTGCAGCAGATTCAGCTGTCCATCCTTCTGGAACAAATAGCGGGCAGCTGGCTCGAACCAATTTCCATAATGATAATCATTGGTTGTGCGAAGCTGGGCAACCCCTTCAATAGAGCGGATCGCCATCTCTGGTTGGGCAATGATATGAATTGAACTGCTCAACGCCCGCCACAGAACGGGAACATGCAGCTGCTCCCCTAATTCCCGCAGTTGAAAATAATTGCTGCCCCCGATATTATAAGACGTCAATTGAATTTCTTTGCCATCTACAAATACTTTGTAGGAAGTCGGTGTCGCCTGTCGTTCAGCTGCCTTGCCTGACTGTGCAGACTTCTGGGCAGGCTCTAGCTCCCCTCCGATTGGGGTATAGGCTTGTCCTGTATGCACACGAATCGCATTACTCGCGGTATCAACGATTACATCGAAGCTGCTTTTCGTCCCCTTCAATGCCATTGCAACATCTCTCAGCTTGAAGTAGTTGCTGCCCCCAATATTGTAGGCATCCATCTGATTCATCGGTTGTCCATTAATGCTCACATTGGCCTGAGTCGGCCGTGCCATTACGGATTTGTCTGCAGCCTGAACGGAAGCAGCCATTCCTAGCATCATCACAATGCTGAGAAGAATACATACTTTTGTTTTCATGAAATTGATGTCCCCCATTTTTCTATCTAGCTTCGCTCTTGTCTTGCATCATTCATCGCACACCATGGCCATCCATATTCGTCCATAATCTCTACCATTCTATAGCAACAATTTAAATTGCACAACGAATCTAACGGTGAATGACGGCAGTAGAGCACTTCATTCTAATGGGGCTTCAATACCGCCGCCTTCCATCGAAACTACGCCTCCCTGCCAGGATCCCTGTATGTCTTCGTACCAATTCTAGCAGCAACACCACATCCACGATGCTCGGGAACGGCCACGATCCGATTGTCGTGACCATATTGAAGTTGCTGTAGGGCATCGAAATCCGGATGAATGACCTCATTGGATAAATAAGCCGAGGTCTTGCTTCCAGGCTTCCTCGCTCCATTCAAGGCTGTGATCATACCCTGTGAAGAGGTAATGCCAATTCCATGCCCGTAATAGAGATCGTTGCCCAGCTTCACAACATTTTCTCCCTGCCATTCCGGCGTGCGTGGATTGAAGTCTGGATTTCTAAAATAAAGAATATCCCCTAAAAATGCCTCAGCGAGGTTCGAGTTCGACACCAATCGAAGATTGCGGTCATAATTCCAATCCCATAGAAGTAAATCCTGAAAGTAACGGTCAAAAACAGCTTCACCCAGCGTATCTATGATTGCCTTATACAGAACAATAATAATAGCTGTCGCACATTCAAATGCATACTGTCCACCATTATGGAAAATATCGTTGATGGCAGCAGAAGGCGAGACACCTCTTCTTAATTGAAATCCCCCTCTGTCCGTGCGTATCCAATACCTCTCGTTGCATCTGGAATCGTCGAATCCAGCAAAGTCCACCCCACTATCGTGCAGCGCCTTCGCCGCATTAACCATATTGGAGCGCATTCTCATTTCGAACTTCAAGTCATCAAGGGAGTTATATCGATAAACGACAGGACTCTTCTGCTTAGCCGCAATTACATTCCTCTCCAGCTCCGATAATCCCAATGTATTGAGCTGCCCTGTGTTAACACCTGCAATCTCGATCATCCTTACTCTCCTCCTAAATCCTCTGATTACCGAACGCTTTGTGGGAATCGGAACACATGAAGCGGATCGTACTCCTGATTAATTAGGTGTAACCTACAGTACTCTATGCGCCCTCATCTACTCAGGTTCATGTCAAGAAGAAGGGATCTGCATCGGATATGCGTGAAATCTTCATAAAATTACAGGGCTTAAGACTTATACTGCAATATGGAAATCAGTGCAGAAATCCGCTACAATAGTGGTTATCATCAGTACCTGCAAGTTAACCTCTACCTTCAGTCTTTCTTCTTCCCTTGTTTGTTTCATCCACACGACATTCAAATTCCTTATTGTGAAGATCGGATAAAAGAATCGGATAGGTGCTCTCGACTGCCTGATGCACGGAATATGGACGTATGAGATACCGCCGTTAATACATAGATGGCTTACAACCTGTGTCTAAAAGGAGGGATCTTAGCTAACCAGCTTGGCTCTACGCATGATTAGAAGACGGAATGTTCTGATAATGAAGGAGGAGTATTGATGAATGTTGGAATACAGCCTGGGAGTGGGCTATATTTGCATGTTAAATGGTTCGCAGCCGATCACGAGTGGACACCTCAAGCAATGAGCAAGGTGCTCACCCCTACCTTTCTGTTCTGGTTTAGCTTCACGATTGTTGTATTGTTGCTTGTTTCGAGGTATAACGCAGCTTTGGAGTGCATCCCTATCGTTGTGAAGGTACATTCATTTCTCAATAAGTTAAAACGCTTTCACCTATTGATTATGCGAGTGGGTGTTGGCATTGCACTGTTGATGCAGATAAGCACAGGCTCCTACCTAGCCCCCACATTGCGAATCGAGACATGGTGGGTCTATGCACTTCTTATTATTAGCTTGCTTGGTCTGCTTCATCGCAAGACCTTGTTTATAAGCGGTATAGCGTTAGGCGTCTTATATGTGAAGGCACTCGCTAATTATGGAATGTTCCACATGCTAGACTATATGTTCTACCTCGGCATCATTTATTATTTGCTTGTCGCGAACACGAGATGGAGCCGTTCTGGCATCCCTGTCCTCTATGTATGGACCGGCTTGTCTCTTGCTTGGCTTGCGATGGAGAAGCTGACCCTCGCCAAGCTGGCGTGCTCCCTGATGCACGAATACGGAATTCCGTCACTAGGCTTTACCGTTGAAGACTTCGTACTGATTAGCGCCTTTATTGAGCTCGGCCTTGCGTGGGCATTTATCGTCGGTATTATGAATCGATTCACAGCTCTGCTATTAACCGGATTATTCCTCGTCACAACCACTGTATTCGGATTTACCGAAATCATCGGCCATATGATTATGCATACGATACTGCTCATCTTCCTTATTGTTGGCCGGGACGGCTATACGACATTTCTGCTCTCCAGACGTGCTCCCAAACTACGCAGCTTTTTCGTGGTGCTGCACTTCACCATTATGATCTTCAGTATGATGACCGTGTACATATGGATGGGGCAGCCTAGCAGCGGATTTACTGTACCTGATCCTGCGACGCAAGCAGCACAAGCGAGTAAAATACCGGCATTCTGCCCAATCAAGTAACGCAGCTAGTGGCATTTTTACCAGTAACCTCGTATGTAATGACGGTCAAAAATTTAAGCGTTATAACTTATTGACCATTGGTACCTCAACGTAGGTGGCTGTTTTTCTCTCAACAGACATGAAAAAAGACACCATTCGGGTGTCTTTTTTCATGATGCATATCGTATTGTAGCTCGACTATCCTTCCAAATCCACGTTGTGGTAGACTTGCTGCACATCATCAAGGTCTTCGAGCGCATCAATCAACTTCTCGAACTGTGCCTTCTGATCGCCTTCCAAGACTACTTCGGTCTGGGGCAGCATCGTAATTTCAGCTACGCTGAATTCCGTAATGCCCTCATTCTTCAGCGCTTGCTGAACAACATGGAATTGATCCGGCTCCGCGTAGATGATTACCGCTTCATCCTCTTCCAAGATGTCGCGTGCGTCTACATCGGCGTTCATCAAGATTTCCAGAACATCGTCTGCACTCTTACCTTCCAGACCGATAACGGCCGTCGGACTGAACATATACGTAACAGAGCCGCTTACGCCGAGACTTCCGCCATTTTTGTTAAATGTGGAACGAACCTCCGAAGCAGTGCGATTCACGTTATTGGTCAAAGCGTCTACGATCACCATGGAACCGCTTGGACCAAAGCCCTCATAGCGAAGCTCATCATAGTTCTCATCGGAGCCGCCCTTTGCTTTCTCGATCGCGCGATCAATGATCGCCTTTGGTACATTGTATGTTTTGGCACGTTCAACCACGAATCGCAATGATTGGTTCAGCTCGGGATCAGGCTCGCCTTGCTTCGCTGCAACGTAGATCTCTCTGCCGAAACGCGCATATATACGACTCGTATTCGTGTCCTTAGATGCTTTTTTTTCCTTAATATTATTCCATTTACGCCCCATACTGTATCTCGCTCTCTTTCCGCATAAAGTATGCATACTCCATATAATTATATCTTTTCGAGAGAGCTTGGGCAAATATGAAAACTTTTGAATTTCAATTCTTAGCTAGTTATATTGGCGATTTTTCCGGTAAAATTCAGACATTTCTAGCAAACAAGATATCCGTTCACACTGTTAATTCGTACAAAGGTGTAAAAAACAGAAAGCTGTGTTAAAATACTGTAATTGCACCCGCTATTTTGTTAGGGAGGTTTAGTGAATCACCATGCTCATTATCGGTATCACCGGAGGCACCGGATCCGGCAAAACAACGGTTGCCAAGTCCGTCATTGACCGTCTTGGATCAGATAAAGTTACCTTCATTTCCCAAGACAACTATTACAAAGATCATTCTCACCTCAGCATGGCTGAACGCGAAGTAATTAACTTCGACCACCCGCTCGTATTCGACAACGAGCTGCTGCTTGAGCATGTGAACCTGCTCAAGCAAGGCAAAACTGCTTATGCACCGGTATACGACTTTACCGTTCATGCCCGTTCCACGGATGAGACGGTAGAGCTGAAGCCGAATAATATCATCATCATCGAAGGGCTTCATGTGCTGTTCGATGAAAATTTACGTCAATTGCTCGACATTAAAGTATTTGTGGACACCGATCCAGATGTACGGATTCTACGCCGTGTACTTCGCGACATTGAAGAGCGCGGTCGGACGATTCATTCGGTCTACAACCAGTATCTGACTTCGGTCAAGCCGATGCACGATGCATTTATCGAGCCTTCTAAGAAGTACGCTGACCTGATTATTCCAGAAGGCGGTCAGAACGAGGTAGGCATTCATATGCTGTCCGTGCTGACAGAGAAATACTTGACGAGCGAATGGAATTAACGTGAAGAAGCCGCTCGAATGGCAGACCTGCATCTGCCATTCGAGCGGCTTATTTTCTTATGAGCCAAGTGGCTTTTTGCTAAATGGTATACAGTCAGGGGGGAGATACTCTCCCTCTCTGTCTGTTATGGTTTTACATTGTAGGTTCGAAGTTTTCCAGCGTCTTCATGCCATCAGCTCCAAAAATATTGTATACCCCAAATTCATAGAAGGAGTAGCCATAGTCCGTGTTTCTTTGAATTCCTTCGAACTTTACATATCTCGCTTCTGTCGGCGTGAAATGAATCGTGTCCCGCCCATCTTGAGCCGTAATGATTCCATCGTTCTTCGTCGTGACATTTACCCATTCTTTCTTATCGTTAGACACGAGGATTCTGTATGTTTTGGCACGAGCGTATTCCCAATCAATGCGGATCGTATCGAACTCCTTCACCTCGCCAAGATCAACCGTGAACCATGAATCATCTACATAATTGCTTGCCCATCTCGTAGCAGGGGATCCGTCCACTGCTTTTTGCGGCATGTAATTCGGGCTATTGCTCTCTACCGAGGAAGCTTCAACCGCCTTATTTTCCGCCAAGTTGCCAAGAAGGTAGTAAGCATTATCCTTCAGCGTGTTGTAAGCACCATCTGCAATGTGCCCTTTGATCTTCTGGAACTCCAGCATCGCATTGAACATCTTGATAAACTTATTGAACTTTTCATCATTACCTTCGAATCTCTTCGCATTATCCAAATGAGCCTGCAAGGAGCGAGCCGCCCCCGGATTTTTGAACTGGTTCTCTTGCTCGAATTGATCAACTAATGTTTTGATGAGATCCACATTTGTTCCTGCATCAATGATATAAGTTGTCTTCTTTGATTTGCCTGCAGTCACCGTAACCGTAAGTTCATGCTTGCCAAGCTTGCCCGCAAAGTTAATTGGCGTACCTGCTGTGTACGGCTTACCGTCGAATGTCGCAGTAACTTTAGTAATGCCGCTTCCGTCGTCATCCTTGAGCTGCCATGTAAATTGCACCGTCTCTGTGGCCGGCACTGTTGTATGGCTCTCCAGCAGTTTTCCGTTCATTTGTACGTCAGCATCGGAAGGGACACCGCTATTCACGCTGTATGTGCCCTTCACGAATTGGTACAGCCAATCATACAAGATTCGATTGGATGGATCCTTACTTACAGCTGTATTATATACGGCGTCATTGCCCTGATAGTAAGCATTATATCCGTTTTGCATAAACCCAGTTTCTGCACCATTGTTCAAGTACTCGATATACTTCTCACGGAAATGGTTATCCGTAAGCATCCGGTCATCAAACTCCAGCTCCATGCCCATGCCGTGCTGTTTCGCTAAGTACGCTGCGTCCGGCAAGCGCTCAGGGTCGATGTCATCCTCGAAGAAGTAATTTGGCTGGTAAGCCACATTATCGATGCCAACATCCTTCCACATGAATGACTTGTATCCTGAGAAGAACGGAACCCAGAACAGCCTCATGCCCATGTCATGTACCTTGGCACTTGTTGCACGAAGCAGATCTGGTCCCTTGCTATGTGTGCTGATCTGCTCATCTAACCAGTACATGCCGACAAGCTCCAAATTGGAGTAGTTGGCAGCAGCCCACTTCTGCTTCACTTGATCCAGCCACCAGTGAACGGCCTTCACCCGGTTAGCAAGTGCCTGTTCCACACCGATCGAGTCGCTGAAGCTCAATTTGCCATCGCCAATATCACCGAAGTCAGCGATGCCTTCTGCTGGATATGGGATCATATACACGACTTTCGTTTTACGGTTAGGATCGTTCAGCTTCGCCCCGACTTCTTTGGTCGCTTCATTTAATTGATACATATCTCCTTGCGCTGCAAATGTCTTTTCCAAGTACCATTTCCAGTCGTCCAGCTTGCTGTTCAGTCCCAAATTACGGCCCATTGGCGTATCTAAACCAAGATAGAGAACTCCATCGAACAGCCAATCCTTCGGATTGCCTGCCTCATCTACGTAGCTAATATTCGGAATGATGCGCTCCTTCGACCAATCACCCTTGCCATTCGCATAGTGCCCGTTGTACAGCAGCCCAAGATCGCTAATTCCGGCAGTCGCTTCTCCCGGTGCTTGGAAGGCTGGCGTCTGCGTAGGAACAGTTTCTGCTCCTTGCACCTTGCCGTCTTCGCCTAGAATTTCAATTTCATCGACTAACGTCATCGCCCTGTTATGCATCATGAAGCTTACCTTCACATAGCGTGCATAAGCGATGCCACCGTACGCCAATCCTTCTTTGTTCGGATCCTTGATTCCCTCTTTGTTGCCCTTCCATTCAAACGTCTCTTCATGCTGTCCGTCTATCCATAACGTTTGGAGTGCATTATGAGATAACAAACCCCAATTTTCCTTATCGTCCGATACATAAATGGACACGGTTAACGGTAAAAGGACATTGTTGTTCGGCCAATCCTGCAGGAAATGAGCCTTAACGGATGAGATTGATTTATTCTCACCGAGGTCAAATACCACTTCACGCGTTCTCTTCTTCAAATGTCCAACCCATGCCGGGTCTGACTTCGTGACCTTACCGTACTTGCCATCTGTCAGCTTATAGCCATCATCAGCATACCCTGCTTCTGGTGCCTGCGACCATTCATAAGGGAGACCTAGAGCCAGATTGCGCTCCCCTTGCTGAGGTTCAGCAGCTTGCTGCGCCGTATATTGCTCACTCGCTGGCAACGACGTATTCGCCTCCTCCGCCTGTACTAATGGAACCATCATCGACAGGGCTAACACCGTAGACATTACGATGGATAACCATTTCTTTTTCATTAATTGAACTCCCTTTCTATATGTAAGATTAAGAATGTCATCAAATTCGGTAAGCATGTAATTTGATTGAATTATTGCGGTTTCATCTCCCCCTCCCTTTTCAACTGATAAAATCCACATATATGATAGCGCTTACTTTTAAAATAAGAGACTTTCTTTCCTATTCAAATAGATTAATCATTACTTTTGTATACTTTTGTTTACCTACTCTATCAAGACATCATTTTATTTGATTATGCCAGGGAGCAACCCCGTAATATAGCACCACCTCAACATTTGGGTCGGTTTAGTCATCAACATCATCATTGTAGAGTGGATGAATAATTCATTGAGTCCCGAAGCGATCAGATCCAAGTAAGGACAAATGAAATTAATACCTTCCTATGCAAAAAAGAGCTTCGTCCATTTGGAAGAGCTCCTTTTGAATGTATAAAGACTCTGATCTACCTAAATCGTAATAGGTCTACTGTTCTTGCTCCGACTTCATCGAGAAGCAAGAAGCATACAATTTCAGTTCCTCTTTATTTGTAGCAACGTGACCCTCTAACTTCATTCCGATTTTCTCTAACAGATGACCGGATCGTTCGTTGTCTATCATGGTGATTGCTACTATGCGTTCTATACCAAGCGTCGTCCGGCCGTATTCCAATGTTGCGGCAGCCGCTTCATAGGCGTATCCCCTCCCACGGAACTCAGGGAGGAAGGCAAAGCCGATGTCCACATCTGTCAGGGAGTCCCTCTTGATAAGTCCGCACAATCCGATAGGAGTCGAATCTTCCTTCAATTCCGTCAAAAACAAGCCAAAACCTAGCCGCTTGTAGTTCTCCATGGGTCCATTCACAATATAGTCACGCGCACCCTCAACCGTTCGAATTCCTTTATCGCCGATATAGCGGTGCCATGCTTCATCATTCAAGAGCCTTAACATGAATTCCGCATCATCCAAAGTCAACTTGCGAAGAATTAACTGATTCGTTTCGATAACCGTCAACGCAGCTGCCCCCCAGCCTTATAGTTTACATGTACGAGAAGCCTATATAAAGAATATACAAACATGTAAGCGAATATGTCCCTCGGTGTAGTTGCTAGCTGCATTTAATTAAGAAGCTTCATTCCTATGTAAAATAAACATCCACTGTTTCGTTTCTTTTTGATTTTTGATATCGTCATAGAAAAACTCTTCACTTACTTTTAATTCAAAACCTTCTTTAAATAAAATGTCGAAAATATTAACGTATTCCTCTTCGGTTCTATAGATTGCGCTATATTCATTTTCTAAATCTTCAGAATAAAAATTGTTTAATGTCAATCTTTCTTTCAATGCAATCGGCTCAGATAAATAGATAATACACTCTTTATCAAATCTTTTGATGAGTTTTCCAAGTACATCCTTTACTTCATCATCATTGATGTACATAAATACTCCGCCTGATATAATAAAACGATTAAAATTTTTTTGAACTGGAAATGTAACAGAACCATTCGCTAACTCTTGAATCGACGAATGAATAAAATAGGTGGATTCTTTTTTTTCAATATCTTCACGCAGTTGTACAATATCGATGAATTCTTTAACGTAGTCTACACCTACATAAGTATCTACTACAGAAGTAATATATTTAGATATGCGGCCTGTTCCACATCCAACCTCCAGTACAACACTATCTCTATCTATGCTTAAGAGTGGAAATCTGTTCTCTAATTCAAAAGTGGTCCAAGCTCCAATCTTACTTTTGTCTCTATCACCACATAGGACTACAGGTGCATCAATATCAATGGAGATTTTCTCTTTGGCTCTTTTTTTATAAAAGTCTTTTAGATTTTCAGGATCAATCTGAATATGATCATTATATACTCTGGTCAACCAGCATCCTCCTCCAATGGGTGGATTTTTTTCACAACTTTAATTCTCCCCCATCCAAAAATTTAATATATGACGCATAGATATGCCCTTTTCGCTTTTCTATTGGTGGCAACTTCATGTACTCCCCATACATAGAGGATAAAATATCATCATACCCTTTAGGTGCTTGAAATTTGAGACCTTCAAACTCCACCAATATCGTCTCGTCATACCATTCTCGTTTGTAAATATGACCAGCCACATTATGACATACTAGGAACGGAGTTTCTTTTTTGTTATAAATACTGGAAAAATAATTAAAAATAGTGATGGTTAGTGTACGGGGGATTAATGATAATACTTTAAATAATACCCTACTGCAGACAGTGCCTGCATTTTTTTTACCTACTTGTGCCCATAATAGTTTCCTGCACATTTTACATATGAGAGTAGTAAGTTTTTGTTTATACTCACCAGATGTCAAATTATCAATTGGGCAAATATCAATAAATATTCCATCCTTTTGTTTAATATGTTCCTGTCCTGCCCGGATAAATGATGTATTTTTTAATCTTAACTTCCCGTAAACCCAATTATAGTGTTCGTCTGTACATTGATTTTGTAAAAAATATCTGTCCTTATTTAATTCTTTTTTGCAAATTTCGCAAAATTGTTCATAATCTTTTCTAAACATATGGATATCTATATCGTCATCCCACGGAATAAATCCTTTATGCCTAATTGCTCCTAGTAACGTGCCACCTGCGAGAAAATACGGTATGTTATTCTTTTTGCATATTTTATCTACTTCTATAAGAAGTTGTAGCATCTCCTCATGTAACTTTTTCAAATCCTCATCATTTAATTTTATATAGTCTATTCCCTCTATCATTTCATATCACCATTTATTACTTTTTCTCTTTCATTGTCCTTCGATGTATAAGCCAAAATTCTCTCATAGTCATCAAAGTAATCTATTTCTGACCAAAACATTCCCTTAACATCAATGGTTTCGATATTTTTTTCTTCTACAAATGAATATAATATATTCTCCCACCATAATTGGTGCTGTTGGCTTCCAATCAAACTATCTAGTTTCTCTTTAAATTCCACCAGGAATTTCCCTTTAATCTTACCTATCCCTACATATTCACAAGTTCGTTCTCTTAAGGGAAGATTCTTCCCGTATTTTTTTATATATCCATTTTCTAAGGTTAAAAAATAATCGCCGACTTCTGTTCTACCGGTGTCTACCATTAGAGCACATTCTTTTTCTGTCTCTATAATTAAATTTAAAATATCATTATCGATATAAACGTCACCATTCATAATAATAGTGTCATCCGTCAATTCTTCTTTGGCAAACCAGAAAGAAGCGATACTATTTGTTACATCGTAGAATGGATTGTAATAATAGGTAACGTCTAGCCCCTCTAACGCTTCATAAATTTTGGTTTCACAGTATCCTACACATACAATGGGTTGAATATTTCTTTCTAAAAACATCATCACACTTCTTCTAATTAACGGTATCCCATCTACCGGCAATACGCATTTGGGAATTTCTTCAATCATTCTTGAAATTCTTGTTCCTCTTCCCGCAGCTAACAAAATAGCCTTCATATTCTACCTGTCCTCCTCTCAACCATTCTCCACGCTTTCGAATTGTTCCCAAAATATACGCATAACATCAATACTCCCGGTTGTTACTCGAATCCAGTCAGTTAGTACAGGTTGGTTATAGGTTTTGATTAAAATATTCTTTTCCTTTAACAATGAAAAAATCTGCTTTGGATCCTTTTTACTTTTGATAAGTACATAGTTCCCAGAATTAAAGTGATATTCATAACCGTGTTTTTTAAGTTTATCTAGTAAATACTCTCTCCCCTGTCTCTCTATCTCTGTCAATGCATCAATAATTTGGGGATTTCCTAATATTTTTTCTGCAAATTTAATCGCAAAACAATTCACTGGGTATGTTGAACATGCTTTTTTTATTTCACTAACTAATTCTTCATTTGAAATGATGTAGCCGATTCGACATCCGGCGATAGAAAGCATCTTTGAAAATGTTCGAAATATCAACACGTTATCGTATTCGTTTGTACAATGTATAAAAGTCTTGGGAGAAAAATAATGATACGCTTCATCAATTACAACCAAAGCACAATTTTCATGAGCTTTTTTTATAATCTCTCTGACTTCATGTTCTTGCCAAGGTGATCCAATAGGACTATTGGGGTTAAGTAAGACCACAATACCGGTATCACTATCAATAGAATCCAGTACACTGTCCAAGGACACTTCAAAATCATCATTAAAAATAACAGGCGCATGTATCATTCCATACATTTTCATATAGACGGAGTACATCTCAAAACTGGGGCTAACTGATACTACTTTCTTACCTGACTCTCCGAAGACTTCGAATAGCAATCGTATTGCATCGTCAGATCCATTTGTCAAACAAATACTTGATGGTTCACAATCCAAATATCCAGCTAATTGTTCAACTAATGATGTCATCTCAGGATACATCGCAACATATTCAGGAGTTATACTTCCCATTACTTGTTCAAAAAACTGTACCGGTAGCCCTTCCGGGTTTTCGTTCATATCCAAACGAATGTAATCTTTACGACTTTCGTTATATGATGTTCTATATAAATTTTTTATATTGGGGTTTACGTAGTACATGTTATAGCACCTCTCTGCATCAAACGTTTGAAAGCTGTTGCATTACCTCACTCTTGATGCTATGGTGAATCTTTTTTCCGCACGTTCCATCCGCATTAGATATGCTCTTTTTAAATCTAGAAACACGGTCTTCTTTTTTAAAATCTTCGTTACGTTCTACCATATTTACAAATTGGGATACTGTTACATCTTGATTTACAAAATAGCAACCAAGATAATCAGAATAATAATATCTATCTTGTTTACTCATGTCTTCACTTAATAATCCTAGAACGGGTTTTCCCGTAATAATATACTGCAGCATAACTGAACTGTAATCACTTATGATACCATCAGAAACAGTGACAGCGGGATAAATATCACTATTATTATCAATTATAATGTTGGGTGACCGTTTTAACTTGCTTACAAGTTTTTCAAAAGTAGCCCATAGATGTGGACGCATTGTCTTTATTGTAATTTCAGTAAGTGGATGTGGACGCCAAATGAAGGCACATTGTTCATAGTCCATGAAGGAATTTAATACTTGCTCTGTTTGTTCAAACCAAGTATCAACGGACAGAAGATCGGCAATTCCTGTATTAAATAAAATTACATGTTTACCTTTTATGACTTGTTCCCAATAGAAAGGAATTTCTTTCTGCTCGCTTTTTTCAATAATCATTGCGTCAAGTTTAGGGGAGCCTAAATTCATTATTTTATGGGGCTCTATTCCATTGGAGATATACCCCTCTTTTGTGTTGTTTGATTGTACAATGATCTTTGTTGCATTTTTGTACGCAGGTAGTAAGTTCATTTTTTTATTCTCAGAACTTCCAGCCACATAATATGGTACGTAAGCTAGCATATCTGTATACTGTGCTAGATTCTCTGAAAAAAAACGAGGGTTAACCATAGTAAGTTTATTGTAATTATCAAACGGATTGTGGATATAAATAATATCTGGACGTCTATTTTCAAAATCATACATTTCAAATAACGTGATATCTATATCTTCTGGGAATTCGTTCCCTTCATAGCAAAACTTAATGAATTCACCCTGCTCATTTTTTTCATAGTATGGAATAGGAACTACGTAACAAGTGCAATTCGGATCGTTTTTTGCTTCTCTATATATACTTTCTAACGAATCCCACATTGAGGACTTATAAGGCATGAACGCTATTTCTATTTCCGTTTTTACATCATTTATGATATAAAGTCTTATATCTTTTATTGTCTTTTTTACTTTTTTTAATAATAAGTCTGTCCCTTTTCCATCTATAAATAATTCAAAATTATGAATTGCATTTTCAATTAAACTGCGAACTTTTTGCTCCTCTTTCATTAAATCAGCGAAGAACACCAAACTATTAATGCAATCTTGCATCATTTCAGTCGTATTGCTCGCACCTCTATTTATTACATAATCAGTGCCTTCTTCTATCGTAGTAATCAACTCTAAAATTTGTTTTTTCTGATTTAAGCGCATACTTTTCTTCACTCCATCAACGTGCATACTACAGACACCTTAGTGACCAAATTAAGGTCAATATTTGAAATACGTGCCCACAGATTCCGTCATTATTTTACCCCTTCACCATCTACAAGGCACTACAAAAATCCCATGGGGTTATGCTCGTATTTTCATGCTACTAGACTTGTCACCTTGTATATACTATCGACAAAATACTACATAAGATTAATAGTAATGACTTGGATGAATTCAGATAACAAATAATAGAGAATTCCAACAACAACAAACAGCCGACCTCCCCAGCCGGCTGTTTTAATTTACAATAATAGTATATTTCCCAATCCTACAAACTTCTATTATGCACAGGATTTAAATCTCCATCCCCATGTCTCGCTTTTGCAATTACTAGATGCCGACTTCCCTCATCTTCACTGTAATTTGCTCGATCCTGCCGTCCATATCTGTCCCCGTAAACTTAGGGAGACTCAACTCGCTTACAATCGCTCCGTCACGCATAAACATGATCCGTTCCGTCCGTGCCGCAACCTTGGCGTCGTGAGTAACAAGCATGACAGCAGTACCTGCTTCGTTGATTTTAGAAAAGATGTCCATAATCTCCTGTGCCGACTTCGAATTAAGCGCACCCGTAGGTTCATCGCCAAAAATAATTTTGGGACTGTTCATAAGCGCACGGCATATCCCTGCACGCTGAAGCTGACCACCCGACACCTGTGTAATGTCGCGCTTTTCTAGCTCCGCAATGCCTACCCTCTTCATGAGTGCCCTTGCCTTTTCCGTAATTTGTGCAGCATTCTTTCGATTGTCCCTCATAGAGGGAAGAATGATATTGTCGAGGATATTCAGGTTTTTCAACATCGTCGGCTGTTGGAAGACAAACCCCATTTTTGTTCTGCGTATATCAGACAACTCGTTCTCGCCAATCTCCGCTAAATTCTTATTGTCCATGATGACTTTACCGCCATTTACGCCATCTGTTCCGCTCAGTGCGAACATCAGTGTTGATTTTCCCGATCCTGAAGGTCCCATGACCGCGACGAATTCGCCTTCATTAATTTCAACGGATACACCGTCGAGAACATTGCGCTTCTCATCACCCTCGCCGAAAGATTTTACGAGTTGATCGCCGATAATGATCTTCTTCATATGCCTACTCCTTTATACTTTCGGAAATTTTGATTTGCCCTGCTCTCGATGTACCTATGATGGTTGCGATAAGCACTGTACCGATCATCATTAGTGGGCTAAGCAGATATGCTGACAGTGGATTGACCGTAAATTGGAACGCCGACGCCCCAAAGTAAGAGACCATTGCCCCCGCAAGCATCTCTCCGAGCGTATTGGCTAGAAGCGTTCCAAGGACAATGCCCACAATCAGCACGAACACGGAACGCGTCACATACTGCGCCTGAATATCCGAATTTGTAAAACCGAATGCCTTCATAACGGCAATGGAGTATCTATCCTTTGCAACAAGCAGTTTCATAAACAACAAGGTAACCAGTACCGCTATCAACAACGCAACGGCAATTGCGGAATAGGATGCCTTGCCAACAGCACTGATTGTCGAGCCAAATGTCTGTGCCATAAACTCATCGATGTCTGACACCTTTGCAAAAGGGAATTTATCCGTGTATTCCGAAACTTTACTACCGATTAGCGATTTGTCGGCAATCACCGCACTGATCACAACCCACATCATCTCTGCCGACTGATCGGTAAACACCGCCTTTGCGGTTTTGCCTCCATTGGTAATGTCAGAATAAATGCCGCTTACCTTGAGATTTTTTTCTTTCCCTTCTATCACCAGAGTCATGGTATCGCCGACTTTTTTGTCGAGCTCTTTGGCGTTCATGACCGACAGCGCCACTTCATCTTCTACACGTGGAGCCGTACCCTCTGAATATTGCACTGGGAATACGGAATGGTCTCCGAGCTCGATTTTTACCCTTTCCTCCGAGCCATTCTCCATCTTAGCTTTAAATGTTTTGGTTGTGAGTACCGCATACTTGGAGATCGCGCTATCGCTGCTCATTGTTTTGAGCATTTCAGCTGCCTTCTCAGACATATGGTCAGTCTGCTGTATATCGATGCGCATATCGCTGTTGCCTATCCCCATATATTTGATGAAGCTTTTTGAGGAAATGGTGTTGTAGAGGTTCTGAGGAACGATGATGATAAATGCCGAAATCACCAACACGGCAAGCATTGTAACGTATAGCTTCTTCCTCGCAAGCACATCTTTGATACCAAGAAAAGCATTGGTATGGAACAGTTTGTTGTTACTCAGATTGAAGCGTTTTGCGCCCGAGGCCTTTTCCTGAGAGGTTCCATATCGAATGGCTTCGGCAGCGGATATTTTCCGGAAGCGTCTTAGCACTCCATTTACAAAAGCAATAATTGCCCCAAATACAAGCAGTACGCCGATTACCCCGAACAGCATAGCAAGAGAAGTGTTCTCGCTTTCTCCCATATACATGCGGATATTTTCAAGGAGCATCCCTTTGAATACAAAAGAAAGTGCATAACCGAGCACACAGCCTGCCGCTGCAATCGCCGCATACTTTACCAGATAAATTCCCTTGATATCGGAAATGCGGAGCCCTATCGCCTTCATCACGCCAATCTCGCGGTAATCGTCTTCGATCTTCGCCAGGAGTGTAAAGCGGATGCACATCAATGCGATTGCTACAACAAGTACGCTGACTAGAAGAATCACTCCTATCATCATCCCGTCGGAAATCGCGTTAAGTGTTTTGAAGAGAGAATATGTAATCGCTGGCCCGTTCGCTTCGAGTCCAGAAGAGGCATAAGCCGTTTCGAATTCACTGGTCTTAGACAAATCCTTGAGTCTAAACTCGATCAAGTACTCGACGTTCCCTGCATGTTTTAACTCCTCATAATCATGCTTGCTGACCAGCATTCGCTTCGAAGAAGCTAACGAGGAATTCATTTGCGAATCTCGAAGCATGCCCGCAACCGTGAACTCCTTCCCGCTTATGTTCGCCTTGTCGCCAATCTTCGTGATTCCGTCCTTGATGTAGCTGATCGGAACGTACAGTTCCCCATCGGATGCTTGGATAGGACTGCCGTCAAGATTCAAGAGGAAGTCGAACTTCTCGCTCTGGACAGTAAGACCATTGTCCTGCACACTATTAGCAAGTGAACGATTGCCAAAGCGGAATTGCGAGCCGTCCATATTCAAAAACTCAAGCACTTGAAAGTCTTCAACATTAGCATCTTGCTCCGCAAAAGCATTCAGCCGTGCTGTGTTAAGTGCACCTGAATGCATCTGCATAAAATGCGGCGTTTTCGCCTGAATCATAAGTGTGTCTAGCGCGCCTGTTAGATTGACGATGAGAATTGCCGCCAGTGAGACAAGCATTGCCGCAGCGGCAACAAATATCATCGTTGTCAGGGTTATTGCCTTGCTCTTCAACATGTCATTACGGATTATCCTGAAATGCATACGTCACCTCTGTTCCTTGAACTTCTTAACCGATTTCAAGTCGTACAGAATCACAAAAGCCATGCAGAACAAAATCGCAGCAATAAGTCAGCGATGTTCATAAGTAACCTAAGCAACCCTTCCCTGTTATCTGTCACTAGTCATATGGCTATCTTCCCTGAAGATAGAACGAGAACTTATATGTTCCGGCTCCGTTTGAAACTAGGACGTTTTGGTCGGATACGAAACCTTCATGATCTCAAGAAAAAATTCACAATTTTTCCGAATGATGTAGTTCTATTTGACTACTCGGCATGTATTCCGTTTATGTTACCGAACATCTTCATCGTGTGAATTAGACTTCCCTCTGCAGCCCCAAGCAGTCTCTCTATGTTATAAACAAATGCCTGCATACGTAACATCCGCTCTTCATCCGTCAATTCAACCACATCATCATCCAACACGTTATTTGCATAGATCACGATCATCTCCATGCATTCATATGGGAATGGCGTATTGAACATGCCTTCCTGGATACCTTCGCGGATAATTTCCGCCAGTATCGGCGTAACGCCGTTAATGATGACCTTCTGTATTTTCTGATGCATAAGTGCGTTCTGCGGCTTGTGAATATGCTCCATTATCTCCTTGCTGCTCCCACCGCTTATGTTCAGCGCCATCACTACACGGATAATACGCTCGACTACAGGGATGCTCTTGTCAGCAGCAATATCCTGCGCCGCACCTAATAGACGGACATTGTAACGCTCGATCAGCGCGTCTAATATAT